>OQVH01001552.1_pt1 | contig 14122 bp, 8 predicted proteins | sample 1691641 | NCBI WGS metagenome assembly OQVH01 (sample SAMN03418286, study PRJEB22391) | human gut metagenome | biome: human-gut; feature: organic feature; material: feces | host: Homo sapiens | place: Italy | collected 2013-04
TGCTTGAACTGGGATGGAGTTGGCTAGGGTATACTTCTTATCTGGATATGCAGGTTTTAGATTGGATGAAGCAGGATCCGGATATTCGAAAGGATCGTATTATTGTGAGTGGCTTTTCTTTGGGGACGGAGCCATTAATGGTACTGGGTGTATTGGATCCTTCAATTTATGCATTTGTGTATAATGACTTTTTATGTCAAACTCAAGAGCGTGCTATTGTTATGACCAAACCTACGGAAAAAGGTTATCGTCCTTTTCCTAATTCAATTCGTCATTTGATTCCTGGTTTCTGGCATTATTTTAATTTCCCGGATTTGGTTGCAGCTTTGGCTCCGCGTCCTCTTATTCTGACGGAGGGGGGACTTGACCGGGATTTGGAATTAGTCAGAAAGGCATACTCTTTGAGTGGTCATCCGGAAAATGTGGAGATACATCATTATGAGAAATATGCAGATCCAGCTCTGCGCCACTTTGTTTCCGTATTACCGGAGGGGCTTGACAGAGATACGTATTTTCAGATGGTAAATGTGGATGGTACAAATCATTATTTTAAGAATGAATTTATATTTAAATGGCTGGATCAACTGTTTCTTGATTTGTAATAAATAGCTGTCAAGCATAAAGGCTGTCCAAACGGGCAGCCTTTTTATTTATAATCTTGTCAGTAAACAATCGGGAACTCAATTGTTTCACTGGTTTCATTCCAGTCTTCGACGGTGAAGTCGCCGGTACTTTCATTGATCAGCAAGTCTCCGATGGCTAAATTAAGTGTCAGCCGGCTGTTTGCTGTCAGTCTTGTATTCAGTTTCTGGGACAGTGTATGTATGCTTCCGTCTTTCAGCTGTATGCGAAGTTCGAATTCCGGATCAGGACCTGAAGGGAAGAGCATTACCGTGGCATTGGACATCTGCATTCCGTCTTCAGAACGTACCAGAGGGAATTTGACGGTTTTATCCATATTTTCTGCTTCGGCAGTATAATAATTCAGCCGTTCGGCTATTCCATGGATGCGGACTTCCATGCTCGCAATATGGTCGCTGAAGGTACCTTTGTCCTGATTGGTTACAGTTACTTTCAGGCCGGCCACTACTCGTTTCAGGGAAGCATTCAGGTTTTCTTCTGCAATATCTGTTTCTTGTATGGCGTGTACCAGGTCATATACAGGTCTGTATGTATCGTCATCTGTATTTTTCTTCAGTGATAAATAGCTTTTCGACAGGTCGGTTCCTAAAGACAGGCCGGGAGTGACGATGGCCGGTGCGCTGTAAGTCGGTTCTTCGTAAACGGGAGTTCCCCAGTACACCATGTTGTATGTTCTTTCAGGAAGTGTCAGCTCCCGGTTGTAACCATTCAGGGTATGACCTTCCTTGATGGGATAGAACCCGTTGAATACGGTTAGTTTGTTGTTGATGTAATTTCCGAAGTAAGTTGAAGTTCCTGCGTTGCAGGGAAATACTTCAAGAATGCCGGTCATGGGACTTTGAGGCTCTTGTGGCGTGTCAACGAAAGCAGTCAGTTGAGGAGTAACCATCGGAATGCTGTTTACATTGTTGCTTACATCTTCTTTATGGCATGCTGAGGCCACAAAGAGCAGGGAAATTGCTCCCGAAATCATTTTTTTCATAAAAGTAAGTGAGTTGGAAAAATAGTTTAGAAAAGTCTGTTAGTTTAGTTTCTGTGATATATATACAACAACCGGAAAGTCGGAATGTTTGATAAGATCATTGTTTTTTTGTCCGGCGGATAATTTTTCCTTTCTTTTTTCGTTTTTACGCACTTTGCGTTGTACATTTGAGGCAGAAATCGCATATCGGGTCGTCTGGCTGCTGAAAATAGTTGGGCGTCCTGGCAGAAAGAGATAAAAGCTTATGAAGAAAAAACTGATGGCTGGATGTATGGCCGGGATTACCTTGCTGATGGGATCTTGTGCCGGAAAGGCAGGACAGGCAGAGAGGCCTGCGGATGATTCACTCTATTTGCTGGTAGGCAGTTATGCCGACAGTATGCAGGAAGGAGTGAAAGTGTATGAGTTTGACCAGGAAAAAGGAGACGGAACGTATTTGAGTGGCTTGAAAGGGATCTCAAACCCTTCTTTTCTTACTGTTTCCGGGAATGGAGAAAGAGTGTATGCAGTAGGAGAGGACAGTGAGGAAGGTTCTACGGCCAATGCGTTGTCCTTTGATCGGGAAGCCGGTCGTTTGAAACTGTTGAATTCGATGTTTACAGGAGGAGGTGCTCCTTGTAACATCACACTCAGCCCCCGGGAAGATTATGTACTGACCGCCAATTATATGGGAGGAAGTATTTCTGTATTTCCACTGGATGCTGACGGGCAGCTGAAGGAAAGCCATGTAATCCGTTTCGAAGGAAAAGGTCCGGATCCGGAGCGTCAGTCACAGCCGCATTTACATAGTGTTTTGTTTACGCCTGATTCCAAATGGTTGCTGGCCAATGACCTGGGAACAGACCGGATTCACGTATTTCCTGTAAAGGATTCATCGAAAGGAGAAGGGTTGCTGGATGAGGCTGCAGCCTATGACATTCAGTTGAGACCGGGAAGTGGACCGCGTCATACCTGTTTCTCACCCGATGGACATTATGCTTATCTGATCACTGAAATCTCCGGAGATGTCGTGGCAATGGCATACGACGGCATGCGTCTGGACACGCTTCAGTATATTAAGGCCGATACGTTGTCGGCTCAGGGAAGTGCGGATATCCATGTTTCTCCTGACGGTCGTTATGTTTATGCTTCCAACCGTCTGAAAGGAGATGGCATTGCTGTTTTTGAAGTGGATACGGAAGATGGAACACTGAACCGGGTAGGTTATCAGCCGACGGGTATCCATCCGCGTAATTTTGTGATAACGCCGAATGGAAGTTTTCTGCTGGTGGCTTGCCGGGATACCAACGAAATTCAGATCTTTGCCCGTGATGCTGATACGGGAATGCTTACGAATACCGGTAAACGGATAAAGACGGAAAAACCGGTTTGTCTGGTATTTGTTGCAAAGAAGTGATTAAAATCAGGCTTTTCCGGCTCTTTGGATAAAGAGGAAAAGAGCTGAAAAAATGTTTCGGCGTTTTACATAAAACAACGAAGGCTTTTCGTTGAAACGTCGAAACATTTTTTTAAAGCCCGAGGGGTTTAAAGTACAGGGGTAAACAGATGGGCAAACCATCCTACGAAGCGTTTCCAGGGAGAGCGCTTGAGATGCTCCTCATGTGTATATACTGTACTGTTCAGCTTGTCTTGCCGGAACACTTCTGTCAGTTCGGCCGTTGTCGGAAGATCGAAGATAAATGCATTGATCTCATAATCATATCGCAGGCTCCGGCTGTTCAGGTTGGTGCTTCCCACGGTACAGAAACGGTCGTCTACCATCATGATCTTGGAATGATGAAAGCCTCCGTTGAAGACATAAATATGGGCTCCGGCCTTGCGCAGGCGGTTGGCGAAGTAGAATCCTGCGTCCGGAGTGAAAGGAATATCCGACTTGCCCGGAATCATGATTTCCACTCTGACTCCGCGCTTTACTGCCCGTTTGATGGCTTTCCGAATGCTTCGCGTCGGTGTGAAGTAAGGATTGATCAGCTGAATTTTACGGTCGGCCGCATCAATGGCGGCAATATAGGCTTCCCTCACAGCCTTGGGAGCTTCTTTGGGAATTCGCTGTACGATAGCCACCCGTCCTCCGCTTACGTCAGGAAGATGTGCCAGGGAATCTTTGTCCAGAGGGAAACATTCTTCTCCACCGATATGCTGTCCGGTTTCCTTGTTCCAGGTATGCAGAAAGGCTTTCTGCAGATATTCGGCGGCAGGCCCTTCGATGCGTACATGCATATCACGCCAGGGACCGATTTCCGGCAGTCCATTGATGTAATAGTCGGCAATATTCATACCGCCCGTATAACCAACCTTCCCATCCACTACTACTATTTTCTGATGATCCCGGCTGAATACATGGTTGATATAAGGAAAACGGAACGGGTCGAACTTTACAATTTCAACTCCGCGTTCGTTCAGCATCTTTAAATGATCTTTACGTAACGGACGGTTATTGGAGAAATTTCCGAAAGCATCGAACAGGGCACGTACCTTTACACCTTCTTTCGCTTTTTCAGCCAGTAGTGTAAAAAGTTCCTTGGCAATAGAGTCACTCCGGAAATTAAAATATTCCAGATGTACCTGATGACGGGCATTCCGGATTTCGTGAAACAGACTTTCAAACTTACTTCTTCCGCTTGTAAGCAGAGTAAGTTGGTTATGAGGTGTTATGACATATCCTTGCTGGCGCAGGTAGCGGGCAAATATCGAATCAGAAGGCAATTGTACTTTTACCGTATCTGTGGTACGAACCATCGTATTCGTATCTTCCGGGCAGCCTGTCGATAAAGATGGCTCTTCATGCCGTTCTCCGGCTTTGGCCGGCATGGCTGTCATGCAGACGAGCATAGCCAGACACAATACCTTATATATAAGTTGACAGATAATCTTCATACAATGAATTCTTCAAAAGGCACAAAAGTAGGGATAATTCCACAAATAGCCAATATTTCTATGCGAAGATAGGATGTATCAACTATAAAAACAGAAGAATATGCATATCTTTGCACAATATTTCAAAAACATCAATACATTAAGACATGAACAGTTTAAAAGGCATTTTCTATGGAATCGTGACTTCGGTCACATTTGGTTTGATCCCGTTGTTTACTCTTCCTTTGATGCAAAAGGGGATGGAGTTTGACTCCATTCTTTTCTATCGTTTCCTTTTTGCAACCCTGGCATTGGGCGGTATGATGAAGCTGAAAAAGGAATCGTTCCGGATTGAACGGCGAGACATACCTATGCTGATTCTGTTGGGATTCTTCTATACCGGTTCTGCCATGTTTCTTTTCTGGGGGTATAACTTTATGGGAGCGGGAGTAGCTACCACTCTGCATTTTACTTATCCGATTTTTGTCACTTTGCTTATGTTCCTGATTTTCCGGGAAAGAGCTTCGTGGGTTACGTGGCTGGCCATTATTCTGGCCATCTTTGGAGTCAGCCGGCTTTCTCTGAAAGGAACGGAACTCTCACTCGATCCCGTTGGCGTGGTCATTGTGCTGCTCTCTGCCGTTGCATATGCCAGTTACATCACGGCGGTCAACCGTTCCCGTGTACGGGACATGAACGGACGCAAGCTGGCATTCTACGTATTCATCGTCAGTACTGTTCTGTTTGCCATAAAGGCTGGAACTAATCAGGGCATTCAAGCTCTTCCGGATGCCTGGTCAATTGTCAATCTGTTTCTGCTTGCCGTCGTACCGACCGTTATATCCAACATTACACTCGTGCTGGCTGTGCATCATATCGGAGGTACTCTGACATCCATACTGGGAGCGGTGGAACCTGTCACCGCCGTATGTATCGGTGTGCTGGTCTTCAGTGAGCCGTTTACAGCTCAGGAAGGAACCGGTATTCTCTGTATCATTGCTGCAGTTACACTCATTATTCTTACCAGGACTATACAAAAAACTTTATCTTCCGTTGTGCGGAAAATACGTCCCCGGCATGCCTGATGCAGGAGGTGGCAAGAACAGATTTAACCCAACATTTTCAGGCTTTTGTATTACTTTGTTGTTACAATGAAGGGAAGTACAGGAAGGTTTGACCATTTATTCTCTTTTTTTAACACTTATATAATCTTCTTTAAGAAAAAACATTTTATCTTTGCAATTGTTATAAGAGATAGACTTAGTGTTTATCTCTTTTAACAGTACAAGCGCATTTATTAATTAATGAGTTAGTTTATGATAGTAAAAAAACAACTGCACCCCTTGGTATGGGCATTCTTCATGTCATGTTCCTTAGGTATCGTTTCTTGCGTGGACAGCAAATACGATTTGGACAAGGATATCGACATGACAGTAAACGTGGGCGGTGAGTATCTGACAATTCCCGCCGGTGGAACCGAACAGGCTCTGTTGAGTACAATCATTGAAGTGGAAAAAGATGATATGCTTCAGCCGGATGAAAATACCCGCGAATATCATCTGACTCAAAAAGAAACTGTTAACGGAAGTGAATTCAAGGTAAATCCTGTGATGGCAGATGCGGTTGATAAAACAGGTTCACCTATTTCTGCTGTAACCCCGGAAGACTTTCCTTCTTCAGGAGATAAATTTGATGTTTCTCCTAAAGACGAATCAAGTACTACGAAAGTTTCTTCAGCCATCAGTGTGGAAGATGATGTAAAAGCTTTGAAATGGGCTGATGGAACTGCTCCTTCCAAAATGAACATTCAGATGGATTTAACTCCGGGATTCCAATATGATGCAATTACACTTACTAATATTCGTATTGAGTTTCCTGAAGTCCTGAAGCTGGAAAATACTTCTTCAACCGGAAAACTGGAGAACAATGTATTGACCATTGACAAGCACGTGATCAATTCTTCCTCTTCTGCAGAAGGAGAATCTGCGTGGACCATTGAACTGGCAGTGAAGGGATATAATCTGGAAGCCAAGACAGGAGTAAGCGGAGCAAATCCTATTGAAAACGGAAAAATCAGCATCAATGATGATGTATTGGTAAAAATGACTGTCAGCGTAAATGGAGTTCAGAGCAATCAGACAATCAAGAAGCTGGAAATTGTTCCTCACATTACACTGGATGAAATGGAAATTGGTGAAATCTGCGGTCGCATTGATCCGGAAATCAATATTGACCCGACTAAGTTCACATTGGATGATCTGCCTGACTTCCTGAGTGATGATGCAACTGAGCTGGATATTAAAAATCCTGTATTCAGTTTGAATACCAATAATCCGATCGGTGCACCGATTCTGACCAATCTGGTGATGAAAAGTTTCAAGAATGGTCAGAAAGATCCGATTGCAGAAGTAACAGTAAACGACATCGAGCTGGCAAAGAATACTGGCGAAGATGGTGACCGCCGTGTTGTCATAGCACGTGAAGAAGGAGATTATCAGGCTGACGAAGTAGCAGTCGTTCCTAACTTGAATGATCTGATCAAGAAGATTCCTGACTACATCGAAGTATCTATGGAGCCGCGTGTGGACAGCGAAAACTTCTATGAACTGGAGGTAAAGGATTATCAGATCAACGATGGTCTCTGCGATGTGGATATTCCGTTGACCTTCGGAAGTAATCTGCTGATTGTTTACAACGATTCCATCAAAGACTTGCAGAAGGATCTGGAAGATCTGGATATCATTTCATTCAAGAAAGCTGTGGTTACTCTTACTGCTGCCAGCACTATTCCTTTGAAAATGACGCTGAATGCAGATGATGTAGACATTAAGGATAAAGCCGGACGACCGATTGAAAACATCAAGGTAAGTATTGGTGAAGGTAAGGAAACGGTTAATCCCAGCACTGACGGAACAACCGAAGCAGAAAGTGAAGTAGAAATCATTCTGGAATCAGACAATGCTTTCGATACGCTGTCACGCATTGACCGTATTTGTTTCAAACTGAAGGCTGATTCGAAGGAAAGTTCCGGAGTGCCTTTGAAAGATACTCAATGGATTCAGGTGAAGAAGAGTGCACTTCAGGTTCCTGGCGGTGTAAATATTGATCTCAACTAATCCTTGGGAACCGACATGTGAGAATTAAAACAGGATGTGCTGATACAAGACCGGCAAATAAATTATGATTCCGGCTGTGATCTTCCGTCCGTCAACTGATAAATAACAAAAGAATATCAAATGATGAAAAAACATATCTGCCGAATGATCCTTTGCGGACTGGCTGCTTCATGTGCAACTACCACCGTCATGGCTCAGGCCACGGGCAACCGTTCCTCTTATTTTCTGGAAGGATCTGTATATCGTCACGAACTGAATCCGGCCTTTCAAGGTGAACGGAACTATGTAGGAATGCCTGCTTTGGGTAATTTCTCTGTTGGAGCACAGGGAACAGCAGGCTTGGGAGACTTCCTTTACGTAAAGGATAATGGAGACTTGATGACATTCATGCACCCTGATGTCAGTGCAAAAACATTCTTGAATGATTTGCCGCGTCGGACAAAATTGGGTATAAACCTGAATGAGAATATTCTCTCTACTGGTTTCTTTGCATGGGGAGGTTTCAATACTTTTGGCCTTTCTGTCAAGAGTGACACTCGTTTCTCTTCACCCGATGATCTTTTCAAGTTTATGAAGAGTGGGGTTGACAGCCCGGAAGGAACCCATTATAAGGTGAATGATCTCAGTATTCTTTCTACCAACTATGCGGAACTGGCATTCGGACATTCACGTGCTCTGACAGATCAGTTAACCGTTGGTGCGAAGGTGAAATTCCTGGTAGGGCTTGCAAAAGCGACTGTAAAGATCGACCAACTGGATATCAAGGCTACTCCGGAATCATGGGTTATCACTCCGAATGGTGCAGAAGCTTATCTGTCTGCAAAAGGGCTGATTACTCCGACCAAAGGAGAAACCGGTAATTATGCAGAAAGTGATTACGTTCGTGACGCTTATGGAAATCCGACCAGCCAGCTGAAACCGGGAGCAGAAAATCTTTTGTCGTATGACGATATTGACTTCGATGACAACAATATCGGACCTACAGGATTCGGTATGGCTTTCGACTTTGGTGCCACTTACAAATGGAATGATGACTGGACTTTCTCAGCATCTTTGCTTGATTTGGGATTTATCCATTGGAACAATACAGTCAAAGCTACGATGAGCAACTCTTTTGAGTTTGATGGTTTCCATGAAATCCCGGTAGAAGATACGGATGGTAATCCGAACTCAATCGACAATCAGGTAGACAGTTATCTGGATGACCTGGAAGGCCTTTCAAAATTTACAAAAGAAGGTGAAGGCCTGAAACGTAATACAGCCCTGGCAGCTACACTGCATCTGGGTGCTGAATACACATTGCCCGTATACGACCGGTTGAAGTTCGGTGGCTTGTGGACTACCCGTTTTCAGGGACGTCACACCTGGACTGAAGCGCGCGTATCTGCAAACGTATCACCTCTTACCTGGTTTGAAGCTTCTTTGAACTATGCATTGTCCAGCTTTGGATCAAGCACTGGCCTTATGCTGAACTTCCATCCGCGTGGATTCAATTTCTTCCTGGCTGCAGATGTCCCAATGGGAAAATATGCCAAGAAGTATGCTATTCCGACCAACCGCTTCAATGCAAACTTCAACATGGGTATCAACTTTACCTTCGGTCCGAAACACAAACCGGTTTACCGTTGCGTAGAAGCTAACTTTTAATATATATAATGTATAGAAATATGAAGAAATCAATATTGTTGCTGGCTGCGGCTTTGCCATTCGCACTCTCAGCCAAAGACGTCAAGATAACCCGTCCTGCAGCTTCGCTGGACAATGATACACTGACACTCAGCTTCCGCTTCAACGTAGAAGAGGTGAAGGTAAACAGTGAACAGAGTTATACTTTTACTCCGGTATTGGTGAACGGTAATGAACACCTCGTACTGGCTCCGATGGCTGTCAGCGGAAAGAAAAACTATAAGATGCCCCGTAAGATTCGTCGGGCCGGCCGTAAGTTCGGATTCAGCGAGCCTTATACGGTTGTATACGGAAAAGCTTCTGACCGCAATGACATTATCGATTATACAGCTTCATTCCCGTATGAAGACTGGATGGGATCAGCTTGTCTGGCTATGTTGCAGGAAAAAGATGAATGTTATCGTTCTGCCCCGCTGGATATTCAGATCGTGGAACATAAGCCGGTCATTCCTCCCTTGCCTACAGCGTATGAAATATGTGAGCCCTGCATGCAGATGGTTTCTTACCTGACTCCCAAGGCTGAGCCGTTAAAAGTACGTTCAGAACAAAGTACACTTTATATCGAGTATGCCGTAGGTGCAACTGCTTTCAAGGATGATTACAAGAATAACGGAGCAGAACTGCAAAAGCTGAAAGATATTCTTTCTCCGCTGACTACCGGTGATCTGGTTACCTTTAAGGCTATCAAGGTGTGTGGTTATGCGTCACCCGATGGCTCCGCCAAAACTAATGACCGTGTAGCTTCACAGCGTGCCGCTTCCTTCTCTGACTATTTGAAGAAAGCATACAGCTTCCCGGCTGAAGTACTGAAAGTAACCTCAGCAGGAGAAGATTGGGAAACACTGATTCAGATGTTGAAGGATGAAAAGCCTGCTTATGCAGATAAAGCCTTGGAAATTATCAATAAGTATTCAAATGTTGATACTCGTGAGACCCGTCTGAAGAGTGGTTTGGGTACTGCAACTTACCGGACTATGCTGAATGACCTTTATCCGCGTCTGCGTCGTCTGGGTGTTTCAGTTGATTACGAGGTTCGTGAAGTAGAAAATGCAGAAGCTGCCAAATTGATCTATACAGATCCGAAACTTCTGAGCTTGCAGGAAATGTATCGGGTAGCTAAAGATCTGAAGCCGGGAACCAAAGAATATAAGGAAGTATATGAAATTGCCGCACGTACTTATCCGGAAGATGCTGTAGCTTGTATCAATGCTGCTTCAGCAAATATCGTAAGCGGAGATTTCCAGAATGCGGAAAAACTTCTTGAGAAGGTGAAAGATGACAACCGTGCATGGAATAATCTTGGAGTACTGGCATGGTTGCGCGGAGACTTCCAGGCTGCACGTGACTGGTTTAATAAGGCTATGAGCGTTGAACCGGAAAAAGCAAAGGCCAATCTGGAAACCGTCAATATCTATGATCCGGTACAGGAATAAAAACTCAGTTACATTCAATTACTGATTTATTCAGGAGGGTGTCAAGACGAGAATGGCTACTCCAGAAAGTTCAGGATTGTAACTGTAATACTAAAGAGGGTCGTATCAAGCTCTGTGATGAGTAATGATACGGCCCTTTCTTTATGCTTCTTCAGGATGCTCAAATCTTAGTTTTTAGGTTCGTAATTTCAACGGCCGACTTTTGATATGTCCTTCAGGTTTATGGAAAGAATTTCAAGTAATACAATTGACATCTTAACGTAAACGCATTATCAACCTCTTGCAATATACGAGAAATACCCCTCCTTTAATTTTGCTTCCGAATTAAAAAAGGTGATCATAATGAGGAATGCAAACAAGATGACATTATTGGGTGCCATGTTAATGACAGCAGTCTCCGCACAGGCATTCAATGTAAAAGGAACCATTGTAGATAAAACAACCAAAGAACCATTGATCGGTGCTACCATTCAGATAGAAGGTACAACCACAGGAGCTATTACCGACATCGACGGTCGTTTCGAACTTTCCAATCTGAAAGGAAACAACTGTACGCTTGTCATACAATATGTTTCTTACCAGTCTCAGCGCATAACAATAAATGCCGGACAAAAAGAAGAACTGGTCATCGCACTTGCTCCAGATACTCAGACTATGGAGGAAGTTACAGTTACAGCCCGGAAGAATCTGGAAAATGAACGGACTCTGCAACTGGAACGTCAGCGTTCGTCTGTTGCCATTGAGAATCTGGGAGCCAAGGAAATGAGTGTCAAAGGCATTTCGAATGTTGAAGAAGGTGTCAAGAAAATCACAGGTGTTTCCATTGCTTCTGCGGGACAAATTATCGTACGAGGATTAGGAGACAGATATAGTACGACGACTCTTAACGGGCTTCCTATCGCTTCTCCGAATCCGGATAACAAATTGATTCCTCTGAATCTTTTCCCTACTTCAACGGTAAAAAACATTACGGTCAGCAAAGTATACGAAGCTAATGCTTTTGCAGATTATTCCGGAGCGCATATTGATATCGGTACTAAGGAACAGACTGGAGAAGATTTCTTCAGCATTTCATTCAATACAGGAGGAAAGTTCAATACTTTGGGACGTGAGATGTATCGTATGGATCATGACGGTATACTTTTCAAAACTCCCTCGCTGAATAGTCAGCTTCGTGAAATGTCTCTTACGGATTTTGAAGATTATGCCCGGAAAAATACGTTGTTCAATACCAGTTTCGATGTTTCCAAAAAGAATGCTCTTCCGGAATTTGGAGGAAACATCGGTATTGGAAAGAATTTTGATCTGGGAGGTAATCAGCGGCTCAGTCTGCTTGCATCTTTGGGACTCAGCAATGAGCAGCAGATCATGATGGATGCCAGTGTCCGCACTTTGGAGGCAACCGGTACAACACTGAATGACTTCAACTATGACAGTTATGCGAATACTCTGAAGATCGCAGGTCTGGGAAGTCTTGGATACAGTTTCCGTACACGTGACCAATTGAGTTATACATTCTTCTATGCGCGTAATGCCATTGATACTTATATGTATCGGGAAGGATATGACTACGAAGATCATAACCTGATTGGCAGTAACAGTGTGACTCATATCTATAGCTTGCAGAACCACCAGTTAAGCGGAAAGCATTTCTTCGGAGAAAAGTGGAATCTGCAGTGGGGCGGTTCATACAGTCAGACCAGCAGTGATGAGCCTGACCGCCGGCAGATTATGTTCATCAGAGAAGGAAGTGAACTGAATCTTTTCAAACTGAACCGGCAGGAAACCATGCGTTACTTCGGTACGCTGGATGAAAAAGAATGGGTAGGAAACTTAATGGGAGAATATAAATTTGGAACTCAGAACAAACTTCAGGCAGGATTTACCTACAAGGATAAGAGCCGTGACTATTTCTCCACACGCTTCTATTACAATTTGAACAAACTGAATCCAACCATCGGAAGCATTGAAGATATTTATACTCCTTCCGGGTACCTGAATCAGGAAAGTATCAATAACGGACAAGTAGTTATCAACCGCTCACAGCAGCCCAAAGACAGTTATGCTGCCGGAACCAAGATTTATGCCGGATATATTCTGGCTGATATCTATCCGGTTGATGCCCTGCTGGTAAATGTGGGTGTACGTTATGAGAGCAGCCGCCAATGGGTCAATTATGCAGAAGACGGCGGAACGCAGCAACGTCGGGAATTGAACAGTGACGATCTCTTTCCTGCTATGAACTTACGTTATCAGTTCAATAAGAAAAATAATCTGAGACTTTCTTTCTCACGTACGGTAACCCGTCCTTCGTTCATTGAAATGGCACCGTTCCTTTATCAGGAATCTTACGGATCAGCTCAGATCCGAGGTAATGCTGAATTGCAGAACGGATATAACTATAACGTAGATTTACGCTACGAATTCTTTGAAGACAACGGAGATATGTTCTCTGCCACTGCTTACTATAAACATCTGGAAAATCCTATCGAGCAGATTCAGCAACTTTCCGGAGGCGCAACCATCCATTCATTCAAGAATGCCAATAATGGAATGGCAACCGGACTGGAAGTGGAGTTCCGAAAGACATTGACACAGGAATTACGTCTGGGAGCGAATGCTTCATTCATGTACACGGACGTGAAACTGCCTGAGGGAGGTGCCTATACCAATACCGAACGTGCCCTTCAAGGTGCATCTCCCTATCTGGTTAATGCAGACTTGACTTATAGTCCACGCTTCGGAGAAACCCGTCAGCTCAGTGCCGCACTGGTGTACAATCTGCAGGGACCGCGCATTCAGTCTGTTGGAATCTCCGGATTAGGAGACGTCAAGCAGCAGCCTGTTCACACTTTGAACTTTGCCGGAAGCTTTAAGTTCAGCGATAAGGTAGCTGTCAAGTTGCAGGTAAATGATTTGCTGAATCAGCCGGTTATCTTCAAGCAGGAAGTTCCCTCAACAGGAGAAAAGGTAGAAGTGGAACGCTTCAAACGCGGAAGCAGCTTCGAAATAGGCATAACCTATACATTGTAATCAATCATTCAAAAAATAACTCTTACTAACAAAAAAAGATTGTGTATGAAAAAGAACTGGAAATTTGCAACAATGGCTTTGGTTGCAAGTATGACCCTCTTTACAACCGCATGTAGTGACGATACCCCTAATGAAAATGGTGGTGACGGAAATGGTAACGAAGACAGCGCCTATACACTTGACAAGAATATTGAATCAGATCTGACGCTGGAGGAAGGAAAAACATATACTCTTAATGGAGGTATTCACGTAAAGGCAGGAGCAACGCTGACTATTCCCAAAGGAGTTACTATTATTGCTAAAAACGATGATGTTGTCGACTATATCCTTGTAGAGCAGGGAGCCAAGATCAATGCCGAAGGAACAGCCGATGC
>OQVH01001563.1_pt1 | contig 14047 bp, 18 predicted proteins | sample 1691641 | NCBI WGS metagenome assembly OQVH01 (sample SAMN03418286, study PRJEB22391) | human gut metagenome | biome: human-gut; feature: organic feature; material: feces | host: Homo sapiens | place: Italy | collected 2013-04
AAATCATTGAGAGCAGTGGGTGTATGGCATGTCATACAGCAAATCCTCAACTCCCGTTTTATGCGAACTTCCCTTTTGCCGGTAAATTGGTAAAGGAAGATATTCGGTTGGCGTATCGTTCTTTTGACATGGCTCCAATGATGGAAGCGCTGAAGAAAGGGAAAAAATCAGTGAAGTAGATTTGGCAAAGGTGGAAAAAGTAATTCTTGATGGGTCTATGCCTATGGCCAAATATTATTTGATACATTGGGGAGCTTCACTGAGTGATACTGAAAAGCAGATGGCATTAAATTGGGCGAAAGAACAGCGTGCTGCTTTTTATCCGAATTTACTTGCTGATGCGAAATGGAATAATGAAACCATTCGCCCGATTCAGGATTCAGTGGCTGTCGACGTTCGTAAGGTTATATTAGGAAATTTGCTTTTCCATGATGTACGTTTGTCTTCAGACAATACGGTTTCTTGTTCTTCTTGTCATGGTCTGAATACCGGAGGAGTGGATAATAAGCAATATTCTGAAGGAGTTGGTGGACAATTTGGTGGTGTAAATGCTCCTTCGGTATATAATGCACATTATAATTTTGTGCAGTTTTGGGATGGACGTGCAGCAACTTTGGCTGATCAGGCGGCTGGTCCTCCTTTGAATCCTGTGGAAATGGCAAGTACTTCGTTTGATGAGATTTGTGAAAAATTGAATGCAGATGCTGACTTCTCGAAAGCTTTTAAGGAAGTATATCCTGACGGCTTTAATCAGGCGAATATTACCGATGCTATTCAGGAATTTGAAAGAACATTGCTTACTCCTAACTCTCGTTTCGATAAATACCTGAAAGGAGATGAAACTGCTATGACTGCAGATGAACTGGCTATTATGAAGAAATTGAGAAATGTCTGAACAAACTTTCGGAGATTCATCCTGTAGATTATAAACTGAAGGATGCTGAAATAAGGAAAATCAATAGTGTAACAGTTGTACCGGAAGAGATTTATCAAGAAAAAATGGATTTGTTTGAATGTGGAACAGATTTTCTGAGAAAATCCAATGTGAGTAAAGAAACTAAAAGTCTTATAAGATCTAAGTTGGAGGATATGACATTAAATTTAAGTATTTACAGGAATAAATATCCGGAAAATGTAGATAGAGTTTCTGTTGGTTTTAAAAATTGCAAAAAAGTTACAGATATTCATCGTACAGAATATAAATATGAATTTGATCCTAAAACAGGAAAAGGTCAGGGATTGTTGACATCTGAGATTCTTGAGCAGTGTGGATATTTTATGTAGGAGAAAATGTATGGATGAGAGAATCACTGGTGTGATGATTTATTATTATTTCGTCTGTAAGCGGAAATTATGGTATTTTTGTCATGATATTCGGATGGAAACGGAGAATGAAGATGTAATGCTTGGTAAGATTCTGGATGAGAGCAGTTATAAGAAAAAGGATAAACATGTAAATATCGATGATATTATAAATATTGATTTTATTAGTGAGCATAAGGAACTGCATGAGATTAAGAAGAGTAAGGCGGTGGAAGATGCTGGAATCTGGCAGGTGAAGTATTATCTTTATTATTTGCAGAAACGAGGGGTGAGCGGACTTAAAGGGAAGATTGATTATCCGTTGCTGAAGAAGTCGATAATTGTTGAATTGTCGGAAAAAGATGTGGAAATTCTGGAACGGATTATTACTGAGATTACAGATATTAAACATCAGGAGATTATGCCGGTTTCTGGTAATAGTAAATTATGTAAAAAATGTGCTTATTATGATTTATGTACTATATAAACTCTGGATTTGTATCGGGGGAAAAGCATGAAGCAAAGTTTTTATGTTTATAATAACGGGGATTTGAAACGGAAAGATAATACGCTTCAGTTTACAAATTATGATGGTGAGAAGCGGGATATTCCTATTGAGCGGATTTCAGATATTTATGTTATGTCTGAGATGTCGTTTAATACGAAGTTTATTGATTACATATCTCAGTACGGGATTCCGATGCATTTTTTCAATTATTATAATTTTTATATGGGAAGTTATTATCCGAGAGAAAGTCTGCTGGCGGGCCAGCTGTTGGTGAAGCAGGTCAGCTATTATACAGATTATGAGAAAAGGCTGGTTCTTGCAAGAAAATTTATAGAGGCGGCAGCAGATGGTATTTATCGGAATCTCCGGTATTATAATGGACGGGGAAAAGATGTGTCGGAATATCTCAGAGATGTGGATTCTCTTCGTAAACAGCTAAGTAGTGTGACAACGATTGAAGAGCTGATGGGAATTGAGGGGAACATCAGGAGAAGATATTATGCTGCGTGGAATGTGATTGTTAATCAGGAGATTCAGTTTGAAAAGCGTGTAATGCATCCACCAGATAACATGATTAATTCTTTGATTTCTTTTGTAAATACACTAATTTATACGAAAGTGCTTAGCGAGATTTATCATACACAGTTGAATCCTACGATCAGTTATCTGCATGAACCTGGAGCAAGACGGTTTTCATTGAGTCTGGATATTGCGGAAGTGTTTAAACCATTGATTGGTGACAGGTTGATTTTCTCGTTGTTAAATCGGAATCAGATTACGGAGGATAGTTTTACGAAGGAACTAAATTTTCTTCATTTGAAAAAAGATGCTTCTAAACTGATTGTATCTGAACTTGAAAAGAATCTTAAAAAAACTGTGATGCACAAGAATTTGGGAAGGCAGGTTTCTTATCAGTATTTACTTCGGTTGGAGTGCTATAAGTTGATAAAGCATCTGCTTGGTGAAAAAGAATATGAAGGTTTCAGGATATGGTGGTGAATTATGTATGTAGTTTTGGTTTATGATGTAAGTCAGCAGGAAAATGGTTCGAAGCGTTGGTCGAGGATTTTTAAGATTTGTAAAAGGTATTTAACGCATATCCAGAATTCTGTTTTTGAAGGTGAAATTTCTAAGGCTCAGTTGGCACAGTTACAACAGGAATTTAAGTTCTGTATAGATAAAGAATTGGATTCTGTGATTATTTTTAAATCAAGGCAGGAAAAATGGTTGGATAAGGAATTCTGGGGACGGAAAGATGATGCAACCAATTTTATTTTGTAATTGTCAACCTACGATATGGGAAAAATCCCGGGAGGTTGACAAAGCCTTTATTTATAAGGAAAATGGAAGTTTTATAGAGTGTTATAATATCTATTTTGTGTATAAAATAATTGTAAATGACAAGGTCGACAGAAAATGGTAAAATAAACGATGTATTATAGGTGAATGTGGAGCACGGGTATTAATAGAAACATTGTGGAATGTAAAGAAGCTTACAGTAATCTCAAGATGTTCACCAAACACGTATTAATAGAAACATTGTGGAATGTAAAGTGTTGTAGTTTACGCCCTGGATAGCTTCCCTGGTTTCGTATTAATAGAAACATTGTGGAATGTAAAGGTCCGTTTTTTCTCTGAACCGGTTCGCCTGGATAACGTATTAATAGAAACATTGTGGAATGTAAAGTATATAATCACTTCTTTATTTCCCCAGTCAATATCTGTATTAATAGAAACATTGTGGAATGTAAAGTCGGAAGTACCTGCTGCCTGGCCACTTCCAGAAGCTGTATTAATAGAAACATTGTGGAATGTAAAGCATCATCCACCATTGTCAGCAGTCCTCTTCGTCTCCATGTATTAATAGAAACATTGTGGAATGTAAAGATTATTAATCCGTGGGTGATTTATTTTGCAAGTAGAGTATTAATAGAAACATTGTGGAATGTAAAGAAAAGTACGAGAAGAAGTTGAAAAATGGATTCCGGTATTAATAGAAACATTGTGGAATGTAAAGTGTTTACATGATACTAGATCAAATAGAGGTTCTAGTATTAATAGAAACATTGTGGAATGTAAAGTATCAGTTCGATCATGTAGTAAATCGTACCTCCTGTATTAATAGAAACATTGTGGAATGTAAAGCAGGGCATGGAGAACAGACGAAAAGAAATGAACTTAGTATTAATAGAAACATTGTGGAATGTAAAGACTCTTTCTTTGACTGTCCACTCGTGCCGCTGCTAGTATTAATAGAAACATTGTGGAATGTAAAGTCAGTAGACCATCTACAGGTGGATTTTTCTTTGCGTATTAATAGAAACATTGTGGAATGTAAAGTCGGGATTGCTTTGACCTGTCTTGAGTGTTCCGGCTAGTATTAATAGAAACATTATGGAGTGTCAAAGATCAAGAACAATTTTTTACATAGGCATTCTTCCCCATTTCCCCCCCTTAATGTTAACCCCACGTTAAACCTTCGCAAAGTCCATTGTATTCCAATTTTTCCATCCCGATAATATACGCAGATAAAGCAGTTTCAGGAGTTGATGAGATCTGAATCTGAAGAAGCTGGCTGGCAGATCAGAGCTCATATATCAGAGTTCGTGTAAGGGAAGAGAGATGGATAGCAGTATGGACAAAGTTCTGACGGTGATCGTACCTGTCTACAATATGGAAAAATATATCCGGCAGTGTCTGGAATCTCTGGTAATCGGGGAGGTGCTGGACCGGATCGAGGTGCTGGTGGTGTTGGAGGGCTCCAAGGATGGTTCTGCGGAGATCGCGTATGAGTTTGTGGAGCAGTATCCGGATACCTTACGGATCATTTATAAGGCGAATGGTGGTCATGGTTCAGCGATCAACACAGGTCTTATGATGGCGTCCGGTGAGTATGTGAAGATCCTGGACAGTGATGACTGGGTAGAAAGGGATGCTTTCTGCAGGCTGGTGGACTGCCTTGAAACGGAAGGGACGGAGCCTGCCAGACAGGCGGGGCGGAAGATCGATGAAAACTGCTACTACGTTGATGTAGAATTTGTCATGTATCCCATCACTGAGGTAGAGCCGAGTCTGTCAGGCACCGGAGACATAAAACAGGGGATCCGGAAATCCAGGATCGTATTGTATTGTTTTTACAGCGATTTCAGCACTTTAACAAGCCGTGAATTATCCTCCGGCATCATAATACAGAATCGTACAAATTCCCCGTCCAGGCACTGGAAGGAAGAACAGTCACGGATCATCATGCCTTGTCTGATGCAGGCTTCAAATACGTCATAGGAGGTCAGTCCGTTTTTCAGGATTCGGAGCAGGATAAAGTTTGCATAGGCGGGATAGATTTTGTAGGTGTCTGTATCCCTCAGCTCCCGGATCATCCGGTCGCGTTCGGAAAGGACCAGATTTCTGGTTTCTTTAATATAATCTTCATCCTGCAGCATGATCTCTCCTGCAAAGGCACCAAGGCTGTTAAGTGACCATGGTGTCTGTTTTTCGCGCATTTTTGCAAGAAATTCCATATTTCCGGTGATGCCGTAGCCCAGGCGCATTCCGGGAGCAGCGAAGAATTTGGATACGCCGCGGAGTACCATGAGATTGGTGAATTCCCGTGTCAGCGGAACTGCGGTGATGGCGTTGATATCCGGGGCAAATTCCACGTAGGTTTCGTCGATCATCACGAAGATATTTTTTTCTGCACAGAAACCGATAAGTCTGCGAAGCTCTTCCTGGGTGATGGCAGAGGAGGTCGGATTGTTGGGGTTGCAGAGGATGAGAAAATCATAGCCCTGCTCCAGCTTCCGGCAGAGATCTGGAATGTCCGGCTCGAAATCATTGCTTTCCTGAAGGTGGTAGTATTCCTGGGTACTTCCGGAGAAGGAGAGCTCTCTGGAGTATTCAGAATAGGTAGGCCCAAGGATCAGAGTGTGCTTCGGGGCACGCTCCTGGATCAGAAGGGAGATCAGCTCACTGGAGCCGTTTCCCGGAAGGATGAAATCAGCGGGAATATTGCAGTAGCTGGAAATCGTATTCCGAAGGGATGTGTATTCTCTGTCCGGGTAGGAGGAAAGGATATCCACGTGTTCTGCAATGGCTCTGCCGGCTTTTGGGGAAAGTCCCAGAGGATTGACATTTGCACCGAATTTGACGATGTTTTCTTTTTTCAGATTGTAGTAGCTGCAGATCTTTTCTATATCACTTCCGTGAAAAACGGGTTTGGTATCCATTTTTGTCACCTCACATTTTTATTTTTTTGTAAAAAATTTATATCCAGTATACATCAGAATCCGGGACAAAAAAAGACGGGATAAAAAGTTTCTGTATTTTTTTCGAATAGGATATTATTGAAAATTGATTTCTGGAAATGTATGGGAATATTTGATACAATGAGCAGGTAGCGAATGTAGATTGTGAATATCCATGCTGTTTGTTAATGCGGACCGCGAATATCCACATTTTTTCCGGGGCGGGTAAGTTTTCAGGGAGAAACAGCAGGAAAGGAAACAGAAAATATGAATACAGAAGAGAAAAAGATCGCAGTGATCGGAATTGGTGGTGTTGGTGGTTACATAGCCGGGCTGCTGGCGAAGGCGTATCCGCATGTGACGATGGTTGCACGTGGCGCCAGGGCAGAGAGCATCCGGAAAAAAGGCCTGGTGCTTCACAGTGATTATAAGGGTGAGATCGTGGCGAAGCCAGAGCGGGTAGTTCCAATTCAGGATATGGGACAGCAGGATTATATTTTTATCTGTGTAAAAAATTATTCTCTGGCTGAGGTGTGCGAAAGTATCCGGGACATGGTCACGGATGACACAGTGATCATTCCTGTGATGAATGGTGTGGACCCGGGAGAAAACATCCGCCGTCTGGTTGGTAAGGGAACGGTAGTGGATTCGCTGATCTATACGGTGGCTTTTGCCAATGAGGATTTTTCCATTTCCCAGCAGGATACGTTTACGTGGCTTTGTATTGGAATCAAAGATGCGGATGAACGGCAGCAGAAGAAAGTTGCAGAAGTGGCAGGGATCCTGAAAGGTGCGGATATTGACTATAAGGATCAGGGGGATATCGAGGTGGAGATCTGGAGAAAGTATATCCTCAACTGTGCCTTTAATGTGATGACTGCTTTTTATGATAATACCATCGGGGAGCTCCGCAGAGATCCGGTGAAAGCGCAGCAGTATGAGAAGCTTGTATGGGAAGCTGCCAGTGTAGGTCAGGCCAAGGGGGTTGCGCTGACGGATGAGCACATCAATGAGGTGATCTATAAATTCCGCCATGTACATGCAGATAATGCAACCAGCTCCCTGCAGAGAGATTTTCGCATCCGGAGAAAACAGACGGAGCTGGAAACCTTCAGCGGCTATATTGTGAAAGAAGCGAAGAGACTTGGTGTTTCCATTCCGCTTTCCGAAAAAATATATCAGGGACTTATGGAAATGGCAGAAAAATTCTGACCGAAAAGGTGAGTTTTTCTGGTGGAATCCTGTATGCTCTGGTACAATGGGGATATAAAAAATTCTGTATCGCAGGCTGAAAGGTTATCTGTGATACCGGAAGGGAGGAAAAGAGATGAAGAAAGTATTTTTGGCTGTTATTGCAGTGATCGTGGTCCTTGCTGGAGGACTTATGCTCAGTTACAACGGGCTTGCCGGAAGTAAAGAAGCTGTGGAAACTGCAGAGGCTGATGTGGATACCATGCTGCAGAGACGTGCAGATCTGATCCCGAATCTCGTCAGCACGGTAAAAAGTTACACGAAGCATGAGACGGAGGTTGTTGACAGGGTTCTGGAGGCGCGGGACCAGCTGATGAATGCAGATACCGTGGAAGAGAAATCTGAGGCAGATCAGCAGATGGACAGTGCACTTTCCGGTCTGAAGGTTGTGGTGGAAAATTATCCGGAACTGAAAAGCAATACTACTTATGTGGGCCTGATGGATGAACTGTCCGGAAGTGAAAACCGGATCTCTGTAGCGAGAAAAGATTATAATGAGGCTGTGAAAGCTTATAACACAAGGCTTGTGAAATTCCCCGGGAATGTATTTGGTTCCATGCTTGGCTTTGAGAAGGCGTCATATTTTGAGGCCGATGATTCAGCAGCAGATACGCTGGATGTAGGGGATATGCTGGCAGAGTGATAAGATCAGACCATTGTTCTGATGAAATGAAAGAATGGATAGAGGGAGAATATCCTATGAAAAAATGGATCGGACGGATGGCTGTGCTGCTGGCTTTTGTATTGACGCTGTCCGGAAGTACGCTGGCAGCTTTCGGGGAGATCCCGTCTGCCACAAAAGAATTCTATGTTAATGATTATGCAGGGGTTTTCAGCGATACCTGGAAGGAAGAGCTTTGCAAGGCTGGTGAGCAGCTGTATGAGGATACCACAGCGCAGCTGGTTGTCCTTACCGTGGATACCACCGATGGGGAAGACATCAGTGATTATGCAGTGGAAACCGGCCGCAAATGGGGAATTGGTTCAAAGAAGAAAAATAATGGTGTCCTGATTGTCCTTTCGGTTTCGGACCGTAAAGTCTGGGTATCTGTCGGCTACGGTCTTGAGGGAAAGCTGCCTGATTCAAAGACCGGACGACTTCTGGATGAATATGCAGTTCCTTCCTATAAAGACAATCAGTTTGAAAAAGGTACCGTGGAGCTTTATTATGCACTGCTAAATGAGATCCGTGAGGAATACGGCCTGGAGAAGATAACAGCTCCCAGATATGAGAAGGTGCAGCAGGATGTGGACGACGATGAGGATGAGGGAACTGTCTGGGAGATCGCGCTGGGGCTTGTGATGATCGTTTTGCTCATGGTGGGCGCATATCTGCTGTGCGTGATGCTGCCTGTATTTCTTATCGTAACTATGGTTCTGGTTCTGAAGGGCCTGATAATGAAATTGTCGGGAAAGGATACCGCAGACTACTGGAAAAAGAATTTCAGCCGTATGAGTGTACTGCACCGGCTCTTTAATTCCCTGTTTCCGCTGAGCTGGATCCTGGGAAGAGGGGGAAAAAGCAGCGGCGGAAGTTCCGGTAATGACGATGACAGAGATGATGATTATGACAGCTACGACAGCGGAAGCTCCGGAGACGGAGGAAGCTTCGGCGGTGGCGGTGCAGGCAGGGATTTCTAGTGGTGTCGGCAGGAATCGCCGGTTCTCTTGTACAGCACAGGCGGAGCTTTCTAATGCTCTTGACAAAATTTCTCAACTTTGCTACAATGACGAAAATCAATTCCGTGAGGGAGTAATTCGCGTGTAGACGTGGTTTGTCAACATACTGGTGCATGCACCTGGCAAATCTTAAAGAATGAGACTCATGTATATTTTATTTCTGTTACAGAGATAGAGTATACGTGGGTCTTTTTTTATGGCTTCGGAGCGGATGAATATGCAAAGGAGAAGAAAAATGCTGTTATTTATGAAAGTGCTTTTTACCCAGTTTATTGCGGAAATGGGTGACAAAACACAGCTGATGCTGGTGGCAATGACTTCCAGGTTCAAGCTGAAGGATATTTTGCTTGGAACCGGTGTTGCTGTCCTGGTGCTCAACGGACTGGCAGTGCTTGCAGGAGGTATTATCAGTACCGTGGTCCCTACCTGGCTGATCCGTCTGATCGCAGGTGCAGCGTTCCTGTTTTTTGCGGTGACAACGCTGAAGGGTGACGATGATGAGGAGGAGAATGTTAAGGATCGCAAGATCAAATTTGCACCGCTGTCTGTATTCTGTACATTTTTTGTTGCGGAGCTGGGGGATAAGACACAGCTTACCGCAATTACATTTGGTGCCAATGAGGGACTGAGTTCAGCGGTTGTGGTATGGCTTGCCTGTTCACTGGGACTTTTTGCAGCGGATGTGATCGGACTTCTGATCGGATATCTTCTGAAAAGCAAGGCACCGGAGGGAATCCTCAATACAGTTGCATTTGTTATTTTTTCCATCTTTGGAATCCTAACGCTGAGACAGGGCTTTGGCCTTCTGCTCGGGGCGGGCTCTTCTATGATCCTTCCGCTTACCGTAGCGGTTACGGTTGTGTTTGTGATCGTCTGTCTTGTGCTTTATAAGCAGGCGAAAAAGAATTAAATTATTATAAGGAGCTTTGCACAGAATAGGGCTCATACCTGAAAAAGCCTCCGCATACACTGTAAAAAAGCGTCTTCGGGGGCTTGGCAGTGAAGGATTATATTGAAGAACGTGCAGTTGAGATCGCAGGATATATTGTTGAAACAAAGGCTACGGTGCGGCAGGCAGCTAAGAAATTCGGGATCAGTAAGAGTACGGTACATAAGGATTGCGTAGAACGCCTGAAAGTGATCAATCCGGCTCTGGCCATAGAAGTTCGCAAGGTACTGGATGTAAACAAGCAGGAGCGACATATCCGGGGAGGTATCGCTACCCGGGAAAAATATCTCCATGCTCACATGCGGTGAACAGGCGGGCCGGGTTAAATGCTGATCATAAAATATCAGTGTTTATGGAGCCGGGTAAACTAAAATATGAATGTCTGTGTTATTATCCGGCTTGCTCTGGTTGACATACCTGATAAGATGTGCGAAGATTTATCATACGATAGAACAGCAAAATAAAGCACATAGGAAAGAGAGGATTTTATCATGCTGAAACAGTTATCCATCTATGCAGAAAATAAAAAGGGTGTTATGCAGAACATTACCGGTATCCTGAAGAACGAGGATATCAACATTCTGGGCTCTGTGACTAATGACAGCGCAGAGTACGGAATCGTACGAATGGTAGTTTCGGAGCCGGATAAGGCAATGGAGGCTCTGATCGCTGCAGGATATCTCTGCCACGTGATCGAGGTGATCGGAGTGGAGGTTGAGGATAAGACTGGAAATCTGAATGATCTGCTTCTTACACTGAAGGACAGTAATGTGAGCGTGGATTATCTGTACCTCTCCTTTAACCGTGATTCCGGCAAGCCGATCATGGTATTCCATACCGAGGATATCATGGAAGTGAGATCCTGCCTGAAATCCAGAGGCTATACCGTTTTATAAAAACAGGATTTTACCGTGTGGTAGAGGCTTTTATCCGTTTGATAAATATTAAAATATTCTATATTATAAACACGAAATATCAATTTTACAAATGTATATGGCCATGCTATCATATATCCATAATAGTTCTTAACCTGTAAACAGCCACCTCAGGATATGTGAATATCCGTATCATACAGGCTGGGAATTAAAAAACTCATCACATAAAGTTAATAATTACACCCATGAAGAGATCTGTGGATCAGCGTACACAGATTCCTTCAGAAAGAAGCTGTTACGTCGGCGGAGTTTTCTGTGTCTCCAAGGATGTGACAGCTTTTTTCTTTTGCTCTGAAAAAATTCGCAGTAATTTCACAAAAACATGATACAGTAGGAAAAAACGACGGAAAAGAAATAACAGTATTTCAGAAAATAACAGCCGATAGATAATTCAGCTGTCCAGAACAGAACGGCCTGGAATTGCTGCAGACAGACGAGGAAATGAAATGAGACCAATAAGAATACAGAAAGCGGAAAAAAACAAAAAACAGGGAAACAGAGGGTGGATCTATCTCCTGGCGTTTCTGTTTCCGGTGCTGATCTTTACGCTGGGCTTTGCATTGAAGGGTGTTTATCCTTTTGGAGAGAATTCGGCGCTGGTGGTAGATGGAGTCCATCAGTATACAGCCTTTTACAGGGAACTTTCAGAGCAGCTTGGAAAGGGAACGGGCTGGACCTGGTCCGCACATGCCATGGGATATAATTTTTACGGATTGTTTTGCTATTATCTCTGCAGTCCGTTCAGCTTCCTAATACTGCTGTTTATGAAATTCATGTATGTAAACGAGGCTATTACTGCGGTGATCCTGATCAAGGCAGGGCTTTGCAGCGTATCCATGGCATGGTATTCCGGGAAAAAATATCCGGGCAGAGGAAGTATGGCAGTTTCTCTTGGCTGTATGTACGCACTGTCTGATTTTCTTATAGGCTATTACAGCAATGTGATGTGGCTGGACTGTATCATGCTTCTTCCGGTGCTTGCATATCTTATTGAACAGCTGGTGCATACCGGAAAATGGCGAGGGTATTGTCTGGTGCTGGGGTACTGTATTTTAACCAGCTATTATATGGGATTTATGTTATGCACATTTGCTGCTTTTTATTATCTGGCAGAGCTGGCTGCGGCAGAATCCGGTCGGCGGCCGGAGAAAATCCGTTTTTCATTATTGAAATTTGCCGGGGCGTCTGTTGCCGGAGCCGGACTTGCAGGAATCACGCTGATCCCCGGAATTGCTGCGGTATCCAGAACAGCAGCGGCGGAATTTCGGGAGTGTACGGAGATATCTGGAAACAGCTGGGCGCATTATTCGAGGATTCCCTGTCCTTTGTAAAATCCGGCGACCAGGGAGATGTGAACCTTTACTGTGGCTGTGCAGTGCTGCTTTTTGCCGGGATTTATTTTCTGAATAAAGAAATCCGCACAGCAGAAAAAATCGTAACAGGTATATTGATCGTTTTGTATTTTGCGGGGATCCATATCACAGCGCTGAATCTGCTTTTTCACGGATTGCATAAACCTGTGGGAATCCCCAATCGTTTTGTGTTCATCCTGATATTTCTGCTGTTGAAAATGTCCTGTGATGCATGGGGAAATGTGGAAAATGAAAGCACAGGAAGAATTTTTGCCGGACTGATCGCTGCAGAGGGCTTCTGTATCGTTGTGGGGATCAAAAGCGGAAATATCTGGGGACTTCTGCTTACAGCAGGGGTTCTTGCAGTATTCTTTCTGGTTATGTGGACGGAACGGTGTATCTGTGGAAAACTGTCCGGTCATGCCTTCTGCTGTGTGGAGATCCGAAAGCTGGGATGTCTGGTGCTGGCAGTGCTGATCCTTGCAGAGACAGGAATTCACGGAATCGTCAGTATTACAGATAATGGAACCGCAAACCGTGATATTTATGTGGAAAGTGAGCAGGAGGTTTGTGGATTACTGGAATCTGCCGGTGTGGATCAGGTGGATTACCGTGCCGCCATCGTAAATCCTCTTGTGAGGAATGAAGAGATGCTGTATCAGCTGAACGGGATATCTATGTATTCCTCTACTAATACAGAGGAAATGTGGGATTTTGTAAAAAACATGGGCTTTGAAAATCTGGAAAATCGTTTTCAGTATGCAGGATCCACGGAAGTGACGGATATGCTTCTGGGAATACGATATCTGTTTTGCAGGAATACAAGAAAGCTTCATATTGTTTATAAAAAAATCGGAGAAAGCCAGTCCTTTGATCTCTATGAGAATCCGAGAGCACTGAAAGCAGGATATATGGTCAGTGATTCTGTACTGGACTATGTAATGGAAGGAACAGATCCACTTGAAGTTCAGAACCGGCTGCTCAGCGGTATTGCGGGAAAAAGACTGTACAAAATGCAGACGGTGTCTTCAGAAGCAGTATGGGCCGGGACTGTGGATTTTGATATTTCGCTGAAAAAAGGGGAGCATGGGTATCTCTATATTCCGGGGACAGAGCCGGAAACTGTAACGATCAACGGCCAGGAGCAGAAATCCGATTACTGGAATAATAATTTCCTGGATCTTGGCACTTATGATACGGATACGGTTGTGCATGTAACTGCGGAAACCGGAATGCAGGAAGCGGTTCTGGGAACTTACCGGGAATCGGACCTGGATGAGATCTATGAAATGCTTTCTTCCCAGCAGATGGATCTGAAGAATGGAAAGGGTACCATAGCTGCAGCAAAGGATGGAATGCTCCTTCTCAGCATATTTTATGATCCTGATATGCAGATTTATGTAGATGGGAAAAAGGTCGATGGGAAAAGCATCCAGGGGCTTACCGGTGTAAAGCTTTCGGCCGGGCCACATACGGTTACTATGAAATATCGGACTCCGGGGCTGCAGGCGGGAGCAGTTCTTTCTATATTAATAGCAGGAATACTGGGAATACTCTGGTATATCAGCAGAAGAAAAATGGGTATTTCCGGCAGGTTGTGACATCTATGGAGAAAACCGTGTAAAACCCCTGTAAAATCAGCAAAAATTCTTTATAAAACACCTTGACAAGCCCTGTATTTACGGTCTATAATGAGCAAGCGTGCGAATGAAACGTTATATTTTTGCATGCCGTAATTTGTAAATAGCAACCGCAAGGCCCCATGGGAAAGCCCATGGAGAAATAAATCGGGAGGTGAAATGGAATGCCAACATTCAACCAGTTAGTAA
>OQVH01001575.1_pt1 | contig 13988 bp, 10 predicted proteins | sample 1691641 | NCBI WGS metagenome assembly OQVH01 (sample SAMN03418286, study PRJEB22391) | human gut metagenome | biome: human-gut; feature: organic feature; material: feces | host: Homo sapiens | place: Italy | collected 2013-04
TTCCCTGCGGTAGGCAGCCGCCCCTCCATGGCCTGCCCTGCGGAGGGGGCCAAAGCGCTGCACGCCGCCGCACAAAAAAGACTCATCGCCGCTGCCTTCGGGCCGCGGGCTCAATCCTGAACCCATCTTACTCCCATGAGCGACATCCTGACTCCCAACTTTGGAGAATCCATCACCTCCGCCACCGTAGCCGCGTGGCACAAGAATGCCGGCGACCCGGTAGCCAAAGGCGACACTCTGGTGACGCTGGAAACGGACAAGGTTTCCACGGATTTGGAGGCGGATGAAAGCGGCGTGCTGGAAATCCTCGTCCCGGAAGGGGCGGAAGCCCCCATCGGCGCGGTTTTAGGCCGCATTTCCCCCCTTGACGGAAGTTCCGCCGCACCGCCCTCCGTACTACTGGAAACGCGGGAGAAACCCGCTTCCGGTTCCTCCTCACCTGTGACAGGCGTCCCGGAACAAAAGCCGGAAAAGAAAACATCCTCACCGGATCAGACAACCTCCGGAAAAAATGGGAAAACAGAAAAGGAGGCCACTCCGCGCTTCATCAGAAAACCCATGAGCCCGTTGCGCCGTACCATCGCGGCACGGTTGGTAGAGGCCCAGCACCAGGCGGCCATCCTGACTACCTTCAACGAATGCGACATGTCCTCCGTGATGGAGCTCCGCAAACAATTCAATGCAGCGTACCGGGAACGGTACGGAACCAAACTCGGTTTCATGAGTTTCTTTATCAAGGCCGTAGTCAAAGCATTGCAGGAAGTGCCCCAGGTCAACGCCAGAATAGACGGTACAGACATCGTGGAAAACCTGTACTATGACATCTCCATAGCCATCGGCACGGATAAGGGTCTTGTCGTCCCCGTGCTGCGGGACTGCGACCGGAAAACGCTTCCGGAGCTGGAACTGGAACTCGCTTCCCTGGCGGAAAAAGCACGCAGGGGAAACCTGTCCATGCAGGATCTGCAAGGCGGCTGCTTCACCATCTCCAACGGCGGAACATATGGGTCGCTTCTTTCCACGCCCATCCTGAACCCGCCCCAGAGCGGCATTCTGGGCATGCATGCCATCCAGGAACGCCCCGTGGTCCGGGACGGCCAAATCACCGCCCGGCCCATGATGTACCTGGCCCTTTCCTACGACCACCGCCTGGTGGACGGCAAGCAGGCCGTGCAATTCCTCATTACCGTAAAAAATGCCGTGGAAAACCCGGTGTTCGAGCTGTGAGGAACCGTGGGAAAAAGACTAAAGAAGAAAGACTGAATGCCTTTCCCGCTTTGGAGTATTTTCCCGGAAATCAGTCCTTTCGGCGCGTTGCCCCGGAAAAACAGTGGCGAATCAAACTTCCGCTCCCAGGCGGCCGTCTTCGGGCCAAACCATGGAGTTTTTTGCCCTTTTACCGTTTTCCCTAATGGCAGAGCTACATGGGACAAGAATTTGATCCGCGCCTTGCGGGCTTTACGCCCGCATTCCGTCCAACCGGATAAATCCGGTTTCCCGGTCTTTGTGAAAAAACTTCCGTGAAATGGCCAACTATTTTTTAGCGAGCCCATAGGCACTTTATCACCTCTCAAAGGCAGGCCCCTCCGGAATCACCCCCCTTCATTCCATGGAACGGGAAAACCACTCCTGGCCATAAGCATGGATATGACTCTCCAAATCAGGATTAGTAATTTTGTTACGAATAATCAAGTCCACTTCCACAGGCAGGTTCAACTCTGTGAGACGCGCTTGGAGAGTCAAAAGGACGGACAAATCCAGCTCCTCGCCCTCCAGGGCAAGATCGATATCGGACGCAGGCTTCCACGTGCCTAGGGCGCGGGAACCGAATAAAACGGCTTTCCTAATCTGCGGAGTCTGTGAAAGAATTTCCCGAATGCCTGAGCGCACCTTGGCCGTCAGGCCATCGTTCAGTCCTCTTTCTCCGCCATCATGTTCAGATTTTCCACACATTGGGCCAGCATGGGAAAGAATTTTCCCTTAATCAGGGAAACCGCCTCTTCCGCGATGGAATCATCATAAGTATGTACAAACAAATTGCGGCTTTCCAGCGCCTGGAGCCAACAATCAATATGACCTATCAAGTCTGCGCCAAACGCCTGCCTGATGGCTTCGCGGGGGCTGTTAACGCTGTAGCCGTCATAGACCAGCTTATCTTTCAACGTTTTCCAGCACAGCTCAAACGTAAATTCATAAGTCTGCACCAGTCCGGCCATTTCCAGTTCATTGTATTCCGGCAACGTGCAAGCATGGCGCAACCGGGAAAAAGCCTTATTCAGGTTTTGAAGCCTTTGTTTCCAGCGCAGGTTATCGTTCATCTTTTTTAATGGAGAAAAAGAGCCCCGTTGAGGGGCTCTTCCCGTGAAAACCGTTACATGTGAATGGCAATCCCCTCGGAAGCCAGCATGGATTCATGAATGGCCTCAGACAGCGTGGGATGGGCGAAAATGGTGGCGTGGATATCTTCATCCGTCAGTTCCGCCTGAATGCCGATGCCCAGCGCGGCAATCAGTTCCGTGGCTTCCGGCCCCACGATATGGGCACCCAGCAATTCTCCGTTTTTGGCGCCGTACAGGGTTTTCACGAAGCCGTCCGGCTCTCCGGCGGCTACAGCCTTGCCAATGGCCTGGAAGGGGAATTTCCCCACCTTGTATTCCACGCCCGCTTCCTTGAGAGCGCGTTCCGTTTTACCTACGGAAGCCACCTGCGGGTAGCAGTACGTGCAGCTCGGGAAGAAGCCGACCTGCCGGGGCTGGTAGTCCGGATTAAACATGCCCTCCACAGCCTGGACAGCTTCAAAAGAAGCCGTATGCGCCAGCAACACGCCGCCGATCACGTCGCCTGCCGCATAAACGCCGGGAATGGAAGTCGCATAGCGGTCATTCACCTTGATGAATCCCTTTTCCGTCAATTCCAGGCCGGGAGCGGCGGGAACGACCGGCTTCACGCCGATGGCCACCAGGCAGACGTCCGCCGTGATTTCCTCTTCCTGTCCCCTGCTGTTTTTCACGTTGGCCCTGACCTGTCCGTCACAGGTTTCCGTGACGGATTCCACGGAAGCTCCCGTCATCACCTTGATGCCCTGCTTCTTGAATGCCCGTTCCAGCGTCATGCAGGAGTCGTCGTCTTCATTGGGAAGCATCCGGGGAAGCGCTTCAATAAGCGTCACTCTGGTGCCGAATGAATTGTAAATGTAGGCAAATTCCGTGCCGATAGCTCCGGAACCAATGATGATCATGCTTTCTGGCCGCTTTTCCAGCACCATGGCTTCCCTGGAGCCGATGACAGTAGCGCCGTTCAGGGGAAGGCTGGGCACCGTGCGGGTGACGCAGCCGGTACAGATCAGGATATTCTTTCCCTCCAGAACATTCACCGTTCCGTCGGCGGCCTTTACTTCCACCCTGCCGGGGGAAATGATGGATGCTTCCCCCGTAACGGAATCCACCTTGTTTTTCTTGAAGAGGAACCCCACGCCGCCTGCCAGGCGGTCGCTGCCCTTGCGGGAACGGCCGATCACTTCACTCCAATCCACGCTGACGCCCTCCACCGTCATGCCGAATTCCCTGGCGCGGTCCGTCACGATCCGGTAGGCCTCCGCATTTTTCAGAAGCGCCTTGGTGGGGATGCATCCCCAGTTCAGACAGGTGCCCCCCACCCGGTCGCGTTCCACGCACACCACGGATTTCCCCAGCTGGGCGGCGCGGATGGCGCCCACATAGCCGGCAGGGCCTCCACCAATGACGATAAGATCATATTGCATGAAATTACTATAAAGGCATCCCCCCTTGCGGGTAAAGAAGGAATATGAGCATGCGCCGGTTCGGGAGGCCGACAGATAGCAGAGGTAAGGACCCAGAGATTAAAGCATGTGTTGAGAACCTGCCTTTATTCGCTCATCCTCAATACTCAATCACTATTCTTCACCCACTTTACCAGATCCCGCATTTCCGCGGCGGTATCCGCATACAGGCCGTCCGTGTAAATTCCATGATCATACAAAATTCTCCCTTCCACCATGGTGAACACGCAATCCTTGCCGGAAGAGGCATAAACGGCATGGGACGTTTCGTTGAAAATCGGGCACAGGTTCGGTTCATCCAGGTTCAGGGCGATCATATCCGCGGGAGCCCCCGGAACCAGTATTCCCAGCCCCGGCGTCCGGAAAATGCGGGCGCCCTCCTCCGTCGCCATCTTCAACGCCTGCATGGCGGGGACCGCAGTAGCGTCCCCGCTGTACCCCTTGGCAAGAATAGCGGCCAGCTTCATTGTTTCAAACATGTCCAGACTGTTGTTGCTGCACGCTCCGTCCGTTCCCAGAGAGACGGGAACGCCGGCCCGCACCATATCCCGCACGCGGGCGAAGCCGGACGCCAGTTTCAGGTTGCTGACCGGGTTATGGACAACCGCCGCTCCGGAGGAACTGGACCTGATGCTGCATATCCATTTGTCCGAATCCGCCGGGGAAGTGGAACAGTGCCGTTCCCTGCACGGGGGCAGGCGTCCCAGGTACAGGGCTTCCGCCCCGTCCCACCCGCCGTACGCCGGAGAGGGAAAGGCAAAAACAACCTCTCCGCCCACACAGCGCATTCCCATGCGTTCCGCCTCCTGAAGAACGTTGGCTTCCAACAGGTAGGAATCTACAAACGCCGTGGTGCCCGTCCGCATCATTTCATACATGCCCAGCCGGGCCCCCAGGGAGACGATTTTATCCGTCAGCCGGGCTTCCACCGGGAAAATATGTCCGGTCAGCCATTCCATCAGCGGCAAGTCATCCGCAAAACCGCGCAAAAAGGTCATGGGGACATGCGTATGGGCATTAATAAGACCCGGCATCAGCAGCACATTCCCCAAATTCCTGCGGACGGCGGGCCTCCACCTGGCCTCCAGTTCTGCGGCGCTTCCCGTTTCCAGAATTTTCCCGTCCCGGACGGCGACGGCCGCATCCCCGGGAGCAACGGACTGTTCCGCTCCGCCCAGCATGCGGGAAGCGGTCACCAGCAAATCACACGCTTGTTGTTCCATGGCGCAGAATGTACCCCAGCGGGAGGGTTCTGGCAACTTCATCTCCTCGGCTCGGGGATTTCGCGTCCATTTGACATTTCATGTTTGACTTCAAAAGAGAAAACTGCCAAGAATGGACTACAGTTAAATTTACCATTTATCCCCATATGAACAAGACTATACTGTTAGGTTTGGCCCTTGCGGCCTCCGTGTCTTCCGCCAGCGCCTATCATGCCGACAAGTATGACGGCCAGTTCGGCATGTCCCTGGAAGGGGCTTACGGAATCGCCACCAAAGATGCCATGCCCAACGTGGCCGGCGGCAATCTGAGCATTTTCAACTATATTGAAACCGGCAGCATTGTTCATCAGATTTCCCTGAACGGCGGCATCCTGGCCGGTTCCCACCATCCCAGCGTGCAGGACCTGGGCATCAGCGGGCCTTATACCGCCAGCCTCCGTTCCACCTATATTCCGATGATGGCTGGTTACACGCTGAACCTTCCCATCGGCGACTACACCATGTTCTATCTGGGCGGTAAAGTCGGCGCCACTTACGGCGACGTGAAGACCACCATTCATGGCCTGGAAGACGGCAGCCGTTCCCGCACCATTTCCTCCACCAAGTTTTCCTGGGCGGCCCAGGCCGGTTTCAAGTTCAGCATCTCCAACAGCGCGGACTTCCTGATCGGCTACGAATACTACCAGATTCAGGGTTATAATGATCCCGGCTACCACACCATCAAGCTGGGCTTTTCCTGGAACTTCTAACAACCGGCTATCAGGTTTTTACTGCCTTCCGGCGGCTCCGTTACACTACGGGGCCGCCTTTTTTTGCGCATGTAATACCGGCCCGCACAACAGCAGAAAACAAGGGAAACGAAAAGTTGATACGTATCTTTAAACCGGCGCTACTCTTGTCCGGGAAAAGCGGGGGGACTGTTTTCTTCCGGGATATCCGGACGCAATAAGGCCGCTCCCTCTCGGATGAGGGGGGCGGCCCTGGAAAGTTCAGCAATTCAGAGGATCTTACTTGGCAGGCTTGAACGGCTTGGGAGACGCATAGACTTCATAGTCCTTGATGCGGCCGTTTTCCCGGTCCTGGCGCGGCAGGTAGCGGAATCCTGAAAGTTTCTGCACCTTGCCCAGATCCAGCACGATCATGTGCGGGTGCCTGGGGTTATCCCCCTGCCACTTGGTATGCCAGTAGGTGGTGGGCTGGTTGTCCATCACCAGTCCCGCCTGGGCAGCTTCTCCCGTCGTTTCATGGGAATCCGCATAAACCACGGACCACTGTTCGCGGGGGAGCAGATTGCCGGAGGCATCCAGGAAGTTCAGCTCCGCAATGGCGGCATGGGGGCCGTTGTCATGAGCGTTCTTACTGACAATAGCAATGTAACGGGCCTGGACAGGAGCGCGGAATTTGATTTCCTGCTGGTCCGCCCCCTTGGCGAAGGAACCCTTGTGCACCAGCTGGCCGGCAGCGGGGGCCACAGGTTTACCCACGCGGAAGACATCCGCCATGGCGGGGTCCCTGTTGACTTCATAAATGGCTTCCTTCACACCCTTCACCGTGCCGGAACCTCCGTCCACGTCCAGCACCACGATTTCATTTTTCCCGGGCTTCAGGTATTCTCCGGGGCAATAAAGAGCCTGCTGGGATCCGATAAACCAGAAGCGGCCCAGATTGCGTCCATTCACCCACACGACGCCTTTCTTCCAGCCGTCCCGCATATCCAGGTAGGTATCCTTGGGATTGGAAACGTTGAAATACCCGCGGTGGAACACGGGCTGGTCGCCCGCCGGCTTCTTGCCGGAGAAGGGAATAAGCTCCACCCCCTTGCATGGGAAGTTGTAGATAAGGAAGTTTTCCAGCTTTTTGCCGTCCAGCGTAATGGGGCCCCGGATGCCCTTGCGCTCGCCCTGTATCTGGCCGCCGAAGTTGATGCGGCCCATGTTTTCCACAAAAATGTCCACCGTGTGAAGTCCGGAGGGAATGACAATGTCACAGGAATCCTGCTTGTAACGGCGGTCCGCCACCCCCTGCCTCTTGCCGTCCACGTAAACGATGGCGCGGTCCTGCATATTGTTCATCTTCAGCTCTCCTTTCACCGGGCCGTTCACCTTTGTCCGGTACAGGATGAAGCCCAGGCTTTGCCCCAGGGCTTCCATGTGGACGGGCTCCTTGCGGATGACGGGCTGCGGCAGGCGGGAGAACATGCCGGCTGTTTCCGTAAATGTGATGGGAGGCAGCTCCATCATTTCCGGCTGGGCGGGAGGTTCGGGAAGCTTGTACGTATCACCGTAATAATCCTGAATAGTCTGGCGGAAGGTGCGGTAACGGTCCGTCAGGGTTCCGTTTTCGGAAATGGGGGCGCCGTAGTCGTAATTGGTTACATCCGGCGTGTAGGCGCCTTCCCAGTTCGCCCCGTTCATGAAGCCGAAGGAGGTCCCCCCATGCGCCATGAAGAGGTTGGGGGAAACGTTATTTTCCAGCATCCACTTCAGGTCTCGGTTGAAACCTTCCGTACTGCCGCCATTCTTGGGCTTGCCCCAGTGGTCAAACCAGCCCACCCAGAATTCGCCGTTGATGCGGGGCGTTTTGCCCTTGTGCTTCTCCAGATTCGCAAAAGCGCCCTTGGCTCCGCCGCCGAAATTCATGGCGGGAACAACGCCCGGAAGCGTGCCGTTCTTGATCATCCAGTCGTTCGGGCCGTCCGACGTGAAGGGAACAACTCCCGGAAGTTCTTTCCGGATAACGTCCAGATGCTTTTTCACGTAATCCTTGTCAGAACCATAGGAGCCGTATTCATTTTCCACCTGGGCCATGATGATGGGACCTCCCTTGGTAATCTGCAGAGGTTCCAGCATGGAACAGATTTTTTTAAGATAAGCCATGGCCGGTTCCAGGAAGCGGGGATCCTGGGAACGGACTTTCAAATCTTCATCCTTCAGAAGCCAGCCGGGAAATCCGCCGAATTCCCATTCCGCGCACACATAGGGCCCGGGACGCACGATGACCCACAGGCCGGCCTTCTGCGCCTCCTTGATGAATTCCACAAAATCCAGATTGCCGGAAAAGTCCCATTTGCCGGGTTCCGGTTCATGCACGTTCCAGAACAGATAAGTGCAGACGGTATTCATGCCCATGGCCTTTATGCGCTGGAACCTGTCCTTCCAGTGCTGGCGCGGCACGCGAGGATAATGCATTTCCCCGGAAATGATTTTGACGGGCTTTCCGTCCATCAAAAAATTTTCCTGATTAGTAGAGAAGACATGCCTGGCTCCGTCATTGGATTCCGGCAAAGGCATGGGAGCAGCCGCACAAAGATGCCCTGCCAGAAGCAGAACGGAGAAAAAGGATAATTTCATGATTATGGAATTAATAATTAATTACGGTAAATGAGAGGGAGATTATGATGAAAAACCACCTCCTTTCAATTTAAAAAGGAGACGGTGACCCGGTTTTATTACGGAGCGGCACCATCCTGTCTTTCAAGATATATTATTTGATGCTTTTCCTCAAACGGTACGCCCCGGCTCCGAGCCTCCAGCGTCTCCTTCTTCATTTCTTCATCCACCCAGTACAGATGCGACTCCAGCGGATTGTAAATTCTGGGGGAACAGAACCGGGTGGGAGATTCCGGCCAGCGTATCCAGCGCCAGCAGGCGATATGCGTGTAGGGTTCCCTCCAGCCGGGAATCCAGACGCAAAGTTCATGAAGACGCTGCTGGGCACGGTGAAGGGCCAGTTTCAGGGAACCGGTATCCGGGGCATTGCGTTCCGCATCCAGGGCGGCATCCAGTCCAGCGTCCGACACGGCCATAATATTATTCGTATTGCCTACGGGATTTCCGCGGGCATCATACGCCAGTTCGGAAGAGAATGTTTCATACAGCCGGGGGAACGGCGTCTGCAGCGGCCACGCCCATAGAGCCGCCTGATACCGTTTTTCAAAAACCTTACGGGAACAGACACTGTAGGTAAGGGAATCCAGACGCAGGTCCACCCCGCACTTCAGGGCCTCCTGCCGGAGGATGGAACAGACGTTGGTCATCAGGGTGGATGAATCCGCAAACGTCAGTTCCACCACCAGCCGCTCTCCCCGTTCATTTTTCAGCACTCCGTCAGTCCCCATTTCCCGGTAGCCGGCGCGGGCAAAATATTCCATGGCTTTTTTCTTGCTGTATTCCGGAGCTTTCAACGGAAGAGTCAGGTCTCCGTACCCCTCCATGTAGGAACCGAGCCTTCTCATATTCCCGCGGAACAAAGTATCAATCACCAGGCCCATGTTCACGGAATGCGCCAGACCGCGGCGGATATCCGGATTTTTCAACAACTTGTCCGAGCAATTCAGATACAGTCCGTACGGGGGACAGGCGTAATTGGCTTCCAGGCTGTATTTATCTATATAGCCCCGGTGCACTTCCGGCAGCTCCAGCCCGGTTTCCCACACCTCCGGCTTGCGAACGTTCATGATGTCCAGTTCCCCGCGGCGGAACATTTCAACCGCCTTGTTTTCCATGTTCACAAACACATGTTCCACCTGGTCCGCATTGCAGGAATGGCGGTAATACTTCCTCTCCTTCGCCCACCAATTTTTCACGCGGGCCAGGGTAATGCTTTCTCCTATCCGGATTTTAGAGGGAACAACCATGTAGCCACCCGTATTTGGAGGGACTTTCCACTGGTAGCGTTCCAGAAACAGAGCGTTGAAATCATGGTAAAAACCGGGATGGGCCGGATGAAAATCCGCACAGGCCATGTAAGGCAGCAGCGGCCCGCGGGACGGCAGCGTAAGGGCAATGACGGAATCCCCGTATACCGTAATCTGATCATACATGGAACGGAACAGGGTAGTCCAGAACGGATCCCGGGCAAAACCGGACGTACGGAGGCAAATGTTCAGCAGAAAATCCTGCGCTTTCACGATGCGTCCGTCCGAATAGGCCGCTTCCGGATCCAGATGATAAAAAACGGTTTTTCCGTCTGCGGACAAAGCCCAGCGGTCCGCCAGGCCCGGAATGGGACGGAAGGTTTCCGGATGAAGCCCCACGAGGGGAAGCCACACGTTGTCAATGGCGGAATAATTGAAGAAATTTTCACTTCCCGGCCCGAAAGCACGCAAAGTTCCGGGAAACGGAGTATTGATCCACAGCCGGACTTTTCCACCCTTGACGGCGCGCGGATCACCCACATCCGGCTCTTCCATTCCGGTTTGCCATTCCAATCCGTCCGGAACGTCTTCCAAAGGAAGAAGGCGGATATGGTCTTTCAATAACAGCCTTTTCCTGATGCGTTCCACGGAACGAGCCTGTTCCGCCAAACGCCGGCCGTCCCCTTCCCCGCGGGAAACGACCAGAAGTTTTTCCTTCCTCTCCCCTTCAGCCAATTCACGGCGCAGTTCCCGTTCCACGGCCCTGTTCCAGCGTTCCACAAAACCGTCAAATACGGCAGGCATCCCCCTGCCGTCCATCCGTCCGGAAAATTCATGCCAAACATTCTTCTCACGCTGGGAAAAGTAAAAGACACCTCCCAGAAAGACGGAAAGGGCCAATGCCCCCAGTATGGATATCCAGCGCAACACAACTCAGATGGCCGCCACATGTTAACCGATTCCGGAAACAACGGAAAACAGAAAACCCATCTTCCGCGCGGAACCGTTCACTTCGCCTGAAACAGTCCGCAAGGCGGAAGATGGGGGAGCAATCAACAATTAATATTGAAAGGAACTTAGAATTCGACCGTCACACCGCCGAAGATTCCGAATCCACGGGCTTCACGCGGACCGAAGTTATAATCATTCGTCATGATGAACTTCTGGTCAAACAGGTTTTCCAGACGCACATGGAGGGACACATTGTCCGTTGCCTGGTAACGGGCAAACAGGCGCGCCGTAAAGAAATTATCCAGACGGGCATAGTTGTAGTCCGTGCGTCCCATGGCGGCCGTTACGCCGAAGCCAACCGTAAGCTTTTCAACCGGGGAGGTATAAACCTCTGCGTTGACGGTGTGGCGGGCGGTATTGGCCATCTGAATGGTCTCGTATTTGCCGATGGAATCGCGCTTGGGCATCGTGAAGGTGTAATTGGCATAATAGCCGCTGTTCCACGCGTCCTTGAACTGACCCTTGAACGCCACTTCCACACCGTAGGAAGTGCAGTGGGAATAATTGGCGTAAGTGGTATAGGAGTTCGGCCAGGTGCCTACGCTCTTGGTGCCGATTTCATCGTTAATGCGGGTCCAGAAGCCCGTCACGGAAGCATAATGGCCGTCCGCCAGGCGCTGTTCCACACCCAGGTCGCCGCCCAGGGACTTGGACACATCCAGATCAGGGTTGCCTACATAACCGTAATTGGCCGCATACTGCTCAAACCAGGTGGGCGCGCGGAAACCGGACCCTACGGAACCGAAAATACGGGTGGGGGAATCCTTGCCCGTCACTTTCCAGGAATTGGAATAACGCCACGTAAAATGATTGTTCCAGACGGAATCATGTTCCAGGCGCAGGGCCACGCTGGCGTCAAAGCTGTCCGTGGGTGACCACATTTGCTCTGCAAAGAAGGCAAGCGTGCTCTGCCATTCATCCTTGGCAACGTAATTGTTTTCGCTCATGTAGTCGGAACGGTCCCAGGCCATGCCGGCGATGGTTTTCCATTCCTTGTTCCACGTCAGGGCATTGCGCCACTCCGCCTGGAAGCGGCGGTTGCGCATCACGTTGGGCTGGAAGTCAAATCCGGGAGTATGGCAGGAATAGTCCATGTTGTAATGCCCCACCATGAAGCTGGTGGACCACAGCTTGGAAATTTCCGCATCCACACGTCCTGTCACCAGGTTGCTGCGGTTCTTGTCTTCCGTATTGTACAGATGGGGATCCGGAACGGAAGGCCACTGGTTATAATCCACATACGGCGTGGGATATTCAAAGTAGGAATCCAGGCGGCGATAGGTAAAGCTCACCTTCACCTTGTCATTGATGTCATAGCCCAGGCGCACGGCTTCCTGCCACTGGCGGAAATCGTTCATGCCTGTCCTGTTGTCATAAATGGCCGGATAGATTGACGGATCGTTTTCCGTAGTTTCAAACCCAACGCCTACAAAATAGGAAAGCTTCTTGATCTTGCCGGAGGAAGTGACATAGCTGTTGAAAGAGCCGAAGGAACCGGCCTCCGCAAAAATCCTGGTTACGGGATCGCCTTCCCCCTCCGGAGTATCCATCGCGACAACGCCTCCAATGGCGCCGGAACCGAAAACGGCGCCCTGCGCTCCTTTCACCACTTCCACATTGCCCACCGTAAAGAGATTGGTGATGCCCAGCAGCTTGTTGCCGGACATGTTGGCATCACTGATGCGCATGCCGTCAACCATGGTCAGGGTGTAGGTATCCTTGTTCATCCCGCGGATGACGGTGTTGCTCACGGAACCGCGCTGCCAGGTGCCGCCTCCGTCCAGCGTGAAAACGCCGGGCGTCTGGGAAAGGGCTCCCGTCAGGGTTTCAATGCCCGCCTTCTGGAATTCTTCCGGATTGATGATGGAAACGGACACTCCAGACCGGTTGTACGGCACGCCCACAAAGTGGGACGCCATAGTCAGTTCCGGCATAACCTGCATGGTTTCCGTCCTGACGGAGGGCTTGGAGTCTTCCTTTTTAGCGGACTCGGCAAGAGAGGACTGGCCTGCGAATGCGGCAAGGCCAACAGCAATTGCGCCCATTTGAAGGGCTTTCTTCGTATAAAGCATGGTTGTAGTGCCTTACGTTCGGTAACTCGCCGAACAGTTGGACAACCTCACAGGCTGGTTTTCTGGCTTGCGAGGCAGGCTCGCTTACAGTGGCGGTACCGCTCCGGACTCACACCGGTATTCCCCATTTATTTCCTGCCCGGCTACGGGCGTCCCTGAGGTCTGTAACCCTTCCCATAAGGGTTCATGGGACGGATGAAATACCAAAGAGACCGGTATGACAAGACAAAAAAATTTTTCTTTGAACATCCAGATGAATTGCAGCCGTTTTCCCTTTTCATCGCATTGCTCTCCATCCCTCTTTTCCACACAGGGCTTTCCATTTTTGTCTTGTCACTCCCGGCGCATACAGGACATGATGCGCTCATGACGCTCCTTGTTCCCACGTTCCCGCAACAGGGAAGATTTCCCGTCTCCGGCGAAGCTTCCGGCTATGTGGAATTCCGAACTTGCAAGGCGCTTCCTTTCTTTCTCCGGCGCGGGCAGCCCTTCGGTACTCCGGTTCCAATTACTGTGGCATGAACGTTTTTTCACATGGCGGAGATTTAAAATCCCTGGCGGAGGAGGCCTGCCGCCCGGAACGGGATATTTTGGACTTCAGCGTCAACCTGAGGCCGGAAGGTATGCCGGAGTTCATCGTTTCAGCATTGTGGAAGGCCATGGAAAACGCAGTACCCTACCCTTCTCCGGATGCGGCGGATCTGCGGGAACTGGCGGCGGTTCATTACGGGCTTCCTTCCGGCTGCTTCGTATTTGGAAACGGGGCCAATGAACTCATTCACGCTCTTCCGCGCACATTAAACCTTAAACAGGCCGTCATTCCGGAACCCGCTTTTTCCGAATACAGGCTGGCCTGCCTGCGCCACGGCACGGATGTTCTTTCCATCCGGACGGAGGAACGGAATTCCTTCCTCCCGTCTCTTTGCCGTCTGGAGGAACAGGCCGCAGACGGAAGCGCTGTTTTCCTAGCAAATCCCAGCAATCCGTCCGGCGGCCTGCTGGACGCAGCGGCCCTGCACAGGGTTATCCAGAGCCGCCCCGAAGTCCTCTGGATCATTGACGAATCTTTCATGGATTACGCACAAGGAGCGGAATCGCTGCTCCGTGAAGCGGCCCTCCTTCCCAACCTGGTGGTTCTGCGCTCCCTGACCAAGTTTTACGGCATGGCCGGCGTCCGGTGCGGTTTTTCCATCTGTGCCGCTCCGCTCGCGGAGCGGCTGCGGGATAATGGAGGGGCCGTTTCCCGC
>OQVH01001576.1_pt1 | contig 13980 bp, 11 predicted proteins | sample 1691641 | NCBI WGS metagenome assembly OQVH01 (sample SAMN03418286, study PRJEB22391) | human gut metagenome | biome: human-gut; feature: organic feature; material: feces | host: Homo sapiens | place: Italy | collected 2013-04
GAAATAACGATGAAAGGAGTGGACCAAATGGGATTATATTTTGAAAAAGAGGATAGAACAGCTTCTTAACGGAAAATTTATTTATGAACAGCCTGGGCTTCTGTTTTCACAGGACCGTATTTTCGCTACGCTGAAGGCAGGAGAGACTACAAAGAATGAGATTTATTTCGGTACCGATGACAACCGCAGGATCAGTGGCTTTGTGACTTCATCTGACCGAAGACTGGTGCCCGGATTTGACCGCTTTTCCGGAACCACAGTGCGCATGCCTTATGGGGTAGATGCAGAGGGAATGAAGCCGGGAGAGAGCTTTGAAGGCTGGCTGTGTTTTACTACCAGTATCGGAGAATATAAGCTGCCGTTCACTGTACAGGTACAGACGGAAGAGGTGAAGAGTGCAGGCAGAAAGGTATCTTCTCTGGAAGAATTTCTGCACATTGCAAAGGAAGATTTCCATGAGGCTTACCGGATCTTTACAGAACGACATTTTTCCCTGATCCTGAGTGATCAGAGTGAGAAGATCCGTTCTCTTTATGCAGGAATGTCACAGCAGCCGGTGACCTATCAGCATCTGGAGGAATTTCTGATCGCAGTCGGTGCCAAGGAAAAGGTGACATTGAGTCTGAACAGAGAAGAGGCCGGTTTTTATGATGTCAGTGAATCTGTTCAGGAATCCCTTTATATCCACAGGAGCGGATGGGGACACCTGCGGGCAGATATTGAGGTAAACGGGGATTTTCTGGAGGCAGGCAAGCATGTGGTCACAGAAGAGGATTTTATCGGAAGTACCTGTGAAATAAACTATGTGATCCGCCAGGAAAAACTGGGAAAAGGAAATCAGTACGGCGAGATCATTGTAAAAACCCCATACCAGAAACTGGTATATCACGTTCTTGCATCCAGAGGAACTGAGAGTGCCGTGAACCTGGATCTTCTGGAAAAACAGTACCGGATATCTCTGATGAAGGAATACCTGGGATATCTCTGTAAAAGAACAGATTTTCAGGCCTGGACAGCCTCTACTCATGAGAAGCTTGACCGTATGGGCGAAAACGGACTGAAATATCCGGAATATCAGCTTCTGGAAGCCTATCTTCTTCATCTGGAAGGAGAAGATGACCAGGCTTCAGAAATCCTTGAGCGTTATCAGAATAAATCCTTTCATCACAATGAACTGGAACTGGCAGGGATTTATTTGTATCTGTGTACACAGACCGGGTTGTACCGGGATAAGGAACAGGCCCTCCGCAAGGTACAGAATTTCCAGATGCAGAAGGAAGACAGCTTTATCCTTCTGAAACTGGTATTTGAAATGGATCATACGCTTTCTCCGTCAAAAAAGATCTTTCTGATGGAGGAACTTTTTGAGCGGGGATGTACAAGTCCTTTTCTGTATCTGGAAGCATGGAACCGTATTTGTGCAGATATGTCTCTGCTGCATCGAATCAATGGGTTCTGGGCCCAGGTATTCCTTTTTGCAGGAAAAGAACAGATGCTGACGGAAGAGCTGGTCATGCGCCTGGCATATCTTTCCGGTTATGAGAAAGCTTTTAACGAAAGTCTGTACCGTGCTATGGCCATGGGATGTGAAGCCTTTCCGTCGGATGATACCGTGGAAGCTATCTGTAAATATATTATGAAGGGAAATCCAAGAAAACCGGAATATTTTCAGTGGTTTTCCGCTGCCGTGGACCGCGGGATCCGGATCACACGGCTGTATGAATATTATGTGGAAACACTGGATACTTCTTATCGGAGAGTCCTGCCGAAACCGCTTTTGATGTATTTTACCTATAACAACAATACTCTCGGTGATTCCAAGCGTGCCTATCTGTATGCATGCATCATTGCAGGGAAGGAACGTGATCCACAGACATACGAAAGTTATCGTGAAAGCATGGAGAAATTTGCTTTCCGTAAGTTACGGGAAGGCCGGATGAATGAAAATTATGCCGCTGTTTATCAGGAATTCATGCGGGAACCATCGGACAGCGAAAAAGCGCAGGTGATCGCCTCCAGAATGTTTACCTGCCGGCTGTATACGGATGATCCGAAGGTCCGCAGTGTGATCGTCCGTCACAGACAGATGAAACAGGAAGAAATCTATCCGTGTATCCATGGGATCGCTTACCCAAGGATCTGCAGCGAAGATGCGGCCGTTGTATTTCAGGATGAAAAACAGAGACGTTATGCTGCTACGGTAGATTATAATCTGACACCACTTTTTGATGATCGTGAGATGGTTCCGGCAGTGTTGGAAAAAGGGGCGGATGAACCGGCTGTGCTTTTGTATTACTGTCAGGGTCAGGAGATCAGTCGTAAGAATCTGGGAATTTTTCAGAAACTGGTCCTTTCACCGGCGTTTACCGATGAATATAAGAGGCTGATCCGCAAAAAGATCCTGGACTATTATCGGGATCACGTGCAGGGAGAAGATCTGGATGCCTGTCTGGAGATGATGGATTATCGGGAATATGCCATGGTCGACCGGAAAACCCTTCTGGAGATCCTGATCCAGCGGGGACTGTTTCCGCAGGCTATGAGCGTGGTGGAAGCATTTGGATTTGAAGGAGTAGAGGAGCGTGCTCTTCTGAAGCTGGTAAGCCGTATGATCATCCGCTGTGACTGTGCGGAAGACGAAGAGCTGATCGCACTTTCCTCTCATGTATACCGACAGGGAATCTATGATGAAGTGATCCTCATGTATCTGATGAAATTCCGGTTTGGACCGGTGGATGAACTTCTGGATATCTGGAAAAGTGCCTGTGGGTTTGAGATGGATACCTATAATCTGGAGGAGAGGATCCTTTCTCTTCTGATGTTTAACTGGGATTACCGGCCAGAGGGTGCGGATATCCTGAAAGCATATATCCGTCATTCCGGAAAAGAGAGTGTGATTGGTGCGTATCTGACTCTGATGTCTTACGGAATGTTTGTTAAAGAAATGCCGGAGATGCCTGGACTTAAGGAGTATCTGAAAAATCGCAGAGAAAAGGAGTGGCCCGGAGACCGGATCTGTGACCTGACCCTTCTGAAACTGCTTTCCGAAGAAAAAACTGCTGATGAAGAAAATCTGGAAATGGAGGAAAAAATCCTCTCCTCCTGTGTAAAGGAAGGAATGCTATTTGAGTTTTTCCGGAATCTGGATCAGAGTATCCTGCGACCGTATCAGCTGGATGATAAGACTTTTGTAGAGTATCATACTTCACCGGAGACTTTGGTCACACTGTATTATTCCCTGGATACAGGACTTGGAACTGTACCGGACTATAAAAGTGAACCGCTCAAAAATGTCTATGAGGGAATTTTTGCCAGAGCATTTACATTGTTTTATGGAGAGACCCTGCGATATTATTTCCAGACAGAAGATGAAACCGGTGTACACAAAACGGAAGAAAAAATACTGACCATGAGCCAGAGTAATGACCAGGCATCCAGCAAATATCAGCTGATCAATCAGATACTCTGTGCAAGGAAACTGGAGAAAGACACGGAAGTGAAGGAGAAGCTGGCACAGTATCTCCGGCAGGAACAGTACGTTAATGAAATGTTTGTCATAGAGAAGGAACCGGAAAGATGAATGAAATTCGTGACTTGATCATAGGAATTGATATTGGAAAAGAATACACACAGATCTGTTATTATGACAGAAAAGCAGAAGAAGCCCGTTCTCTTTCCATGAAGGTAGGAGCCAGTCAGTACGAAGCTCCGGGCTGTATCTGCTATCGTACCGATCACGGTGATTACTGCGTAGGCCTGGAAGCAGAGTATTTTGCCAGGGAAAAGGGCGGGATCATGATCGGAAATATTTATGATATCTGTCAGAAGGAAGAAAAGATCCAGGTGGCAGGAGAGGAAAAAGAGCCGGCAGAGCTTCTGGCACATTTTCTAAGGGGAATCCTGAAATTTCTGGGAATCCAGGATATCGTAAAGAATACCCGGTGCCTTTGTATCACATCGCCGGAGCTTAGTACACTTCAGGTACGGAATTATCAGAAGGCCTGCAGCCTTGCAGGTTTTTCACGTGAGAAATATATGCTTATGGACTATGGCGAGAGCTTTTATTATTATGCACTGGGACAGAAGCGGGAAACCTGGAATCGAAGTGTAGGCTGGTATGCCTTTGCAGGCGATACGGTAACCTTCCGGAAGCTGACCATCAACGGCTCTTCCAGACCGGTGCTTGTAAAATTGGAGGATCCGGTCAGTACAAAGCTTGAACCGGAAGAAGAGATCCGTGATGTGGAATTTTACCGTTTTATCAGTAAGACTCTCGGCAAAGAGCTCTTCTCCAGTGTGCAGATCACGGGAGAAGGATTTGACCAGCAGTGGGCACAGCAGTCTGTAAAGCTCCTGTGTCATCAGGGACGGAAGGTTTTTTACGGAAACAATCTTTTTGCAAAGGGAGCCTGCATAGCCGGTAAGGACAGGCTGGAGGATAAAAAACTCAAAGGTTACCGCTATTTAAGTGATTCGCTGGTGACTGCGGACGTAGGAATGGATATGCGGGTGATGGGCTCTCCGGCTTACTATCCGCTGATCGAAAGCGGCAGCAACTGGTATGAATGCAGTGCATCCTGCGAGCTGATCCTGGATGATACCAGTGAACTGGTATTTGTAGTAAGTATTCCGGAAGAAACCGAGAAGAAACGTGTGGCCATGGCACTTGAGGGTCTGCCAAAGCGGCCTAATCGGACTTCAAGGCTTTCCCTCACGCTGAAATACGTATCGCCGAGAGACTGTGAGATCACAGTAGAGGATCTGGGCTTTGGCGAAATGTATCCTTCCAGTGGGAAGATCTGGAGGGAACTGGTACGATGGGATGAGCAGGAAGAAAGGAAGCAGGCATGAGCGGATATATTTTATGTCAGGTAAAAAAGGCAGAGAAGCCGTTTTATATCGAAAATATCAGTACCAATATCTATTCTATAGAAGAACTCTGCTATTATCTTTATAACAATCTTTATCTTGTGGACAGCTCATTGATCAGCAGTAAGCTCTGTACCTGGCTGGAGGAAGAACTGGAGCTTCCGAAGCTTGCGGCCAAGCTGAAACCTTATATTGGAAGAGAGGCCGGACTTGAAGAAGTACTGTATCCGATATTTAAAGAGATCAATTATCTGGCTTATGAAGAGCTTAAGACCTTAAACGGGCGCATTGAAGCCAGAAAACGTGAACCTGAAGAAATACGGGAGAAACGCAAAGGTGATGCGCTGATGGAGAATCGGATGTATGTGAATGCACTCCGTGTTTATCAGAAGCTTCTGGAGCATGGCGGGAAAGAAATCACCGGAGAGATGCGTGAAAGGATCCTGCATAATCAGGGATGCGCATACAGTTACCTGTTCCAGATGGATAAAGCGCTGGATTGCTTTTGGAAAGCATGGAAGGAGAATCATTCAGAGAAAGCGCTGAAGGTTTATCTTCTGGCCTACCGCAGTGTTCACAGTGAAGAAGAATACAGGAAACGACAGGAAGATCTGAAGACAGATGAAATGGTAAGGCAGGAAACTGACCAGGCTCTGAAAAGCTTTGCCGGTCTCCCGGAGCAGCATATCGCATCCGGAGAAACCGACAGGATCCTGGAGGATCTCACAAGAGAATATCACAGAAGTACCGGCTCTTAAAGCTGTTCAAGAAGTCCCAGCAGGATCTGCCGGGCTTCTTTTTTTGTATATACGGATTCTTCCTCAGACAGGGAACAGAGGTAATCATTCAGGGCCTGTCCGATACTGGTCTCTTTCAGATAGATACAGAGAAAAGTATCTTTTTCGGAAAGAAAGCAGAGAAAAACGGAATAGTCAGACAGAACTTCCAGATGGATCCCGGTTTCAGGAAGTACGGAAGGCTTCAGGATCCTGCATTTTTCATGTCCCATATCTGTGTCAAGAAGATGCTTGAGGGCTTTTTTTCGTTCTTCTTTCGGAAGAGGGGTCTGATGGTAGGAATAAGGTCCGTCAAGGAGTCCGGTACGGGCAAATTTCCGGATCCCGCTCAGTGTAAAATAATTGCAGGAAAAGGCAGATTCTGTAAAAGAAAAGGAAGTCTGGTTCAGAACCGCTGCCAGCTGGGTATAGACCGGATTGGAAAGATCGATATCCCTGTTATCAAACAATGACTGAATAAAGCCCGGACCATAGGACATCAGTGCAAGGCAGGGATGAGATTCCAGTGCAAAATTTGTTGAGATCTTTGTCTGCATGATAGAACCAAAGATATTAAGGATCTTGTCCGGAGAATCCGACTGCAGGAAGAATTGGCTGGAATTCTCAAGAGCCCGCCGGAATTCCTGTTGATATGCGTGGATCGCTTCCGGATTTTCAGTAAAAATACAGGTCATCATATCCGAGGATAACAGCAGCAGCTTTTTTTCAGTGAGTAAGAAAAAAGGAAACAGTTCATAGCTGGAAAACTCTCGGCCTGTCTGAGTATAGTAATAATATGGCTGGTAGCCCACAAAACCTGACAGGATCGGAAGGAGTGTGCAGAGAAAGGTTTCCAGATTCATGTTGTAATCCGGTGAGGCGGACGGGTTCTGGTGAAGCGGCAGGATCTGGATCACCGGTGGCAGTTTCTCATATTTGGGATAAAGATGGGAAAAGATCTGTACAAGAAGCCGGCAGTTGGCCGGAAGGTTGGTACGGATCGTTTCAGAAGAACCGGAAGACAGGATGTCCTCAAAAAGGTTCAGGACCTTCTTTTCCACATCAAGAGAAAAAGTTCCACGGTAAAAGGGAAAGGATGGAAGCTTGAGAAAACCCTCCCGGGAAATGACCTGCTGGGAGCTGATAACACCCAGAAGCTCCTGTATATATTTGCGGTTGTAATATATTTCTTTTCCGATTTTTTCTATTTTGTATAATTCCATCAGTTCCCGGCGTTGGGAAGGATTGATCCGGAGGGAATCGCAGAACTGGCGCACAAAATCAATACCGGGAAGACGTTTCCCTGTGATCATACGTTGTAGCGAGGTACGGTCAAGTCCCGAAGAAGCAGATAACTGATAAACGTTTTCTCCTGTATCCTTTAGGTATTCCCGGCATTTGTTGCTGAAATCAGACATAGTAGTACTCCTTTTGGCACTTATATGACATTATTATACGAAAACAGATCATGAATTGCAATAATTTGTAAAAAAACAAGGCACAATTAGAAGCACATATTGCGTAGGTCTTTCTTTGAAAATAAAATGTTAATATCAGAAAGAGCATGAGGGAGGAAAACACGGCAATGGCAGTGATGACGATCGCGATATGTGATGAAATACGAAAGGATGCACAGAAGCTGTACAGGCAGCTTTCCACACTGGTCCCTGATGCAGAGCTCCTTCTGTATCGGACCAGAGAGAGTCTTCTGAAAGGACTGGCAGAGGGACACAAGATCTGCGATCTGATATTTCTGGGGCTGGATGGTGATCAGGGCAGGAGTCTGGAAACTGTACGGACAATGCGCCTGAAAGGACATTATATCCCGGTTGTGCTGGTGGCAGAGAATGAAAAATTCTATAAAGAAGCATTTGAAGTGTTTGCCTATAACTATCTGGTCAAACCGGTTGAAAGTGGAGAACTGGAACATGTTCTGGTACATATCCTGGAGGTATGCAGGCGTGAAGGCGGAAGAGCGCTGTATTTTCGCTACAGGAAACAGGTTTATACACTGCAGCACGATCATCTGGCATATATATCCAGTAGTCTTCACAGTGTGACATTTCATCTTACCGATGGAAAAAAGATCAGCTGCAGAGCCAGGCTGGGGGATTTTTCGGGACAGCTGTCAGACAGCAGCTTTTTGAGATGTCATCAGAGCTTTTGTATTAACATGGAGAAGGTAACTTCACTTAAGAAGAACAGTTTTGTGGTCGGACAGACGGAAATCCCAATTTCCAGAACATATCTGAAAACGGCCAGAAAGAAATACAAAGATTATCTGGCAGAGCAGAAGGTTTGCTCTTGACAGCTCCTTTTGGGTATGTTACTATAACCATACGCTTTCGCGTGGTAGAGTGACCATGTGATAAAGAGATAACCGAAAAAAGGAGAATGACCATGAAGAAAAGAACAGTTGCAGTAGTAATGGCGGCAGCGATGACAATAGGAATGATGGTAACAGGAGTGAGTGTACAGGCAGGTGTTGAGGATAAGACCCTGATCGTAGGATTTGATGCTGAATATCCTCCGTTCGGATATAAGGATGATAACGGAGAATATGTAGGATTTGACCTTGACCTTGCCCAGGAAGTATGTGATAATCTTGGCTGGGAACTTGTTAAGAAGCCTATCAACTGGGATTCCAAGGATATGGAGCTGAACTCCGGAACGATCGACTGTATATGGAATGGATTTACTATCAACGGACGTGAGGATGACTATACATGGAGTGATCCATACATCAACAATGAGCAGGTGATCGTAGTTGCCAAGGATTCTGAAATTGAGAAGCTTGCGGATCTTAAGGGCAAGAACGTAGTTGTACAGGCTGCATCCGCTGCACTGGACGCATTGAACAACGATGACAATAAGGACCTGAAGGACAGCTTTGCATCTCTTACAGAGAATCCGGACTACAACACTGCATTTATGAATATTGATTCCGGAGCTGCAGACGCTGTTGCTGTTGATATTGGTGTTGCTAACTATCAGCTTTCCCAGAGAGGCAAGGATAAATATGTGATCCTTGACGAGCCGATCCAGAACGAGCAGTATGGCATCGGATTCAAGAAGGGAAATGATGAGCTGAAGGATCTCGTATGGGATGAGGTCAAGAAGCTTGACGAGTCCGGTGAGGTTGACAAGCTTGCAGATAAGTATGAACTGGATAAGAGCATGCTCTGCATCAGCGAGGACAAGGATAAGACAGAGAATTCTGATTCAGCAGAAGCTGACACAGAAGAAAGTGCAGACAGCACAGAGAAAGAAACCGATTCTGAATCCAAATGATCCGGTACAGATCCGGTACAGTAAAAGCTGTGAAGATATTTTTTAAGCTATCCAACAGCAGTAGAAATAAGAAACATAGCAGAAGCTTTTGAAGCTTCCGCATAAAAAGGAAATGAGGGTGCTTCGGCGCAGAAAGAGCTGCCGTACACGCTCATTTCCTGTTGTTTACAGGAATTACAGGTATCAGTCCGATAAATGGGACTGATACTCCGAACCAGGAGGAAAAAAATGAGTTTTAGTGTAATGCTCCAGCAGCTGGCAGGAGGAATGCTGGTCTCTATTGAGATCTTTTTTGTAACCTTGCTGTTTTCTCTGCCGCTGGGACTTCTGATCTGTTTTGGCAGAATGTCCAGAAACAAAGTGATCCGTACCATTGTATCCGGGTACATATCCATCATGAGAGGAACGCCGCTGATGCTGCAGCTGATGGTGGTATATTTCGGCCCTTATTTTATTTTCGGGATCCGTATTTCCATGGGATATAGTCTGATCGCTGTATTTATCGCATTTGCCATCAACTATGCAGCTTACTTTGCAGAAATCTACCGCGGCGGCATTGAATCCATGCCGGTGGGACAGTATGAAGCTGCAAAGATCCTTGGATACAATAAGGTGCAGACATTTTTCCGCATCATTCTTCCACAGGTGATCAAGAGGATTTTGCCGTCTATTACAAATGAGGTCATTACGCTGGTCAAGGATACTTCCCTTGCGTTTGTTGTGGCAGTTGCGGAGATGTTTACCATTGCCAAGCAGATCGCAAGTGCACAGACAACAATGATGCCATTTGTGATCGCTGCGATATTTTATTATGTGTTCAACCTGATCGTGGCTGTTGTGATGCAGAAGGTTGAGAAAAGTATGAATTACTACCGCTAACCGGAATGGAGAGTATAAAATATGAAATTATTTGAAATGAAACATATCAAAAAAAGCTTTGACGGACTGGAAGTTCTCAAAGATATCTCTCTTGACGTGGAAGAGGGAGAAGTTTTAAGTATCATCGGTCCTTCCGGTTCCGGCAAGTCAACCATCCTGCGTTGTGCCACAGGACTTGAGACGCCGGACAGCGGCGAGATCATCAAAAACGGTGATGTGGGACTGGTGTTCCAGCAGTTCAATCTGTTTCCGCATTTTTCCGTACTGAAAAATATAGTGGATGCACCTTTGAAGGTGCAGAAGAGAAAGAAAGATGAGGTTTACGTCCAGGCAAGAAGCCTTCTTAAGAAAATGGGCCTTGCAGACAAGGAGAAGGCATATCCTTTTCAGCTTTCCGGAGGACAGCAGCAGCGAGTTTCCATTGCCCGTGCGCTCTGTATGAATCCGAAGATCCTGTTTTTTGATGAACCTACATCTGCACTTGATCCGGAACTGACCGGTGAGATCCTGAAGGTTATCAAGGATCTTGCTCAGGAGCATATCACCATGGTGATCGTTACTCATGAAATGAATTTTGCAAGAGATATTTCCGACCGTATCATCTTTATGGATAAGGGTGTGATCGCAGTGGAGGGAACGCCGCAGGAGGTATTTTCTTCCGAAAATGGCAGAATGAAGGAATTTTTGGGAAAATTCCATCAGGGTATGGAGTAACAAACGGTTGCTTTTAAAGAGGCAATGTTATATAATTTCAAGAGGCGTGAATTAACCAGAACCGGGCAGATAACGGATCTTTCGCCATTCCGGCCCGGAGGTATGTGATCAGGAGGTAGTAATGAATACAGACAGATATGTAAGCCCGCTGTCAGAGCGGTATGCAAGTAAAGAGATGCAGTATATTTTTTCTCCGGACATGAAGTTCCGCACATGGAGAAAGCTGTGGATCGCACTTGCTGAGACGGAACGTGAGCTTGGCCTTAACATTACCCAGGAGCAGATCGACGAAATGAAGGCTCATGCGGATGATATCAATTATGATGTGGCTAAGGAGCGTGAGCGTCAGGTTCGCCATGATGTAATGTCTCACGTGTATGCGTTTGGCGTACAGTGCCCGAAGGCAAAAGGCATCATCCATCTGGGAGCAACCTCTTGTTATGTAGGAGATAATACGGATATCATCGTTATGACAGAGGCGCTGAAGCTTGTCCGCAAGAAACTTGTGAACGTGGTCGCAGAGCTTTCCAAGTTTGCAACGCAGTATAAGGACCAGCCAACTCTGGCGTTTACTCATTTCCAGCCGGCACAGCCGACAACTGTAGGTAAGAGAGCAACTCTCTGGACTCAGGAATTCCTGATGGATCTTGAGGACCTTGAGTATGTATTAAGCACTATGAAGCTTCTTGGCTCCAAGGGAACAACCGGTACACAGGCTAGCTTCCTGGAACTTTTTGACGGGGATCAGGAGACCATCGACAAGATCGATCCGATGATCGCAGAGAAGATGGGATTCAGATCCTGCTATCCGGTTTCCGGACAGACCTATTCCAGAAAGGTTGATACCCGTGTGCTGAATATCCTTGCGGGAATCGCTGCAAGTGCACATAAGATGTCCAACGATATCCGTCTTCTTCAGCATCTGAAAGAAGTAGAGGAGCCATTTGAGAAATCCCAGATCGGATCTTCCGCTATGGCATATAAGAGAAATCCGATGAGAAGTGAGAGAATTGCTTCCCTGTCCAGATATGTGATGATCGATGCACTGAACCCGGCGATCACATCTGCAACACAGTGGTTTGAGAGAACTCTGGACGACTCTGCAAACAAGCGTCTCAGCGTTCCGGAAGGATTCCTTGCGATCGACGGAATCTTGGATCTCTGCCTCAATGTTGTAGACGGACTGGTTGTTTATCCGAAGGTTATCGAGAAGAGACTGATGTCTGAGCTTCCATTTATGGCAACTGAGAATATCATGATGGATGCAGTTAAGGCAGGCGGAGACCGTCAGGAACTTCATGAGCGTATCCGTGAGCTTTCCATGGAAGCAGGAAAGAACGTGAAGGTAGAGGGTAAAGATAACAATCTTCTTGAGCTGATCGCAGCAGATCCGGCATTTAACCTGACTCTTGAGGATCTTCAGAAATCCATGGATCCGTCCAGATATACAGGACGTGCCAAAGAGCAGACAGAGGCATTTATCGCCAATGTGGTACAGCCGGTTCTGGATGCACATAAGGATCTGCTTGGCGTTAAGGTTGAGATCAACGTATAATTCCAAGATGTTATAAACATTAAGAAATGAACACAGACAGGAATGACGTGTCTCTGTGTATTACAGACAGAGAACATGCCGTTCCGAATAATAGAGAAAGACACAAGGAGGAACTGTGTTATGGTAACTGCAGTAGTAGGAGCAAACTGGGGAGATGAAGGTAAAGGCAAGATCACAGATATGCTTGCTGAGAAAGCCGATATCATCGTAAGATTTCAGGGTGGAGCCAATGCGGGCCACACCATCGTAAATGATTACGGTAAATTCGCACTTCATACACTTCCGTCAGGTGTGTTTTACGGACATACGACCAGTGTCATCGGAAACGGTGTTGCACTGAACATTCCGCATTTTGTAAAGGAGTTGAACAGCTTAACTGAGCAGGGCGTGTAAATACCGTGATCTGGATCCTTTAAGGTACCAAGCTGTCCCTCTAACAGAATCTTCTTTCCTTCCTTGATTGCCTGATGCAGGTAAAGTCCTGTATCTGCTACGTAAGGAGCGATCATCTCCTTGTATTCCATAAGTGTATTGAAAATCTCATCTGCATTTAATGGATCCTTGTGGTACAGATGAACAAGCATAACATTCTTTAAGGTGCAGATGCGCTCGCACTTTTCCTTTAACTCGTCCATATCTCCGAACAGCTCACTTACCTGGAAGCCAATCTTTGCATACTTATCAGAGTAGAACGGAGCGATACCTGAACGTGTGGAACCAAAGGACTTTCCTGCCAGACGCTCTTCCTCGTAGGTATCCAGTGCTACATGATATGGCATCAGGATCTGTGCACGATCAGAAACCATAATGTTTGGCTTCGGAACGCCCTGCTCAGTTAAGCTGTTCAACTCCTTTACAAAATACGGAATGTTCAGTGCAACACCATTTCCAATGATGTTTACAGTGTGCTGTGAGAACACACCGGATGGAAGAAGATGCATTGCAAATCTTCCATAATTGTTGATAATTGTATGTCCAGCGTTGCTTCCGCCCTGGAAACGGATTACAATGTCAGACTCCTGTGCTAACATATCAGTAATTTTACCTTTGCCCTCGTCGCCCCAATTGGCGCCTACAATTGCTCTTGCCATATCAGTTACCTTACCTTTCTTATACGTTAATCTCTGCTGTCATACCAAGGTCTTCCTTGTTCTTAGCAAGGATTGGATTTATTACTTCTGCGAGGAAATCCTCTACCTGCTCCTTAGAACGTCCTGTGTAACGCTCTGGATTCATGCACTGCTGCAGCTGCTCTTTTGTCAGGTGGAATGTATCATCTGCTGCAATCAAATCAAGCAGGTTGTTGTCAAGACCGTTTACCTTGACATTACGTCCAGCCTCCATGGACAGCTGGCGGATCTTCTCATGCAGCTCCTGACGGTCTCCGCCTTCCTTTACTGCATCCATCATGATATTCTCTGTTGCCATAAATGGAAGCTCTGCCATCAGATGCTTGTGAATTACCTTCTCATAAACAACCATTCCGTCTACGATATTCAGATAAAGATCCAGAATACCGTCAACTGCCAAAAAGCCCTCTGGAATACTGATTCTCTTGTTTGCAGAATCGTCAAGTGTACGCTCAAACCACTGAGTTGAAGCGACAAGCATCGGATTCATAGCATCTGAGATCACATAGTCTGCCAAAGAAGCAATACGCTCACTTCTCATTGGATTTCTCTTATATGCCATTGCAGAAGAACCGATCTGATGCTTCTCAAATGGTTCCTCTACCTCCTTTAAGTGCTGCAGAAGACGCACATCGTTTGTAAACTTATGTGCACTCATTGCAATACCAGCCAGTACATTTAATACACGGCTGTCTACCTTACGGGAGTAGGTCTGTCCAGAAACAGGATATACACCAGCAAAGCCCATCTTATCTGCGATCATCTG
>OQVH01001587.1_pt1 | contig 13899 bp, 10 predicted proteins | sample 1691641 | NCBI WGS metagenome assembly OQVH01 (sample SAMN03418286, study PRJEB22391) | human gut metagenome | biome: human-gut; feature: organic feature; material: feces | host: Homo sapiens | place: Italy | collected 2013-04
ATCAGGCTGCGGGAGTTTTTCTCTGCCTCTGAAAAGTCGTAGTCGATCTGGTCGAGCAGACGAACCGCTGCTTCATCCCTGTAAAGGTTCGGGTACAGCTCCGTACACAGCTTCCGGGAATACAGCGGGAGGATTAGCGTCTCCTGCACGGTGTTTTTCTCAATTTTACATTTCATAGGTTTTTTCCTCAGTGAATAAAAACTGTCACAATTGCCGCCAGCACAGCCGCTATGACCGTCATGCCTATCGCCATGTGCAGGATGGATGCAAAAATATCCGTGCTTGATGCCCTTACTTCCGCGCCGTGACGCAGAGCCACTTTTTCTTTTTGTGTATCTGCACCTCGTGAAAACCCGCCTGCTCCAGACATGCCTTTAATTCAATGTCCTTGTAGATGGTCATGCCGCCGATGATTTGCGTCCACCTCTCGTCCTTGTCCGTATCGCCATTGCTCTCGTTGCAGATAAGAATTGTCCCGCCCGGCTTCAGCACCCGCCAGACCTCACGGAAGCATCGGGGCAAATCGGGCCAAAAATAGACGGTCTCAAAAGCAGTAATCAGATCGAACGTTCCTTTCTCATAGGGTAGGTTCATTACGTTTCCCTGCGAGATAAAGCAACGAGTATTCAGCAGTTTCTTGATTTCCTTTCGAGCGAATTTTACGCTTTCGGAGGATATATCGATACCGTATATTTTCCCTTGCGGACAGAAGTCTGCCATGCGTTTCAGATTCGCTCCACCTCCGCACCCGATATCGAGTATCGTCCAGTCGGATTTCCATTCTATTTGGGAGAGCCCCCAGCGGGAGAGTGAAGCATGTCCCTTGTTCATACCTCGTAGAATTATTCTACCGAAGAACCCTTCGGGCATACGGGTATTTTGTAGTATAGAGTTGATTATGTTTTTCTTTTTCATATTCTTGTGAATGTTATGTTAAGCTTTATATTCGGTTTTTAATTCCCATTGGAATGCATCGGTGTATGCTTCCCACATCTGTCGGTAAACTCCCGGTATGGAGCTAAGCTTTTGATGTGTACCGATTTGCGCTATCGAGCCCTCTTTGAGTACGACGATTTGTTGAGCCGATACGATGGACGATAATCGGTGAGCTATGATGATGACGGTTTTGTTTTTGATGAGGTGTTGCAAGGCTTGTTGCATCTTGTATTCATTTTCGGGGTCGGCAAAAGCCGTAGCTTCATCGAGTACGAGAATGGGTGCATTTTTCAGTATGGCCCGTGCCACGCAGATTCTTTGCGCCTCACCGCCCGATAGAAATACTCCTTTGTCGCCAATGCGGGTGTCGTATCCGTCGGGCAGATTTGAAATGAACTCATGACATTGGGCGGCACGAGCGGCGGCTTCTACTTGTTCTCGGGTGGCATTGGGTGAACCTACGGCTATATTTTCATACAATGTATCGTAAAAAAGGAATGTATCTTGGAAGACGAAAGATATAAGATTCATTAGTTCCTCGGTTTTGATGTTTCTCACATCGACTCCTCCTATGTAGATACCGCCTTCGCCGACGTCCCAAAATCGGGGTATGAGGCTGGCGACTGTACTTTTCCCTGAACCAGACGGCCCGACGAGTGCTGTGATTTCTCCTTGTGACGCTTTGAAAGAAATATGACGTAACGCCTCTGTGCGAGTGGCTTGCTCTTTGCTCTCATAGGAGAAACTGACATCTCTGAATTCGATGTCATAACTTTGGGGAGTTTGGGGTAAGGTTGTTTCTGGAACGGGTTTTTCGTCGAGTATTCGGTCTATGCGTTTTACTCCTTCGTCGATTTCGCGAGTACCTCCTCCTAGAAACATTAATTTATATACCGGTGAAGTTACACCGGGTCCCATGATGATGAAAAATAGCCATACGGCGGCCAGTGCGATATTGTGTGGTTGGTTACTGATGAGTAGCAGACCGACGGGGATAATAAGCGAGACGATGGAGTTTAACAACACGGTGAAAGTGATCATGCCTGGTTCGTATGTATCGCAAACTTTCAATGCCCATTTTTTATATCCTTGAATTTCGTCGTGGAATTGTCGGAAGGATTTTACGCTCTGTCCGAATATTTTCACGACGGGTATACCTCGTACGTATTGTACAGCCGATGCGCTCATACGCTCCTGTGTGTCAAAATAGTTGGCGGTAAATGTTTTTGCAGTTTTGCCCATGAAGTTGATGTATTGTAATCCAATGCTTAATACGATACAAGCAAGACAAATTGCAGCTAACCAACCGTTGAGTGAAAAGAAAATAACAAACATGAAAATTACGGTTACCGCGACGTTTACCATGTCGGGAATCGTATGGGCTATGAAGGATTCTATTTTCTCGATATTTTGTTCTATTGTCTTTTTGATAGCACCTGTGGAGGTATCGCTGAGAAATCCCAGGGATAATTTCCCGATATGTTCGGATAGTTTTACACGCAGTCCGTATAAGATGCGAAAAGCAGCTACGTGTGATGCCATGAGTGATGCATAGAGTAGTATCAATCCGATGATTAATCCTCCAAAAGCTATCCACCCCCAGTATATGAGTAAATCGCTGTCGATTGAACCTAGATTTCCTGCTTTCGATAGGAGTTCGTTGAGAATTTCATATATCGACCAATAAGGTACGAGCATACACAAAGCACTGATTGCCGACAATATACCGGATAATATCAGTAAGCCTTTTCGCTCACCTGCTATTTGAAATAGACGGGCAAGTCCTTCTTTCTTTTTATTTGGTGTCATGTGAATTGAGTTTTTGAGTTAATGGTTGATCTCTTTTGTACTTCCCTGCCGGAAAAATGGGAAGCTATGTTATGGAGAACTGCCTTCACTTGTTCTTCATAGAAATACATGAGTACGCCCTCGATGATAAAAATGAAATCACAATCGGGGTGTTGTGTTTTCAAACACTCTAACCATTTTGTTTCTAATAAAGAAGAAGATATATAGGTATCGTATTCCGGTTCGGGAATCAATTCTCGTCTCAAAGAGATTACTTCGGGTAAATCCAGTTCGTAATATTTTGTCGGATCGTTTTCCCGATGAATGCGTTGGCAACGTGTATCTAATCCACAACCGACGTTGACTACAATCGGTCGGGAATGGTTATCGATAAATCGGCGGACAGCATCGTCGAAATACCTACCTCTTACGACACAACCTACTTCGCTCAGTTTTGCTCCGTCGAATTTGGAATAATCGTATTCGATGCAGGCGATTAATTGTTCCGCCATTTTGTCTTTTAGAATCGCATCTTTTCGCCTACTTTCTTTTGCCCGCATATAAAGTGGAATAAGCAGTGTTTCGGCTACAATGTTTTTGAACTCGTATTTTCTTTTCATATTCTTATTTGTTATTTTCAAAAACGAACAATATTCAAAATCATTCAAGAAAAGAGAGAACCTATCCTTTCATAAGCTCTCTCCACCCGGTTGTACTGAAAATCATGTATTCTGTTATTATTTGTTCTATTTCATCGGAGACCTTTTTATGCATGATTAATTCTTCCAGCATGGTGAACATCCAAACGGTATGCAGGTGAATCGTGAATTCCGATATGTTTATATTTAGTTCAGGGTGTTTTATTTTCATGTTTCGAAAATATTCTTTGACGACTTCGGTCGAACGGTCGGCAAAATCTCTTTTATAATTTTCTAAGGAAGTCCCTTGCGAACGAAATAAAAGCAGGAATAACAGATTACGATATTTTTTGATTAACGATATGTATTCGGCTATGACAGCCCGGAGATAGTGTTCGGTATACATTTCCATGATGTCAGATCCGCTTTTTCCATGATGTTTGTCTAACATGATTTCAAAATCATTGATCACGGGTTGTACGAGTTCGCGAAAGATATCTTCTTTGCTGTTATAGTAGTTGTAAATATTACTTAACCCTACATGGGAGTCGTCGGCGATTTCACGAATGGTGACTTTGGAATAGCCTTTGGCATAGAATAGGGGCAAAGCAGCATTTAGAATGTTTTGTCGGATATGTTCTTTGGCTATTTGCATAAATGTTTTAGTACTTATTTTGTGAAGCAAAGTTAGATTTCCGTTAAAGGAGTATCAATACCTAAAAATTGGGATTTCTGTCAGAGTTTGTACGTTTTTGTACGAGTATGTTTGATTCTAATATTTCTTATATTATTTTTACGCATTGATGTGAAGATGATGTTATGCGTAAATTGTTGAGTGTTATTATTGTCTATTTGGTGGGCTGGATACCTATGTTCCCGTGTACTTCGGCCGTGGTTTCGGGGCGGGTAACACCCGACGGGCGTCCGTTGTTGTGGAAACATCGCGATGCATCGGATTTGAATAATCGTATCGTTCATTTCGAAGCAGAAGGAGGAAAGTTGGAATTTGTCGGACTTGTGAACGGGGTCGATACGATGGCCAACGAAGTGTGGGCCGGGTATAATACTTCTGGATTCGCTATCATGAATACGGCTTCATATAATCTTAAAAACGATACTTCATCGTTGTCCGACCGAGAAGGGGTTGTGATGAAACAAGTGTTGGGCGAGTGCCGTACGGTAGAGGATTTCGCCCGGTTACTCGATTCTCTTCCTCGTCCGATAGGGGTGGAGGCTAACTTCGGTGTGGTCGATGCTTTGGGTGGAGCAGCCTATTTCGAAGTGAATAGTTACGAGGTATTCCGTTATGACGTAAAAGATAGTCCCGACGGTTATCTGCTTCGTACCAATTATTCTGTATCTGGGAGGCCGAACGAAGGTTATGGTTATGTCCGTTACGATAATGCCGCCCGGTTGTTTTCACGTGCTACCTCCGAGCGCAGTATTACGCCCGAATGGATTACAGGCATTTGTTCCCGCTCGTTTTATCACACTTTTTTGGGAAGGGATTTTACGACCGATGCATGGGTAGTCGATCAGGATTTCATACCTCGCCGCAGTACATCGGCTTCTGTTGTCATCGAAGGTGTGAACCCGGGAAAGTCTCCTGTATTCACTACCATGTGGACGATGTTGGGGTATCCTCCCTGTTCGGTCGTGTTGCCGGTGTGGATCGGCTGCGAGTATGGTGTCCCGACTCTGTTGCAGGGGGCGGAAGATTCTGTGCGCTCTCCGTTGTGCGAATGGTCGAACCGATTGAAAAACAAAGTGTTTTCTTTGGAAAGAGGTAGCGGCCCGCATTATTTGCATATGGCTTTGCTTTATAATCCCGAAGGTAACGGATATGCCCAAAGATTGTTATCGCTCGAAAAAGAAATATACGCCGAGAGTCGAATCGTGCTGGACGAGGCTCGTCGGAAGGGAGAGTGGGACAACGAGCGTGTCGGCAGTTTGCTCGGTATCGTCCAACAAAAAATCGTTACACTTTTCGGGCAAATTTTGAAATGAGAAGTACGAATGTACTTTTTCCGTCCTCGGGTTATGGATTGGTAAAATGATATTAATGCTGAGGCATCGATGTCATCAATGCTTCGAGGCGGCCTATCAACTCGTTTCCCAAAGCGGTTTTATCTTCGATGTGCTTGCAGACCATCTTGACGAAAGCATCGTTCTCAAATTCACCCCGAACCTGTTCAAAATCGAAATCCCGCTGCCGGGTAGAACCGTCCACACCGAATCCGATACGGGAAATCATTGAAAATTCTTTGTGGGCATCGTCATAGAGCATTCGGTCGAGCGACACAACGGCTTCGTTCCATTGCCGTACGATTCGGATAATATCTCCGGGGGACAGCCTGTCGACTGTTTTTCCATACCAACGGGGCATTATCGAACAAACCCATGTCCATTCCATGTCGTAGTAACGCCGATGCATGGCTTGGAAGAAAGATTCGGTTTCTTCTAACGTGGAATCGGGATTACCGACGATACGGTCTATTTCGTCTTTGACAGCCTGCTTGGGTACAATCAATCCCGACAGATCTATCCATTCGCCTTCTCCGAGGGAGTCGGTCAGTTTCAACCGGTCGTGCAAATCGTTCAGATCGGAGAACGGTGCTCCTTCGAGTCGTTTGATGATCGAGTTACCCATGAATTTATGGACAGCGAGGGTGTACAGGTCTATTCCTTTGTTGAGGGAGCTGTTCTTGATCGTAGTGCTTTGGAAGGAGTAACATTCCGACGTTTCACCCGATGTCTGTTTCAATCCCTGTAATGTGTCGATGCCCTGCAGCATCTTTTGTATAGTGTAGGGACTGAGCAGATTGAAGTTGATACAATCGAGCTTGTCGGGGTCGGTGCGCTTGTCTCGCTTGGGCCACTTTTGTGCGTCGCGTATTGTCCCCACACTTTTGAGATTCGCACCGGGAACGAGATAAGAGCGATTTCCGTGTTCTATCAGGTAGGAAAACGGCATGCCCGAAGTATCGGGGTGATTGACATGGCGTCCCATGATGAGGGAAAATGCACCTACTTTGGCCGGCCACAGGATATATGAGTCGCTGGTCGTTTTCGAGCCCCGTTCGACGACTCCTTGATGGATAGGGCCGAGTTTGTACATGTGGTTGCTTTGGTTCGACCCGCTGCCTGCGTTCAGGAAAGAAAACATTCCGGCGATGAGCAAACTCGATTTGTGCATGGTGACCGTGTAGGGGCCGGCAAAGATAGCACACGCTTCGCCGTTTTCGCTTTGGCAGTTGCTGAAAAAGAGCGAATCGTGAGCCGAGAAAAGATGGGTGAGGTGGCAGGCTTGTCCGATGAAACAACGAGACATTACTACACCGTCACTTATATGAGCTCCCGAACTGACGATGAAATCTTCGGCCGTAACATTCGGCCCGATGTATACCGGAGCCTCTCGGTTGCTGTTGATACTACCGTTTTCGAGTCTCGATGTCCCGTCTATCTGGCAGTAATCTCCGATACAAACGTTTCGTATAGTTCCTGTATTGACGATGTGCACGCTGTTGCCTATTTTCCCGTAGCAACTCTTTTGTGCGAGGGAATATGCCTCTATCATTTCTCGAAGGCGGGCTATCAGGTCGGGGCGATGCCGATACATGGCGATGATGTAGGCCAGTTGTGCCGACAGCCGATTGTAAATGGGGACTTCCCGACCTCCTGTCTCGTTCAATACAGATACTTCGGTATTATTCCCGAAACAGCTTTCGCCTTCGGTGAGAATGAGGTTTACATTTTGTATGAAACAGTCGCTTCCTATCCGGTAATTGGCTATATAGTTGGGAATGTTTTCTATCAATGAGTTGTTCCCTATCGAGCAATTGTGCAAGGTGACGTGGTGGAGTCCCGTTTTTTTCTTTAATCCACCCGGAAGCTCCATCTCTTTTTCGAATATCCCCAGCTCGATTTCTCCGGAAAAACGGGTGTGGGTAATATGATCGGGAGAGAACCCTTCGACTACATTTATTTTCGACCAGTCCTCGGCCGTACAAAATTGAGTCGTGAGTTGATTGATTTCTGCAATATTGAGTTTACGGTAATTCTTCATCGGACAAATTTTGTAAAAGGCCGGAGGGTAGCCCGGTTATGGATTCAGGATTCTTCGTCGGTCATTATTTCGTCGTAGTGTTGAAACAGGAAATCGTTGTAAGGGAACCTCGTCGTATGTATCTCTTTCACCCGTTGATAAAGCAGCGTTTTCAATTCGTCGATGTTCTTTTTCTCTTTGGCCGATATGAAAATGCAGTTGTCGTGCATTTTTCCCATCCACGTTTCTTTCCATTCGTCGAGCGTAATGTTTTCTCTCGTTTTCGGGGTGAGGTCGTCGGCCGCTTTTTCCACATAGGAAAATGCGTCGATTTTATTGAACACGAGTATCATGGGTTTGTCGGTGGAGTCGCAGACTTCCTGTAAGGTTTTATTGACTACTTCTATTTGTTCTTCGAAAGCCGGATGCGAGATATCCACGATGTGTAGCAGGAGGTCGGCTTCCCGCACCTCGTCGAGTGTCGATTTGAACGAATCGACCAGATGGGTAGGCAGTTTGCGGATAAATCCTACTGTGTCGGAGAGCAGAAAGGGAAGGTTGTCGACAATCACTTTGCGCACGGTCGTATCGAGCGTGGCAAAGAGTTTGTTCTCGGCAAAGACTTCCGACTTGCTTAACAGGTTCATCAAAGTGGATTTCCCCACATTGGTATAACCGACTAATGCTACTCGTACCAGCTTCCCTCGGTTTTTCCGCTGGATGCTTTTTTGCCGGTCTATGCTTTTCAGCTCCTATTTCAAGTGAGAAATCTTGTCGAGAATGATACGCCGGTCGGTCTCTATCTGAGTTTCGCCGGGTCCACGCATGCCGATACCTCCTCGTTGTCGTTCGAGGTGAGTCCACAGCCGGGTGAGTCGGGGCAACAGATATTGGTATTGTGCCAGTTCTACCTGACGTTTGGCATTGGCAGTCTGTGCCCGTTTGGCAAAAATATCGAGAATGAGACTGGTGCGGTCGAGTATTTTCACTTGCAATTCCCGTTCGATATTTTGTACCTGTTTCGACGACAAGTCGTCATCGAAGATGACCATGCCTATTTCGTTTTCTTCGATGTATGCTTTTATTTCGGACAGTTTTCCCGACCCGACGAAAGTGCGGGAGTTGGGGGTGTCGAGCCGTTGAAGGAATTTCTTCACGGGCAACGCTCCGGCCGTTTCTGCCAAGAAAGCCAGTTCGTCGAGATATTCGTTTGCTTTCGCTTCGTTTTGGGTGTTGGTGATCAATCCCACTAAAACGGTGCGTTCGGTTTCTTCTTGTGTTAAAATAAATTCTTTCATTCTATATGTTTACAAAGACGTACTCCAAAAATAATGTTTTTTCTTACCTCTTTGTTTTCATCGGAGTTTAATTATTAAATAGTTTTTCTATCGTGATGATCTGATAGTCGTAGAAATTGCGGGTGGCACTGTCGGCCGTGGCCGCTCTTTTTTGCTTGTATAACGCCAAAACTTTTTTGAGCGCACCGGTCATGTAAGGAGCCATATCGGCCGACGATAGGGCTGGCCCCATGTTGATACGGGTGAACGATTGCTCTTCCGAATCGTGATGACGGCAAAGGGCGTGGCTGCAAGGGAACGCTTCGCTTTCGAGGTCGATGTCGTCGGTGAAGTCTAAATTTCTTATCCCCGATGAAGCCGGTTTCAGCGACGAATAGCGAATGAATTGATTGATGGTCTCGCTTTGCAAGTCGCGTTCGATGTTGTTCAATTTACGTCCCTGATAAGTCGTTTTAAATACTTCGGCGATCAAATCGTTGAGGTAACTGTCTAGCGTGTAATTTTTCACGGGGTCTATGATACCGCCTTCCTGAATACGGAACAGCACCGTGGGGTTGACAAGGTAGGCCGGAATATAACGGTGAACCGAACTGGCATAGTTGGTGGGTGCATTGATTCTCTGCATTAAATCGGCCGGCATCAACCAGTCTCGATAGGTGCGTACTTGGTTCAAAATCCACCGCATGGCTTTTTTCTGCGTAGCTTTGTCCAGATAAGTGTAGGGTAGTTCATTCTCTCCTTGTCTCACTTCTTTGAAGAGCACACCGCCTATATAGGGAGTGACGTGTCGCAGGTGACGGTTGTATTGTTGTACGATAGCGGCATATTGCTCTTGAATCGTAGTGAAATCTTTACCCTCGTCGAACAGCCATTTTTCGAAATTTTTCATAATGATTTTGAGGTTGGAAACCGCCATTTCTCCTGCGCGGAAATGATCGTTTCCCAAATCTTCGGTCTGATCTGTCGGGTCGTAAGCTCCGGGGAACTGTTGTGCTCCGAAAGTGTACATGGGATCGTCCTTTTTCTCTTCGATCCACTTATCCAATGTAGGGATTTCGTCTTTCGGTGTTTTTGCATCGGGTATGAGACGATATCCCCAGTTGATAGCGTAAATGTCATAGACGCCGAGAATGGGCGGCGTGAGCCGTACTCCTCTTTCGTAGTCGCCGGGTTGTGCCACGAAGTTGTTACGGGCATAGTCCATGATACTGGGCGTGGTTCCGTATTTTTGCGTGAACGAAGGACTGCGCAGCGAGTCGATAGGGAAGGAGTAGCTGGCCCCCATATTGTGCATCAGTCCCAGTGTATGACCTATTTCGTGCGAAGCGACGTAGCGTAAAGATTCGCGCATGACATCGTTGTCGAAGGTTTCTTTTCTCACCCGTTTATCCACAGCTCCTGTCTGGGCGAACCGCCAGTTGTGAACGAGAGAGATTACGTTGTGATACCAGATGACATCGGCTGTCAGAATTTCGCCGCTGCGGGGATCTACATAACTCGGACCCATAGCGTTGGCGATGTCGGTCACGGCATATTTCACACAACTGTACCGCATATCGTCCGGGTCGAAGTCCGGGTCGTCTTTGGGATAGTCGCGTGCAATAATGGCATTCTTGAAGCCGGCGGCTTCAAATGCCGTATTCCAATCTTCCACGCCTTGTTTTACGATGTCCCTCCATTTATCGGGGAAGGCACTGTCCACGTAGAAAACAATAGGTTTGGCCGGTTCTACGAGTTCACCTCTGAAATAGGCTTCGCGGTCTTCCTCTTTCGGTTCGAGACGCCAGCGATGTACGTATTTGGTGTAGTCTATACGATCTTTGTCGCTGGAATAGATATTCTTACCGCTCGAAAAGAATCCTACCCGACGGTCGTAGATACGCGGTGTCATAGGTCGTTCGGGAAGAAGAACCAACGAGCGATGCATAGTGACGGTGCAATTATTGTCGCCGGTAAAGCTCAATACCGAACGGATTTCACTGTTTTGAGGAAAACTTTTCGCCCCTAAGATATAGGAATTGGCGGCCGTGTAGGTTCCGGTTTTTATTTTGGAAGAGCTGCCGGGAGTCGGAGTAGGCATAGGGCTGATGATTTTTTCATTGCCTTTGAAAAAATCACTCATGTCGACTACCACGTCTTTCCCGTTTTGGGTAGAGATTTTGAATGCTTTGATAATAGGGTCTCCAAAATTTTTGTCGAAAGATGCCGCTATGGGATCGTTCTCGTCGATGATGTTCCGGTGCTGAACGAGGTGCATGAAGAGCGACTGTTCGTTTTTGCTGAATCGTATCATGAACGGATTGGTCGTCATTTCGCCGGCGACGAATATTTTGGGATCGGTCGTGGCGGCTACACGGCTCGACAACAGGAACGTGCGGTTCATCAACGAGTCGGGTACTTCGACCAGCAGTTTGTTGTCATTCGTAATGTGTAGCGTGAACATACCCTTTTGAGTCTTAGCTCCTTTGATGAGCTTTTCATATTTCGACTCTTTGGCAGTCGTGTCTTTTACCTGTTCTTTCTTATCGTTTTTCTTACTTTTCTTTTTGGCATAACATGTCTCGGGATTTGCGCCTGCGATGATAGCCGTCGCAAGAATGGCCCATAGCAATTTCTTCATATACTTGTTTTTTTGTGAGTCTGTTTTATAATGGCATACTGCGCAAAGATAATATAAACTTTGTCCAAAACCAAGCCTATTTGCAAACGGCTAATTGAAACTCATATCGGCTGTTTTTATGAGAAAAGGAAGAGGAAGCGGTGAAAAGCTGTCTTTATGTAAGAAAAATAGATTTACAGAGTGTATTCGTTAAGTGCGATATTGTATTTTTTTAAGATGGTTTCGGGGTTATACGACAGTTTGGCTTCGCGTAGGCCGGCATCCCCGGCATCGTCCTCTCGGTTGATGTATTTCACTTCGGGGTGTTTTTTGGCCATTTGCGCCGAATAGAATTGATTGATGGCTTCGTATACCCCGGCCACTTCCTTACGGGCTTTCTCGATATGGACGATAAGCGTGTCGCCTATAACTTCGCCGATAGAAAATGCTACGATTTGTCCCGATACCCGCAGAGCGCCTCCTTCAAATTTCAGTTTTTCATATTCGTGCAATACTTGAACCACTTTGCTTTCTTCGTACGTGAACAGCAAACTATCTTTTTGATATTCTTGTTTGTAGGTCTCGAAAAAAGCTGTTATTTCCGGGAGGTTCTGCGATGTGATCATCTCGTAGCGATAATCGGGGTAGGTGCTTTTAAATTTGTTTACTCGGTTGCGCTTTTTGTTAAAACGGTGTCCAACTAATGTCGCAAGGTCGACGGCATTGTATAGGTAGTCTCCCCAGTCGGGCAATTCGGTTATCGGGCAGCCGTAAAGTTGTTGAATTTCCAGTGCGGCCGGTTCGGGTACGGCCGACAAAATGAACGGGACGTTGTGTCGGCAGCAATACTCTTTCAGTAACGGTAAGGATTCTTGCAGATTCAATTTGCCGACGGGTACGGCAAAAGCCGTGTTTTGCAAATTATCTTCCTCTCCTCCTTTGATAAACAGCGTATCTTGGGAAATACAGTATTCGTAGCCGAAATAATCTACCCACATGTAGATGCCGCCGATCGAGAAGTCGCAGGTGCGGTAACATTGTCGGTGCAGGAAGGGTTCGATTTCGGAAAGAGAGTCCAGTGTAATGGGTTTGAAAACAAGATTATGTTCGCTTTCTTTCGAGAGCTTTGGCTCGGGCATAGTGCCAAGTCGGTTTGTATCCATGAGTGTGAATTTTGTTTTTTCGTGCGAAGGTAAAGCTGGCAAAATCGCAGCTTATGTTCGCATTTTTCCGGTGCAAAAGTATATAATTTTTATATGTGTATATTTATAAACAATTTATTTTGTCTTTTGGTTTCAGAAAATTAAAATTATTCGACAATCTTTTTTATAAAAGTTATAATATTGTGCGTTTGACTTCTCAATTTGATATAATATAATTTCTGTTATTGGAAAAATGATATATATTTGCAAATATTTTATGCGAAGTGAATATAATATTAACCAAAGAGAATCCTAATGTCACTGATAATTCCTCCGAAATATAAATTGAAGTTGTTGCCCGAAACTACCGAAATGGCAATAAAAATGTTGAAAGATGCTTTTCAGGAACGATTGTCCAAGACGCTTAACTTGCGTCGGGTAACAGCTCCTTTGTTCGTTCTTTCCGGTACGGGGCTGAACGACGACTTGAATGGAAGCGAGCGGGCGGTATCTTTTCCCATTGCCGATATGGGTGGGCGACAGGCCGAGGTCGTTCACTCGCTCGCCAAGTGGAAGCGGGTGAAATTGGGTGCATATGACATTGCACCGGGATTCGGGCTTTATACCGATATGAATGCGATTCGCACACACGAAGAGCTTGACAATCTTCATTCGTTGTATGTCGATCAATGGGACTGGGAGAAGACGATTACACGGGAGGATCGTAATGTCGAATACCTTAAAAAGACCGTGAAAAGTATTTATAAGGTTATCAAAGAGTGCGAGAGTCTCATCTATGCCGAGTTTCCTCACATTACACCGACTTTGCCCGACGAGATTACGTTTATACATACCGAGGAGTTGTTGCAAGAGTATCCTCGTTTGTCTCCGAAAGAACGGGAAGCCGCTGTTGCCCGTCGGTATGGGGCCGTATTCCTTATCGGTATAGGACAGCAGCTTAGCGACGGAACTCGTCATGACGGGCGCGCTCCCGACTATGACGATTGGACGACTCCCAACAGCGATGGTTATTTGGGCCTGAACGGCGATATTATCTTTTGGGATACCGTGTTGGAAACTCCGGTCGAGCTTTCGTCGATGGGGATACGGGTAGATAAAGAGGCTCTGTTGCGTCAGCTCGATATTTGCGGTTGTCCCGAGCGGGCTCAGCTTTCTTTCCATCGGGCTCTGTTGAATGACGAGTTACCACTCTCGATAGGCGGGGGGATAGGGCAATCGCGTTTCTCGATGTTTCTTTTGCAAAAGGCACACATTGGCGAGGTACAGGCCAGTATTTGGCCCGAGGAGCAAATTGCCGAGTGTGCGCGGCATAATATTCATTTGCTTTAATTGTGTGAGTTTTGCGTTGAATATGAGACTCTTTCAATTTCCTTGTATTTCTGTCGGAGATAATAAGAAATAAATAATTCTATTTTTTTGAATCGAAGAGTTG
>OQVH01001608.1_pt1 | contig 13756 bp, 10 predicted proteins | sample 1691641 | NCBI WGS metagenome assembly OQVH01 (sample SAMN03418286, study PRJEB22391) | human gut metagenome | biome: human-gut; feature: organic feature; material: feces | host: Homo sapiens | place: Italy | collected 2013-04
GTTTTGTTATACTCTTAAATAAAATATGCATGAAAACGAGGATTCTTTTGCTTATTCTTTTCAGTTCGTTTTTTTATGGTTCGCTGTTTTCACAGACTACAAATTTTGCGTTACGCTTCAATGGTGACGGAAAAGTCGATTGCGGAACTATATCGGACTTAAATAATTTGGATCTTTATTCGGTTCAGTGTTTGGTGAATCCGTCCGAATGGGTGGAAAATGCTTATGTTTTTAAACGAGGAAACGGAGACGAAGAATATTCTTTACGGTTCGGAACCTCGGGGCAGTTGATTTATAAAACAGCGACACAAGAATTTATCGTAGCGAACGATTTGCCGATAGGTTCGTGGACGCAACTTACCATTTCGGCATTTGCCAATGGAATCGATGTGTGGACTAATGGTGAGAAAAAGTGGATTGCCAATACCGGTGGAGCAGTTATTCCTGAGACATCGGAGCCATTTGTCATAGGAGAAAACTTTAAAGGACGTATCGACGAATTCCGTTTCTGGAAAACGGAGATGCCGGGAGCTGAACCCGAGAACCTGATGTTCCGTAATACGGTGAACAAATTCCACCCGAAATATGACGATCTTCTGTTCTATTACAAGTTTGACCAAGACCAGTGCGAAGATATTGTGGATTATAAATTGGCACATCATGGCGAGCCTACGAATGTGACGCGTGAAGCCGTTATCGATAACGATTACTTTAAATATAGAGTGGTAACGGGTTATTCTTCTTTCGTGCGTCATTGTGACCGTTTGCAGATAGATAGGGATATGCATTTGATGACTAATGATTTGATATTTCTCGATGCGCAAGTGTCGGGCTATACCGGAGCAGTGACGATGACTTACCCCGATAATCAAGGTGTGCTGTCCAATGCTTCGTATGTGGCCGAATATGAAGGGCGAAACGGAGTTCTTCATTTGAATGGCGAAGGCGCCGGCATGAATGTGAGCGAAGAAGTTTTGCAGAATACCGGCGGGCTTCCAGCAATGAATTACGCTACTATCGAGGCTTGGATTTCTATTGAAGAATGGCGAATGGGGGCAGCGATTTTTAATAAGAGCGATGAATCCAATCAGTTTTCCATAAAATTGGGCGATGAGTCGAAGAAGGAATTGTTGGTAGGAATCAACGGTTATACGTATAATTTTGAGAATGCGCTCACTGCCGCAGGTTGGGAACATATTGCCGTGTCTATCGTTTCGACGACCGGTCGGGCTATATCCCGTATTCGGCTGTTTACCGATAGCGGAGCAAGTCAAACTTATGCCGATAACATTACAACGATACCCGACGAAGACGATTTTACATTTATGAATACTTCGGCCGATGCCGTTATCGGGGAGAATTTCAAAGGATACATCGATGAGGTAGCGGTTTGGGGAAATGCCCGGACAAGTGCCCAGATAGCACAGGATGCCGCCGGAACGTCTGGCGACCTCACTTTTCCCAGCGGTGGCGACGGAGCTATTTATTTGTTGTCGTATTGGCAATTCAATGATGCGGATAGCCCCGGGAAAAACACTCGGAGCTGGAAAGAACTGTTGTCGCAGATTAGGAAAATGTATGATGGTTACAGGGGCTTCAAGATACGTTTGGGTTTGATCTCTTCCGACAGTGAGAACGGGAACAAGGTGTGGCCTTCGCATATTTCGGATGCTGCATGGCGCGAACGATTGGCTGCGGACGTCGCCGAGTTGCTGCCTTATTGCGACGGTATAGATGTCGATTTCGAGTGGTTGTATAGCGGCGATTCGAGGTGGACTTCGGGATATGGCCCGATGGTAGAGGCTTTGCGTGCTGCTATTCCCGAGGATAAAGTGTTCAGTGTTTCGTTGCATCCGGTAGCTTATTTTCTGCCTACGAAGTGGATCGATATGCCCGATTATTATACCTTCCAGATTTATGGGCCTCAGGTGACTTGGTTTGCGTATGACAATTATGTTTCGGCGTATACCGCCGTTAGATGGCAGGCTTCAGTATCGTGACGCCATGCGTTAGCGTCACCATGCAACGATAGGAACACACTATTCAATAGTGCATCATGAAAGCGTGACGTTGCCCTTGCGCAGGTGCCGTAAGACTCCGCGGACAAAGCAATGAGGCTTCCCCGTGAGAAGGGAAGCCTCATATTCCATTCATTCTATTCAGCGATGATGACGCCGAATCACCGATCATCCTTTGGGAACAACGCGTCGAAGGCATGTTCCATCACGGACTTACGGCGGATCACACCGACGAGCCTGCCATCACCATCCACCACCGGCAGTTTCTTGAACTGCTTCTTGGCGAGGATTCGGGCCACCTCTCCAACATGCTGGTCGGGCGTGGCGGCAACGACCTTACGCGTGGCGATGTCCATCACCTTCTTGCCGGAGAGTGCCTGCACCTTGGAGGCCACGGTTTCGTCGTCGAACACCACCATCGTCGAACCGGTGCCGGTGGGAACCGTACGGGATTCATAGGTGGCAATCGATTTCAGGATATCGCCGTCACTGACGAAGCCGACGAGCCTGCCATCGCCGTTCACCACGGGAAGGCTGGAGACGTTGAGGCGGATGAACTCGCGCACCACATGCGTGATGTCATCGCTGTCCAGGCAGCTGTAGGGCTGATCGTCCATGATCACGCCGATGGACTGTTCCTGGGCTTGCTTGAACAGGGAGGAGGCGGGGGCCACGTATGCGCCGGCGTAGTGATGCTCGGCGGGCTGACCTTCAGTGGTTTCGGCCGCGACTTCGGCGGAGGCTTGCGCCTCGTAGGCCTTGGCGTTGCGTGCTGCCTTCTCCTTGGCACGGCTGGTGACGGGGAAGATGCAGATGATCAGGGCGACCAGCGAGATGGCGGCGCACAGCAGGTAGGAGAACGCGATGCCGCTGGCCGTGGCGGACTTCACACCCTGGGACATGTGCAAGGCGGTCACGGATGTTTCTGCGGTGACCAGAAGCGAGGTCGCAATGGCTGCCGCGATCTGGCGGCCGGTGTTGGCGATGGCGTTGCCATGGGCGATCATGTCGTTCGGCAAAGCGTTGACGCCCCAAGTGTTGATCGGCATGTTGGCGATAGCCTGACCGGATGCCTGCAATGCGCAGAACACGGCGACAAACAGCACTGATGTCCTGGTGTTGATGGTGCCGAGAAGACCAAGAGAGATGGTCATGAGCGCAAGGCCGCCGATGCCCACGCCGCGCGGGCCGAATTTGTCGAATGCGGCACCGGCGACCGGACTCAGGATGATGCCGACCGCCGCGGCGGGCAGCATGACCATGCCGGTGACGGTGGCGGATTGGCCGAGCACATTCTGGATGAAGATAGGCAACGTCACGTTGGTTGCGGCGACTGCGGCGTTGATCAGAGTGACCAGAATCGCGGAGTTGCGGAAGTTGCGGGTGGCAAGGGTGTCAACGCGCAACAATGGCTCATCGAGCTTGACTTGCTTGTATACGAATGCGACGAAGGCCACAAGACCAACGACGATTGAGGTAATGACGACCGGACTGGCCCATCCCATCGTGGAAGCGGACGAGAAGCCATAGAGCAGGCCACCGAACGCGATGGTCGAAAGGATCACGGACAGGATGTTGAGCTTTGGGTTCTTCAACTCGCCGACGTTCTTGAGCATCATCGTGCCTCCGACAAGGATGACCAGTGCCACAATTGCGATGCCAATGAACATCGGGCGCCATCCGAAACTGTCAATCACCAGACCACCGACAACCGGGCCGATAGCCGGGCCGGCGGCCATGACGATACCGGCCATGCCCATGGCGGTGCCGCGCTTATCCGGCGGATAGACGAGCATCGGCACTACGGCGACCAATGGCAACAGCACGCCGGAGCCGGCGGATTGCAGTATGCGTCCGACGAGCAACAGCACGAAATTCGGCGCGACGGCACACAGCAGTGTGCCGACCATGAAAGTGGCAAGAGCTCCGGCGAAGAGCTTTCGGGTGGAGAATTTATCAATCAGATAGCCTGAAATCGGCACCATGATGCCCGATACCAGCATGTAGACGCTGGTCACCCACTGCACGGTGCCGGTGGTGATATTGAAATCACGCATCAGTGCCGGCAAGGCCGGTGACATGACGGTCTGATTGAGCAGCGCGATGAACGAGCCGACGACGATCACGCCCACGACGATGAATCGGGCGTGCGAATCAATAGGCTTTACGGAACTGGCGGCGGACCCGAATTCCGCGGTTTTCTGTGAGGTCACAGCATTTCCTTCTGTTGGTAACGGCATGTGTGGGCGATCCGGCCCCATACTTGTGTCAAGACGCGGGGACACCGATGAGTCCGGGGTAAAGGAAAAGCCGCCATCCGTTCCGCATTCATATACGGCAAACGATTCGCGGCTTTGCGTAAGTTGATGGCTATGGTGAGCGATTCATGCGACGTCGACCGCGGATGGGCCATCGGTGCATCCCGGCATAAGGCGTGTCCCCGCTACACCAGCATCGAAAAAAGGGACATTTGTGGATTGGCAAACAGAACATTGCCGACGAACGACCCACGGCAGGTGCGTGCGATGAACATCGCGTAGCGATACAGGTTCATGGCATCTCCTTGACGGGTCTTCGTACGGCAGACATCGAGAAGCCTATCATCATTCAAATCGACGGTGAAACCCACGCATGCCCGACAATACACAAAATCTCTACAAAAGGATTGGGCTTACCGCATACGATCCGCCTGGGTAGCGGTCCGAGGATGAATCAGGGGCGAGCCAAGGGTTGCGTCTCGTGTTTCCGTCATGATGTCTGGCAAAATAGTGAAGCCGGACATGCGAGGCATCGACCGGAATCGGAAAGGGGCAAATCATGCGAGTTCTCGGCAATATCCTGTGGATCATTCTTGGTGGGTTGGCCATCGCAATCGGATGGGCATTGGTGGGACTGATTCTGTGCATCTCCATCATCGGCATCCCGTTCGGCCTTCAAGCGTTCAAGATGGCGGGACTCACCCTGACGCCGTTTGGCAAAACCGTGCAATACGGCGGCGAAGTCGGCTCTGCCTTGGCCAACATCCTGTGGGTGGTGCTGGTCGGCTGGTGGATGGCGTTCGGCTATCTGGGAGCCGGCGTACTCAACTGCATCTCCATCATCGGTATTCCGTTCGGATTGCAATCGTTCAAGATGGCCAAGCTTGCGCTCTGGCCATTCGGAGCGGAAATCGTCAACCTGTAGATTCCAAATACTACAAAGCCGCCAAAGCAACCCTTGACGAGGCGGTCACCGACGTCAACAATTGGATTGACCAGCAAGCCGCCAAGGCCGAATAATAAAACACACATTATGCTGCTGCAGCAGCCAGTCCTTGCAGAACAATGTCATGACAAAGGCCCGAGGAGGCGGCGCTGCCGCAGATGTTCCGCTCCCATGGAGAGGATGTGATGCGTCGCGCGATGGCCGTGGTGAACGTAGTGAACCAGACGAGCACGCTCGTTCCCGCCGTGCTCGGCGGCGTGCTGTACGCGGCGGTTCTAGGACGGGATTCCATCACCTTCGCTCTGGACAGCTGAGACATCAAAGCCATGTGTGGATATGCAAACGGCCGCCATCAATCATGGTGATGTTGGCCGTTCACGTCCCATTAAATATACTTTCGCACCGTATCTGGCTTATATACGGCAGATTTGGGAGACTTGGATTCACAGCTGGGTCATTAGGCCAGAACGTACATCCGGCTCTCGCAGCCATTTCCTGACGAAGCCAACTACTTGCAGCACGTTATTTCCCAATCGCCACTTACCGGACCCAATTGCCAGGCTGCGCCGCATCCGCCATGACGCACCGTCGCAAACGCTCCCGTCTGACGCGCTTTACTGGCCTTGTGCGCGGTAGCGGGCTTCGGTGGCGGCTTTGGCGGGCTCCCACCAGGCGCGGTTGGCAGCATACCAAGCGATGGTCGCTTGCAAACCGGCTTCGAAATCGGTGTGCACAGGCTTCCATCCGAGTTCGGTACGCAGCTTACTAGAGTCAATCGCATAGCGTCGATCATGCCCGGGACGGTCACGCACCCAGTCGAACGCATCTTCGGCACACCCCATAAGTCGCAGAATCATACGCATTACGGCAATATTGCTCATTTCGCCATCTGCGCCGATCAGGTATGTTTCACCGATCCGCCCGCGTGTAAGAATCTCCCACACCGCAGAAGAGTGGTCTTCCGTATGGATCCAGTCGCGCACGTTCTCGCCTGTGCCATAAAGTTTCGGTCGCACGCCCTCCATGATGGAAGTGATCTGCCGCGGAATAAATTTTTCCACATGCTGGTACGGCCCGTAATTGTTGGAACAGTTGGAGATCGTGGCGCGAAGCCCGTACGTGCGAACCCATGCGCGCACCAGCTGGTCGGATGCCGCTTTCGACGCACTGTATGGGCTTGACGGCTTATACGGCGTGCTTTCGGTGAATTTGCATGGATCGTCGAGTGCAAGGTCGCCGTACACTTCGTCGGTGCTGATGTGGTGGAATCGCACGTCATGCTTACGGGCGGCTTCAAGCAAATGGAACGTGCCTTCCACGTTTGTTGTGATGAAGGGTTCAGGATTGGCGATGGAATTGTCGTTGTGCGATTCGGCCGCGAAATGCACGATCGAGTCATGACCAGGCACGATACGTTCCAGTAACGCAGCATCGCAAATATCACCTTGCACAAGTTCGACTTGCGATTGCGGAAGACCGGCGATATTTTGCGGATTTCCGGCATAGGTCAGTTTGTCGAGCACGGTTATGTGCACGTCAGGATGGCTATGTGCCACATAGCGCACGAAATTGGCTCCGATAAACCCACATCCGCCGGTCACGATGATGTTGCGCGGCTTGAAAATCTCACTACTCACAATTTCAGAGTACCGGCAAGGTTGCATAGCCATGAAGCGATCCCACGAACTGGTTTATATATGGCAGATTTGCGGCTATTTTCATCCCCACCGCCGGAACCTAGACTCACGACTAGGGTCATAAGGCCCAAGTCCGTCCGGCTCTCATAGTCATTTCTTGACGAAATTGGCTACTGCAACACGTTATTTTCCAATCGCCACTTGCCGAATATCAATTATCAAGCTACGTTGCGCTCCGAATTCTTACCAACCTTGGATACAGTGGCGGGTTTCGGTGCCCCAAGCGGAGCCGCACCACAGACTCACTCACACCTACACAAGGTTTTCAATGCGCATGGTGGGCTGCATAAGACAAACAAGGACCAAGTCCGTGATTTTATCCAGAGTCTCTCCATCCAGTTCTCCAACGACGCTGCCGTATCGCGCCTCGAGGTCAAGCGATTTAAGCTGTTCGATTTCCGCCCACCCATGAATTTCCGAACCATCTTCAGTCGGAATCACACCAACATTGACATGCAAAGGATATTCCCTACTGCTGGTTATCGGCACGACCATGGTGAGATTATTGAAACGGTTGTAGGCATCGTTACTAACAACCACCACAGGCCGGCGTTTCCCCTGTTCATGGCTAGCCGACGGATCCAAATTCACCCACACCACGTCACCATAGCGATAGTCCTTCATAGAAGTTCCTTTCCGACTTGGCCAGCAAATCCGTCCTCCTGCGTCCGAGGCCCCTCGTAGCCCGCAAACATCGCCTCAAAATCCGGAACCGAAATGACCCTCACACGCTTAGGGGTTAGAACAATACGCCCCTCCCGTACCTGCACGTCAAGCTGGTCGCCCACTTTGATTCCGGCATCCTCCACAACGTCGCGATTCAGCCGAACGCCTTGGCCGTTTCCCCATCTCACCAGTGTCGCAGCACTCATTTCGATGCCTCCTTAACGCAAAATAAGTTTGTATACATTGTATACACAAAGTCCGTTGTAGACAAACGCATAGAGCAAGACCACATACGCGCGCAAGTGAGATAATCGAACGCCTCCGTACAAACCCCAAAATCTGCCATACATGAGCGAGACACCATCTGCCGACTTTCCTTTATTTTGCATTATGCGTGCATTTTACGTAGAATACACATTAATTGCACGCAAGATTAGGGGCAGGTGATTCAGATGGGCAATATTACCATTCGCATGAACGACGATCTGAAAGCCCGTGTCAACCAGACACTCGACGCCATAGGCATGAATTTCAACACTTACGTGACCATGGCAAGCATCCAGCTCGTGAACCAGCAGCGCCTGCCTTTCGACACTTCCGTGCGCACTGAGGAACCAAACGAGCAGACCAAGCGCGCCATGCTCGAAGCCGAAGCCAAGGAACGCGGTATCCTCCCAGATGACGCGGCCACCTTCAACAGCGCGCAAGACGCCATCGCTTGGCTGCACAACAATCACGGTTGAACAGGCAAAGCGCCATGATTACCATCAAATTCGACCAACAATTTCAGACCGACTTCAAACGCATCTCACGACGGATATCAGATCGTCACGGAACTCGAATATGTGATCGAAGCTATTGAGGAGTACGGACACGTTCCGGAATCATATAATCCTCACATGATTGATCGCCCACGAGGAATCTACTCAGGATATGCGGAATTCCATCTTGCCAAAGGGAAAATGGATGTGTTGGTGATCTACTCGAAGCGGCCGGAGGCGTCGACAATCCGATTCATTCGCATGGGATCCCACGACGAACTGTTTGACGGTCCGTTGCTTTAGATGAGACCATCGTAGACCCCAACGAGATTCAGCCATCGATTTCCGCCTAATAAAACATATCGAGCTTATATATGGCAGATTCGGAAGGCTGACCGGAGACATCTCGCCTATGTATGGCAGTCCATTCCGGGAAAACCGCAGTTAGAGGGTACACAATTACCCTCTAACCGGTCTGTCACAAAAAACGAGCTGCCACATATAAGCGAAATATGTCCGGACAAACGCCAGAATCTACCATATATAAGAATAAGACCACCTGTCAGAAATCTAATTCAAGCCGATCAGCAAACCGCCATTACATTACCCTTGATTTGGTGTATAAATAGCACTTCTCTTACCCTTGATTTGGTGTATAATTAAGCATGTTATTACCCTCGATTTGGTGTATTTACGGCGGTGAGACATGGAGACTTTCGAACGAAAAGCGTACGAAAAACTGGCTTCCTGGAAGGATTCTTCCCAAGGAAGCACAGCCCTGCTCATCGAGGGCGCGCGGCGCGTCGGGAAAAGCACCATCGCGGAGGAATTCGGACGACGGAATTATGCGTCGTATATGCTCGTCGACTTCTCGAAAGCCCCCGATGACGTGCTGGGCTACTTCGTCGACCTGCGCAACGACCTCGACGCGTTCTTCATGTACCTGTCATCCTTCTACGGAGTGGAACTACACAGGAGGGATAGCCTCATCATTTTCGACGAGGTGCAGCTGTACCCGAAGGCCCGCGAGGCCATCAAGCAGCTGGTGGCTGACGGGCGTTACGACTACATCGAGACAGGCTCGCTCGTCTCTATCCGCGAGAACGTCAAGGACATCCTCATTCCATCAGAGGAGGAGTCGATCCGCCTGAATCCCATGGATTTCGATGAATTCCTCTGGGCTTTGGGAGAAAAGCCACTGTCCACGCTCATCGCGGACTCGTTCAAGAAGCGCAGGCCGCTCCCCGATTCGCTGCACAGGAAGGCCATGCGGCTATTCCGTGAATACATGCTGGTCGGAGGCATGCCCCAGGCTGTGTCGAAATACGTCGAGACCCATGATTTCAGCAAAGTCGACAACGTCAAACGGAACATCCTCCGACTGTACAGGCAGGACATCTCCAAGCATGGCGGCAGCGACCGGATACGCATCACGCGCATCTTCGACAACTTGGTGGGCCAGCTTTCCAAGAAGGAGAAGAAGTTCAACATCACATCGCTGGGAGAGAAAGCGAAGACCCGCGATTACGAGGACGCCTTCTTCTGGCTTTCCGATGCGTTCATTACCAACGACTGTTTCAATTCCACTGATCCGAGCGTGGGCTTGAGCATTAGCGAGGACCATTCGACGGTCAAATGCTACGCCGCCGATACAGGGCTTCTCACTACGCTCGCCCTGGCCGACTCGGAACAGACCGGAAGCAACCTGTACCGGGACATCCTCCTAGAACGCATCGAGATCAACGAGGGCATGCTCGCGGAGAACGTCGTCGCACAGCTTCTCCGGGCCAACGGGCACCGGCTGTTCTTCTATTCGCGCAGCGATCGCGACGACCCGTCGAACCGCATGGAGATCGACTTCCTCATCGTCGAACCGTACGAGAACGCGGCAATGAAGTACAGGGTCAGCCCCATCGAGGTCAAGTCATCGAAACGCTACCGCACGGTCTCGTTAGACAAATTCAAGGCAAAATTCGATAAGAAGGTCGGCACCAGATATGTGCTGCATCCGAAACCGCTGGTCGTGGAAAATGACGTGGTCAAGCTGCCGATCTACATGGCGGGACTGCTGTAGAAGGCTTCATGCAGACAGCGCTTTTTGGTGCACTACCAGCGAATGACGCCCAACACTTGCGCGCGCATATGTTGTCCACCTTGAACACATCTGTTTGCCGCCCGTCACCCAGTTAACCTTCCAGCCACCTTTCAGACATCCGCTAGACACTCGTTCGTCCACAGCCGAACACTAAAATGTACCCGGTTTAATCGTACAGAGCCTCCAATTATAAGGGGACTATCTTTTTGAAGGATGCGACGATGCCTATTTTCTCGCCCGACCGTCACGCTTGTGCGCCTTCATACGTAAAACTTACTAAGCAGCCGATTACGGGCGGAGCGTATCGCCCTCTTGCGAATGACGAAGATAGCAACGCTTGCGCTCTATCCGCCCTTTCAGGTCACCATGGTTCAAAGCTGTATACGCAGAAATCAGCAATTCACGCCATCTCCGATAACGCAAGCGTTTTCATTCCCAAAGTCGATGCGCCCCATCTGCCAAAAACGACTGACGACAAGTCCATTGACGAAGCCATTAACGAAGCTGCGAACGACAGTACCCATTCAGTTCCCCCGTCTACTGAAATTCAACTCACGCAAACTGACAAACATCCTCTGGTGCAGGCTGTTAAAGTCTGTAAGCAAACAGCACACACCACAGCAAAAGCGCTATCCGCAACAGGGCACGCAGTCGCAAAAGCTGTCAACGCCACCGGCCACGCCATCCGCACCGCTGTCACAGCAGTAAAAACTGCATGGCATACCTTCGTTAACTTCAAAGCCGTCCAACTCATCGTCAAATTCTTCAAGAGCGCGCACGCCTTGTGGAAGAAACGTATGAAGTTCTCATACGCCTTCTACACCATCGTGTTCTTCCTGCTTACCTCAGCTGAGGTTATTTTCCTCCAATGGGGAATGTATTCCGAGCCCGAATATGACAAGAGCACAGAAATTGATGAAACAACGAAGGTCCTTCAAAGCGTTGCGGGACAAGTCACCAGATTCATCAGTCAAATGTGGCTTGAGCAAAAGAACGTCTGCCTCGTCAGTTTTGTCGGCTTGGCTTTGATTTATCTCGCGTTAATTCTTGTAACGAACCGATTCTGGATCGCCACTCTTGTTTTCGGCGTTGCCCTTACCGCTTTTGGAGTCGCCAATAGCATTAAAGTACAACTGCGTAATGAACCGATCATCCCTGCGGATTTAACATTCATTTCAGGCGGCGACACCGGTAGCATCATGTCATTCGTACCGAAATCCAGTCAAGCATTCGTCAATGGGGCGATTAATTTTGTAATTTGGTTTGCGATTATTGCCTTCGCTCTTTTCGTCTTGGACGGACGTAGACGTTTCATTCATTGTTCATGGCGCCACCCCATTGCAAACGCCAAAAACATCATTGGCAACATTTTCCGTGTCCTTGCAGCAGTCCTCAGTGTCGTACTGCTGAGCGCTTACGCCATGGGCCTGGGCACACCTGGATCGAACGTCTATAAATGGGCTAAAGATAATGGCTACGAGCCCCAATTATGGAATGCCATAGGTGATGCTCAAGCCAATAATCCGGCCACCACATTCCTTAGCCTGTCAAAGGTCAAGGCCATGGATAAACCCGACAACTACAGTCAAAAAACCATGCAGTCTCTCGCTAAGAAATATGCGCAAGAGGCACAAGCCATCAATCAGACTCGATCAGGTGAACTTACGGACAATACCGTCATCATGATTTTGTCTGAAACTTTCTCTGACCCCACTCGTGTTCCGGGAGTTTCTTTCAGTCTCGATCCGATGCCGAACATCCGTAATATCAAAAACACGACCACTTCAGGACTTATGCTGTCTCCTGGTTACGGCGGTGGCACCGCGAATATCGAATATCAGGCTTTGACCGGCTTGAATCTTGCGAATTTCAATGATTCTTTGATTGTGCCATATCAGCAATTGGTTCCGAACCAGAATAATCCCTACTCCTTCAACCAGATTTGGATGAAAAAGCACGGGAAGAATGCTTCCACTGCGGTGCATCCGTTCCAGCAAAGCATGTATCTGAGGAATATCAACTACAGGAAGTTTGGCTTCTCATACCTGTACACGCTTGATAGCAAAATTCCGCTGAAACATACCGGTTGTATCGACCGTTCGCCTTATGTGAGTGACAGCGAAGCGTATCAGAGCATTCTTGACCTGCTCGATAGGCAACAAGATTCGAAGTCCTCGCAGTTCTTGCAACTCGTTACCATGCAGAACCATATGCCCTATGGCGATTACTATGACAATAACGAGTTTTCAGACGCCAATATTTCAGAAGATTTATCTGATGGGGAACGCTGGAATATCAATACCTACACTAAAGGAATTAACTGGACCGACCAGGAAACGGCGGATTTCCTTAATCAGCTCGACCAAATGGACAAGCCAATCACCGTTATCTTCTATGGAGATCATCTGCCCGGCATCTACGACACGGCAGATATGAACAAGAACAATAAAACCGTTTTGCATGAAACAGATTATTTCATTTGGTCAAATTCTGCTTCGTCTTCCCATGGAACGAAAGTTAATTCCACAACCACCGCGTACACATCATCCAACTATTTCATGCCGCTGGCTGCAGAACACATGAACGCTAAGGTATCACCGTATCTTGCGATGCTTACGGAATTGCAACAAGAAGTCCCTGCAATGAGCCGTGTGATCGGCACTAACGGCGGTATCGGGCAAGGTAAGGCGACGTACCTGGATCATGATGGCAACGACATCAAAGTCACAGCTTTAAGCGCTAAAGCAAAGGAGCTGCTCAAAGATTACAAACTGGTTCAATATGACCAGACCGTGGGCAAGAATTACCTTAAGGACTTGGATTTCACACAGGTCCCATAGGAATCGGAAAAATAGGGCCGCACAGGAAATGTCTGTGCGACCCTATTTTCATATGCAGAAAATCACTTTTTGAGGAGTGGTTCGACCTGCTGCTCGTACGCGGTCAACGCGGTGTCGATCACATTGTGCATGTCGTAGTACTTGTACGTGCCCAAACGGCCGCCGAACACCGTGAGCGGCTCGGCCTTCGCGAGCTCCTCGTACCTCGCGTACAACGCCTTGTCGGCCTCCGTGTTGATCGGATAGTACGGCTCGTCCCCGCGCTCGGCGAAACGGCTGTACTCCTCCCACACCACGGTCCTGTCGGGATTCTGCGAGGCGGCGCGTTCCGGATTGAAGTTCTTGAACTCGATCGCGCGGGTGTACGGCACGTCCGCGTCGGAGAAGTTCATCACCGGGCATCCGAAATGGTCGCCCTCGTCGTAACGCACCTCCCTGAAGTCCACCGTGCGCCACTTCAGCTCGCCGAGCGAAT
>OQVH01001609.1_pt1 | contig 13752 bp, 14 predicted proteins | sample 1691641 | NCBI WGS metagenome assembly OQVH01 (sample SAMN03418286, study PRJEB22391) | human gut metagenome | biome: human-gut; feature: organic feature; material: feces | host: Homo sapiens | place: Italy | collected 2013-04
CCGTCCACCAGTTTTGCAATGGATTTTTGTAATGAATTTTTTGGCGATACCTTTGAGCAGTGGTATGTTTCCAATGGTTTTAGGGAAGATATAGGTACGTTTAAGCGTGAGTTTAATGATATATTAACTCAGGATTTTGATGCTGCTAAATATGTTGCCGGAGATGTAAAAAGTTCTGTATTAGATATAGTTAATTCTTATTTAACTAGTGGTGTTTGTTCTGATATGAGTTTGTTTGATACTTTCGATTTTGGTCATTATGCATCTAATTGTTTAGAATTAAATCAAACATATAATTTATATTTTAAAATGGGCTCTTATGATTCTTATGGTAAACCGTATATTAATACTGTTTATGGTAATGATGCATATAGGGTTACTTCAAGCGATGTTAGTCAAGGTAGTTTTTATTGCTTTAATGTTTTTTGTCAAAATTCTGATTCTACATATAATGCTTATTGTTTGGAAACTGCACCTTTTAAATTTTCTAATGCTACTGAGTTTTTTAATGGGATTTATTATCATGTTACTGATTGGACAAGCTCTATTAATTTAAAGTCTTTTTATTTTGAGTCAAGTTTGCCTAGTATGCGTGTTAATTCTAAAATTATAGATTCTTTATCTGCATTGACTAAAGAGGGTTCTTTTTGGGATATTTTTTCGTCTTTGATTAATGATAGAGCTTTTTTTCCTAATATTGATATTCCGGATATTGCCGGGAAAGACTATGCATATGATTTAGTTGGTTGGCCTGAAGCGTGGGATATTGATAAACCGGATGTGAAGCCGTGGGATGGTGTCGATTCTCTTCCTATTCCCGGAGATGTAGTATTAGGGGATTCAATTCCCGGGGTGATTGATTTTCCGGATGTTATACAGAAAATAATTGACGGCACAATTCCTTGGCCGGATGTTATTGGGTCTGTTCGTCACATTGATATTACTGGTCCTGATCCTGGTCCGGATGAACCGGATAAGAAGCCTGAGCCTGATCCGGAGTTACCGGAGATTCCGGCTGTTCTTCCTCAGGAAGTATCGGACAAGCTAAAAGATTTAAGCGGTAAATTTCCGTTTTGCATACCTTTTGATTTAGTGGAATGTTTTAAATCTTTTGGTTCTAATGAAGCTGCGGAAGCTCCTAAGTGGGATTTGACTTTTAGTATTCCCGGGACAAATAAGGATTATGAATTTAGTGTTGATTTGTCAATGTTTGATAAGTATATTCCAATTTTCCGGTCAGGGGTTTTAATTCTCTTTTTAATTGGTTTAATGCTTGTGACTCGTAAATTGATTGGTTGGCAAGTTAAGAATTAGTGAGGTGATATTTATGTCTAAAGCTGTATATGCGTTAATTAGTCAGTTAGTTATTAATAGTTTGATTTTAATTATTCTTGCAGTTGCTTGTAATTTTCTGCCTAATAGTCCTTTTAAGTCTTATCTTAATGGTGGGGTGTTGTCTGCACTTCAACTATATATGAAGTATATTAATTGGTTTCTTCCGGTTAAAGAGGTTATATCTGTATTAGAACTGTGGGTTGCTTGCGTTCTTCAATATTTTCTATGGGAGTTCATCCAGAAGTGTATGAATTCGGTATCATCTAATAGCTCCACTAGCGGATTAACTTCTGTTGGAAAGTAAGGGGGGTATTTTTTAAATGATTACATTGTATTCAGGAACTCCGGGCGCGGGTAAGTCTTTACACTTGGCTACTCGCTTATATAATTGGATGCGGTTTAAGGATGCTCCGATAATTGGCAATTTTGCAACCAATTTTAGCTCCATAAAAAAGCGTAAGGGCTTTTATATTTTTATGGATAATAGCGATTTGACTCCGGATAAACTTATTAAATTTAGTCAATATTACAGTCAAATTAAGGGTAGAAGAGTAAAAGAGGGTGAAATATTACTTGTCATTGATGAGTGTCAGATACTTTTTAATTCTCGTGATTGGGGGCAGAAAAACCGTGCGCAGTGGTGTGCTTTTTTTACTCAGCATCGAAAATTAGGATATGAAGTGGTCCTGGTGGCTCAATTTGATAGGATGTTAGACAGACAGATTAGAAGCCTGATAGAGTATGAGTGGATTCATAGAAAAGTTTCTAATTTTGGTATTCAGGGTAAATTGATTTCTGCATTCTGCGGTGGAAAGCTCTTTGTGGCTGTTAAAGTGTGGTATCCGATGAAAGAAAAGGTTGGCAGTGAATTTTACATGTATCGAAAAAAATATGCTGACATATATGACACATATGCGCTTTTTACTGTACCTGATTGTTAGTGCATGGGTGTTATGCGGAGAGGGGTTCGGGGGTTCCCTTGCCGCGTGACACCCTCGCACTTCGGGCTTGACAGTAGGGGCACAGATGATAGGCTTTCTGCTCCTGGTCTGCTGTTTTTTCAAGCGACCAGGCGCAGACAGAATAGCTTCTGTGCGGGTTCATGCTGTCAAGTTCGTAATTGCGTGGGTGACCATTTTTTTTGGTCTTATGTAATTGCTTTACAAGGCTATTGTGATTCGTCTGCATCATTTTTTTTACTCCCCTTCGAGGGGGGTGGGGGTGACTCTAATCCGTCCTTGTCCGGAGGGGTTTAAGACATCCTCGGTGGATGTCACTGACGGATTGGTCTGGGAGCTCGGGCAGACCTGCGCTAGCTGCTAGGAATGGTACCATAATAATTTACAACTTAATAATCATGGTGGGAAAAATTCAAAATCCACCTATTCCAATGGGTGGATTTTGTTTCATTTTTGAACACATTAATATATTTTTAAATAGGGAGATTCTATGGAATATTATTATTGCAAAGAAGATAAGTATAATAATATTCATTCGATAGATAATGTTATTATTACTTATTTTTTAACTTGTACTTTAGATTTTGCATTAGGACATATTAAAATGATTTCTGATTGCTCTACAAATTATTGGGAAAAGTTAAACGTGTCTAGGTGTTCACGGTATTCATATTTTAATAATATAATCCATTTTGATGATGGAATATATCTTAAACTTGGTAAATATGGGATGTGGCTAGAAGATTCTAAGAAATTTGAATTGTTACCAAAATTTCAACTGGAAGTAAATCCTAATAAGCATTTTAAAAAGGATTCATTTAGACGTATAATTGATTTTATCGAACATTACTGTTCATCAGGTAATCTTGATAAGTACGATTATGCTATTGATTTTCCGGGGAAGTCTGTTGATGATATACAAATTTTTTCATCACGTAAAGAGAAGGGTCTGTATAAGGGTACAAAATATCGTGGTCAGAGAAATAAAAATGGTTACTGTAAAATATACGATAAGGGAAAGGAACAGAAGATAGATGATATTATTACTCGAGTGGAGCATACATGTGTTAGAAATTGTGCTTTGTCTTTTGAAAAATTATATATATCTGATTCCGGTAATGCTGCCGATTTGTCTAACATTAGTGCTAGTCGGAGATTATTGGTTAAATCAATTATACGACTTCGAGAAAATGGGATAGAGTACCAGGACTTATTGGATGAGCTTGACAGAGCTACTAAGATGCGTATCATGCCTTATATCAGCAATACAAACTATACTGTCTATGAGTATGATCTAAATATACTTGATGATTTATTAAGTCATATGAGCGTTCTTTTTCATTTTGATTACACTGATTCTAATGGCTTGATGATGTTTGATGATGCGTTGGAAGATTTACCTTTTGATTGAAATTAGATTTTATATGTGGCCGTCTGTCCGTTCTGCTCGGTTATCCCCTCATAGATTATATTTTATGATTATCTTATAAAGGGGTAGGAGAGCAGACGTCCAACGGACAGAAAACGGCCTTTACTTTCTCTATGATTCAATATCCTTTTGTATCGTTTTTAAAAGTGATATTGATAATATGATTCGTCTGCATCATTTTTTATCTGTTTAAAATTCCTTTTGTACTCAAAATAAAATTATAAAGCCCGGATAAATCTATTCTGTGGTCTCGGAGCATAAGGATAAAAATTACTATTGCAATTACCAATATGTATTTCCATAGTGGTTCTTTTTGCTTTTTGCGGTTGTCCTTCGGCTTGATGTGATATATTTTACTCATTGGTTCAGCTCCCCTTTTTAACTCCTTATCTAAGCATTGAAAACAATGCAAAACTAATACATATATAACCTGCATATACACAGCTTATTAAAATGATTTTGTTTATTCTTTCCATCTTCCTCACCTCTTGCCTTAAAGTATAGAGATGATTTATAAATATTTTCTTTTTATATTTCTAAAGATTTTCTTAAGATTAAAACTATCTCTATTGTACATAATCTTTTGTAAAAAAGGAAATCTCTTATAAATATAAGATTATTTGTCTATTTTTACCTAAATTATTAAAATAACTCTTATGTAACATGAGAGTTTGATATAATGAATTTGAGGTGAATACTATGAATAATGATTATTTAAGTATTGGTGAAATGGCCAAAATGAATCATATCACGGTAACAACATTAAGGTTGTATGATGAACTTGATTTATTGAGTCAATTTACTATAGCTGATAAGGTAATACTAAATAAACCAATGATGATCATCGGTGAATCTGGTGATATTGGGCAGTTACAATGGTATGTATTCTATTCTACACTGATTACCCGCTTTGCCCAATCCCCTGCTTGCTTTGCACTTCCATTGCATAGCCGTCCTGCCTGCCATCCGATTTGAGGATATAGCGCCTTGAGCTGTTTCACGCTACCTGTAATAGAACTGCCGCCGGAAGTGGCAAATGGAATGACGGTCTTACCGGAGAAGTCATATTTCTCAAGAAATGTATTGACCGGACGAGGACACAAATCCCACCATATCGGATAACCGAGGAATACTACGTCGTAATCTTTCAGATTGAGTGTCTCCCCACCCAATGCAGGACGTGAATTTTCATCCGCCATTTCTACCGAACTACGGCTTGCTTTGTTATTCCAATTAAGGTCTGCCGAAGTGTAGGCTACAGCCGGAGTAATCCGATACAGCTTACCGTTAACAGCTTGAGCAATGGCACCGGCAATTTTTTCCGTAGTTCCGGTGCAGGAGAAATAGGCCACGAGAATTTTCTTATCGGATTGCATACCGGTATCCGTTGTCTGTTTTTGTGCTTTCGATGAGCAACTGAAAGTTAGTAAACTCATAATTACCAATATAAATTGTTTCATTTTGTTATGATTTGATTTTTTTATTTGTCACGATGGGGTGACCTGAGCATCTCCTTATGCCTATCATACGTTTACGTATATTTGTTGAGACACTCGTTTCCTCAAGAAGAAAGAAGAAATAGACTCGGTCGCAATTACCGCTTATTTGTTTCGAGGTTATCATACTCTTCGTCCGTCACCGGTTCGAGCCATTCATTGAAAGCACTTTCACCGGGAACCTCGAAAGCCAGATGAGCAAACCAACAGTCTGCAGCAGCTCCATGCCAGTGCTTGACGTTTGCCGGAATATGGATAACCGTGCCCGGGAGAATTTCCACGGCAGGTTTACCCTCTTCCTGATACCAGCCGCGTCCGGCTACGCCAATCAGCATTTGTCCGCCACCACTTTTGGCACGATGGATGTGCCAGTTATTGCGGCAACGAGGTTCAAACGTAACATTGGATATATTCACCTGCTCGCGCGAAATGGGAGCAAGGTAACTGTTGCCGGTGAAATACTTCGCGTATGCAGTGTTCGGTTCGCCGACAGGAAAAATCATTCCGCGCTGGAAAGCGGCTTTAGCATCTTCACCAACGGCATCTTCCGCCCATACGTCTTTTGCCAGATTGAACGCCGCCCATGCTTTCGGCCAACCGGCATAAAAACCGATATGGGTAATGATTTCGGCAATCTCAGTACGGGTAATGCCGTTCTTCTTTGCCGACTGCAGATGAAATACGAGCGAATTGTCTGTAATACCCTGACTGATAAGTGAGGTAACGGTTACTAAACTACGGTCGCGCAGACCAAGCTTGTCGGTGCGACTCCACACTTCTCCGAAAAGAACATCGTCGTTGAGCTCCGCAAATTTAGGGGCGAACTCTCCTAATCGGGTGCGCCCGGCTGTCTGTACTATTTTCTCCTGTGCCATAATATTGAAAGTTAAGATACTGAATACTGAAATTAAAAGAATCCTGTTCATAGTCATTCCATTTACCGTATGAAGTTAGTGATATTTCCGGTTGTTTTCCAATTGCAAAATTACCACGATTACGCAAACCGAGTTGTATATGATTTACGGATATTTATACCCGAATCATTGATTCTGAAATTAGAGAGGTATGCAATTCAACATATCCGAACCGGGAATGACGAGAACAAATAAGGGAAGCAACCATCCTCAACAAAGCGAAAAGAGACGGAATACCATAACAAGAACGTACCTTATTCAGACAGGCTTTTACTTTTTATTCTTCTCAGTATTTTAGGGAACTGCCAGAAAAACAGCAGCGTACAGCAAATGGCAGCCGTAGCATCGGATATGGCTTCTGCCGCATATACACCTGCTACTCCCATAAAATGCGGCAGTATCAACGCCAACGGTATCAGCAGGATTACCTTACGCAGCAATGCTATGAAAATGGATATTCTGGCCTGCCCCAACGCCACGAACATATTCTGACAGGCACGCTGTAAACCGAAAATCGTCATACCGCCCAAGAATACAGGCATCGTCCAGCGAACAGTTTCTATCAGCCTTGCATCGCTCGTAAAGGCGGATGCCACAATCGCAGGGAAGCAAATCATAAACAGCATCAGGACGAGATTGAAAGAAAACATTGTAATCAGCGCAATCCGGAAGCACTCCTTCACACGCTGCTTGTCGCCATGCCCGTAGTTATAGCTTGCCACCGGAACAAACCCCTGCGCAAACCCCGTCAGCGGCACGCTGGCAAACTGCATAGACGTTTGCAGGACGGTAAGCGCACTGACATAGATATCTCCGAATTCTTTCAGACTGCTGTTGAGCACAAACCCCACCAGGCTTTCCGTACTCGCCATGATAAAAGGCGATACGCCGAGCGCCAACATGGAGAGCACGATACTCTTTTCCAGCTTCATATACCGCCTTTCCAAAGGCAGGGAAGCGCGCCGTGAGAAAAGGAAGGACAGCACCCACACCGCACTGCAAGCCTGCGACAGCACCGTAGCCAACGCAGCGCCTTTCACTCCCATATCCAACCAGAATATGAATATAGGATCAAGAATAATATTCAACAAAGCCCCTATCAACACCGAACACATGGCAACCGCAGGGCGCCCCTGTGCATTGATGAAAGCATTCAGTCCGGTAGACACTTCCACAAACAGCGTCCCCAACAGATAAATGGAAAGATAGTCTTCCGCATAGCCCAGCGTATGCTCCGAAGCACCCGTAAAAAGCAGGATAGGCTCCATAAAGGTATAGGCTATGAACGAAGTGAGCAAAGTGAAAAGAATCAACAGAGTAAAGCCATTGCCAAGTATCTTTCCGGCACGGCGACGGTTGCCCTGTCCGAGGGCAATGGCAGCCAACGGAGCACCGCCACCACCCACAATGGCGGAGAAAGAAGAAATCAGCACAACGAGCGAGATGGTCACTCCCACTCCCGCCAGCGCATCGGTTCCGATGCCCGGTATGTGTCCGATGTAAATACGGTCTACAATGCTGTAAAGCAGATTGACAAACTGTGCTGCCACCGCAGGCAGCGCCATCTTGAAAACCAAAGGCAGCATACGCTCCGTGCCCAGGCGTTCTTCGTACTTATTAGTCATGATTGGCAGAGTTTACTCTTATTCTCTTAGATTCTGTTGTTACGGAAAAGTGCTTATTTCCGGCTGACGATTGTACCCGTAGCCTGATTGGTAGGCATTACCAGCACCTCAGCCACTTGTATATGCTCGGGTACGGCAGCGGCAAAGTACACCACTTCGGCAATGTCGTCGCCTGTAAGCGGACGGATGCCCTTGTACACATTATCGGCAGCCGCCTTGTCGCCACGGAAACGCACTATGGAGAAATTCGTCTCCACCAGGCCGGGCTTGATATTGGTTACCCGTACGGGAGTATCCACAAGGTCGATGCGCAAGCCGTCTGACAACGCCTTTACGGCAGCCTTGCTGGCACAATACACACTACCGCCCGGATAGGCATAATCGCCTGCAATGGAACCCATATTGATGACATGGCCGCGTCCGCGTTCCACCATTCCGGGAACCACCAGGCGGGTCATGGCAAGCAATGCTTTGATATTGGTATCAAGCACGATGTCCCATTCGTCCGGATTGCCTTCGTGTTCCTTGTCCACGCCGATTACCAGTCCGGCATTATTAATGAGGATATCTATCGCTTTCCATTCTTCGGGAAGCGAGTCAAGAGCCGCTTTCGCAGCCCCGCGGTCGCGTACGTCGAAAGGCAGCAGACAGACATCCGCGCGATATTCCGTTTCCAGTTCGCGCTTTACGGCAGTCAGTTTCTCTACATTCCGTCCGTTGAGAATCAGGCGGTAACCATTCATGGCAAACTTACGTGCACAGCCCTCTCCTATACCCGAAGAAGCACCTGTGATGAGTACTGTTTTCTTTTCCATTTCTTACGAAGACTTTAATGTTACGGACTGCAAAGTTAGGACTTATTTGCGAGTATCGGTCAATTACCCGCAATTTATAACTCATGACTCTGTTTTGGGTTGTTCGATTTTTCTTTTCCCAAGTATTTCCTTCCATTTCTTTTGCGAGTTCTTTGGAGGCGTTTTATGAGAACAAAGCGAGTGTGTGGCGAATAAAAAGAGGAAACATCCGCCTCCAAAGAACTCGCAAAAGAATGCTGAACAATTTTTAAACAAACTCTAAAGTTTTCAAGAAAATATGTACCTTTGCGCCACTTTTTTTATGCCTGACTATATCAGGCAGAGATTTGTTTAATTAGTTTGGATAAAGTAAGAAACGCTTATGCAAAAGTCCGACTGCATCATCGGTGTAGAGCACGTATCGAAGTTTTTCGGAGACAAAGCCGTACTGAATGATGTGAATTTGTCTGTCCGCAAGGGCGAGTTTGTAACGATATTGGGACCGTCCGGTTGCGGAAAGACGACATTGCTGCGTCTGATTGCAGGCTTCCAGACAGCTTCGGAAGGAGTGATTACCATTGCAGGAAAAGACATCACGCAGACACCACCCCACCGCCGCCCGGTGAATACGGTGTTCCAGAAGTACGCCCTGTTTCCTCACCTCAACGTATTCAATAATATTGCTTTCGGCCTCAAGCTGAAGAAGCTCCCCGCCGCCACTATCGAAAAGAAAGTGAAGCAGGCGCTCCGCATGGTGGGCATGACCGACTATGAAGACCGCGATGTAGACTCCCTTTCCGGCGGACAGCAACAGCGCGTTGCCATAGCCCGTGCCATCGTCAACGAACCCGAAGTGCTGCTCCTCGACGAGCCCCTTGCCGCCCTCGACCTGAAAATGCGCAAGGACATGCAGATGGAACTCAAAGAGATGCACCAGAAGCTGGGCATCACCTTCATATACGTCACCCACGACCAGGAAGAAGCCCTCACCCTGAGCGACACCATCGTCGTGATGAGCGAAGGCAGGATACAGCAAATCGGCACTCCGACAGACATCTACAACGAGCCTATCAACTCTTTCGTAGCCGACTTCATCGGCGAGAGCAACATACTGAACGGTGTCATGGTGCACGACCGGCTCGTCCGCTTCTGCGAACACGAGTTCGACTGCGTGGATACCGGTTTCGGCGACCGTACACAGGTGGACGTCGTAATCCGTCCGGAGGACATCTACATCTTCGAACCCTCGGATGCGGCGCAACTCACGGGAACCGTAACAAGCTCCATCTTCAAAGGCGTGCACTACGAAATGCTGGTACAGACCCGCGAGGGCTACGAGCTGATGGTGCAGGATTACCACTGCTTCGAGGCAGGCCGCGAAGTGGGTCTGCTGGTAAAACCTTTCGACATCCACGTAATGAAGAAAGAACGCACCTGCAACACTTTCGAGGGCAAGCTCCTGGACGAAACGCACGTGGAATTCCTGGGTTGCAGCTTCGAATGCAGTCCGGTGCAAGACATCGGTCCCGAAACGCCTGTAACGGTGGAAGTGGACTTCCAAAACGTCATCCTGGAGGATAACGAAGAAGACGGACGACTGACGGGCGAAGTGAAATTCATCCTCTACAAAGGAAACCATTATCACCTCACCGTGTTTACCGACTGGGACGAGAACATCTTCGTAGACACCAACGACGTTTGGGACGACGGAGACCGCGTGGGCATACGGATAGCGCCCGAAAACATCAGAGTGATAAAACGATAAGATATCATCCCGTCATCTTACCGTCCATAATCCTAATATAATAAAGCAATACTTGATTAAATAGAGTAGCGCTTGATATAAGATATAATAGAGTAATGCTTGATAAGTTATCCCATTTCTTCCTGCGGCGACGCAACTGGACACTGCCCTACGCACTGTTCCTGCTGATATTTGCGATAGTGCCGCTACTGCTGATTGTGCTGTACGCCTTTACGGATGCCGACGGAGCTTTCACCTTTGCCAACTTCCGCAAGTTCATGATGCACCCGGAGGCGATGAACACCTTCATCTACTCCATCGGCATCGCTCTCATCACCACGCTGACCTGTCTGTTGCTGGGTTATCCGGCGGCATACATCCTCAGCCAGAAGCAGTTCAACACTTCGCAGACCATGGTGGTGCTGTTCATCCTACCCATGTGGGTGAACATACTGATACGCACACTCGCCACAGTGGCGCTGTTCGACTTTCTGAACCTGCCCTTGGGCGAAGGCGCACTTGTGTTCGGCATGGTCTACAACTTCCTGCCGTTCATGATATACCCCATCTACAACACTCTGCAGAAAATGGACCGCAGCCTCATAGAAGCCGCCCAAGACCTCGGAGCCACCCCCTTGCAGGTATTCGGCAAAGTAATCCTGCCCCTCTCCATGCCGGGCATCATGAGCGGCATCGTAATGGTATTCATGCCTACGGTAAGCACCTTTGCCATAGCCGAACTGCTGACGATGAACAACATCAAACTCTTCGGAACAACCGTGCAGGAGAACATATACAACGGAATGTGGAACTACGGTGCAGCCCTGTCGCTCATCATGCTGTTGCTGATAGGCGTCACCATCCTCTTTACGAACGAAGAGGACGGCGCATCCAATGAAAGCGGAGGTGTGATATGATGACGCGTATTCTTGCCAAAGGGTATCTGTGGCTGCTGCTTGCGCTGCTGTACTCGCCTATCCTTATCATCATGGTATTCTCTTTCACCGAAGCCAAAGTGCTGGGCAACTGGACGGGATTCTCCACCAAGCTGTACAGCTCCCTCTTCACAGGCGGCATGCACCACTCGCTGACGAGCGCCATCTGGAACACCTTTGCCATTGCCATGTTAGCAGCCACCGCCAGTACGGCGTTGGGCAGCATCGCGGCCATCGGTATCTTCAACCTGCGCACACGCACGCGCCGGGTAATGAACTTCGCCAATGCCATTCCGATGATGAATGCGGACATCATTACGGGCGTGTCGCTGTTCCTGCTGTTCGTCAGTTGCGGTATCTCGCAGGGATTCACAACCGTGGTACTGGCACACATCACATTCTGCACCCCTTATGTAGTGCTGAGCGTAATGCCCCGCTTGAAGAAGATGAACCAGAACGTGTACGAAGCCGCCCTCGACCTTGGCGCCACTCCCTTTCAGGCATTGCGCAAGGTAATTCTGCCGGAGATACTTCCGGGCATGATCAGCGGCTTCATCCTTGCCTTCACGCTCTCTATCGACGACTTCGCAGTAACCATATTCACCATTGGAAACGAAGGACTGGAAACGCTCTCCACCTACATCTACGCCGATGCGCGTAAAGGCGGACTGACACCGGAGTTGCGTCCTCTGTCCACCCTTATTTTCATTACGGTGCTGGTGCTGCTGATTGTCATCAACAAGCGTGCGGAACGTGCACGGAAGAAATAAGTCCGCCTGCGTCTCGCAAGATAAGAGTATTCGTCCCGCAGCACGGAGAGATTCATCCCGTAAGCCGAAAAACGAAAGCATAGTCAAGATAAACCTGCTGAATAAAAAATGAAAAGATTAACAGACATATTCCTTCTCCTTTGCCTCGTCCTCGCAGCCGTCTCGTGCAAGGATTCGGGCGAAGAGCGCAGCCACGTACTGAAAGTCTACAACTGGGCCGACTACATCGACGAAGATGTACTGGCCGAATTTCCCGCCTGGTACAAGCAGCAGACGGGCGAGGACATCCGCCTCATCTACCAGGTGTTCGACATCAACGAAATCATGCTCACCAAGATAGAGCGCGGCCACGAGGATTTCGACGTGGTATGCCCCTCGGAGTACATCATCGAGCGGATGCTGAAGAAAGACCTTCTCCTGCCCATCGACCGCAACTTCGGCAAGACCCCGGACTATCTGCCCAACATCTCCCCCTACATCCGCCGGGAACTGAACAAGACCAGCCAGCCGGGACGCACCACTACCGACTATGCCGTACCCTACATGTGGGGCACAGCCGGCATCCTCTACAACCGCAACTTCATCACCCCCGACGAAGCCGGCAGTTGGCACTGTCTTTGGAACCCCAGGAACAAAGGCAAAATCCTGATGAAAGACAGTTACCGCGATGCCTACGGAACCGCCATCATCTACGCCCATGCCCGACAGCTTGCCGACAGCACCGTCACCGTGGAGCAACTGATGAACGATAACTCTCCCGAAGCCATAGCCCTTGCCGAGAAGTATCTGAAAGCCATGAAGCCCAACATCGCAGGCTGGGAAGCCGACTTCGGCAAGGAGATGATGACCAAGAACAAGACCTGGCTCAACCTCACCTGGAGCGGCGACGCCGTATGGGCCATCGAAGAAGCCCGTGCCGTGGGCGTGGACCTTGCCTACGAAGTGCCGCGCGAAGGCAGCAACATCTGGTACGACGGCTGGGTAATCCCCAAATATGCAGGCAATCCCAAAGCTGCCGCTTACTTCATCAACTACCTCTGCCGGCCCGACATCGCCCTGCGCAATATGGACGCCATAGGCTACGTCAGCGCCGTTGCCACCCCTGAAATCATGGAAGCCAAACGGGACACCGCCATCGCGACACGTTCCGACCTCAGCTATTTCTTCGGTGAAGGTACGGGTGCGGACAGCCTGCAGATAAACCCCGTGCAATATCCCGACAGAAAAGTGGTGGAACGCTGCGCCATGATACGCGACTTCGGCAACCGCACCGAACTCGTACTCGAAATGTGGAGCCGTGTGAAAGGCGACAACCTCAACACGGGCATCGTACTGCTGATATTCTCCGTATTCGGAGTATTGTTCGTCTGGCTGGTATACGGCAAGATACGCAAATATCGGCAGAAACAACGCCGCCACCGAAGACGGAGAAGAAGATGATTAAAAAATCCCGCATATAGGATTTTTAATTTATAATGCTTAATTTTGGCCTTCGATAAATTCAAAATCACAACGCTGGGATTATAATTCATAAATCTTAAATCATAAATCTAAAAATGCTTACTCAAATTATCAACGGACGCATATTCACCCCGCAAGGCTGGCTGAATGAAGGTTCCGTCCTGATGCGCGACGGAAAAATACTCGAAGTGACCAACTGTGACCTCGCCCTCATCGGCGCACGCCTCATCGATGCCAAAGGCATGTATATCGTGCCCGGCTTCGTGTGTATGCACGCGCATGGCGGTGGC
>OQVH01001611.1_pt1 | contig 13739 bp, 9 predicted proteins | sample 1691641 | NCBI WGS metagenome assembly OQVH01 (sample SAMN03418286, study PRJEB22391) | human gut metagenome | biome: human-gut; feature: organic feature; material: feces | host: Homo sapiens | place: Italy | collected 2013-04
GAAGGCAAATACTGGGTACCTGCCATGGCCGACACTCCGCTGAGAGGATATAACGGCCGTCACGAATGGTTCTGGGAACCGGGACCCCGGGCAATAGCAGACCATTTTCCGTTCAGGCGTGCTTCTACCCGGTAAGCGCGGATTCGTTCTCCCTGAGTAATGTCTTCCTGAATGATGTAATAGTTGGCTTGTGTACCTTTCCCGGTTTTCAGGGTCAGTGCTTTCTTGCTTCCGCTGGTTTGGGCCAGAGGTTTTTCGAAACGTCTGTTGATTTCCTGGGTAATCCTTGCATTACCAATTTCAGTATTTATCATGTAGAACCTTAACCAACTGAGCACATGAATAAAATTTTATTAGGGACATTCGGGCTACTTCCGCTGTCCGCTTCCCTGTATGCACAATCAGCCGAAAACCAGCCAGACAAACGTCCCAACATCATATTCTTTCTGGTCGATGATATGGGATGGCAGGATACTTCCCTGCCTTTCTGGACAGAGAAGACACCCTATAACCAGCTTTATGAAACTCCCAACATGGAACGTCTGGCCCGTCAGGGAATGATGTTTACCCAGGCCTATGCCTCCAGCATCAGTTCGCCGACACGATGCAGCCTGATGACCGGTGCCAATGCAGCCCGCCATCGAGTAACCAACTGGACATTACAGAAAAACCGCTCGACCGATGCTGAAAGTGAAACGCTGCAATTGCCGGAATGGAACTGGAACGGAATTGCACAAACCGGCGGAACCAGTCATACGTTCGTGGCCAAATCTTTCGTTCAGTTACTGAAAGAAAGCGGCTATCATACCATTCATTGCGGGAAAGCACACTGGGGGGCCATTGACACCCCGGGGGAAAATCCCTGTCACTTCGGATTTGAGACAAACATTGCCGGACACGCCGCGGGAGGACTGGCCACTTACCTGAGCGAACTGAACTACGGACACGACGCACAGGGAAACCCCACTTCCCTGATGTCTGTACCCGGACTGGAGAAATACTGGCAAACGGGAACCTTCGTCACAGAGGCCCTGACTCAGGAAGCTTTGAAGGCACTGGACAAAGCCAAACAATACAATCAGCCGTTCTATCTGTATATGTCCCACTATGCCATCCATATTCCGATTGATAAGGACACCAGATATTTCGAAAAGTACAAGCAAAAAGGAATGTCGGATAAAGAAGCTGCCTACGCTTCCCTGATTGAAGGAATGGACAAAAGTCTGGGAGATATCATGGACTGGCTTGAAAAAAACGGAGAGGCCGACAACACCATTATTCTGTTTATGGGGGACAACGGAGGCTATGCAACCGGAAGTCATTGGCGCGATAAACCGCTTTACACCCAAAATGCTCCTCTCAACTGCGGTAAAGGATCGGCTTACGAAGGCGGAATCCGTGAGCCGATGATTGTCAGCTGGCCGGGAGTTACCCAGCCCTCTTCCCGGTGCGACCGCTATCTGCTGGCTGAGGACTATTTCCCGACAATTCTCGAAATGGCCGGCATCACAGACTGGAAAGTCCCGCAAACAATAGACGGAGTAAGTTTTGTCCCTCTGCTCAAACAGACCGGAGACCCGTCGGAAGGACGGAGCCTTTACTGGAACTGCCCCAACCTGTGGGGAGAAGCAGGACCCGGAATCGGAGCAACCTGCAGCATCCGTCAGGGCAAATGGAAACTCATCTATTTCTACGAAACCGGACAAAAAGAGCTGTATGATATTCCGGCTGATATCAGCGAACAGCACAACCTGGCAGCCAGCCATCCTGAAGTCGTGAAACGCCTGTCAAAAGATCTGGGCAATTTTCTGCGCAGTTCCGGCGGACAACGCCCTTCTTTCAAAGCTACCGGGAAGCCCTGTCCCTGGCCGGACGAGATATGATTTTGCCTGTTTTCATGTACAAAATCCGCCAGTTCTCGCTATCTTTGCGACCATAACCTAAAAAGGAATGGATTTATGAACTATCAGGAAACTCTTAACTATCTCTATAACAGCGCTCCTCTTTTTCAACATATAGGAAAGGCTGCCTACAAGGAAGGACTGTCCAATACGTATGCTCTGGATGATCATTTCCGTCACCCTCATCAGAAGTTTCGTACGATCCACATAGCAGGAACCAACGGTAAAGGTTCCTGCTCACATACCCTGGCAGCTATCCTTCAGTCGGCCGGTTACCGGACCGGACTCTACACGTCTCCACATCTGGTAGACTTCCGTGAACGGATCCGAATCAACGGAACGCCTGTTCCCCAGGAGTTTGTAGTTGATTTCGTCAAAAAGCACCGGCGTTTCTTCGAACCGCTTCACCCTTCTTTCTTCGAACTGGCCACTTCCATGGCCTTTCATTATTTTGCAGAAGAGCAGGTAGATGTAGCAGTTGTGGAGGTCGGACTGGGAGGCAGACTGGATTGCACCAATATCATCCATCCGGACTTGTGCCTGATCACGAACATCAGCTTTGATCATGTGCAGTTTTTGGGAAATACCCTGGCACAGATTGCCTCAGAGAAAGCAGGTATCATCAAAGATTACGTACCGGTAGTCATCGGAGAAACGACCCCTGAAACCCGTCCGGTATTCGAAGAAAAAGCATGGAAAGCTCATGCTCCCCTGATCTTTGCAGAAGAAGAACAGCTGCTGAAAGATGCCCGTCAGAATGCAGACGGTACCTGGACTTATCAAACCAGTGATTATCCCGACCTGCAGGGTGAGCTGGGAGGATATTACCAGTTAAAAAACACCAATACACTTTTATCTGCCATCCGCCAATTAAAGCAAGCCGGATATTCAATCAGTGAAGCCAACGTACGTGAAGGATTCGCTCATGTATGCAGCCTTACGGGACTGATGGGCCGCTGGCAGAAACTGGGTTCCAACCCCACCATTGTCTGTGATACAGGACATAACACCGGAGGTATCCGCTATATCGTGGAGCAACTCCGTAACCAGACTTATGATACCCTTCACATCGTTATCGGAATGGTTAACGACAAAGACATCAGCGGAGTACTCGCCATGCTTCCCAAAGAAGCCCGCTACTACTTCACTCAAGCCAGTGTACAGCGTGCACTTCCGGCCGACAAGGTGAAAGAACTGGCCGCATCCCATGGCCTGAAAGGAGAAAGTTATCCGGATGTAGCCACAGCACTGAAAGCTACCCAAAGTGAAGCTACGGAAAAAGACTTCATCTTTGTAGGCGGAAGCAGTTTCATTGTGGCCGATTTATTATCTTTAAATAAATAACGCAATTTCTTTTCAAACAAAATGTTTGGGTATTTTGAATAAAATCTTTTTATTTGCATAGAAATTTCATTGTACAAATTAAACATTTTAATATATGAATGACACATTTTACAAAGAAGACAATTTAAGCGGCCTCAAAAGGGCTGACTTTCAGAAGACAATTGACGGTAAACAAACCGATCTGTTTATACTCTCCAACGATAAAGGTGCTGAAGTAGCCATCACCAATTACGGAGGAGCCATTGCCGCATTGATGGTTCCCGACCGAAACGGAAAACTGGCCAATGTGGTACAGGGACACGATTCCATTGAAGGAGTCATCAACAGCCCGGAACCTTTCCTCAGCACACTGATCGGACGTTACGGTAACCGTATTGCCAAAGGAAAGTTCCAACTTGGCAACAAAGAATACAAGCTGACCATCAACAACGGACCCAACTCCCTGCACGGAGGACCTACCGGTTTTCACGCACGCGTATGGGATGCAGAACAGACCAGTAAGCAAAGCCTGACTCTTCGCTATCTTTCACGCGACGGAGAAGAAGGATTCCCCGGAAATCTGGATGTAACGGTTGTATATACATTCACCAACCAGAATGAACTGGTAATTACTTATTCAGCCATTACCGACCAACGGACCATCGTCAATCTTACACACCACGCATTTTTCAATCTGGCAGGACTTGCCAATCCCACTCCGAGCGTGGAAAACAACATCGTCACTATCAACGCAGACTTTTATATCCCCATGGATGAAGTTTCCATCCCGACCGGCGAAATCGCCAAAGTGGAAGGAACTCCTATGGACTTCCGCACACCGCACACAGTGGGAAGCCGCATCAATGAACCGTTCCAGCAGCTGGTTTACGGAGCCGGTTATGACCATTGCTACGTGCTGAACAAGAAGGAACCCGGTACGCTGACCTTCGCAGCCAAATGTGTGGAACCGGAAAGCGGACGCAGTCTGGAAGTATATACCACTGAACCGGGCGTACAAGTCTATACACACAACTGGGCCAACGGTTTCAGCGGCTGGCACGGAGCAACCTTCCCCAAACGGAGTGCTATCTGCTTCGAAGCACAACATTTCCCGGATTCTCCCAATAAGGGACATTTCCCGCCGGTTATCCTGAACCCGGGCGACACCTATCATCAGGTCACTATTTACAAATTTGGCGTAGAAGAATAATCGAAACTAACCTTTAATAACAACTTATAATTATTTAAAAGAATGAATCAACAAAAACAAAACGGTAATCTCATTGCAATTGTTGCCATGTGCTTCCTCTTTGCAATGATTTCCTTCGTAACCAATCTGGCCGCTCCTTTCGGTACCATTTGGAAAAACCAATATGCAGGAGCAAACACCCTGGGTATGATGGGAAACATGATGAACTTCCTGGCCTATCTGTTCATGGGTATTCCTGCCGGAAACATGCTGGTCAAGATCGGTTATAAGAAAACTTCACTGACTGCCATGGCTGTCGGTTTCGTAGGCTTGCTGGTACAGTATCTGTCCAGTCCTTTCGGCGCAGAAACCGAAGTATTCGCACTGGGAGAATATTCCATCAAGATGAACTTCATCATCTATTTGCTGGGTGCTTTCATCTGCGGTTTCAGTGTATGTATGCTGAACACGGTAGTAAACCCGATGCTGAACCTTCTGGGAGGCGGCGGTAACAAAGGTAACCAGCTGATCCAGCTGGGTGGTGCTGTCAACTCACTTTCTGCTACGCTGACACCGCTCTTCGTAGGTGTATTGATCGGAACCGTAACTCCGAAAACTGCCATGACAGACGTTGTGCCCCTGCTCTTCATCGCCATGGGTGTATTCGCTGTAACCTTTATCATCATTTCATTTGTAAGCATTCCGGAACCTCACCTGAGAAAAGGTAAAGTAGAAAAGGTTAAATTCTCACACAGCCCCTGGAGCTTCCGTCACACCGTATTGGGCGTTATCGGTATCTTCATTTATGTAGGTATTGAAATCGGTATCCCGGGTACCCTGAACTTCTACCTGGCTGACTCAAGCGACAAGGGAGCCGGTATCCTGGCCAATGGTGCAGCCATCGGTGGTGCCATCACTGCAATCTACTGGCTGCTGATGCTGGTAGGCCGTCTGACCAGTAGTGTGATCAGCGGTAAAGTTTCTACCCGTACTCAGCTGATTGCCGTTTCTACAACAGCTATTCTTTTCACTCTGATCGCTATCTTCACTCCGAAGAATGTGGGTATCAACGTACCGACCATGGTATACGATCCGGTTGCAAAGACAACGGAAATCCTGACTAATGCCGGCATGCCTGCCAATGAAATCAGCGCATTTATCGCCAACCCGTCTGAAGAAAGCCTTTCTGCACAGGCAGAACTGCTGAGTGCTTCTCACATGACACCGGCTGACGTGATGCGTTCTCTGGAAACTCCGAAAGTTCCTATCAGTGCACTGTTCCTCGTACTTTGCGGTCTCTGCACATCTATCATGTGGGGAGGTATCTTCAATCTTGCCGTTGAAGGTCTTGGCAAATACACCGCACAGGCATCAGGTATCTTTATGATGATGGTTGTGGGTGGCGGTATCTTCCCGTTGCTCCAGCAGGTCATCTCCGATGCAGTCGGCTATATGGCCAGCTACTGGCTGATCATCTTCATGCTGGCTTACCTGCTGTTCTACGGACTGGTAGGCTGCAAAAATGTCAACAAGGATATCCCCGTTGAATAATCCTAAAAACGAACCAATTGAAAATTAACCCTTAAATACATTATCATTATGGACATTGAATTTGTAAGAAGCCGCTTCATTAAGCATTTCGACGGTACAACAGGCTCAGTATATGCATCTCCGGGACGTATTAACTTGATTGGTGAACACACCGACTACAACGGTGGATTCGTATTCCCCGGCGCAGTAGATAAAGGTATGATTGCAGAAATCAAACCTAACGGAAAAGACAAAGTTTGCGCTTACTCTATCGACCTGAAAGACTATGTAGAATTCGGTCTGAACGAAGAAGACGCTCCGAAAGCAAGCTGGGCACGCTACATCTTCGGCGTATGCCGTGAAATGATCAAGCGTGGTGTAGACGTAAAAGGATTCAATACAGCTTTCGCCGGTGATGTTCCTCTGGGTGCAGGTATGTCATCTTCTGCAGCGCTGGAATCTACTTACGCATTCGCTTTGAATGATTTGTTCGGCGACAACAAGATCGACAAATTCGAACTGGCAAAGGTGGGACAGGCTACAGAACACAACTACTGTGGTGTTAAATGTGGTATCATGGACCAGTTTGCTTCTGTATTCGGTAAGGAAGGCAGCCTGATCCGTCTGGATTGCCGTTCACTGGAATACCAGTACTTCCCGTTCAAACCCGAAGGATACCGTCTGGTATTGGTTGACTCTGTTGTTAAGCACGAACTGGCTTCTTCAGCATACAACAAACGTCGTCAGAGCTGCGAAAATGTAGTGGCTGCCATCAAGAAGACACATCCGGAAGTAGAATTCCTGCGCGACTGCAACATGGAAATGCTGAATGCTGTCAAAGGTGAAGTAAGCGAAGAAGACTACATGCGTGCTGAATACGTGATCGAAGAAATCCAGCGTGTACTTGACGTATGCGATGCGCTGGAAAAAGGTGATTATGAAACCGTAGGTCAGAAGATGTATGAAACTCACCACGGCATGAGCAAGCTTTACGAAGTAAGCTGCGAAGAACTGGATTTCCTGAACGATATCGCATTCGACTGCGGCGTAACCGGCTCACGCGTTATGGGAGGCGGCTTCGGCGGATGTACCATCAACCTGGTAAAGAATGAACTGTATGAAACATTCATCACAACTGCCAAAGAACGCTTCAAAGAAAAATTCGGACGCAGCCCGAAAGTTTACGATGTAGTGATCAGCGACGGTTCACGCAAACTCTGCTAATTACTTTTCACTCCTTTCCCGCATCCCGCTCCGGGATGCGGTCACACGGATTGACTCAGGCCATCATAAAGCCCGCGTTAATCCGTGTTTCTTTTTCCATAATCTGAAAACTTCCTTTGCGCATCTGTGCAGAAAGATGTACATTTGCGGGAAAGATGACTAAACCTTTTGAAGAATGAAAATAACGATCGTTTCGGGAGCACGCCCGAACTTCATGAAGATAGCTCCGATCTGCCGTGCGATTCAGAACGCCGGAGCGAACGGAAAGAACATTTCTTACCGTCTCGTTTATGCTGGACCGGAAGATGATCCAAGTCTGGAAGAATCTCTGTTCTTCGATCTGGGTATGGAAAAACCCGATGCATATCTGGGAGTCAGCGGACAGGATTATTCCCAGATTGCTGCAGCCGTCATGCTTGCCTTCGAAAAGGAACTGGACAATCATCCGGCGCAAGTGGTACTGGTAGTGGATGATCTGACAGCCGCCATGAGTTGTGCCATCGTTGCCAAGAAACGCGGTCTGAAAGTGGCTCATCTCATAGCAGGCACCCGTTCCTTCGACATGAACATGCCACGCGAAGTGAACCGTACCATTGTAGATGCCATTTCCGACTATCTGTTTACAGCCGGCATGGTAGCCAACCGGAATCTGAATCAGGAAGGAATGATCCCCGAATACATTCATCATGTAGGAAATATTCTGATTGATACACTGCGTTACAACCGTCCCCGGCTGACTCAGCCGGCATGGTTCGACTGTCTTGGCATCCGGAAAAAGAATTATCTGTTGCTGACACTCAACCGGCATGACCTGCTGAACCGCCGCAGCAATCTAGAGAAACTGCTCCGCACCCTGCTCGACAAGGCAGAAGGACTTCCCGTCATCGCCCCTCTGCACGGATATGCAGAAACTGCTGTCAAAGCTCTCAGCCTGAATGCTCCGAACCTTCATATTCTGCCGCCGCAAAGTTACCTGCATTTCGGTTTCCTGGTAGATCAGGCCAAAGGGATCATAACCGACTCGGGAAACATTGCAGAAGAAGCCACCTTCCTGGATGTCCCCTGCATCACACTGAACAGCTATGCGGAACACCCTGAAACCTGGCGCACCGGAACCAATGAACTGGTCGGTGAAGATCCGTCAGCTCTTGCTGCAGCACTAGATCACCTGATGCACGGTGAATGGAAGCACACTACCCTGCCCGACCGCTGGGACGGACGTACTGCCGAGCGCATCGTACAGACTTTACTGAAAGATGCCTGATCACTGAAAGGCAATTTATAAAACAGATCCGGCTGATGTCCCCGCCATTTCAAGCAGAAAAGACATCAGCCGGATGCTTTTTTACAGAAAATATCGTATTGTTCGATGTTGTTTCAACGAGCGGTCGATTCGCCTCAAACGAGCAGTCGATTCAGCCTCAACGAACGGTCGATTCAGCCCCAACGAGCGGTCGATTCAGCCCCATCGAACGGTCAGTTCCAAAAGGGGATCAAGCCTTGCCTCCTTTACGCTCCAGTTCACGAAGACTTTCCATCTTTTTCGTTTCCAGGAACTCATAAATTCCGCAAAGATGTTCTTTCACACGCTGGTTACCGAACTCATATACTTTCGTAACCAGCCCGTCCAGGAAGTCACGGTCGTGTGACACGACAATCAGCGTTCCGTCGAAATCCATCAATGCCTGCTTCAGAATATCCTTTGTCTTCATGTCCAGATGGTTGGTCGGCTCGTCCAGAATCAACAGATTGACCGGTTCCAGCAAAAGCTTGATCATCGCCAGCCGGGTACGTTCTCCACCGGAAAGCACCTTGACTTTCTTCATGGATTCTTCCGGTCCTCCGAACATGAAAGCTCCCAGCAGATCGCGGATCTTGTTGCGGATTTCTCCCTTCGCCACATCATCGATGGTCTGGAACACAGTCAGATTCTCGTCAAGAAGGGAAGCCTGGTTTTGGGCAAAATAACCGATCTGTACATTATGTCCCAGTGTCAGTGTACCTTCGTGATCTATCTCATTCATGATACATTTCACCAGAGTAGACTTACCCTCTCCGTTTTTACCCACAAAAGCAACCTTATCTCCCCGTTCGATCGTCAGATTGGCATTCCGGAACACGACGTGGTCACCATATGACTTTCCGACTCCTTCCATGATAACCGGATAACTTCCGCTGCGCGGAGACGGAGGAAACTTCAGACGCAGGGCTGAAGTGTCTTCTTCGTCCACTTCAATCAGTTCCAGCTTTTCAAGCATCTTCACACGGCTCTGCACCTGGAGTGTCTTGCTGTAAGTTCCTTTGAAACGTTCGATGAAGTCTTTGGTTTCCTGAATCATCTTCTGCTGTTCTTCATACTGCTTCATCTGCTGTTCACGGCGTTCCTTGCGAAGCACCAGATACTGGGAGTAGTTCACCTTGTAATCATAGATACGTCCCATCGTAACTTCAATGGTACGGGTCGTGATGTTATCCACAAATTTCCGGTCGTGACTGATTACCACAACGGCCTTTGCACTGCTGATCAGAAAATCTTCCAGCCACTGGATAGACTCAATGTCCAGATGGTTGGTAGGCTCATCAAGCAAAAGTACGTCCGGATTCTGCAGCAACAGCTTGGCCAGTTCAATACGCATACGCCATCCACCGCTGAAATCACTCGTAGGACGGTCGAAATCTTCACGCTGGAATCCCAGTCCGAGCAACGCCTTCTCCACGTCTTCTTCGAAATGAGTCATGTCGATGGCATAGAACTTTTCACTCATGGCTGCCACCTTTTCGATCAGTTCCATATACGAATCACTCTCGTAATCGGTACGTGTAGCCAGTTCACCGTTCATCCGTTCGATCTCAGCTTCCATTTCACGCAAATGAGCAAATGCCTGCGAAGCTTCCTCAAACACGGTACGCCCGTCTTCCGTCATCAAATGCTGCGGAAGGTAAGCAACCACACAATCTTTCGGAGCGGTCACTTTTCCCCGGGTAGGCTGGCGGACGCCTGCCAATATCTTTAATAAAGTGGATTTTCCTGCGCCGTTTTTTCCCATCAGGGCAATACGGTCTTTTTCATTAATCTGAAAACTAATGTCACTGAACAAGGTGGTTCCGCCGAACTCGACGGTCAAGCCATCTACTGAAATCATATAATATGTGGTATTTAATTCTAAAACGGCTACAAAGATACATCAAATAAACGATTTAACCTTGATTCAGGCACAAAACAAACGCAGGGAAGCGCAAGCCCCGAAAGACTTTGCACTTCCCTGCGTCAGATCCGTTTCCGGAGCAGATATCCGGGATTATCCGGCCATCAGCAGAATCAGCAGCTGGGCTGTCAGAATACGAAGGAACATAGCCAGCGGATATACTGTAGAATAACCTACTGCCGGAGCATCGTTACCGGCCGTCTGGTTGGCATAAGCCAGTGCAGGAGGGTCTGTATTACTACCGGCAATCAATCCCATCAGGGTGAAATAATTCAGTTTATAATACCAGCGGGCTATCATACCCATCACCAGCAACGGAATAAACGTGATCAGGAAACCGATACCTACATAAAGCAGTCCGTCACCTTCAACCACCGTCTGCACAAAGTTTCCTCCGGCTTTCAGTCCGACACTGGCAAGGAACAATACAATACCTATCTCACGCAGCATCAGGTTGGCACTCATTGTGGTATAGGTAACCAGCTTCACCTTGTAACCGAAACGGCCGATCAGAATGGAAATAATCAGCGGACCGCCTGCCAGACCCAGTTTCACCGGAGTAGGCATTCCCGGAATGGCAATAGGCAGACTGCCGAACAGGATACCGCAAAGAATACCCACGAAAATGGTCACGATATTCGGATGATCCAGACGCTTCAACTGGTTTCCCAGCAAATGAGCCACACGCTCAATCGCATCCTGAGGACCGACTACCATCACGCGGTCACCGACCTGCAACGTCAACTGACGGGACGCAAACAAGTCCATACCGGAACGGTTGACACGGGTTACATTCACTCCGTACATACTGCTGAAATGCAGTTCTCCCAAAGTTTTTCCGTTGATGTTAGGCTGTGTCACCAGAATACGGCGTGAAACCATCGTCTTATCCTGCTGTTTCAGATCCTCCCAGTCCATGTCAACTTGCGGACCGATAAAGGCTGCAATGGCCTCAGAGTCATCTTCTGCACAGACAATGTACATCTTATCGCCCACATGCAGAGTGGTATTTGCATTCGGAATGTGTATTTCACCATCCTGAATAATCCGCGAGCAGACAAAGTCGCGTGCCAGGAACTTCTGTACCTGCGAAAGATTCTTGCCCACCAGAGCTTCATTCTGTACCTCCAGAGAAACGATAAAAGGTTTCAGATGCGGATTGGCTTCCTCACCGCGCTGAATGTCCGCAGCTTCTTTCCCCATATCTAGCCGGCAGATATAGCGGATGACAATCATGGAAAGGATGATACCGATAACTCCCAGCGGATAGGCACAGGCATACCCCATTGCAATTTCAGGACCGGAATAATCCAGCTGAGACAAAGCCTCGTTGGCCGCACCAAGTCCCGGAGTATTGGTCACAGCTCCGCAAAGCACACCGACCATCATCGGAATTTCCACACGCCCCTGCAGGGCATAATACATAATCAATGCTATCGCAATGTTCAGTGCAACAATTCCGACAGCAATCAGATTCATCGAGATACCTCCCTTCTTGAAAGAAGAGAAGAAAGACGGACCCACCTGCAAACCGATACAGAACACAAAGAGAATCAATCCGAAGTCCTGAATGAATGATAAGATGGAAGCATTTCCGGTAAATCCGAAATGCCCGGCCAGAATCCCGACGAACAAGACAAAGGTAACTCCCAGCGAAATGCCGAAGACCTTAATTTTCCCCAATAAGACGCCGGCAGCAATCACAAAAGAATATAATGCCACGATATGAGCAATCGAATCAGGATTTGTCAATAAATCTTGTAGCCAATTCATAATATTAAACTTTTTCTTAAACGCGGCAAATGTAACCAATTAAAGACAACCAGTCAAGAATTAAAGCCATAATATTTATTTTTGCCATACAGACTTTACAATTTATAAGTACATCCGGACAGTTTTTCCTATAAAAGTTTAACTGAACTGCATTTTTACCGCAAAAAAAGAAAACCTAAAAAGAAATTTGTATATTTGCCTATGCATGCCAATTATACAGCATGCAGTCACACTTAATCTAAATATCATAAAACACTGATTCACTATGGCAGATAGTAAAGAAAAACTCTTTTCAGATTTTCCACCCGTAAGTACCCAAGAATGGATGGATAAAATTACAGTCGACCTCAAGGGTGTCGACTTTGAAAAGAAACTGGTATGGAAAACCAACGAAGGATTTAAAGTGAAACCGTTTTACCGCCAGGAAGATCTGGAAGGATTGAAAACGACAGAAGGACTTCCCGGACAATTCCCTTACATCCGCGGAAACCGCAAAGACGACAATACATGGTTTATCCGGCAGAACATCCGGGTTGAATCGGCTGAAGAGGCCAATGCCAAAGCACTCGACATTCTGAATAAAGGAGTGGATTCACTGGGCTTTTCAATCAGGAAAAAGGATCTGTCACCCGAATTCATACGCACTCTGTTAAAAGACATCTGCTGCGAATGTGTAGAACTGAACTTCTCTACTTGCCAGGGACATACTGTACAGCTGGCAGAAATGCTGACTGATTATTTCCGTGAAAAAGGATATGATCCGACCAAGCTTCAAGGTTCCGTCAACTATGACCCGATGGAGAAAATGATGCAGAAAGGAAAGGATCTGAGCAAGTTTATCGACAATGCCAGACGGCTGGTTGAAATATTTGCCCCCTATCCAAAATTCCGTTGCCTGGCCGTCAATTCGCTTTTGCTGAACAATGCAGGTGCCTACATTTATCAGGAACTGGGATATGCCCTGGCATGGGGTAATGAATACCTGAGCCAGCTGACAGAAGCAGGAATACCCGCAGCACTGGCTGCAAAGAAAATCAAATTCAACTTTGGTATCAGCTCCAACTACTTCATGGAAATTGCCAAATTCCGTGCAGCACGTATGCTCTGGGCCAATATAGTCAAGGAATACAAACCGGTTTGTCCACGTACAGACTGCCAGAACACCGGAGCAGACGGCACTTGCTATTGCGCCTGCAAGATGGCTGCACATGCCGAAACCTCCAGTTTCAACCTGACAATCTTCGATGCACATGTGAATCTGCTGCGTACCCAGACAGAGGCCATGAGTGCTTCTCTGGCAGGAGTTGACTCAATCACCGTCACTCCGTTTGACAAGGCTTACGAAACACCGAATGATTTCTCCGAACGTATTGCACGCAACCAGCAGCTCCTGCTGAAGGAAGAAGCTCACTTCAACCGTATCGTCGATCCGGCTGCAGGTTCTTACTATATCGAAAACCTTACGGCTTCCATCGCACAACAGGCCTGGGAACTTTTCCTGAAGGTAGAAGACGAAGGCGGCATGCTCAAGGCTGTCGAAAGCGGAAGCGTACAGGAAGCTGTCAACGCCAGCAACAAGGCCCGCCACGAAGC
>OQVH01001614.1_pt1 | contig 13731 bp, 9 predicted proteins | sample 1691641 | NCBI WGS metagenome assembly OQVH01 (sample SAMN03418286, study PRJEB22391) | human gut metagenome | biome: human-gut; feature: organic feature; material: feces | host: Homo sapiens | place: Italy | collected 2013-04
TTCATGACCGGCAGACAGCTGTACGCGAATACGAGCCTGTCCTTTCGGGACAACCGGATAATAGAATCCTGTTACATAAATACCTTCTTCCTGCATCTTGGCTGCAAAATCCTGAGACAATTTCGCATCATACAGCATCACTGCACAGATAGCACTCTGAGTCGGTTTGATATCAAATCCGGCAGCCAACATCTTATCACGGAAATAAGTTACATTATCCATCAGTTTGTCATGCAATGCATTGCTTTCTTTCAGCATCTTGAACATTTCCAAGCTAGCACCGACAATAGCAGGAGCAACTGAGTTAGAGAACAGATACGGACGAGAACGCTGACGCAACATGTCGATAATTTCCTTTCTACCGGTAGTAAATCCACCCATAGCACCTCCGAAAGCCTTGCCCAGAGTTCCTGTAAAGATATCTACACGTCCATATACATTATATTGTTCTGCAACACCATGACCAGTAGGACCAACAACACCTGCAGAGTGAGATTCATCTACCATAACCAATGCATCATATTTCTCTGCCAGTTCACAGATCTTATCCATCGGAGCTACATTTCCATCCATTGAGAAGACACCATCGGTAGCAATGATGCGATGACGCTGAGCCTGAGCTTCCTGCAAGCAACGTTCCAAATCAGCCATATCTGCATTAGCGTAACGATAACGTTTTGCCTTACACAGACGAACACCATCAATGATAGAAGCATGATTCAGAGAGTCAGAAATGATAGCATCTTCATCTGTAAACAATGGTTCAAACAAGCCACCGTTAGCATCAAAGCAAGCAGCATACAAAATTGTATCTTCTGTCTTGAAATAATCAGAAATAGCAGCTTCCAATTGTTTGTGCAAATCCTGAGTTCCACAAATGAAACGAACAGAAGACATTCCATAACCATGAGAATCCATGGCAGCTTTAGCAGCCTCAATCAGACGCTTGTTGTCTGACAAGCCCAAATAGTTGTTGGCACAGAAGTTCAGTACACCTTCTCCTGCATTTACTTGAATATCCGCACGCTGAGGTGTTGTAATGATACGTTCTTTTTTATACAAGCCGGCAGCTTCAATGTTTGCCAGTTCCTGAGACAAGAAATCTTTAAATTTTCCGTACATAAGATTTATATTTTAAGGTTAAGGCACAAAGTTCACATTTTTTCTTGAATCTATGTATGAATAATCTGTCTTTTTTTGAAAAAAATTTTATTTTATAGCTATCTTTGCATCGGTATCAAACTTAAAAACTAGATTATGAAAAATGTATTGATCATCGGTTCGACCGGACAGATCGGTTCAGAGCTGACAATGAAACTGAGAAAACTGTATAACGGTAACATCGTAGCCGGTTATATCCCCGGAGCAGAACCTAAAGGAGAACTGAAGGAATCCGGTCCGTCGGCTATCGTTGATATTACCAACGAACAGCAGATTGCTGAAACTGTATCAAAATATAAAATTGATACGATCTACAATCTCGCCGCTTTGCTTTCAGCCGTAGCTGAAGCAAAACCTCAGCTTGCATGGAAGATCGGTATGGGTGGTTTGTTCAACGTTCTTGAAGTAGCACGTACCATGAATTGTGCCGTGTTTACTCCGAGCTCAATCGGCGTATTTGGAAACAATACTCCGAAAGACAAGACTCCTCAGGACACTATCCGTAACCCACGTACCATGTATGGAGTAACTAAGGTTTCCGGTGAATTGCTGAGCGATTATTACAACATCCGTTTCGGTGTCGACACTCGTTCTGTTCGTTTCCCTGGACTGATTTCGTACGTAACTCCTCCGGGTGGCGGTACAACCGACTACGCCGTAGATATTTATTATTCAGCTGCTAAAGGGGAAAAATTTGAATGTCCGATCGCAGCAGGTACATACATGGACATGATGTACATGCCGGATGCATTGCGTGCTGCTATCGAAATCATGGAAGCTGATCCGAGCAAATTCGTTCATCGTAACTCGTTCAACATCGCTTCTATGAGCTTTGATCCGGAAATCATCTACAACAAGATCAAGGAATATGTTCCTGATTTCCAAATGGAATACAAAGTTGATCCTTTGCGCCAGGCTATTGCTGATTCTTGGCCTAATTCACTGGATGATACTTGCGCCCGTGAAGAATGGGGATGGAAACCGGAATACGATTTGGATTCAATGACTAAAGATATGTTGGCTAAGCTGACAGAACGCTTCCAGAAGAAGTAATCCAGTCTTCCTGACAAACAAAAAAGAAGGTGTATCAAAAATGTATGTCCATATACAGATTGATACACCTTCTTCATTTTATGAAAGAAGCTGAACTATCTTTATTATAAAGCGGCCTCTTTTCCTATATCAATCAGGGTTCCCTATATACTGCAAAAAAAGGTTACTAAAAAAGGAACGCTGAAATCTACAACAAAACCGTGAAAGATCGATACAACAACAAACTCCTGTCCTGCTGTCTGCAAAATCACAGGAAGCGTCGTATCCATTGTTGTAGCTCCACCTGCAGAAATAGAAGCCAAGCGCCCAAACCAACGGACTAATAATGGAGCAGCCAATAATGTCAATATTTCTCTGCTGATATTGGCCAACAAAGCTACTGTACCCAATTCCCCACCCTTATATTCCGTAATAAAGATACTGGACAAAGAATAGTAACCAAAACCGGAGCCTACCGCCAAACAGTCAGTCAGACTACGATGACTCAGAAAAATACTGACTACAGCTGTTCCTGCCAGAGTTCCCAAAATGGTCATGAGCGGCAGAAACATCAATCGGGGATTCAGACTCCGGAAACTCTTCAACGTCTGTGAATCACTCCCGACACTGATTCCTACACTAAACATCAACAGGCACAGAGCGTAAAAACTAATCTTACTCCCCCAATGCCCGGGAAGCCATCCCCACAAGCCGCAACATACTCCGATCACAAAAAAAGCAACAATTACCAGACTGCCTTTAAGAGCATGCAATATATTCCCCGAGGCCACAGAGGATTCATGTACTGTTTCCGTTGTCTTTTTCCATCCTGTCAGGATATTCCATAACAAAGAAGCAGCCAGCACGCTTCCCAATGTTCCTCCCAGAGTAAGAACAAGCGCTTCGATTCCAATCGTATGCAACCCGCGAAGTATGGCATCATTATCCCCTACTTCCACTCCAAGCAGGAAAAGCAATAACCAGATAAACACAGGTATAATCTGTTGCAGAAATTTCAAACAATGCTTACGCGTCACCCAACCAATCAAAACGCCTGTAAGCATAAGTCCAATAACAACGAACATTTCAAAAATATGTTTTTAAGAATTATAAAAGCAATAAACGCTGAATGTCTTATTTTTCGTTTTCAGTCTTACTATAAGCATAAAGCCCTGACTTACAAATAAGCCAGGGCTTTATCAGAAACAGAGTAAACTACAATACTCTGATTATATCAGAATCGGATGTATCAAGCTTTAGCTTCTTCTCCTTTAGGCATCTTATTTCCCATTGTCAGATAAGCAACAGGAGCTGCGATGAACAGAGAAGACAACGTACCGATTACTACACCCAGAATCATTGCGAAAGCAAAACTACGGATACTGTCACCGCCCAAGATGAAGATACTCAACAATACGATCAATGTACTCAATGAGGTATTGATGGTACGACACAATGTTGTATTCAGTGAATCATTGAACAATTGTACACGGTCACGCTTCGGATACAATCCCAGGAACTCACGTACACGGTCAAAGATTACCACCTTATCGTTGATAGAATAACCGATTGCTGTCAGGATTGCACCGATGAATGTCTGGTCAATTTCCAAAGAGAATGGCATCCATCCATGGCAAAGTGAATAAGCTCCGATAATCAACAAAGTATCAACAGTCAGCGCTACCGTAGCACCGATACTGAAAGCAATATTGCTGAATCGGATCAGGATATACAAACCGATTGCGATCAAAGCCAGTACAACTGACCAGATTGCAGAAGTCTTGATGTCGTCTGCAATACTAGGACCTACTTTCTGTGAACTGATGATAGAACCTCCTACACGGTTATCACGGTCGATAAAAATTTCCAGAGTAGTACCTTCACCCAACAGATTACCATCTTTCAAAGCCTGATACAGGAACTCTTCAATTTCAGCATCAATTGTCGGAGAATCTTCTTCAATGCGATAGTTGGTAGTTACACGAACAGTTCTTCCGTCTGTTCCCAGTGCAATTGCCTGAACGTTTGCATCACCTACTTTCGGCTGCAACAATTCACGTACGGTTTCCGGAGCAACCTTCTGTTCAAACTGAACAACAAAGTTACGTCCACCCGTAAAGTCAATACTCTGCGCCAGACCACGAACAAAGAATGATACAATGCAGATAATAATGATGGTGCCCCAAACCGTAAAGGAACGTTTGGTTTTAGCAATGAAGTTATAATGTACATTCTGCATCAGGTTCTTTGAGATTCCTGTTGTGAAAGTCAGGTTCATCCATTTATCCTTATTCATGAAGTGCTCGTAAACCAGACGAGTCAAGAACACTGCAGAGAAGAATGAACAGAGGATACCGATAATCAACGTTGTAGCAAAACCACGGATAGGTCCTGTACCAAAGTTGAACAGGATAATACCTGTAATGATAGAAGTCAAGTTAGAGTCAAAGATTGCAGAGAAAGCATTTGCATAACCTTCTGACAAAGCCTGACGAGTACCCTTACCTGCTTTCAGTTCTTCTTTCGTACGTTCATAGATCAAAACGTTAGCATCCACAGCCATACCCAAAGACAACACCATACCGGCAATACCGGACATTGTCAGTGCAGCCTGGAAGGAAGAAAGGATACCCAATGTAAAGAAGAAGTTGATAAACAAAGCTGCATTAGCGACCATACCCGGAATAAATCCGTACATGACGCACATGTAAGCCATCAATACAACCAAAGCAACAATGAATGAAACAATACCCTGGTTAATTGATTCCTGACCCAAAGACGGACCTACGATATCTTCCTGTACGATACGTGCAGGTGCAGGCATCTTACCAGATTTCAACACATTGGCCAAGTCTTTTGTCTGTTCAGGAGTGAAGCTACCTGTAATTTCAGAATTACCTCCGGCAATTTCACCGTTAGAACGCGGAGCACTGTATACATATCCATCCAGAACGATAGCGATTTCACGGCCAGTGTTCTGCTTGGTCAGCTGTGCCCAGCGACGAGCACCTTCTGTATTCATAGCCATCGTTACGCAAGGTCTGTTGTACTGGTCGTATGAGTCACGTGCATCTGTAATCACATCACCTTCCAGCGGCGCACGTCCGTTGCGCTGGGTAGATTTGATTGCATACAATTCGAAAATACGTCCGGTCTTATCCATATCAGAAGCTCTTACACCCCACATCAGTTTCAGATCACGAGGCAAAACTTCTTTTACTTCCTTCATATCCAGGATACGATTGATATCAGCCGTATCTTTGTAATCAGCATAACCGACAATTGCTCCTACACCACTCTGATTCAATTGCAGAACAGACAGCAGAGGATAGTTCTTACGGTTTTGTTCTCCTGCTTCAGCCGGAGCTTCACCCTTCAAGGCTGCAGTCAGACTGTCTTTAGCAGAAACAGCAGCTTCTTCTTTCACTGCAACAGAGTCAGAAGAAACAGTTTCGCTGGCAAGAATAGCACGTGCACGGCTGTCAGCAGAAGCCAGAACCGGAGTGATATCCTTTGCTTCATAAGTTTCCCAGAATTCCAGGTTAGCAGATCCCTGCAACAGCTTTCTTACACGTTCAGGTTCCTTAATACCCGGCAATTCCACCATGATACGTCCCATGCGTCCTTCCAGAGTCTGGATGTTCGGCTGAGCTACACCGAAACGGTCGATACGGGTACGCAATACATTATATGAGTTTTCAACGGCAGCTTTCACTTCTTCACGCAACACAGCTTCTACTTCCGCATCTGTACTACGGGTAGTCACTTTATCTTTCAGCTGTTGAGTAGCGAACAGTTCTGCCAGCTTTCCTTCCGGAGCCAGTTTCTTATACTCTCTGATAAATAAGGTAATGAAATCGTCCTGGCTAGTCACCTGCTGTTTGGCTGCCTCAGCTACGGCTTTGTTGAAAGCTTCATCGGGTTTGTTATCCGCAAGTGTTTTAACCACATCGGGTACAGATACTTCCAGAATCACGTTCATACCACCTTTCAGGTCAAGACCCAGACCAATCTCCATTTCACGACATTGTTTCAGCGTGTAAACTCCCAGCCAAACCTTCTGATTCTGCATGGAATCCAGATAATGTGCAGCACCTCTCGGATCTTCGGCCGCCTTGTTCATCTGATAACGCGTCACGAATGAGAATGAAAGGTAAAAAGCACAGGCAAGGGTCAGTAATACCGCAAAAACTTTTACGAATCCTTTGTTTTGCATGTTACTTTAATTATTATATTTACTTTTTTTAATTATATACGTTTATTCAAGGTTGCAAATATAGTTTTTTTTTCACTTATACGCGGAAAGGTTTGTAAATATTTAAGGCATAGAGAATAAAAAAGCCTATTTATCCCTTACTTTAGTCCTCTGTTTTTCAGCAAAGGCTCCAGACTCGGGTCTGCACCACGGAATGTATGATAGAGTTTCATCGGATCATCCGAACCACCCTTTTCAAGAATGTTCTTGCGGAAAGCCGTTGCAGTTGCCGGATCAAAGATTCCGTGTTCCTTGAATGCTTCAAAAGCATCTGCATCCAGACGTTCAGCCCACAGATAGCTGTAATATCCGGCTTCATAACCACCCATGATGTGATTGAAATAAGTAGCCCGGTAACGGGGTGCAATCTGCGGGATCAGTCCCAGGCGGTCCATCACCTGTTTCTCATAAGCTACAACATCCAGGTTATCCGTAGAAGTCAGTGTATGGAATTCCATATCCAGCAAGGCCGCAGCCAGCAGCTCTGTTGTCATAAAGCCCTGATTAAACAAAGCCTGGTTCTCAATCTTGGCAATCAGAGAATCCGGCAACACCTCACGGGTCTTATAATGCTTGGCATACACTTTCATTACTTCCGGTTCGATGGCCCAATGCTCCATAATCTGAGAAGGAAGTTCCACAAAGTCCTGTGCAACTGATGTTCCGGAAACACCTTTATAAGTACACTGGCTTAACATTCCGTGCAGTGCATGTCCAAACTCATGGAACATCGTACGGGCTTCATCAATAGTCAGCAATGAAGGGATATCTCCACTGGGCTTGGTAAAGCTGGCCACATTATAAATCAACGGGCGGACTCCCTGCCATTGTTCGCGGAAATTACTCATCCAGGCTCCGCTTCGCTTGCTTGCACGCGGCATATAATCGCTGTAGAAAATACCCAGGAACGATCCGTCGGCATCATTCACCAGATAGGTTTTCACATCCTTATTATATACAGAAATAGAGTCTACTGCCGTCAGTGTAATGCCATACAGCTTATTTACGACATAGAACAGTCCGTTACGAACATCCTCTTCACTGAAGTAAGGACGGATTTCATCTTCATTCAGATCATACTTTTCCTTACGCAGTTTTTCTGCATAATACCACCAGTCCCATGCTTCAAGCTTTTCACCTTTGCCTTCACGATCCATGATCTGTTGCAGTTCGGCAGCCTCTTTCTTTGCATTCTCGATAGAATATCCCCACAAGTTATGCAAGAAGTCCATTACATTCTGCGGAGTCTTGGCCATATTGTCAGCCAACACATATTCTGCATAGTTCGTATATCCCATCAGCTGGGCCTTCTCCAGACGCAAGGTCAGAATCCGTTTCAGGATTTCCTTGTTATCATTGGCATCTCCATGATTGCCCATGCTGGTATAAGCCTGATAGATATTCTTACGCATCTCACGGTTCTGCGCATATTGCAAAACAGGCAGACGGCTTGATTCCTGAAGAGTGAACACCCATTTGCCTTCCAGACCTTCAGCCTTAGCTTCATCGGCAGCAATGGCAATGGCAGATTCCGGCAGACCGGCCAGGTCTTCCTTCTTGTCGACAATCAGTTTGTAGGCATTGTTTTCAGCCAGTACGTGATTGCCAAATTCAATGGTCAGGGTAGACAATTCTTTATTGATGGCACGCAGGCGCTCCTGCTTGGCAGCATCCAGTCCGGCTCCGGAACGGATGAAACCTTTATAATATTTGTCCAGCAGGTAATGTTGTTCCGTAGTCAGCTTCAAGGTTCCTGCTTCTTCCTGATCGTGCAGCGCAGCAACACGCTTGTACAGATCTGCATTCAGGTAAATATTGTCACTGTGTTCTGACAACATCGGAGCAATCTTTGCTTCCAGTGCCATCAGTTCATCATTCGTATCGGCTTCTGCCAGGGCAAAGAAAACACCGCTTACCCGGTTCAGGATTTCTCCGCTGTTATCCAAGGCAACAATGGTATTCTCAAAAGTCGGAGCTTCCGGATTTTCCACGATGGCCTTGATTTCCTTATTCTGCTGTTCCATACCTTGCAGGAAGGCTGGTTCATAATGTTCCGGCTTGATCCGGTTGAAATCAGGAGTACCATAAGGAGTCTGGAACTCCGTCAAAAAAGGATTGGAGGCATTTTCTGCCTTCTGACTGCATCCAAAGGTTATACAACTCATGGCTAATGCAATTGCTAAATGTTTCATATTAAAATAGATATAATGTTTATTCTTTCTTCTCTAACAGACACCACACCGGATAATGGTCGGACGTACGGATGGAACGATCCACCTCACAGTGCAGAATCCGGAAATCAGTTCCGGCCAGGATATGGTCAATCCGGAAATAAAGCAGATTCTGATTATAGGAAAATCCCGGACCGTTTCCCCTTTCCACGTAGGCATCCTGCAATCCCCTGGCAATCACCCGGCGGGCATACGACAAGGGAGAATCATTGAAATCTCCACACACCAGCATGCGGTCATAACCGTACTCAGCAATGACCTTTGCTACCGAATCAGCCTGAGTGGCACGAATTGCGACGGCATCTGCCAGTTTGTGCCACAGATACTTTCCGCTCGTCTTCACCTTTTCCTCATCGGGCGACTTCAGCAGCTCCTTGTACAAGGCCTTGTCTCCGGCATCCAGCTTGTTCGACTCCAGATGATTGTTGATCAGTGTCACCGTATCTTTTCCTATTTTCAGACGGAACAAGGCACTTCCGTTAAATGCACTGGCATATTCTATTCTCTTTGCTGACAGAATGGGATATTTTGACAGACAAGCCACACCGTTGGCCGTAGCAAAACCGATCCGCCGTACATACGGATACATCGGAAAAGCCTTACGGAGCTGCTTTTCCGAAGAGGTGATTTCCTGCAGACAGATAATATCAGCTTCCGACTGCTCCAGATATGTCACGATGTTCCCCTCCTCTGCTCCTTCTTCCGGACGGGATAAGTTCGTATTCATTACATTATAGGTAAGCAGCTTCACCAGGGTTCCTCCCTGAGGATCCTGAGAACGGTTGAAAGGAATATACGCACGAACCGGTCCCCACCCCACAACAAAAACCAGTATCGGAAGCCACACAAACTTGCGGCGGCACACCAGCCAGAAAAAAAGGAAAAAGAGATTCAACAGCAGAAAAAAAGGAAATCCCAATTCCAGACAAGCCCATATCGGATGGGTAACAGGCTGGATATATGAACTGTAACCACAAAGAAGAAACCCGGCCGCTACGACCAGATTTCCCGTCAGTGCGAGGCCTCGCACTGCATGTCCCAATATTTTCATTGAATTGAATTATTTTTTGCTGGCATCAAACAGACTTTTCTTCTCTTCTTCAGTCAGACTGCCATATCCCGATTTGCGCAACTTATCCAGAATGCGGTCTATCTCGTCCGAACGCTGCTTCTTACGGGCATTATAATCATAATCTTTCTCGCGACTTGTATCGCTTCCATAGTGTACTTTCATTTTGGGTTTGCGTTTCCATGTCTTTTTCTGAAACAGGGAAGCGAAGCCGTCGATGAACCAGTTAATGCCGGAAGTCAGATCTTTTCCTTTGCTCAGGCTGGCTGCAAACCAGAGTCCGGCAAGTGCACCGCCTAAGTGTGCGATATGTCCTCCTGCATTATTGGAAGTAATAAAGAGTAAGTCTGTTCCGATAACGATCAGTGCCAGATACTTTAAACGAACGGCGCCAAAAAGGAAAAGCTGTACCCGATAGTTCGGTTCTCTGTAAGCGGTAGCTGCTACGATGGCAAGCACGGAGGCAGAAGCACCAACCAATGTAGCGTGCGGTAATACCTCGCTAAAATAAGGGAATATGTTATAAGCTGCCATGTAGAACAACCCTCCACAGATACCTCCTAATACATATAGTCCTCTTAAATGCTTGGCCGAGAAAAAGTAGAGAAACAAACTTCCGAACCAATACAGCCAAAGCATATTGAATAGAATATGCAGGATACCGGCATGCATAAACATATAAGTAAATAACGACCACGGCTGATGAATAAATCCGATAAAGGATGCCGGCAGGGCAAATATACCGAATATATCGGGGGTACTTACTTCAAACAGTCGCAAGAAAACGTTAATCAACGTGCCGATCAGAAAGATGCCTACGTTGATATAAATCAGTTGGATGAAAATATTTCCTCTTCTGAATGTCTCCTTTAAATCAGCTATAATATGTCCCATTGTTATTGCTTTTTTTTCTCCAATACAAAATCAGGATCAATCCAAATAACATTCCTCCCAGGTGAGCAAAGTGAGCGACATTGTCTCCGGCGCTATTGGCAAGTCCTGACCATAATTCAATCGCGGCGTATCCTATAACGAAGAACTTCGCTTTGATAGGAAATGGCAGCGGGAAGATAAACAACCGGTTATTGGGAAATAACATACCGAATGCCAGCAATATGGCGTAAACGGCTCCCGAAGCACCTACGGTGGTCATCATGTTCAGATACTCTTCCATTGGGATAACACCTGTACCTATATTCACTTGTGCGTAGTGGCTAAGTTCCGTTACATATTGAATATACTGTACCCCTTCCTGGATAAGTCCCGCACCGATACCGCAGAGAATATAGTAAAAGAGGAAACGTTTGGGTCCCCAGGTTTGTTCGAGAATCGGTCCGAACATGAAAACGGCAAACATATTAAAAAATATATGGCTGAACCCGCCATGCATAAACATGTACGTGATGAGCTGTGCCGGATTGAAATCACTTGCGAGGAAAAAATGTAATCCTAGATAATTAGCTAAATCTATACCGTAACGTTGGGCTACAAGCGTTCCGAAAAATACTAATACATTGATAATTATCAGGTTTTTAGTTACAGTTGGCATCATTTTAAATTCTGAATATTTAGATACTAGATGCAAAAGTACGAATAAATTCTGTTTTAAAGCATGAAAAAGACTTCCTATTAGCTCTTTTTCAATAATTTGCTGCGTTTTTTTTATGTTTTTATTTGATATGTTGTTTTGTTCGGCTATATTTGTGGAATTAATCCCTTGTAGGATAATCTTTTGTGTAACATATATATTAATTAATCATTTTACGTATTATGAATAAGTCTGAACTTATTAGCGCAATGGCTGCTGAATCTCAAATGAGCAAAGCCGATGCAAAAAAAGCACTTGATGCTTTTATCACTTCAGTTACTAATGCTATGAAAGCTGGCGATAAAGTATCTCTCGTTGGTTTTGGTACTTTCTCAGTAAGCGAAAGAGCTGAAAGAACTGGTATTAACCCTTCTACAAAGGCAACTATTACTATTCCTGCAAAGAAAGTAGCTAAGTTTAAAGCTGGTGCTGAATTGTCTGCAGCTGTTGAATAAGATATCATAGTTGAAAGAAATTAGAAAGAGGAGACGTATACGTCTCCTTTTTTTGTATCTTTGCGCGCAAGAAACAACTTGATTATGAAGATAGAAGATAAACTTGTAGCGTCCGTTATCAGCGGACTGAAAGCACTCTACGGTCAGGAAGTCCCTGAAAAAATGGTGCAAATTCAAAAGACCAAAAAAGAATTTGAAGGACATCTGACGCTGGTCGTGTTCCCTTTTCTGAAAATGTCAAGAAAAGGACCGGAACAGACAGCTCAGGAAATTGGTGAATATCTGAAGGCAAATGAATCTGCTGTAGCTGCTTTCAATGTAATAAAAGGCTTTTTGAATCTGACTATTGCGTCGGCTACCTGGATTGAGTTGCTGAATGAGATTCAATCAGATGAACAGTACGGTTTGGTAAAAGCTACCGAGGCTTCTCCGTTAGTTATGATTGAGTACTCTTCACCGAATACCAACAAGCCGCTTCATTTAGGGCATGTGCGTAACAATCTTTTAGGAAATGCGCTGGCTAACATCGTTGCTGCAAACGGAAACAGAGTGGTAAAGACGAATATAGTAAATGACCGTGGCATCCATATCTGTAAATCCATGCTGGCATGGAAGAAATATGGAAACGGTGAAACCCCGGAAACTTCCGGCAAAAAAGGTGACCACCTCGTTGGCGATTATTATGTATCTTTCGATAAGCATTATAAAGCGGAGGTAAAGGAACTTATGACTGAGTTTGCGGCACAGGGAATGAGTGAGGATGAAGCTAAGGCGAAAGCGGAAGCTGCTTCTCCCTTGATGCAGGAAGCTCGTGAAATGTTGGTGAAGTGGGAAGCCGGTGATCCGGAAGTACGCGGATTGTGGGAAATGATGAACAACTGGGTATATGCAGGATTCGACGAAACCTACAAGAAGATGGGGGTTAGCTTTGACAAGATCTATTATGAATCCAATACTTACCTCGAAGGAAAAGAAAAGGTAATGGAAGGTCTGGAAAAAGGTTTCTTCTACAAGAAAGAAGACGGTTCCGTATGGGCCGACCTGACTCCGGAAGGATTGGACGAGAAACTTCTGCTCCGTTCCGACGGGACTTCCGTCTACATGACACAAGATAGCGGTACGGCCAAACTGCGGTTCCGCGACTACCCCATAGACAAAATGATTTACGTGGTAGGCAACGAGCAAAACTACCACTTCCAAGTGCTTTCCATCCTGTTGGACAAACTCGGTTTCGAGTGGGGCAAAGACCTTGTACATTTCTCATACGGCATGGTGGAATTGCCTAACGGTAAGATGAAAAGCCGCGAAGGTACGGTCGTGGATGCCGACGACTTGGTGGCAGAGATGATAGGTAGCGCACGCAAGATGTCGGAAGACAAAATCAACAAGCTTACGGATTTGGGCGAGGACGAAGCCAATGAGATTGCACGGATTGTCGGTTTGGGTGCCTTGAAATACTTCATATTAAAGGTGGACGCACGAAAGAACATGTTGTTCAATCCGGCTGAAAGCATCGATTTCAACGGAAATACCGGACCGTTCATCCAATATACGTACGCACGTATCCGTTCCATCCTGCGCAAAGCCTCCGAAGCGGGCATCTCCATCCCCGAAACGCTGTCAGCCCAAACGGATTTGAGCGAGAAAGAAATCAGCTTGATTCAAATGCTGGCCGACTTCCCGAACGTAGTAAAACAAGCAGGTTCCGACTATAATCCAAGCTGCATTGCCAACTATTGCTACGACTTGGTGAAAGAATACAACCAGTTCTATCACGATTTCAGCATCCTACGTGAAGAAAATGAAGCATTGAAGGTGTTCCGTCTTGCTTTGAGCCAGAATGTAGGAAAGATCGTCAAACTGGCAATGGGACTGCTCGGTATTGAGGTTCCTGAACGTATGTAATTACAATCTTGTATATCAGGTGGCTGGCAAAGGGG
>OQVH01001618.1_pt1 | contig 13715 bp, 10 predicted proteins | sample 1691641 | NCBI WGS metagenome assembly OQVH01 (sample SAMN03418286, study PRJEB22391) | human gut metagenome | biome: human-gut; feature: organic feature; material: feces | host: Homo sapiens | place: Italy | collected 2013-04
TGCACGGCCACATCCTGATGGGCATCTCCCGCGGCATCCATTCCATCATGATGATTGCCTGCATCGCCATCGGCCTCTCCGCAACCATGCTCATCGTAGGGGTAAACAGCTTATGAATCCGGATCTTATTTCCTCCATCCTTCTGGACGGGCTGATGGCCGCCATCGCCGCCACGGGATTTGCCGTCATCTCCAATCCGCCCAGGCGCGCCATTGCCGTTTCCGCCGTTCTGGCGGCCGTCGGCCACGCTTTCCGCTTTTACATGCTGCACTCCTGGACCATTGACATTTCCAGCGCCACCTTCATTGCCGCCTTCACCATAGGCATGCTGGGCGTCATGACGGCCAAGCTGGTGAAGTGCCCGGCGGAAATATTCGCTTTCCCTTCCCTCCTGCCCATGATTCCTGGCGTGTACGCCTATAAGACCATCCTGGCCCTGATGCAGTTCATGCAGGAGAACCAGGACGCGGCCGTCATGAACCGTCTGATTGTGGACATCTGCAAAAACGGCATCACCGCCTTCTTCATCATCTTTTCCCTGGTCATCGGAGTAGCCATACCCCTGCTGATGTTCAAACGGTTGAGCTATACCAGGCATCTGGTCAAAGAACCTTGACCGGCGTTTCGCCCGTCCTTAACCGGCTTGAGCTTCCGGGAAAATATCACCGGGGCGTTGAAAGCCAAAGGCGTTCTTTCAAGGATAAAATCCAATAGAAGAAGAACAGCCCCGTAGCCCCCCCTGTCCGGCCCGTTTTCATCCCTCTCCCTTGAATCTTGACGCGTTCCGTCATCCTCCCTAAACTTTCTTCCGTACAACCGCAACTGCAATGGCTGAAAAAAATAACGCCAACATTGGCTTCGAAAAACAAATATGGGACGCCGCCTGCGAACTGTGGGGGCACATCCCCGCCGCGGACTATCGCAAAGTCATCGTCGGCCTGATTTTCCTGCGCTACATCTCCTGCGCCTTTGAACGGAAATTCCAGGCGCTCCTGGCGGAAGGGGAAGGCTTTGAAAATGACCGTGACGAATATCTGGCGGACAATATCTTCTTTGTCCCGGAAAAAGCGCGCTGGTCCGCCGTGGCCGCGGCGGCGCACACGGAAGAAATCGGCAAGGTCATTGATGAAGCCATGCTTGCCATTGAAACCGAAAACAGGAGCCTGAAAAATGTCCTTCCCAAAAACTACGCCAGCCCGGATCTGGACAAACGGGTGCTGGGCAACGTCGTGGACATCTTCACCAATATGGACATGGGGGATGCGGAGGCGGGGAAAGACCTGCTGGGCAGGACTTATGAATACTGCATCGCCCAGTTCGCCGCCTATGAAGGCGTGAAAGGCGGCGAATTCTACACCCCCGCCAGCATCGTCAAAACCATCGTCGCCATCCTGAAACCCTTTGACAACTGCCGGGTTTACGACCCGTGCTGCGGCTCCGGAGGCATGTTCGTGCAGAGCGTCAAATTCCTTCAGGCGCACAGCGGGCGGAAAGACGGCATCGCCGTTTACGGTCAGGAAAGCAATGCGGATACCTGGAAAATGGCAAAAATCAACATGGCCATCCGGGGCATTGAAGCCGACTTCGGCCCCCACCAGGCGGACACCTTCTTCAATGACCTGCATCCCTCCCTTAAGGCGGACTTCATCATGGCCAACCCTCCCTTTAACCTCTCCAACTGGGGCCAGTCCCAGCTGCGGGATGATGTCCGCTGGAAATACGGCATCCCCCCCGCGGGCAATGCCAACTACGCCTGGATCCAGCACATGATCCACCACCTTGCCCCGGACGGGAAAATCGGGCTGGTGCTGGCCAACGGCTCCCTGTCCACCCAGTCTTCCGGCGAGGGGGAAATCCGGAAAAACATCATTGAGGCGGATTTGGTGGAAGGCATCGTCGCCCTGCCCCCCAACCTCTTCTACAGCGTGACCATTCCCGTAACCCTCTGGTTCATCAGCAAAAACAAGAGGCAGAAAGGCAAAACGCTGTTCATTGACGCCCGGAAAATGGGAACCATGGTCACCCGCAAGCACCGCGACTTTTCAGAGGAAGACATCCGGAAACTGGCCGATGCCTTTGAAGCCTTCCAGAAAGGCTCTCTGGAGGAAATCAGGGGATTCTGCGCTATCGCGGATCTGGAAACCATCAAACGTCAGGACTACATCCTCACCCCCGGCCGCTACGTCGGAATTGAGGAACAGGAAGACGACGGAGAACCTTTTGAAGAAAAAATGGCCCGTTTGACTTCCGAACTGTCCGGACTCTTCGAGAAATCCCACAGACTGGAAACAGAAATTAAGGAACGATTGGGGGCCATCGGGTATGAAATTTGACAGCAGTTCCCTTTACAATATCCAATCCGATCTTGTTGGAGTACGGTATTCTTTGTTTGAACTTGCAACTTGGAAGAATGGTCTTGCGTTTAAGAAAATCAACTTTTCGAAAACGGGTGTACCTGTGATTAAAATAGCAGAGTTAAACAACGGGATTGGAGCTACAACTTCGTACACCCAACAAAGTTTTCCTGAAGATGTGCATTTATACAGAGGTGATTTGCTATTCTCTTGGTCGGGTAATCCTCAAACCTCTATAGATATTTTTCGTTTTAATTTTGAGGAAGGCTGGCTTAACCAACACATCTTTAAGGTAACACCCAATAAGGATTTAATTGATGGAGATTATTTCTATTTTTTGATGAAAAATCTCAAGCCGAATTTTACTCAAATTGCGACAAACAAACAAACAACTGGGCTTGGTCATATTACTATTGCAGACATCAAGCGAATGAATGTCGTTATTCCATCTCTGAGTGAACAAAGAAGAATCGTAGCAATCATTAAGTCAGTTGATGATAAAATCGAATTAAATAATCGCATAAATGATAATTTAGCGGCTTAGATTTTGACGGAGGAAACATCAATCTCGCCGGACATGAGTTTGGGAAGAAGTGCATCTCTAAGAGCGGCAAGACGCTGATTTTCTTCCAGGTTTGTTACGATAGCGGAAGCCATAGGAGCCATTACACTATTAAAATGAGCAAGCGTCTTACTATCCGGTAGAACTAATTCCATAGCTTTTACACGATCTCTGGGTAATTCAGTCTGACCGGTGCTTCCTGTATGAAGTGACTCGATTTCTTTTTCATGCTGAGTACCCCACAACCCAATATAGAAAATCAAATTTTCTGTTGCTGGCCGGACAATCGTAACATGAGAATCAACAGTAAGATTATGCGGCTGAAACCAGATCGGAGCTGCTCTCCCTAAGGTACCATCGCCAGTTGAGTTAATTAGCAAGTCACCAAAGCGAAGCCACTTATCATTGATAACTTTCGGCCTATGGTTTCGTGCAAGAGAAAGATCAATCATGTGATTGCGAATGCACTTCTGATTGATTATTATTTGGCCGGTATCATCAGCATATTTTGGAGTTATACCGCGACTTACCATCGCCGTGATGTCTTCTAAAGTGACATTCTTCCATTCGTCCGGTGCAATGCCTCCGAATGGAACACAATTGACAAACCATGATCTGAAAATTGCGGCGGCTTGCTGCTCTAAATTATCATTTATGCGATTATTTACATTAATTTTATCATCAATGAGCCTCAAAAATTTTCCAATTTTATTCTGTATTTTTAAGGATGGCAATAAAAATTCATATTTTCCAACAGTTGCTGCACTTATATTTGGCTGAGCAGATTCACTATCTATATGATTAAGTATGTATTGTTGAAATTTATTCTGCTGAAGCACATAAAATAAATAATCCTTATCTACATTGGGATTATTTTTGAATAAAAGAACACGCTGGTTTACATATGCTTCAGATTCTTCGATACGCCCCATTTTACCAATTGTAGCTCCTGTCATAGCCAGCACATAATCACCTTGTTTAGCTATGTATTTAATAAGCTTTTTCCGCTCATATTGCGACAAATCAACTCCCGTTAAATTTTTCATATCAACGGTAGGAGGAACAATATGAGTTATTTTTATTACCTTATCAGGATAATCCCCAAAATCCTTACTTTTAAAAGCATATCCTGCCACTAATTTACATGCGTAGTATAATTGTATTGTTTCCCATTCTTTCATACTAACCTTTCTTTAATCTAAAACTTCCCAATATCCTGATTTGTTGGCACCGACGCGCCGGATGACGTTTTTCTCCCTGAGGGAAGCCACGACTCGTTCCGCCTGGCGTTGGGAAAGTTCCAGCCGTTCGGCCATTTCCCGCACGCTGAGCCGGGGCTGCCTCCTGATGAGTTCCACAAGGTGTTGTTGCGCCGGTGTAAGATTTATACCGACATTTATACCGACATTTATACCGACATCTTCATGCGGGTTGCGGTGTTGTTGGAGGGTGTTGAGTATTTCCCGGAGCATGAATTCCACGAAAGGGGCGCAATCCGCCCGGGCGGAGCTGGCGCTGATAGCTTCATAGTAGGCTTGCTGGTTGACATAAACCATGTTTTCTACGGGGAGGTGTTCAAAGGCCGGGTGCAGTTTTCCCAGAAGCAGGGATTGCCAGAGCCTGCCCATTCTGCCGTTGCCGTCGCTGAAGGGATGGATGAATTCAAATTCATAATGAAAAACGCAGCTGCGTATCAGCAGATGGTCTTCAGCACGGCGCAGCCATTCAAACAGGTCGTTCATCAGCCCGGGAACACGGTCGGCGGGCGGGGCCATGTGCACCAGGCGCGTTCCGGCAAAAACGCCTACGCCGCCCCGCCTGAAGCTTCCGGCGTCATCCGCCAGAGCGCTCATCATCACGCCATGGGCTTGGAGCAGATCGTCCAGGGAAAAGGCGTCCAGGGAGGGATACAGTTCATAAGTTTTAATGGCGTTTCTTACCTCCTGAATTTCCCGGAGCGGAGCCATGACCGGTTTCCCCTGGAGCACGTCGCGCACCTCATGTTCTGACAACCGGTTGCCTTCAAGAGCTAATGAACTGTGGATGGTCTTGATGCGGCTGGCTTTGCGCAGGCGAAGGCCGACGCTCTGCTCCAGCCGGATGGCATACCGTTCCATCAGGGCGGATATTTCCGCAATCAGGTTGACGGCGGCGGATGATATGCTGAATGGCGGCTGGTACATCAGGGAAAGATGGCGTTGTTTATCAATTATTCCGGGAATGGGAACGGACAGTCGGCGGCTCGATTTGGCACGGTTAAGGAGCCTTATGAAAGGCTCTCCTGCCATGAAGCACCCTACCCCAGGAACTTGCGATGGGCAAGTTTAACATTGCTTTGCTTGACCATGGCGTATTGAAGGGTGGTGTCTATTCTCTGGTGCCCCAGAAGACGCTGCAATTGTTCCACGGGCATTCCCTTGTCAATCGCCGCGGTGGCGAGCGTTCTGCGGAATTTGTGGGGGTGTACCCGCGGCAGTTCCAGACGGCGCCCCAATTCCCGAAGCCGGGATTCCACGCCGCCGATTTTCAAACGTTCATAAGGCGCTTTGAGAGACACGAACAGGGCGTGATTGCCGTCTTCCCGCTCTTCCAGATAGTTCTGCAAATGGATCTTGGTGCGGGCGTCAAAATAAACCATGCGTTCCTTGCTGCCCTTGCCGAAGACCACGCACTCCCGTTCTTCAAAATTGATGTCTTCACGGTTAAGCAGCACCAGTTCCCCCACGCGCATTCCCGTGGATGCCAGAAGATCTATCAGGGCGAGATCCCTCAATGTTTCGCAGTTGTCGCGCATGGTTTCCAGAGCTTCATCCGTATAGGTTTCCTTGATGGTTGAGGCGGTTTTTACCTTGTGGATACGGCGCACCGGACTTTTCAGAATAAAGTCTTCATCCTCCAGCCACGCAAAGAAGCTGGAAAGAATGCGGCGGATGTTGTCGATCGTCACGCGGCTTGACCTCCTGTCCGCCTGATACCTGGTGAGGTAGGAGCGCAAATCCTCCGTCTGGATGCGGGAGATGCCCTTCCCCACACCGTCAAGCATGACTTCTATCGTCCGGCGGTAATAATCCAGCGTTTTTTCCGAACAGCCCTCAATGCGTTTCGCGGAAATAAAGGCACGGACGACGCCTCTGTTGTCCTCCGCCATGCGTTCCTCGTCCCCGCGTCCCTTTTGAACATCGTAGCATTCAAGATGGTGTTTCAATACTTTTTTCAATTGCTTCGCCTGGCTGTTATCCAAATGCGGAAGCATCTCCCGGACGACGTCGTCTATCAATTCATCTTTCATAACCCAATTTCCGCTGTATTTATGGGAGAACACGGCTGAGGGCAATACCTGCGATAATCTAAACAGGCCAATCATTGATCCGGCTAAATGATAATTTAGAGCAGCAGGTATTAGCATTGTATAACGAAAGGTTCGTTTCCACAATCAATAGAGGTCGCCGAACTTGTAGGGTTGACGAATTTTTCGATATATCGATTGGAAAAACTCCCCCAAGAAAAGAACCGCAGTGGTTTTCAATTAATTTGGAGGATATAACTTGGGTTTCAATTTCGGATATGGCCTCTTGTGGCCTTTATATTAGTTCAAGCTCCGAACAGCTAACGGCTGAGGCAGTTGAGAAACATAATGTAAAGATTGTTCCTGACAACACAGTACTGTTGAGTTTCAAGCTGACAGTTGGAAGAATAGCTATCACAGATGGTGAAATGACAACGAACGAAGCTATTGCTCATTTTAAGACAAATAACAAGGTAATTAACGAATACCTATATTGCTACCTCCGGCTGTTTAACTATCAAACGATGGGGAGTACATCGTCGATTGCAACTGCTGTAAACTCGAAGATTATCAAAGCAATGCCATTTGTCATTCCCACTAATGAGGAACTTACAGAGTTTCACAGTTTAGCAGCGCCGATGTTTGCTCTGATAAAGTCCAACCAAAGAGAGATAGAAAGACTATCATCTTTGAGAGATACCCTTTTACCCAAACTGATATCCGGCGAAATTGACGTCTCCAATATTCGACTCTAAGCCGCTAAATTATCATTTATACGGATCAATGATTGGTCTGCTCAGCCTATTCTCGCTTCAATTTGTTTAACAACATATCAATATCATAACAACCAATATTTCAAGATCCCTCCCCATCACAAAATGATTGATTTTCAACAGAGAGTTGTATAATTACATTCATCATCAACCTTGAAGCACGCATTCAGATGGCAGGAGCATACACGGAAGACAGCTATGAAAAGTCTGTAGTGGAACTATTCCAGAACATGGGCTACACCCACGTTTACGGGCCCGATGTGGAGCGAGACTATCACCTTCCCTTTTATGAAGATGAATTGAAAAGCGCCATTTTCCACTTAAACCCCGCTTTGCCGGAAAAGGCTGTGACGGAAGCGCTCAACAAATTAAAAAATATTGATAATGGAGAGCTTGTACAGCGGAATGCCGTGTTTATGAACTATCTTCAAAACGGAATTTCCGTACAATACCGCGACAAGGGCGAAGTGCGTTCCGACATTGTCTACCTGGCGGATTACAATAATCCGGACAATAATTCCTTTGTTGTAGCCAATCAATGGACATTCATGGAAAACAGCTGCAAGAGGCCGGACATGATTCTGTTCCTGAACGGCCTGCCTGTCGTGCTTGTTGAGTTGAAATCTCCTTCCCGGGAAGAGACGGATGCTTCCGAAGCCTACCGGCAGCTCCGCAATTACATGAAGGAAATCCCCTCCATGTTTGTTTACAACGCCATTTGCGTGATGAGCGACCAAATGACTTCCAAGGCCGGAACCATCACCTCCGGAGAAGACCGTTTCATGGAATGGAAAACGGTCGACGGCAGTTATGAAAATACCAGGTTCGCCCAGTTTGACACCTTTTTCGAGGGGCTGTTCCGGAAACAACGCCTGCTGGATATTCTTAAAAACTTTATCTGTTTTTCCAATAACGGAAAAGAGACCGTGAAAATACTGGCGGGCTACCACCAGTATTTTGCCGTTAAAAAAGCCATTGAATCTACCCGGAACGCCACTCTTACCGACGGTAAGGGCGGCGTATTCTGGCATACGCAGGGGAGCGGCAAATCACTGTCCATGGTCTTTTACGCCCACCTCCTGCAAGAGGCTCTGGAAAGTCCGACCATCGTTGTTCTTACCGACAGGAACGACCTGGACGACCAGTTATACGGGCAATTTGCCAAATGCAAGGGCTTCCTGAGGCAGGAACCCATCCGGGCAGAAAGCAGGGAACACCTGAAAAAACTTTTACAGGGGAGGAAAGCCAACGGGATTTTCTTTACCACCATGCAGAAGTTTGAGGAATCCCATGAGGCTCTTTCCGAACGCAGAAACATCATCGTCATGGCGGATGAGGCCCACCGTGGGCAATACGGGCTGGCGGAAAAGATCAGGATTTCCACAAATGAAGAAGGCGAGAAAATTGCCAAAAGAGTTGTCGGCACGGCGCGCATCATCCGCAACAGCCTGCCGAATGCCACCTATATCGGCTTTACGGGAACTCCCGTCTCCACCAAAGACAGAAGCACCCGCGAAGTGTTCGGGGACTACATTGACGTCTATGACATGACTCAGGCGGTTGAGGACGGAGCCACCCGCCCGGTTTACTATGAAAGCCGGGTGATCAAACTGAATCTGGATCAGGAAACCCTGAAGCGGATTGATAACGAATACGAGCTCATGGCCGCCAACGCCGACCCGGACGTGATTGAACGCAGCAAGCGGCAGCTGGGGCAAATGGAAGCCATTCTGGGCAATGACAACACCATTGATTCCCTTGTCCGCGACATTCTGGACCACTATGAGCATTACCGGGAAGGCCTGCTGACGGGCAAGGCCATGATTGTGGCTTATTCCCGCCCCATCGCCATGAAAATTTACCGGCGCATACTGGAATTGCGCCCGGAATGGACAGAAAAGGCAAAAGTGGTGATGACTTCCGGAAATAATGATCCGGAAGAATGGAGGGAAATCATCGGCAACAAGAGCTACAAAAATGAATTGGCCAGGGAGTTCAAGGATAATGACAGCCCGATGAAAATCGCCATTGTGGTGGATATGTGGCTGACCGGGTTTGACGTTCCCTCCCTGGCGACCATGTATGTCTACAAGCCGATGAGCGGCCATAACCTCATGCAGGCCATTGCCCGCGTCAACCGCGTGTTCGGCGACAAGGAAGGAGGGCTGGTGGTGGATTATGTGGGCATCGCTTCCGCCCTGAAGCAGGCGATGAATGATTACACAGGCCGGGATAAAGCCAACTACGGAGATACCGACGTGGCCAAAGCGGCCCATCCCAAGTTTCTGGAAAAACTTAGCATCTGCCGGGATCTGTTCCATGGATTTGACTATTCCGGATTCACGACGGGTACTGATCTTGAACGTGCCAGATGCATCAGCGGAGCGGTTAATTTTATCATTGGCAGGGATAAGGAAAAGAAACAGGAATGTTTCCTCAGGGAAGCGCTGATGCTGCGCCAGGCCCTGTCCCTGTGCGCCTCCATCACCCAGGAAACCGACCGTTTCGAAGCCGCCTTCTTTGAGTCCGTCCGGGTTCTGGTGCAAAGGCTCAGAAGCGCGGGTGCCGGGAAGAAAATTTCCCTGAAGGAGATGAACGACAGAATTAACGCACTGTTAAAACAAAGCATCCGGAGCGAAGGCGTCATCAATTTGTTTTCCGATGTTTCCAAGGAGTTTTCTCTTTTTGATCCAACGTTTCTTGAGGAAATTGCGAGGATGAAGGAAAAGAACCTTGCCCTGGAATTGCTTAAAAAGCTGATTCTGGAACAGGTCTCCATTTACAAGAGGACCAACATCGTCAAGTCGGAAAAATTCAGCGAGAAGATGCAACGGCTGATTAATTCCTACATCAATGGGTTAATTACCAATGAAGAAGTCATTGCGGAGATGCTGAAACTCGCGAAACAGATGGCGGAAGCCCGCAAGGAAGGAAGAAATCATGGCCTTTCCCCCGAAGAAGAAGCTTTCTACGACGCACTGAACAGGCCGCAGGCCGTTAAGGATTTCTATAAGAATGACGAGCTGATCGCCATGAGCAGGGAATTAACGGAGGCTCTGCGCAGAAACAGCACCATCGACTGGCAAAAACGCACCCAGGCGCGGGCAAAAATGCGCACCATGATCAAACGTCTTTTGAAAAAATACAAGTACCCGCCCGATGATGTGCCGGAGGCTCTTCAAACCGTCATGAGCCAGTGTGAGCTGTGGGCGGATAATATCATGGATGTCAGGAAAAAGAGTTATTTGAATGATTCTTCCGGGGATGAGGGAGCCCTCAGAGCAGCGGAATATCCGGAACAATACGGGGTCAGCAGCTGATCATGGCAAGATGCTCTACCAGGGAAGGGAAATGGAATCCGCATCTGCCTGTTCCGGACATCGCCGGAGAGGCATATTCCCTCCGTTCGGATTTTTTCTCTTGCCAGACTGCGCCCCGTGTGGTTTACTGCGCCCCGCAACGGCAGAAACGCCTGAGCAGACAGCCCCATAGTGTAATTGGTAACACACCTGATTTTGGTTCAGTATTTCTAGGTTCGAGTCCTGGTGGGGCTGCCAATCCAACCCTCCTTCAAGGAGGGTTTTTTGTTGCCTTTTTTCAGGATTCATCCTCTCCCGGAGCAAGCTTGAACGCCATTCCCCCATCATCCGCACAGATTCTTGAAAATCCAGCAATCGTCCTGCCGCGCATGGAACATGCGGGGGTGGAGGGAAATGCCGGAAAGAAGGGTATTCCATGAGCATCGCACACACGGCATTCCGGGGCGGTAAAAGCTCTTGCGTTACAGGGATTTTTTTGCATAATCCCCCAGCAGGAATGACGGAAAAACCTATACAACTTGGGCTTGCCGGGCTGGGAACGGTCGGTTCCGGCGTTTATGAAACGCTGTGCCGCAATCACGCCCTTCTGGAAGCCCGGAGCAAGATTCCTTTCAGGCTCAAGCGCATCGCCGTGCGCAACCTGGAAAAGCCCAGGGAAACCGTCGTTCCCCGGGAACTGCTGACGGACGATTGGCAGGATTTGGTAAACGACCCGGAGATAGACATCATTATTGAGCTGATTGGCGGAACGCGCCAGGCTTACGACCTGGTGACGCTGGCCCTCCGTGCCGGCAAGCCCGTCGTTACGGGGAACAAGGCTCTTCTGGCCGAATACGGAGCGGAGATTTTCAAGCTTTCCGCGGAAATGGGCACCCCCATTTATTTCGAAGCGTCCGCCGGCGGCGGCATCCCCATTATCCAGAGCTTGCAGAATTCCCTGATTTGCAACCACATCAATTCCATTGTGGGAATTATCAACGGAACGTCCAACTATATTCTCTCCGCCATGGGGGAACACGGGGCCGATTACGCGGACGCCCTGGCCCAGGCCCAGAAGCTGGGCTTCGCGGAAGAAGACCCCTCCCTGGACGTCAACGGCTGGGACGCCGCCCATAAGGCGCTCATCCTGGCGATGCTGGCCTACGGAACAACCATTTCCCCGGATAAAATTTACGTCAGAGGCATTGAGAATATCACCAGCCGGGATTTCGAATTTGCCAAAAAACTGGGCTATACCATCAAGCTCCTTGTCGTCATCCGCTACCATGAGGGGCAGGAAGACGCTCTGGAACTGCGTGTCCAGCCCTGTTTTGTCCATGACTGGCATATCCTGGCTTCCGTGAACGGCGTGTTCAACGCCATTTCCGTCAACGGGGACATTGTGGGGGAAACGCTGTTTTACGGCCGGGGAGCGGGCAAGAACCCCACCGCTTCCGCCGTCATCAGCGACATCATCACCGCCATGCGCGAAAGCCGCTATCCGGAATACCATACGGGCTTCAATCCCTATGCCAAGGCCTGCGGGATCATGCATATCAATGATACGGTCACTCCGTATTACGTCCGCTTCCAGGTAGCGGACCAGCCGGGAGTCATTGCGGAAATAGCCCGCATTCTGGCCACCTTCGGCATCGGCATTTCCGCCACCTCTTCCGCTCCCAGCCATATTGATGAAGGCGGAGCCCCCTGGAACGACCTCGTTTTCATCCTCCATTCTTGCCCGTGGGGCCAGCTCCAGAAGGCTCTGGAGGAAATAACCCGCATTTCCTGCGTGGCGGCGGAGCCCCGCGTCCTGCGCATAGAACATCTTCTTCCTCAATCCTAACCTACATATCATCCTGTTACATGGCTCTTATCGTTCAAAAATTCGGGGGCAGCTCCGTCGGCACCATTGACCGCATCCGCAATGTAGCGCGCCGCATCCATGAAACCGCCAGGGAAGGCAACCAGGTGGTCGCCGTCGTTTCCGCCATGAGCGGCGTGACGGACAAGCTGATCGGGCTTGCCAGGGAATTGTCTGAAACGCCTTGCGAACGTGAACTTGACGTGCTGATGGCCACCGGCGAACAGCAGTCCATCGCCCTGCTCTGCATGGCCCTGCATGAACTGGGTGAAAAAGCCATGTCCTTTACGGGGGCGCAGGCCGGAATCACCACCTTCGGCAGCCACACGCGGGGGCGCATCCACAGCATTGACCCGACGCTGATGAACAAGTACCTGCAGGAAGGCAACATCCTTATCTGCGCCGGCTTTCAGGGGGTTACGGAAGAAGGAATGGTCCAGACGCTGGGCCGCGGAGGTTCCGACCTCTCCGCCATCGCCATCGCGGCCGCTCTGAAAGCGGACGTGTGCCAGATTTTTACAGATGTGGACGGCGTCTATACCTGTGACCCCCGCGTGGTCAAAGACGCCAAGAAGATACAAACCCTTTCATATGACGAGATGCTGGAAATGGCTTCCAACGGGTCCAAGGTGATGCAGTCGCGTTCCGTGGAATTCGCCAAAAAATTCGGTGTCGTCTTTGAAGTTCGCAACTCCATGAACAACAACCCCGGTACAATCGTGCAAGAAGAAACCCCCTCCATGGAAGCCGTCGTCATCCGCGGCATTTCCATTGACCGCAACCAGGCCCGCGTCACCATTACCGGCATTCCGGACCAAATCGGCTACACGGCCCAGATACTGGGCGCCCTGGCAGAAGCGGAAATCAACCTGGATATGATTCTGGCCAATACTGCCCACGACGGCTATGTCCGCCAGTCCTTTACGATGCCCTCCAACGAACTGGGCCGCGCCCAGGCCGCCCTTAAACCGGTCATGGCCGCCCTCGGCTCCACCGTCAAGGTGGAAACGGAAGCGGGGCTGGCCAAGCTCTCCCTGGTCGGCATCGGCATGCGTTCCCACTCGGGTGTGGGAGCCACCGCTTTCAAGGCCCTGGCGGACGCCAACATCAAGACCGGCATGATTTCCACCTCGGAAATCAAGATTGCCGTGATGGTGGACGAATCCGATATTGAGGAAGCGGCCAGGGTCGTACATAAGGCGTTCAACCTGGGAGCCTGATTTTTCAGTATTTATCAACTCGTTTTTCCGCCCTGTAAATGAACCTTTTGTTTGTTGTGCCTTTTTTGCTCCGTACCTGTAAGGACTTCCCTTTCCTGCGTGGAGAACCGGAGAATTTCCGTTCCTGGAGGTATGGATTTTATGTGAACGCTGAAAAAACGCAGGCGGCAAGCCGGTAAAACCGGAACAGGGAAAGGGCGGCATCATTCTCCTGTGTTCCTGAGACGGCCATTACGCCCGCAACAGCATGCGGAGAGAGACGCCCTTCCTTCATTCGAAAATTGGAAGGAAACGGGGGGATGGCGTTCCTCTTCCGGGAAGGGGCTGCTTTTTTTGCCGCATGAAAAACGGCATGCG
>OQVH01001622.1_pt1 | contig 13692 bp, 9 predicted proteins | sample 1691641 | NCBI WGS metagenome assembly OQVH01 (sample SAMN03418286, study PRJEB22391) | human gut metagenome | biome: human-gut; feature: organic feature; material: feces | host: Homo sapiens | place: Italy | collected 2013-04
CGCTGATTACCGATAATATGGCAGCGTGGACCATGCGCACGAAGGGCGTGAACGCTGTTGTTGTCGGTGCCGACAGAATTGCGGCCAACGGCGACACGGCGAACAAAATCGGCACCTATGGCGTGGCACTGGCGGCGAAGGCACACGGGATTCCGTTTTATATCGCCGCACCGACGAGCACCTTTGATTTTACGATTGCTACAGGTGCGCAGATTCCTATTGAGGAGCGCAAGGCAGACGAGGTACGTCATTTCCGCAGCGAGCAGACTGCGCCTGAGGGCGTGGCAGTGTTTAACCCTGCGTTTGACGTGACACCGGCAGAGCTTATTAGCGGTATTATTACCGAGCATGGCGTACTTAAAGCGCCGTATACAGAAAGTATTAAGAAATTGCAGGCTCTTTTACAAGACTAAAGAGCATATATTAAAGGAGGATTTTTGAATCTATGCAAAGCATTATTAAAGACATCAAATTGGCACCGTTAGGTCATCAACGTATCGCGTGGGCAAAGGAATATATGCCCCTGCTGAACCATCTGAACGATGAATACAGCAAAACCAAGCCTTTCCAGGGCATCAACATGGTTGTAACCATTCACCTGGAAGCAAAAACTGCTTATCTGGCACTCGTGCTGAAGAATGCAGGCGCTAATGTTGTTGTTACCGGCAGCAACCCGCTTTCCACTCAGGACGAAATTGCCGCAGCACTGGTTGACAGCGGCGTAACCGTTTTCGCAACCCATGGCTGCACCAACGAAGAATATGATATGTATCTGCGCGAAGCTTTAAAGAGCGAGCCGCAGCTGATTATTGATGACGGCGGCGATTTGGTTAATATGCTCCACGGCGAACGTCGTGACCTTATTCCTAACCTGATGGGCGGCAGCGAGGAAACCACCACCGGCGTACATCGTCTGAAGGCTCTGGCTGCAGCAGGTCATCTGGCATTCCCAATGATTGCTGTTAATGATGCTTACTGCAAGTATCTGTTTGATAACCGTTACGGTACCGGCCAATCCTCCTGGGATGGCATCATGCGTACCACCAACATGTCCGTAGCAGGCAGAACCGTTGTTGTTGCAGGCTATGGCTGGTGCGGTAAGGGCGTTGCTATGCGTGCCAAGGGCCTTGGCGCAAACGTTATCGTTACCGAGGTTGACCCGATTAAGGGTATTGAAGCAGTATTTGACGGCTTCCGCGTTATGCCGATGCAGGAGGCTGCTAAGCACGGCGATATCTTTGTAACCGTAACCGGCTGCAAGGACGTAATTACCAAACCTCATATGGAGGTTATGAAGAACGGCGCTGTTATGTGCAACGCAGGCCACTTCGACGTAGAAATCAACAAACATCATCTGGAGGAGCTTTCCGTAGTTGCTCCGTATGAAGTACGCAAAAATATCATGACCTACACCATGGCTGACGGACGTAAGCTGAACCTGCTGGGCGAAGGCCGTCTGGTTAACCTGGCATGCGGTGACGGCCATCCGATTGAAATCATGGACCTGTCCTTCGCTATGCAGTTCCTGGCTATGAAATACCTGCTCGACCATAAGGGAGCAATGGAAAACAAACTGTATGTGCTGCCGGAAGAGCTGAACACCGAAATAGCTGCTCTGAAGCTGCAGGCTATGGGTGCAGGCATCGACACCCTGAGCGAAGAGCAGAAGGCATATCTGGCTGCCGAATAATCATGGAAACGCATTTATTTGCTAAAGAAAGTGCATGTGCCGCCATTGTGGAAACAGGCCATGCGCTGATTGGAAAAAAGCTCGTTGCAGGCTCCTGGGGCAACATCAGCTGCCGTATTGACGCGCAGAATATTGCTATCACACCCTCCGGCCACGGTTATGAAACACTGACGCCCGAGGACGTTGTTATCATCAACCGTGATGGCGAAGTTGTTGAGGGCAAGCGCATTCCTTCTTCCGAACTGAAGGTGCACACCGCTATTTACAACGCTTATCCCAAGGCAGGTGCCGTAATCCATACGCACAGCATTTATGCCAGTGCGCTTGCGGCTATGCATCAGGGAGTGCCGGCGATTATCGAGGATATCGTGCAGATTATCGGCGGCAGGGTAGAGTGCGCCCAATACGCTCTCTGCGGTACACAGGAGCTGGCGGAGAACACCGTGCGTGCGCTGAACGGCAAAAAGGCTGTGCTGCTGGCCAACCATGGCGCTGTGTGCTGGGGCAAGAACCTGGCAGAGGCACTGCTTGCTGCCGAAATTCTGGAAAAGGCGGCGCAGATTGCCGTAATCTGTGCAGGCACCGGCAACAAGGTGTACGAGCTGAGCTGTGAGGACGTGGATGTGATGCATGATTTTTATGAAAAGCATTACTCCAAGCGTCAGCAGGGCGAGGAGTAGATAACAATAATATCACTGTCATTTGCCTCCCTAAGCATTAAACAGGGAGGCAGGACTTAATTTATACCAAGGAAGTGAAATCTTTTGGCTAAGCTACTGATTAAGAATATCGAGCTTCTGCATACTCCGAACGGTGAAATGCAGAACATCGCCGTTGAAGATAATAAGATTGTTTATGTAGGCAAGGATGTGCCTGCAGACTTTGCTGCCGACGAAATTGTGGACGGCAAGGGCAAGCTGGCTACCGCAGGCATGGTCAACACCCACGGCCACGTTTCTATGACGCTGCTGCGCAGCTATGCGGATGATATGGCACTTATGGACTGGCTGCAAAACAAAATCTGGCCGATTGAAGACAAGATGGACGCTAACGACATCTACTGGGGCGCAATGCTGGGCATCGTAGAAATGCTGAAGGGCGGTACTACCTGCTTTGCAGATATGTACGCCTTCATGGAGGATGTTGCGCGTGCCTGCGCTGAAACCGGTATCCGTGCTAACCTCAGCCGCGGCCTGATCGGCGTAGCGCCGGACAAGGACGTAAAGCTGGCAGAGAACACCGTACTGGCGAAGAACTGGCAGGGCTATGACAACGGCCGTATACGCATCACCTACGGTCCGCACGCTCCGTATACTTGTCCTGTTGATTATCTGGAAAAGGTTATTGCCGAGGCTGCTGCCAACAAGGCAGAAATCCAGATGCATCTGTGCGAAACTAAATTTGAGGTTGATACCGTTGTCAAAGAGCATGGCATGACGCCGATTCAGCTGATGGATAAGCTGGGCATGTTTGAGCTGGGTACCATTGCTGCGCACTGCGTACATCTGACCGACGAGGATATGGATATCATGGCTGCCAAGCACGTGCGTGTAGCGCATAACCCGCAGAGCAACCTGAAGCTGGCAAGCGGTATCGCACCGGTAGCGGCAATGCTGAACAAGGGCATTTGCGTTGGCCTGGGCACGGACGGCGCATCCAGCAACAACAATCTGGATATGCTGGAGGAATGCCGCGCTGCCGCAATGCTGCATAAGGCAACCACCTTTGATCCTCTCGTTGTTCCTGCTAAAAAAGCGTGGGAGATGGCAACCGTTGACGGTGCCAAAACTTTGGGCTTTGCTGATACAGGACTTCTGGAGGCAGGCCAGCAGGCAGATATCGTACTGTGGGATATGCACAAGCCTTACTGGTATCCGCGTCACAATAAGCTGTCCCAGCTGGTTTATGCAGCAAGCAGCACCGACGCCGACACTGTTTTCGTAGCAGGCAAAAAGGTTGTGGAAGCAGGCAAGCTGCTGACCTTTGACGAAGAAAAGATTTATGCGGAAGCTGAGGCTTGCACCAGAAAGCTTTTGAATAAATAGCAATTAGCAGCAAAAGGAGAAAAGCAAGAAAATGGCTAAAATCATTACCAAAGCAAATTTAGCACCTGCTGTTTACGAGTTCGTCGTAGACGCGCCGCTGGTGGCACACAAATGCCATCCGGGACAGTTTGTAATCATCCGCACTGACGAATACAGCGAACGTATTCCTCTGACTATTGCGGATTTTGACCGTGAAAAAGGCTATATCACCTTAATCGTGCAGGCTGTGGGCAACACCACCAAGCACTTGTGCGACACCTTTAACGAGGGTGACGATATTCTCGACGTAGTTGGTCCTTTGGGACATCCTTCCGAGATGGGCAAGTTCGGTACTGTTGTAGTAGTTGGCGGCGGCATCGGCGTTGCGCCTGTTTATCCCATCGCGCGTGCATATCACGAGCTGGGAAATAAGGTTATCTCCATCATCGGTGCACGCGACAAGGATCTGGTAATCTGGCAGGATAAAATGGCTGCTATCAGCGACGAGCTGATTTTGACCACCGATAACGGCAGTGCAGGCCGCAAAGGCTTTGTAACCGACCCGCTGCGTGAAATGCTGGAGTCAGGCGAGAAGATTGACCTGGTATTGGCCATCGGCCCTGTTATCATGATGAAAAACGTAGCCGCAACCACCAAACCCTTCGGCGTAAAAACTACTGCCAGCCTTAACACCATCATGGTAGACGGCACCGGCATGTGCGGCGGCTGTCGTGTAATGGTTGGCGGCGAGAACAAATTTGCCTGTGTAGACGGACCGGAGTTTGATGCTCACGAGGTAGATTTTGCGAACCTGGTAATGCGTCAGCAGATGTACAAGGACCAGGAAGCACTGGAATATAGCTGTGGAGGTCATTGCAAATGCGTGGAGGAATGAGAAATGCTATGCCGGAGCAGCCGGCTGATGTGCGTAACAAAAACTTTCAGGAGGTAGCACTTGGCTACACTAAGGAAATGGCGGTAGACGAGGCACAGCGTTGCCTGAACTGCCCCAAACCGCGTTGTGTAGGCAGCTGCCCGGTTAATATTGATATTCCTAAGTTTATCCATGAGGTAGCACAGGAAAACTTTGCCGAGGCTTATAAAATTCTTAAGCAAAAGAGTACCCTGCCTGCTGTCTGCGGCCGTGTCTGCCCGCAGGAAAACCAGTGCGAAGGCAAGTGCGTGCTGGGCATTAAGGGCGAGCCTGTAGCAATCGGTCGCCTGGAGCGCTTTGTTGCCGACTATGCGCGTGAGCATGGTCTGGATAACGATGTTGAAGCTCCGGCAGAACGCAAGGGCAAGAAGGTTGCCGTAGTAGGCAGCGGCCCCAGCGGTCTGACCTGCGCAGGCGATTTGGCAAAAATGGGGTATGATGTAACCATGTACGAAGCGCTGCACGCTGCAGGCGGTGTGCTGATGTACGGTATTCCGCAGTTCCGTCTGCCCAAGGAAATCGTACAGCACGAAATCTCCGCACTGAAAAAGCTGGGCGTAAAAATCGTAGTTGATGCTGTTATCGGTCGCACCTTCACCATCAAAGAGCTGATGGAGGAGGAAGGCTTCAGCGCTGTTTACGTTGGCACCGGCGCCGGTCTGCCGCACTTTATGCAGATTGACGGCGAAAACCTTAACGGCGTATATTCCGCCAACGAATTTTTGACGCGTGTAAACCTGATGAAGGCTTACGAATTCCCGAACTACGCTACACCTGTATACGTTGGCAAGAAGGCTGCTATCGTTGGCGCAGGCAACGTAGCAATGGACGCAGCGCGTACCGCGAAGCGCCTTGGCGCGGAGCAGGTATATATCGTGTACCGCCGCAGTGAGGAAGAAATGCCCGCACGTAAGGAAGAAATCGGCCACGCTAAGGAGGAAGGCATTGAGCTGCGCCTGCTGAACAACCCGGTTGCTATTCTGGGCGATGAAAAAGGCTGGGTTAACGGCCTGAAGTGCATTAAGATGGAACTGGGCGAAGCGGATGCCAGCGGCCGTCGCTCTCCTGTAGCTATCGCAGGCAGCGAGTATGTTCTTGATGTTGACATGGTAGTTATGGCTATCGGCCAAGGTCCGAACCCGCTGATTAAACAGACTACTCCTGATCTGGAGGTTAACAAGCACGGTAACATCGTTGCTGACGAGACAGGTGCTACCTCTATTCCGGGCGTATTTGCCGGCGGCGACATCGTAACCGGTGCTGCAACCGTAATCAGCGCTATGGGCGCAGGCAAGAAGGCTGCGGCTGCTATTGACGAGTACCTGAGCAAGTAAGGGGAAAGCCGGCGCTGTTGCATAATTTAATATAAGATAAGCGTAAAATCCTATTGTAGTATTGTAATTTAATCTGCAATAGGATTTTTTATTGGTGCCGTTCAAAGAAATAAATAGCCTTAAAACGTTTCTTTTATCCGCTTAAGGCTGTATAATATAATTATGAATTTGTTTGTTGAGTAATTACTATACATTAAGATAAATTTAGGAGGTTTTGACGTGACTGATATTAAGAAGGAACAGGAAAGAGAAGAACTTCATCGTGCCATCTGGTCTATTGCGGATGAGCTGCGCGGAGCTGTAGACGGCTGGGACTTTAAAAACTATGTGCTTGGCACTATGTTTTATCGTTTTATTTCTGAGGATTTGACTAATTATATTAACCAAAATGAGATTGAAGCAGGTGACACTGACTTTGATTATGCTAAGATGTCCGACGAGGATGCAGAGGAAGCTCGCGAAGGTCTTATCGAGGAAAAGGGCTTTTTTATGCTGCCCAGCGAACTCTTCTGCAATGTTTGCGCTAATGCAGCCAATGATGAGAACCTTAACGAACGTTTGGAACGTATCTTCAATAACATCGAGGGTTCTGCCAAGGGAAGTGAGTCTGAGGCGGATTTCTCCGGTCTGTTCGATGATTTTGACGTTAACAGCAATAAGCTCGGTGCAACAGTAGCGAAGCGCAACGAGCGCCTTGCAAAGCTGCTCAACGGCGTGAAGGATATGAACCTTGGTGATATTAACGACCATTCCATTGATGCTTTTGGTGATGCTTATGAATACCTTATGGGCATGTATGCATCCGGTGCCGGCAAAAGCGGTGGCGAGTTCTTTACCCCGCCGGAAGTAAGCGTACTGCTTACCCGCTTGGGCACGGTAGGCAAGAAGGAAATCAATAAGGCTTATGACCCGGCCTGCGGCTCCGGCTCCTTGCTGCTTAAATGTGCGGAGCTTTTGGGCAGGGAGGCTGTCCGCAGCGGTTTCTATGGTCAGGAAATCAATATTACTACCTATAACCTCTGCCGTATTAACATGTTCCTGCATAAGATTGGCTTTGATAAGTTTGATATTGCCTGCGAGGATACGCTCACCAATCCGCAGCATTGGGATGAGGAACCCTTTGAGCTAATCGTATCAAACCCGCCGTATTCCGTAAAATGGGTTGGTGACGGCGATGCTACCTTGATTAACGATCCTCGTTTTGCTCCTGCGGGCGTGCTTGCACCCAAGAGCAAGGCTGATATGGCTTTCATCATGCACAGCCTGTCCTGGCTCGCAGCCAACGGCGCAGCTGCCATAGTCTGCTTCCCCGGTATCATGTATCGTGGCGGTGCGGAGCAGAAGATTCGCAAGTATTTGGTAGATAACAACTATGTGGATGCGGTTATTCAGCTTAGCGGCGGTCTCTTCTTCGGTACGAGCATTGCAACCTGTATCATGGTGCTCAAAAAAGGCAAAAGCGATAACAGGGTTATGTTCATTGATGCCTCCAAGGAATGCATTAAGGTTACGAATAACAATAAGCTGACGCCCGAAAATATTGACCGCATCGTTGATGTTTTTGCCAAACGTGAGGATGTTGCTCATTTCAGCCATTTGGCAGACTATGCGGAAATCGCCGAGAACGATTTCAACCTTTCTGTTTCCACTTATGTGGAGCCTGAGGACACCCGTGAGAAGATTGATATCAAAAAGCTCAATGCGGAAATTGCGGAGATTGTTGCCCGTGAGCAGGTTCTGCGCAGCGAAATTGACAAGATTATTGCGGAAATTGAGGGGTAAAGATGGATAAGCAGATGCAGTTTTTGATTTATAAGGTTGCGGATGAAAATAGATTTATCAATGCTTTTATTCAGAATGAAACTATTTGGGTCACGGCAAATCAAATGGCAGTGCTTTTCGACAAGAGTGAATCGACAATCCGTAAGCATATCAATAACGTTTTTGAAGAGAAGGAATTGGAACGTGAAAACAACACGCAAAAATTGCGCGTTGATGGTGTAAAACAGCCGGTTGCTTTTTATAATCTTGATACTATTATTTCCGTAGGGTATCGAGTTAATTCTCATCGTGCTACCAATTTTCGCATCTGGGCGACGCAGGTTTTAAAGGAATACATGCTAAAAGGCTTTGCTATGGATGACGAACGCTTGAAGCAAGGAAAGACAGCCTTTGGCAAGGATTATTTCCGCGAATTACTGGAACGCGTTCGTTCTATTCGTGCAAGTGAAAGACGCATCTGGCAGCAGATTACGGATATTTTTGCCGAGTGCAGTATAGATTATGACAGAAATTCTCCTGTTACACGTTCTTTTTATGCGATGGTTCAAAACAAGTTTCATTATGCCATTGCAGGGCAGACTGCTGCAGAAATTATTTATACTAAGGCAGACAGAAATAAAGAACATATGGGACTTACGACATGGAAGAACGCGCCCGAAGGAAGAATTTTGAAATCTGACGTGAGCGTTGCGAAGAACTATTTGAGTGAAAAAGAAATACGCCAATTGGAAAGAGCAGTGACAGGTTATTTTGATTATATCGAAGATTTGATTGAACGTGAGAACACGTTTAACATGGAAGAATTTGCAGCGAGCGTCAATGAGTTTTTGACATTCAGGCGTTATGATATTTTGCCGGACAAAGGCAAAGTATCGCGCGAGCAGGCGTTAAAAAAAGCTTATGCGGAATATGACGCTTTTAATAAAACACAGAAGATAACTTCGGATTTTGATTTGCTGCTTAAGGCAACGGAAAAAATGGGAGAAGGAAATGAGTAATTTAGAAGAGTTGAGTGAAAGGCTGTGCCCTGATGGGGTGGAGGCGGTTGAGCTTGGACAAGTTGCGCACTATGCTAAAAATCGAATAGATGCGGATGCTGTCACTGAAAATACATATGTGGGTGTTGAAAATCTATTACAGAATAAGGCGGGTAAAACCGTTGCTGTTAGTGTACCGACTAAGGGAACGGTAATTGCATTTAATCCTAATGATATACTTATCGGAAATATTCGTCCCTATTTGAAAAAAATATGGCTTTCCGATTGCGCAGGAGGTACAAATGGAGACGTCCTTGTGATTCAGATTGATGAACGAGAACGTCTTTTGCCAAAGTATCTTTTTTATGTATTATCATCAGATCGTTTTTTCCTTTATGATATGCAAAATTCAAAGGGAGCCAAGATGCCTAGAGGAAATAAAGCAGCGATTCTTAAATATCGTATACCTGTTCCACCGCTCCCCGTACAGGGTGAAATTGTCCGCATTCTGGACAATTTTGCAATAGCTACCACAGAAATCCAACAAAAATTACAAGAAGAGCTTGCAGCTCGGCAGAAGCAATATGAATATTATAGGGATTTACTGTTGACGTTCAAAGCGAATGAGAGTACCATTTTGAACGAACTAGAGCTTAGTGGCGCTATTCGCTGGATGAAGCTGGGGGATACTTGCGTTTTGAAAGCAGGAAAGGCGATTTCTGCAGCAGAAATATCTCCAAACGTAAATGATGATTATATTTACCCTTGCTATGGTGGAAATGGATTACGCGGATATGTGAAAAATTACAACCAAGATGGCGAACATCCTATAGTTGGTAGACAAGGTGCTTTGTGTGGTAATGTTTGTTATGCTTGCAATAAGTTTTATGCTACAGAACATGCGGTAGTAGTATCGCCTAGTGCTTTGTATAATGAGAAGTTCCTTTATTATTTATTGGATTTTGCAAGATTAGAGCAGTACAAGACTGCCGGTGCTCAACCAGGTCTGTCTGTTGCCAGATTAGAAAAAGTTGTTTTACCTGTCCCGCCTCTCGAAGTCCAAAAACGCATAGTAGATATTCTCGACCGCTTTGACGCTTTCTGCAACGACATCTCCAGCGGTCTGCCGGCAGAAATTGAAATGCGTCAAAAACAGTATGAATACTATCGTGACAAGCTTTTAACCTTTAAGGAACTTAAAAAGGAGGCGTAAGCCATGCCTTATTTCAATATCGTAGCGGAAACTACGGAAAACACGGTTATAACCGAATATGAGCCTGTGCCAAGACGCTCGGACAGCTACCAGAGCGAAGCGGAGCTGGAAAAGGAATTTATCCGCCTGCTGGTTGAACAGGGCTACACCTATCTGAACATTCATAAGGAAGCAGACCTTATCGCTAATCTGCGTGAACGCTTGGAAGAGCTTAACAATATTAAGTTCACCGACAGCGAATGGGAGCAGTTCTTTACTACTGCTATCGCTAATCCTAATGACAAGATTGAAGATAAGACGCAGACAATCCAGGAGGACTATGTAAAGGTTCTAAAGCGTGAGGACGGCACTTCCAAGAATATCCGCCTCATTGACAAGAAGAACGTGCATAATAACCGCCTGCAGGTGCTTAATCAGTACGAGAACGGTAAGGCAGAGGGTGCAAAGTATAATAACCGCTATGATGTGACTGTGCTCGTCAACGGCCTTCCGCTGGTTCATATCGAGCTAAAGCGCAGGGGAGTGCCTATCCGTGAAGCGTTCAACCAGATTGAGCGTTACCAGCGTGATTCCTTTTGGGCGGGCTGCGGACTTTTCGAATATGTGCAGATTTTCGTTATCTCCAACGGTACGCTGACCAAGTATTACTCTAATACTACCCGTATCAATACAATCAAGGATGCGCAGAGCGGTAAGACCAAGAAGTCCAAGACCAGCAACAGCTTTGAGTTTACAAGCTACTGGGCCGATGCCAATAACAAGGTAATTCCTGATATAGTAGATTTTGCCAAAACCTTCTTTGCCAAGCACACGCTGCTTAACATCATCACCAGATACTGCATTTTCACTTCTGAAAAGATGCTGATGGTTATGCGTCCTTATCAGATTACGGCAACGGAACGCATCCTGAACCGCATTGAGATTGCGCACAACTACAAGAAATACGGCAACGTAGCCGGAGGCGGTTTTATCTGGCATACGACCGGCAGCGGCAAGACCTTGACAAGCTTTAAGACTGCAAGGCTGGCTTCACAGCTTGATTTCGTTGATAAGGTTCTCTTTGTCGTAGACCGCAAAGACCTAGACTACCAGACCATGAAGGAATATGACCGCTTCGAGAAGGGCGCTGCTAACAGCAATACCAGCACGGCGATTCTGAAAAAGCAATTAGAGAATCCTAATGCTAAAATCATTATTACTACGATACAGAAGCTTGCTAATTTTATTAAGAGAAACCAGCAGCATGATGTCTATAATAAGGAAATAGTTATCATCTTCGATGAATGCCATCGTTCTCAATTCGGTGATATGCATACCGATATTATCAAGCATTTCAAGAAGTATTACCTGTTCGGCTTCACTGGTACGCCTATCTTTGCTAAGAACGCAGGCGCAAGGAAGAACGCACAGCTTATGACTACGGAGCAGGCCTTCGGTGATAAGCTCCATACCTATACTATCGTGGATGCTATTAATGACAAGAACGTCCTGCCTTTCCGTGTTGATTTCATCAAGACCATGGCTTTGGAAGAAGACATAAAGGATGAAGATGTGTGGGGCATCGACCGCGAGAAGCCGATGATGGCTCCCGAACGTATTTCGCTTGTAACCAAGTATATTCTCAATAACTTTGACCGTAAGACCTACCGTGGCGATAAGACCTATGTGTTCAACGCTCTGACCAACATTAAGGATGTTGCTTCTGCAGGCCGTCAGGAGGTTGAGGAAATTAAGCGCAAGCAGCGTCTGAGCGGCTTCAACTCTATTTTTGCGGTAGCTTCTGTGCCTATGGCCAAGCTCTACTATCAGGAGTTCAAAAAGCAGATGGCGGAAGATCCTTCCAAGTCTTTGAAAATAGCAACTATCTTCAGCTATGGCGCTAATGAAGAAGAAGCTGACGGCGTTATTGATGACGAGAACTCCGAGGATACATCGGCTCTGGACCAGAATTCAAGAGATTTTCTTGAAGATGCCATCCGTGACTATAACGTCATGTTCCATACGAACTATGATACTTCCTCTGACAAGTTCCAAAACTACTATAAGGACGTATCACTGCGCATGAAGAACAAGGAGCTTGACCTGCTTATAGTAGTAAATATGTTCCTTACAGGCTTTGATGCGACTACGCTCAATACCCTCTGGGTTGACAAAAACTTAAAGATGCACGGTCTTATTCAGGCGTTCAGCCGTACAAACCGTATCCTGAATTCCATTAAGACCTACGGCAACATTGTATGCTTCCGCAGACTTCAGCCACGTATGGAAAGTGCTATAGCGCTTTTCGGAGACCGTGATGCGAGCAGCATTGTGCTTGTGCGTACCTTTAAAGAATATTATTACGGCTGCAGGGATGATGATGGCAAGCCTGTACGTGGTTATATTGATATGATTGCTGAGCTGCAGGAAAAATATCCTGCCTCTGAGCATCAGATTATTGGCGAAAAGAACCAAAAAAACTTTATTATGCTTTTCAGTGCAGTGCTTCGCATGCGCAATTTGCTTTGCTGCTTTGATGAATTTGTTGGCAAGGAAGGCATCAGCGAGCGTGATATGCAGGATTATCTCAGCATTTACGAGGATTTGCGTCAAAACTGGCCTCCTAAAGGACCGGAAGGCGAGAAAACCGACATCACCGATGATGTTGTCTTTGAGGTTGAGCTTGTAAAGCAGATTGAAGTCAACATTGATTATATCCTTATGCTGGTCAAACAGTACCATGACAGCAACTGTGAGGATAAGGAAATATTGGTTACTATCCAAAAGGCTGTTGATTCCAGTCCGACTCTGCGCAGCAAGAAAAAGCTTATTGAAGCGTTTATTGAGGATGTCAACGATAGTGACGGTAACGATATAATCGGCGACTGGAATGACTTTGTCTTTGAAAAGCGTGAAGAAGAGCTTGAGGATATTATCAAGGCTGAAAAGCTTAAGCCTGAAGCTACACGCAACTTTCTTGAAAACGCATTTCAACAGGGTGAAATCAAGACTACCGGTACGGATATTGATAGCATGATGCCGCCTGTGAGCCGGTTCACAAAGAATAATAAGCGTGAAGAAAAGAAGATGGGTATTATTGACCGTTTGAAGGCTTTCTTTGAGAAGTATTTTGGTATCGGTGGCAACAGAAGCTTTTTCAGTAATAAAGAGGAATGATCGCAAGAGGAGTGAAATTATGCCTAAGACGGAAATATCTTTTGAAATTGTTGAACATATCGGTGTTCTGAGCACCGGTTCTAAAGGCTGGACTAAAGAGCTTAACCTGATATCCTGGAACGGGCGTGAGCCTAAGTACGACCTTCGCGAATGGTCTCCGGAGCATGACAAAATGGGTAAGGGTGTGACGCTCAGTAAAGAAGAGCTGGATGCACTAAAAGATCTTTTGCAAAAAATGTAAGATTGACTTTATGAACAAAGAGGTTGGGACAAAACCCGGCCTCTTTGTTTTTAAATATGCTTAAAATAAAAAACACACCTTTAGAGGTGCATTTTAAAAATATCAATATTATATTATAATACATTTTGAGGCAACTGGTAGTCGGTTTTTCTAATCCCTAGCGAGTGGGGGTGATGTTATGACTGTTTTCGAAGCGTTATCTCTGAGGATTGCTTTCGCAACTCTGGTCGTGCTGATCCCTACGTATCGTAAGTAATTACGGCATGAAAAAAACCGCCTAGCGGTATTGATATGTACCCAGTTTTCTGGACACCGCTAAAAATTTGAATAATTATATTTAC
>OQVH01001626.1_pt1 | contig 13663 bp, 8 predicted proteins | sample 1691641 | NCBI WGS metagenome assembly OQVH01 (sample SAMN03418286, study PRJEB22391) | human gut metagenome | biome: human-gut; feature: organic feature; material: feces | host: Homo sapiens | place: Italy | collected 2013-04
TTAAACTGGCACATATAGGAATTAACTGTGACAATGAAGAACAGGCGCACAAAGTAGCAGAAGCATTTGATTTTATGTTTGGATTTGCACCAAAAGAAAATCCAAGTTCCATTTTCTCTGATACTTATGTAGAAACAATGAAAACTCCATTTTTAGGAACAAAAGGACATATTGCAATTGCGGTAAATTCAGTAGAACGTGCGAAAGCTTATCTGGAACAAAAGAATATTGCATTTAATGAAGACAGTGCAGTATATCGCCCAGATGGAAAGATGCAGGCTGTTTACATGGCACAGGAAGTTGGTGGATTTGCAATTCATCTTGTGAGAAATCCAGCATTATCATAGAAGAAAGGAGGAAAGATCATGGGGAAAACAATACTGTTTGGAGAACCAATGGCACTTTTGATCGCAGATACAACAGGACCATTAGAAAATGTAGAGCATTTTACAAGAGCACTTTCAGGAGCAGAAGTCAATGTATCGATCGGATTGACCAGATTAGGTCACAGTGTGGAATATCTTACCAGATTAGGAGATGATCCATTTGGTCATTACATTGCTAAGACATTAGGAGAGAATCAGATCGGTATTTCACTTCTTAGTTATGATCCTGTTTATCGAACAGGGATTCAGCTGAAAAACAGAGTTACTGATGGAAGTGATCCATATGCACCATATTATAGAAAAGGATCAGCAGCATCACATATTTCGGAAAAAGAAATTGATGCGATCGATCTTACAGATGTGAATCTGGTACATATTACAGGAATTCCACCTGCATTATCACAAAGCGCCAGAAAAGCGACATTTCGTCTGATGCAACGTGCAAAAGATAAAGGAATTTTTATCACATTTGATCCAAATCTGCGACCTGCATTATGGGAAAATGAAGAAACAATGCGCTCAGTGATCAATGAATTAGCTTCTATGGCAGATGTAGTTCTTCCAGGAATTGAAGAATGTAAGATTCTTCTCGGAACAACAGATATGGAAGAAGCAGCTCAGATGTATCAAAAAGTTGGTGCAAAGATCGTCATTATTAAAGATGGATCAAAGGGAGCATTTGTAAAAGAAAATGAAAACACTTATACAGTTCCAGGATTCCATGTCGATAAAGTCGTTGATACAGTAGGAGCCGGTGATGGATTCGCAGTCGGAGTCATCAGCGGAATCCTCGAAGGAAGAACGATCAAAGAAAGTGTAAGACGAGGAAATGCCATTGGAGCGATCCAGGTAATGAACATCAGTGATAATGAAGGACTTCCAACAAAAGAAGAACTTGATAAGTTTATAGAAACAAATAAATAAAGATGGCGTAATGTCATACAAATTCCTAACATATAAATATCCTTTATAAAACATATATAAAAATAAAACTCCAAAAACACAGAAAGCTGTCGCTAGTTAGATGCGGCAGCTTTCTTTATCTTTTTATGAATACTCGACACATTCCCGTCATACAATTAAAAAATTTTACAAAAACTTATCATTCCCATGTACCTTTCCTTAATCTCCCAAGTGTATAGTTAAACTCAACAGAGAATGATTGACTATATCAAAGGAGGATCTTATTGTGAGAACAATTCGCAGAAACATAGCAAGAAATGCAAAAAAATATGCAGCAAAAGCAACTGTATCAGCCATGATGTTAGCAGGCGGAGTTATGATGGCATCTCCAATCCTTTCATCAACAGTCAGCGCAGCGACAGAACATTGGAATGATGCATCTGCTTCTAAAACAGAAAGCTGGTCCACATGGAAAGCAAACTGGGATAAATACAGCACAAACTATGAAAATGTATCTTTAACACCAGGAGCGACAGAATCACAGCTTAATTTTGCATACTACAGCAAGACAGAAGAAACACCAAAAGTTAAGATCGCAACAAAAGCAGATATGTCTGATGCAAAAGAAGTCGAAGGAAAACAGACACAGGCAGTAGCGATCGAAGGTGTTCAGTACTATTCAAACAAAGCATCTGTAAATGACCTGAAAGAAAATACAACTTACTACTATCAGGTATTCCAGAACGGAAAATATCAGGATGCACAGAAATATTCTACAAAATCATTTAAAAATTATTCTTTCTTATATGTAGGAGATCCTCAGATCGGAGCATCTTCAGGACAGACAAGTACTGAAGGAGATGCGATGAAAGATAATAACTATGCAGCAAGAAATGATAGTTATAACTGGAACAACGTATTAAATAATGCAGTAAAACAGAATCCAAATCTAAGTTTTGTTGCATCCGCAGGAGATCAGGTAAATAACAATAACAATGAAAAACAGTATGCAGGTTACCTTGGAGCAGATGCTTTGAGATCTCTTCCAGTAGCAACAACGATCGGAAACCACGATTCTGGATCAGCACAGTATGAGATGCATTACAACAATCCAAATGCATTTGATACAAGTGGATATAGAAATACAGCAAAGTATACAGAAGGAAAGACAGCAGCAGGAACAGACTATTATTACACATATGGAAATACATTATTTATCGTATTAGACACAAACAATTACAACTGTGCAACTCACGAAAATGTTATGCGTAAAGCGATCAAAGAAAATCCAAATGCAAAATGGAAAGTTGTAATGTTCCATCAGGACATTTATGGATCAGGATATGATCATTCAGATTCTGACGGAATGGTTTTAAGAACACAGTTAACACCATTAATGGATAAATATGATATTGATGTTGTACTTCAGGGACATGACCATACATACTCCAGAACATATCAGTTACAGAGTGATGGACAGGCACATGATAAATTCGCAAAAACAGAAAATACAGCAAATTACGCAAAAGAAAACAACTGCTACGAAATCGTTGATACAACAAAAGGTGGAACGGTTGTAAATCCAAAAGGAACTGTATATTTAGAAGCAAACTCAGCAACAGGATCTAAATTCTACAATCTGATCACAGCAAAACAGGATTTCATTTCTGAGAGAAGCCAGACATGGACACCAAGTTATTCTGTAGTCAATGTAACAGATGACTCTTTTGAAGTTACAACATACGATGCGGACACAGGAAAAGTATTAGACGGATCATCTTCATATAAGATCGTGAAGAAAGCAGAAGATACCAAAAAAGATGATGCGAACTCAAATACAACAAAGAAAGATGATACAACAGCAGTACAGGCAAAAAACCAGACGATTACAGCAACAGCATCTTATAAGAAGAGTGAAACATCCAAAGCATTCAAATTAAATGCAAAAACAAATGGAAATGGAAAACTCACTTACACAACATCAAACAAAGCAGTTGCAACAGTTGATGCCGCAGGAAAAGTAACAGTCAAAGGGCCAGGAGTTGCCAAGATCACAGTCAAAGCAGCAGCAACTACAGACTACAAAGCAGCTTCCAAAACAGTTACAGTGACTGTAGCACCAAAGAAACAGAGTATCTCTTTAATAAATAAGATCAAAAAACAGCTAACGATCAAATGGAAAAAGAATACGAAAGCATCAGGATATCAAGTTGTATATTCTACAAACAAGAAATTTACAGGTAAAAAGACAGTAAGAAAAGCGAAAACAACAACATCTTACAAGATCAAAGGTCTGAAAAAAGGGAAAAAATATTACGTCAAAGTCCGTTCTTACAAAACAGTAAATGGAAAACGTATTTATGGAGCCTACAGCACAGCCAAAAAAGCAACAATCAAATAGAGATGATAAAGAATTAGTGTCGTAACTTAATTTATCAGACAGAGCAAAAGCCTGCGCCCGGAATGATAGATCCGGACACAGGCATTCTCTGATTTTTCTTTATAAATAAAAGGCTACGATTTATAGAAAGAAGACAACTTATGGAAAAAGCAGTATCATGGAAAAAAATCTTGATCCTCGCAATAGCAGTGTGTTTATTTGCAGGGATCATAGTCAAATGCAACCAGTTTCAGAAAACGCCATTGGCATCCTATAAAGGACAAAAATATGAAAAAGCAGTTGTAACAAAGATCATTAAAGATAATCTTGCAGAAGACGGAAGTCGTTATGGAACGCAGAAAGTCCTGGTTAAAATGACAACGGGAACCTACAAAGGAAAAGAAAAACAGGCGATCAATCCAAGCGGAACTTTATTTGGAGCTGACTGTAAAGTAGGAGCAAGGATCATTGTGATCGTAAATAAAAGTGGAACAAATACAGGATTTACCGTATATAGTCAGGACCGTACCATGGCAATCTATGGATTTGCGTTGATCTTTGCAGCGGTGGTATGTGCGATTGGTGGGAAAAAAGGTGTTTATGCTATTTTAAGCCTTGTATTTGCATTTGCATGTATTATCGGTATTATGTTTCCGATGATGTATCGTGGAATTTCACCGATCGTGTTGACGATTATTGTAGCAGTGTTGACAACGATCGTAACATTAGGACTTCTTGGTGGATATTCGAGCAAAACAGTGTCCGCGATCCTTGGAACAGCGATCGGAGTCGTGATCGCAGCAGTGGCAGCGATGGCATTTGGAAAAGCAGCAGGGATCACAGGATATAATGTATCGGATATTGAAGCATTGAACTATGTCGGACAAAATACGAAGATAAAGATCGGAGAATTGCTTTTTGCCGGAATCATCATTTCAGCATTAGGAGCCGTCATGGACGTTGGTATGTCCATTGCATCTACGATTCAGGAAATTTATGAAACAGACAAAGCACTGTCCATGAAACGACTTTTTGTATCAGGAATCAATGTTGGAAGAGATATGATGGGAACGATGACGAATACACTGATCTTTGCTTATGTGGGCGGTGCAATGACAACATTAGTGATCAATTACGCATATGATCTAAGCTACAGACAGTTAGCGAACTCTTATGTGATCGGAATTGAGATCATGCAAGGACTATCTGGAAGTCTTGGTGTTGTATTAACAGTACCGATTACAGCATTGATTGCATCATTTCTTGCAGTGCGCAAAAAATAAATTTTATAATTCATAAAATAAATCATAAATACGGTCTATGGATTTTATAAAAAACATCTATAAATCTATTGACACAGAAAAAAATTTCATGTATCGTAAAAACATCAAAACAAGGAGAAACTAAGATGACAACAAGTAAGATGAATAATTGCACATTTTATTACTTTAGCTTTCAGGGTTATTATTTTTATCCTGACTATTTTTGTTGCAATGAATCATCGCCAAAACTTATGTCACTTTAAACCGACAGAGTAAAACATTTAAGGCATGCATTCTTGCAACAGAGTGCATGCCTTTTCTTTTTACTCAAAGAAACAAAGGCCGCACCAGAGAAGCAGGATAGAAACGACTTGCCAGGAAAGGACGAACATCATGATTATTATTTTAAAGAAACAGGCAGAAGAAGCAAAGATCAACGCATTAAAGAAAGAGATGGAAGAGCAGGGACTGGGAATCCACGAATCCGAAGGTGTTAACACAAGGATCCTTGGATTAGTGGGAGATACATCTGTTGTAGATATGCGTCATATCATGGCAAACAGCATCGTTGAAAATGTACAGCGTATTCAGGAGCCATACAAGAAGGCCAACAGAAAATTCCATCCAAACGATACAGTTGTTGATGTAAATGGAGTAAAGATCGGTGGTGGAAACTTCCAGGTGATCGCAGGACCATGTTCTATTGAGACAAAAGAACAGATCACAGAAGTCGCAAACGATGTGAAGAATTCTGGTGCAGGATTATTAAGAGGAGGAGCTTTCAAACCAAGAACTTCCCCATACTCTTTCCAGGGACTTCATGGAGAAGGATTAGAATTATTATTAGAAGCTAAGAAAGCAACAGGACTTCCAGTTGTTACAGAGATCATGGATGCAAGTCATCTTCCATTATTCGAAGATGTGGACCTGATTCAGGTTGGAGCAAGAAATATGCAGAACTTTGAATTATTAAAAGAATTAGGAAAGATCAACAAACCAATCTTATTAAAGCGAGGACTTGCAGCAACGATCGAAGAATGGTTAATGAGTGCAGAATACATTATGGCAGGTGGAAATGAAAATGTAATCCTTTGTGAAAGAGGAATCCGAACATACGAGACAGCTATGAGAAATACATTAGATCTTTCTGCAATCCCTATGATTAAGAAGAAATCCCATCTTCCAGTCATGGTAGATCCATCTCATGCAACAGGAATCAGAGATATGGTAGAGCCAATGGCATTAGCAGCGATCGCAGCTGGGGCCGATGGATTAATGGTAGAAGTTCATAATGATCCAGCCAAAGCATTATGTGATGGACCACAGTCACTGACACCAGAACAGTTTGATACATTGATGAAGAAGGTAAATAAGACAAGAGAATTCTTTCAGGCATTATAACTAGAAAAAATCTTGCTGAGAATTGTAAATTGGGATATACTATAACTAAAGAAAGAAAAAGACAACCCGGGAATCCATTGATTTCCGGGTGTTTGTCAGTTTTATAGATTCTAGGGAAAAAGGAGAGATATCTTATGAAAGTAATCGTCGGACTGGGGAATCCGGGAAAGAAATATGACAACACAAGACACAATATTGGATTTGAAGCCATTGATTATATTGCAGACAAAGAAGGCATAAGTATAAATACAGGGAAACACAAAGCATTGATCGGAACTGGTTATATGGGAGGAGAAAAAGTCCTTCTTGTGAAACCACAGACATTTATGAACTTAAGCGGGGAAAGTCTTCGCCCAATCATGGATTTCTATAAATTAGAGCCAGAAGATTTTATCATTATTCATGATGATATCGACCTTGATGTTGGAAGACTGCGTATCCGAAGAAAGGGAAGTGCAGGGGGACATAATGGACTGAAAAGTATCATCAGTCATTTAGGAAGTATGGATTTCCCAAGGGTGAAGATCGGTGTTGGAGAGAAACCAAAAGGATATGATCTGGCAGATTATGTATTAGGACATTTTACAAAAGAAGAACAGGCAATCTTTGCGGAACGTTTTGATGAAGTGTACGATGCAGTACAGCTGATCGTTATGGGCGACATCACAGAAGCGATGAATCGCCACAATAAGAAAAAGTAGGGATAGAAAGTGTTAGAACATATATTAAAAGACGATCCGGTATACAGACAATTAAAGGATGATGTCGAAGATTACTGTGGCCCGGTTCTTGTATCAGGATGCACCGATACAGCCAAATGGCATCTGACCAGTCTGATCGGAAATCATAAGAAAAAGCAATTTAAGATCATCATCGTACCAGACGAGAACAAAGCAAGACAATGGGTCGAGGCAAGTCATTTCTTTGGAGAAAAGGTTCAGTATATTCCAGCAAAAGATCCATTATTCTACACAGCCGATGTTCATGGAAATGCAATCGCAAGAGACCGTATGCTGGCGATCAAGAAGATCGTGGATGACAAATGTGGAACCTTTGTGATGACAATCGATGCTGTGATGGATCAGGTTGTTCCATTAAGTGATATCAAGAATCATAAGATGACGTTTAAAATGGGAGAGACACTGGAAGAGGCAACGATCGCAGAAGAATTTGTTGCCAGAGGATACGAAAAAGCACCATTTGTTGAGGCTCCAGGCGAGTTTGCTGTGCGAGGAGGAATCATTGATATTTTCCCATACACGCAGGAAAGCCCATATCGTATCGAACTATGGGGAGATGAAATTGATTCGATCCGAAGTTTTGATAAAGAAAGCCAAAGATCCATCGAAGAAGTCGATACTCTGACCATTTATCCGGCATCAGAGATCATTTTAAACCAGCCAAGGATTGAACATGGTCTTCGAAATATGGAAGAAGATTATGAGAAGTTATCACAGAAGTTTAAAAAAGAAAAAAAATATGATCAGGAAGCTCGCCTAAGAAAAGAAATGGACCGTGTTCGTGAGGAATTAAGGGAACTTCATATGTTGATCGGAGTAGAAGGTTACCTCCCATATTTTTATGAAAATACAGAATGCATCTTAGATTATTTCCCAGAAGAAAGCATGATCTATATGGATGAACCAAAACATATCAGAGAACGTGCAGATGCATTTTATCTGGAATTCTCAGAGAGTATGAAAAGCCGTCTGGAAGGTGGGTATCTTTTGCCTAAACAGGCAAATACGGTGACAGATTATGAGAGTATTTTATATCAGATCGAGAAACATAAGATGCTATGTTATTCGATCTTATCTGCTGAGATTAATGATTTTAGAGTTGCTAGAACCTTATTTATGGATACAAAATCCATTCAGTCTTATAACAACAGTTTTGAGCAGTTAGTCAAAGATCTTACCAAATATCAGAGTAAGGACTACAGGATCGTTGTTGCTTCTCCATCTGTTACAAGAGCGAAACGTCTAAGCAGTGATCTGAGAGAAAATGGTTTGGTTGTGACATATGATAAGGACTTGAAATATGGAGTGGAAGCAGGGCAGATTGTTGTCACAGCAGGAAAGCTTCTGACAGGAATTGAATATCCGGCAGCCAAATGGGTATTGATCTCAGAAGGAGACATTTTCAAAGGAAGAGAAGAAAAAAAGCGCCGAAAGAAAGAGAAGAAAAAACAAGGAGAAAAGATCCGAAGTTTTGCAGATATCAATATCGGTGATTACGTTGTTCATGAAAAACATGGAGTCGGTATTTACCGCGGAATCGAAAAGATCACAACAGATGGGGTTGAAAAAGACTACATCAGTATTGAATATCAGGGCGGTGATAATTTATTTATTTTAGCATCAGCCCTAGACCAGATTGCAAAATACGCAAGTGCAAATGCAAGAAAGCCGAAACTTCATAAATTAGGTGGAAATGAATGGAAGAAGACGAAAACACGTGTCAAAGGTCAAGTCAAAGATATTGCGGAAGAACTCGTGCAGTTATATGCACTAAGACAGGCAAAAGAAGGATATGTTTATGATAAGGACTCTGTATGGCAGAAAGAGTTTGAAGAATTATTTCCATACGATGAAACGCAGGATCAGTTAAATGCGATCGATGATACGAAAAGGGATATGGAAAGCAAGAAGATCATGGACCGACTGATCTGTGGAGATGTCGGGTATGGCAAGACAGAAGTAGCGATCCGTGCAGCATTTAAGGCAGTAGACAATGGAAAACAGGTGGCGTATCTCGTACCAACCACGATCCTTGCACAGCAGCATTACAATACATTTGCACAGAGATTTCATGATTACCCGATCACCGTACGCATGATGTCTAGATTTTGTACAGCAAAAGAGCAGAAAGAGACGATTGAAGGACTCAAAAATGGAACGGTAGATGTCGTAATCGGAACGCATCGCTTATTGTCCAAAGATATGCAGTATAAGAATCTGGGACTGCTCGTAATTGATGAAGAACAGCGTTTTGGAGTGACACATAAAGAAAAGATCAAGACAATGAAAAAAGATGTCGATGTCTTATCATTATCTGCTACACCAATTCCAAGAACCCTGCATATGAGTCTGATCGGAATCCGTGACATGAGTGTATTAGAAGAACCACCGCATGACCGAAGAGCGATCCAGACATATGTTATGGAATATAATGAAGAACTGGTCAAAGAAGCGGTCTACCGCGAAATGACACGTGGCGGGCAGGTATATTATGTGTATAACCGCGTCAATAATATCGCAGAAGTGACAGCCGAATTACAGAGATTGCTTCCAGATGCGAAAGTTGCATTTGCACATGGACAGATGAAAGAACGCGAACTGGAAGAGATCATGATGGGATTTATGAACCATGAGATCGATGTATTGGTATCTACAACGATCATCGAGACAGGACTAGATATTCCGAATGTAAATACAATGATCATTCACGATGCCAACCAGCTTGGGTTGTCCCAGTTGTATCAGTTAAGAGGACGTGTCGGAAGATCGAATCGAAATGCATTTGCATTTTTGATGTACAAAAAAAACACACTGTTAAAAGAAACCGCAGAAAAACGATTACAGGCAATCCGGGAATTTACAGATCTGGGATCCGGTTATAAGATCGCAATGCGAGATCTGGAGATCCGCGGAGCAGGAAATCTTTTGGGACAGGCACAATCCGGTCATATGGAAGCAGTTGGATACGATCTGTATTGCAAGATGCTGAATGAAGCAGTCTTGAGATTAAAAGGCGAATTAAAAGACGAGGATGAATTTGACACAACACTCGATCTCGACATCAATGCATTTATTCCATCAACGTATGTGTATAATGAATATCAAAAACTGGAATTATACAAACGTATTTCATCCATTGAATCCAAAGATGAAATGGAAGATATGACAGATGAGTTGATCGACCGCTTTGGGGAAATGCCGAAAGCAGTCTACAATCTGTTATATGTTGCATATTTGAAATCATTAGCACATCATGCTTATATGACAGATGTGAAACAAAAAGGAGAAAAAGTCTCATTTGAAATGAAACCAGATGCAGCCGTGGATGTAGAAAAAATTCCAGCGATATTAGAAGAATACAAACGTGAATTATCCTTCCAGGCAGGCAAGAATCCGACATTTGTACTGGATCTGTCAAAGACAAAGAAAGTGAAGCAGTTAGAAAAGATTGAACATTGTGTGAACTTGCTCAATTCATTGATAATCCGATAAGTTTGTGCTATAATATCGCCAGACATTAGCCTAATATAATCATAATATGAAGGAGAAAATGAAATGAAGAAATTAGCAAAGAAGTTGCTATGTTTAACTGCAGTTCTTGCGTTAACTCTTTCTTTATTTACAGGATGTAAAAGCAAGAATGAGAAGACATTATTTGAATATGCAGGACAAGAAGTAACATTCCAGGAAGCTCATGTATATGCAAGAATCATGCAGTATCAGGCAGAAGCTCAGTACGGAGCATACTTCGGAGACAGCATGTGGTCTATGCAGGTCGGAACAGACAGCAAAGGAAAGAAGATCACAATGCAGCAGTCTGTCAAAGACAGCGTTATCAACCAGTTAAAACAGATTAAAGTTTTAGCAGCACACGCAGACGACTACAACGTGAAGTTAACAAAATCTGAGAAGAAGCAGATCAAAGAAAGCGTAACTGCCTTCGCAAAAGACTCAACAGGTAAGAAAGTCATGAAGAAGACAGAAGCAGATAAAGATATGATCCAGAAACTGTACGAAGAAAGCACGATCGCAAGTAAAGTTATGCAGGCGATCATCAAGAAAGCAAACGTCACAGTAACAGATGACGAAGCCAAAACTGTCAAAGTCTACAAACTTGTCTTCACAACAAAGACAACAGACAGCAAGACAGGAAAAGAAAAAGACATGACAGCCGCTGAGAAGAAAGATCAGCTAAAGAAAGCAAAATCCGCATTAAAGATGATCAAGAAAGGTCAGAGTATCAGCTCTGTAGCTAAGAAGTTCAGCGTAAACTCTGACAACGAAGAATCCTATACAAAAGGAAAAGCCACATTAGGAACAAAATTCGAAACAGCAGCAGCAAAACTTAAGAAGAATCAGGTAAGCGGAGTCGTAGAATTAGACGATGCATACGTGATCATCAAGATGTTAAATCCAAACGACACAACAGCAGCTGCATCAAACAAATCCACACTGCTTCAGGAAAAACAGCAGGCAGCATACGAGAAAGTCTACAAGAAGTGGACAAAAGATGCTGACAAGAAGTGGGATGACAAGAAGTCTGTAGATCAGGATCTGTGGAAAGAAGTTAAGTTCAAATATAAAGCTACAACAGCATCTACAGCAGCAACAACTACTACAACAACAGCGGCGAAGAACGCAACAACAGCTGCAAAGAACGCAACAACAGCTGCAAAGAGTAAATAATTATAAGAAATGAAAAGACCGGAGATAACGGGAATAGTTATCTCCGGTCTTTTTGACTTTCTGTGATCACGCAGGCACCGAGTTGTTCATATGTATGAATGCATTTTTCTGAGATTGAAGAATTCGTAATAAGATTGCGACCTTTTCCAAGTTGACAGATGTAGATAAAATCTTTCTTCATAAGTTTGGTTTCATCTGCGAGAAAATAGATTTCAGGAACCATGTGACAGAGCAGGCGTACAATTGATGCCTCAGCCATACTTCCTAAAAAGATATTTCCTTCTTCATCAACAGCATTAACTCCAATAAAAGCACAGTCAAGCTGGAATGAATTCAGATTCGATTCGGCAATCTGACCAGTTGTAGTAAGTGAATTATGACGTATTTCTCCACCCAGAGAAATTAGATGAATATTAGGATATGAACTTAATTCGTAAGAAATATTGACTGCATCTGTAACGATATTTAAGGTGCCAGAATCTTTGAGCATTGTAGCAAACATATGGACTGTTGTTCCAGAGGCAAGGAAAATATGATGTCGATTCTGAATGTAAGGAAGAGCAGCTCTTGCAATAGATTCTTTCAATTCAATATTCTGCGTCATACGCTGATGAAAAGGAAGAGTGGTATCGTGAATCGAAAGAGAAGGAAGTGTTGCACCTCCATGTGTCCGGATCAATTTATGGTCATCCTCAAGTTCCTTTAAATCTCTTCGTGCAGTCATTGGTACGATGCCAAATATTTCACAGATTTCAGAAATTGAAATCCTTTCAAAATGAGATAAATAATCTAATATTTTTTGTTGACGTATATCTTTTTTCAACGAAATAGCTCCTTTTATATACTATATAATTATCTTTTATTATACTTTACAGAAAAGGAAAATTCAAGAAATAAGAGAATAATAAAAAGTTCTAAACGAACATTTATATAGACAAAACGAACATAAAAATGTTAATATAAAACAAATATAAGTGTTAGAAAGGATGTTTTATTATGAAATGTGTTGCAGTAGGAGATATGATGATTCCGTCCATATATTTTAGGAAGGAATTAGAAAAAAGTTCGATCATTGATGAGTTTATATGTAAATCCTGGAAAGAAAATAGTAGTAAAGATGATTTCAGGGAAGTTATCCGAAAGATAGAAACACAGGGAGCATGTGCATTTGAGGTAGAAGATGAGATTACAGAGCTTATGAAAAAGGCGGATGTTATTTTTGTACATCAGTGTCCGGTTAGTAAGGAAGTGATCAAAGAAGCAGAAAATCTAAAGTATATTTTATCCTGTCGTGGTGGTGTGGAAAATATTGACATGGAAGCGGCAAAAGAAAAGGGTGTGAAAGTTATTAATTGCCCAGCTCATAATGCATATGCAGTTGCAGAATATACGATTGGAATGATTTTAAATGAATTAAGAAATATCACAAGATCTTGTACAGCATTAAAGAATGGTGAGTGGAGAGAAAAATATCAAAATTCTGAGACACTGACAGAACTAAGAAGCCAGACGATCGGAATCATTGGATTTGGAACGATTGGTCGTCTCGTCATTGAACGTCTGAAAGGTTTTCATCCAACTATCCTTGTTCATGATCCATTTGCAGATGAAGATAAGATTCGAGAAGAAGGATGCAAACCAGTTACAAAAGAAGAACTGATCAAACGATCAGATGTGATCACGATTCATGCAAGGATCAAGGCTGGTGATCCACCAATTATCGGAAAAGAGGAATTTAATCAGATGAAAGAAACTGCTTATTTGATCAATACAGCAAGAGCAGTCGCAGTTGATATGAAAGAACTTTATCATGCACTTTCAGAGCATAAGATCATGGGAGCAGCAATCGATGTATTCCCGACAGAACCCGTTTCAAAAGATGAACCATTGTTGAAATTAGACAAT
>OQVH01001651.1_pt1 | contig 13539 bp, 15 predicted proteins | sample 1691641 | NCBI WGS metagenome assembly OQVH01 (sample SAMN03418286, study PRJEB22391) | human gut metagenome | biome: human-gut; feature: organic feature; material: feces | host: Homo sapiens | place: Italy | collected 2013-04
TTGCCGATGGAATAGCTGCGGTGGAGGTTGCGCGTGGGTTTGTCCCCCCGCCTGAACCACCTGCCCAGCGAACTGAGCGGCGGGGAACAGCAGCGCGTGGCAATCGCCCGTGCCCTGGCGAACGATGCCCCCATTATTTTTGCGGATGAACCTACCGGGAACCTGGACCGGAAGAACGGCGCGGAGGTGCTGGACCTTTTGTTCGGCCTGGCGGACGAGTCCCGCAAAACGCTGGTGATTGTGACGCATGACGAACATCTGGCACGGAGAGGGGACCGCATTATTACGATTATGGACGGGCAGGCCGTCTGAGGCTGCCGGGCGTAGGGGCCGCCTGCGTTTTATTTGATGCCCGCCGTCAGATGCAGGACGGCCTGGTGCCGCTCTGGGGCATCTGCCCCATGCGGCGGTAATCCAGCGTTTCCGGAAGGTTTCCTGTTGATGGCAGTTCGGTTTCCGGAAAAGGAAGGTGTCCGTTATCATGACGGCGGCCAGGTTTTTGGCCCGGAAATTGAGGTGATGAGAAAAGTTGATGCACCAACTTTTGATGTCCGCAGGATTGAGACAGATGGAAGGCAGGAAGGGCCGCCTATGTTTCTGAATTGCCCGAGCCCGCCTGCGGCTGTCCCTTTTGCCGACGATGGGGGTGAAGTTCCCTGTGCCCGGATACAGGGAACCCATGCCGTGCGGGAGGCTCACCGGTGAGTCGGTTGCGGACGGTGCTCATGCATTATTCCTTATAGTCTTCATCGTAATCACCCTTGCATAGAAATGCGAACTCCGGGGAACTTCCCGCTGTGTCCAGCAGTGAGCTCCATGTGAGATTGGGATAATCAATGAGATCATGTGCATAAGCCAGCATATTGTCCGGCGCCTGGCCATATCCACGTCCTACTTCACAGACGCATAAGATGAGAATGAGGTGTATGACTGGCGAGACAGGAGCGTCTTCCGGTATTCCCTCATTGAAATATTTGATCAATGCATTTGCGGATTCCTGACTGTCACTATCCAATTCTTGAAAGAGTTTTTTATAGGATTGGGGCCTTCCTTTTTTTATTACCGGGTCATATTTTTGCCAGCCTCTTCCTAATTTTACATCCAGTTCTCCTTTAAGTTTTTCAAATATTTGCGTGACTTCGGCAGGATCATGATCCTGAAGCCTTACCCAGGCGAACCAGATTTTCCCTACTTCTTTTAATTGTTCGATTGCTATCATCTGGTGATTATTTTTTGTTTGGTTTTTCAGTGTATCCGCCGCAAGTTCATGCCGTAAATCCAGAGAGAATTCCAGTTTTCTGAAGCCTTGCTTTATGCGGATTAACATTGTTTATTTAATCCAATTTTTATTTATTGTTATTATTTATTTTCCAAAGAACTGCTCTTCTTTTTAAGAACTTCTATCTGTCTCCGGAACGTACAGAGATGTCTTCAAATTCGGGAACTGAGATGAACGGTAAATTCCCGGAGCCTGCCGGCAACGCGAGAGGATCGGTATTGCATTCGGCCGGGTTGTTGTGTAGCCTGTTGGGCATGTGGGACTGGATTGTGATCAAGGATGCGCTCCGGGCGGTTGTTGAAATTTTCATCCTGTGGGTGTTCTTGTACCAGATTTACCGTGCTTTCCACGCAACGCGCGGCGCGCGCATCATGGTGGGGCTGTTTGCCTGCTTTCTGGCCCTGGTGGTGCTGGCCTTTTTCTTTCAGCTGAATGTTATTTCGTGGATACTGACGCGCATTTTCGCCCCCGGCCTGGCGCTGGCTCTGGTGGTGATTTTCCAGCCGGAGCTGCGCGTGGGGCTGGCAAAGCTGGGAAGCCACCCGTTTTTTTCTTCCTTCGCCAAGCTTCAGCGGGTGGATTTCCTGGATAATTTCTGCAAGGCGGTAAGCAAGCTTTCCAACCAGCGGTTCGGCGCCCTGTTCGCTTTTGAGAGGAGCATCAGCATGAAGCCTATTGAGGATTCCGGCGTGAAGCTGGACGCCATTTTTTCTCCGGAACTGGCCCTGACGATTTTCCATACCAAGACGGCTCTCCACGATGGGGGCGTGGTGATTTCCGGCGACCGCATTTCTGCGGCTGCCTGCGTGTTCCCTGTTTCCCAGAAGGAAATGAGCGACCGTACCTTGGGGCTGCGCCACCGCGCGGGCGTGGGCATGTCCGAGGAGAGCGACTGCGTGGTGGTGGTGGTGTCCGAGGAGACGGGGGCTATCGCGTTGGCCGTAGGCGGGAAGCTGGAACGCAACCTGACTCCGGAACAGTTGAAGGGACGCCTTGAAGAGCTGCTGAATATTTCTTCTTCCAATGAAAAAACTGCTATTGCTTAATTGGCCTGCCAAGTTGTTCTGTCTGGTGCTGGCCGTGATTATCTGGTCTTTCATCAATCACTGGGTGACCACGAATGACGGCGTGCCTTCCCGCGGGCAGCTTGAGGAGATTAGAAGATCCCATCCCTAAATATTTACCGTTATGAGGAATTTCATTGTTACCGGTACCGATACGGAAGTCGGTAAAACTTATGTGAGCTGCCTGATCGTCAAATCTCTAAGAGAAGCGAGCATCAATGCCGCCGGGTTCAAACCCGTGGCCTGCGGAGACAGGCAGGATGCCCGCCTTTTGCGCGAAGCCGGGCCGAAGGATCTGACGCTGGATGAACTGAATCCCGTTTTTTTGAGGAATGCCACGTGTCCTTATGTGGCCGCACGGCTGGAGAATACGAAAGTGGATGAAAAGGTTATCCTGCGGGCTTATGACGCTTTGTCCGCCGCACATGAGTGCGTGGTGGTGGAAGGGGTGGGAGGATGGGAAGTCCCGATTGGCCCCGGAAGGAATTTCAGCGATATGGCTGCGGATTTCAAGCTGCCTGTTCTTCTGGTGATCGGCAACAAGCTGGGAGCCATCAACCATGCCCTGTTAACGCTGAATGCAATCAAGGAACGCGGCCTGGAATGCCTGGGCATCGTGTTCAATAATGTGAAAGATGAATGGGATACTGCCTGCGTGACGAACAGGAGCATGGTGGAGGAGTTTTCCGATGCGCCCATTCTCGGCGAATTGATTCACGGGCAGGATTACATGGACATGGACGTCCTGCTGGAACGTTTGCACTGACTGGAGGAGTCTGTCTGGCGAATGAACGGGACGATAGCGAAGACGCCCGTTCGTTATTGCCGGATTTGCGGAGGGAAACAGCGATATGGAGGAATAAGCATGTCGGTATTGGAGAGGATGGGAAAAGCATTTGGTTTCCCAGTTGAGAAAGCCCTGTTTTGACAGGAGCGGAGATGGAATGCCGTAGTTAAGGAATGCTTTTGTTCAGAGTGTTCAGCATTCCCGTACGGTTTTTTATTGCCTTGCTGATTTATTTTTCATGGGGGCCGCTGGCCGGAGGGGTGGTTACCGCGCCTGTGCCGGAGTTTTCTTCCCCCGCGCTTATTCCATATCCTTCCAAAGTCGTCAGGGGCGCGGGCGAGGCAGGTTTCAGGAGCGTTCATGTGAAGGTTGGTCCGGATGTTCCTGGCAGGGATGATTTGATGAGGGAGATCAAGGACATATTCAGGACTTCCGGCATTCAGGGTTCCCTGAATAGTGGGGGGGCTGCTGAAGGTGCCATGACATGGGAATTGTTTCCGGATGCCAGGATGAAAGGAGAGGGGTATGACCTGTCCGTCGGATTGGGAAAAGCAACCGTCAGGGCAGGAAGTTTTGGCGGTTTTTTTAACGCCCTTCAAACGCTGCGGCAACTGGTTTTCAATAGAGAAGGGGAATTTGCCATGCCTGTTGTGCGTATTAGTGACAAACCCGCTTTCGTCCTGCGGGGAATTATGCTGGATGTGGGGCGTTATTACATGTCTCCTGCCTTGATCAAGGAGGTGATGCGCCGTCTTTCCCGCTATAAGATTAATACGCTGCATCTTCATTTGACGGATGATCCCGCATGGAGGATGGAAGTGAAGAAGTATTCGGCCCTGACGGATGGGGCTTTTCATTGGAAGTCCCGGCTCCCGGGGCGGTTTTATACACAGGCTCAATTGAAGGATCTGACGGATTATTGCGCCCGGCTGAATATTCAGGTGATTCCGGAGATTGACATGCCGGGACACAGCCAGCCTTTTGCCAGGGCCATGAAGACCGGCATGCAGACGGAGAAGGGTGTTTCCATATTGAAGGATGTCGTGGACGAGGCCGTTTCCCTGTTTCCCGGGAGGTTTTTCCACATGGGGTCCGACGAGGCGCACATTTCCATGAAGGATTTTATCCCACGTATGGCGGAGCATATCCGCGGGAAGGGCAAGGAGGTGGTCGTGTGGTCTCCGGGCGGCCCTCACGATAAGGATTCCGTATTGATGTGCTGGGGAGAGAACGAGGCCGGCGCCAGGATGGATAAGAATATGAAGCGCATCGACAGCAATGGTTTTTACATTGACTGGGCGGATTCCCAGTCCGGCGTGTACCAGGTGTTTTTCCAGCAACCCTGCGAGGTGCCTCAAGGGGATGATAAGGCGTTGGGGGCCATCATGCCCGTGTGGTGCGACGGAAACCTGAGCAGTGAGAGGCGGGTGCTGGAACAGTATCCGTTTTATCCTTGTGCATTGACGTTTGCAGAGCGTGTCTGGCGCGGAAGCGCTACCAAGAGGAGGGATTATATGGCCCAGCTTCCCCCCAGGGGAACGGACGGCTGGAAGGAATTCCGGGAGTTTGAACAGCGTTTGGCTTTCCATCGTGATCATTTTTTCCAAGGCGTTCCTTTTGCCTATGTGAAACAGGCGGATGTTGCCTGGAGCCTGGTGGGGCCATTCGACCACCGGGGGAAGAATGATACCTCTTTTGAACCGGAAAGAAGAATAGCCCCTTCCTACAGGGACGGGGACAGGATACTGGCCTGGAAGAAGACTCCTGTTTACGGCGCTGCCGTACATGTCAGGCATCTTTTTGCGATGTTCAACATGCACCGGAACCAGTACCGGACGGACCACTGGCCCACGCTGATGTCAAGGGAGGTTGGAAAGGAGGATGGAACCTGCTATGCTCTGACTTTCATCCGCAGCCCCAGGGAGCAGGAGGTGTGGCTGATGTTTGGCCTGAACGGCATGTGGGGGCATTCAGGCGGGTACCGCAGCGCACGCGCCCCTGAACAGGGAAGCTGGGATTTTTCCGGCGGGGACGTATGGTTGAACGGAAGGCGCGTGAACCCTCCCAGGTGGCCTTTCAAGAGCCTGCCCTGGACGGGGTGGGGAAAGGGGCGCATTGAAGAATCTCCTCTGACCTGGGAAGGGTATTTTTTCCGCCCTCCTGTAAAGATCAAGCTTCGCAAGGGGTTGAACCGTGTATTGATCCGCAGCGTGTTCGGGCACTGGAAGGGAGACGACGGCCAGAGAAGCTGGTTTTTCTGCTGCATTCCCGTCCTGTGGGACGGCATTCATTACCGGGAGGTTCCCGGCCTGGAATATGACCCCCGTCCGGATGCCCGCTGAGGGGAACCGCTATTATTCTTTTTCAAAGACGGAGAGGATGGCTTGATGGACATCCTCAGCAGCATGGATTTCCGGCAGGAAGGCCGGGCCGATGAATACGGGCTGCTGGTTTGCAGGCACCCGGTCTCTGCCATGGGAACCTTTCACCTGGTCGCCATTGAGGGGGATAACTTTCATCAGGGCGCGGAACCCCAGCTTTTTTTTCAGCAGAAAGGCGGCGGCATGGAACATGGGGAGGGTAAGGCCCGGATCAAAGAACATTTCCGCAGGGTCATAGCCGGGTTTACGGTGGATGTCCACGCAGCGGGCGAAGTCCGGCGCCTTGGTGTCATCCAGCCAGTAATAGTAGGTGAACCATGCATCCGGGGCTGCGACGGCGGTGAATTCCGGCAGGCGTTCCAGAGCCGCGGAAGAAAGGCCGGAGAAGTCCGTTTCCCTGATTTCTTCCACTCCGGGTGTGGCGGAGAGCAGTGCTTTCACTTCTTCTTTTACGGAAGGATCATTGATGTAGATATGGGCAGTCTGGTGGTCCGCCACGGCAAAGGCGCGGGAGGCGCCGCAGTCCAGCATTTCCGTACCCATTTCCGGTTTGACGGTGATCCAGCCCTGTTCCCGGAAGAGGCGGTTGAGGGCAATGCTGCGGGATACGTCGGAAATACCGTATTCACTGAGGACGACGGGGGTGACGCCTTCCCGTTCCAGAAAGTCGATCAAGTCGCAGAGAAGACCGTCCATAGCCTTTGCCGCGTGGGCAGCCTGGGTTGAGGACGGTCCGAATTTCTGAAGGTCATAGTCCAGATAGGGCAGATAGATGAGGCTGAGGTCAGGGCGATGTTTCCGTTCCACCCACCGGGTGGAGTCTGCTATCCATTGGGAGGACTGAATCCCTGCCATGGGGCCCCAGAAGGTGGGGAAGGGGAATTCTCCCAGATCCTTTTTAATGGTTTCCCGGAGTTCCATGGGTTGGGTGTAAATGTCGAAGATCTTGCGGCCGTCTGCCGGGTACATGGGGCGCGGCGTGATGGTCCAGTCCGCCGTGGAATACATGTTGTACCACCAGAAAAGTTTGGCGCAGGTGAAGCCGGAACCGTACCGTTCCCTCAGTTTCTCCCAGAGGCGCGGGCCCTGCACCAGCTTGTTGGACTGCTTCCAGAATTGGATTTCACACATATTCCGATTGTACCATCCGTTGCCGGGAATGGCGTGCTCCCGCGGGGAAAGCCCTGTCACGTAGGTGCTCTGGGCAGAGCAGGTGAGGGCCGGAAAGGCCGGGGGGAAGGAGGAAACGCTCCGCCCCTCCGCCCAGGCGGAGAGCCGCGGCATGTGTTCCATCATCTGGCGGGAAAGGGCCACCACGTCAATGACGGCCACACGGGTGCGAGGGTGTTTCATGGGAGGGATATTAGCGGTTTGGAACGGGAATTCCATCTTTCCATTTGAAAAAGATGACGGCATCCGTCATGATTCCCCGCATGGAACGTCAGGATAAACGACTTGTGGACCAGTTGCGTCCGATCAGCTTTGAAACGGGTATCGCCCCGAATGCCACGGCTTCCGTGCTGGTGACTTTCGGACGCACCAAGGTGATTTGCGCCGTTACGATTGAGGAGGATGTACCCCGCTGGATGAAGGTTCAGCGTGTGGAGGGAGGATGGCTGACGGCGGAGTATTCCATGCTTCCCTATTCCACGCTTGACCGTAAACGCCGGGATATTACGGCGGGGAAACTGGACGGACGTTCCAGCGAGATCCAGCGTCTGATCGGCCGTTCCCTGAGGGCGGCCGTGGATCTGGGCAAGATCGGCCAGCGCACGATTTGGGTGGATTGCGACGTTTTACAGGCTGATGGCGGTACCCGCACCGCTTCCATTACCGGGGCTTCCGTAGCTCTGGCCATTGCCGTGAACAAGCTTGTCGCGGAAGGAAAGCTGGCGGAGTCTCCCATGAAGAGGCTGGTTTCCGCCGTATCCGTGGGAATACTGGAGGGAGAGGCTCTGCTGGATCTCTGCTATGTGGAGGATAAGGATGCGGAAGTGGATATGAATCTGGTGATGACCGACCAGGGAGAGTTTGTGGAGGTGCAGGGGTCCGGTGAAGAGGCCGTGTTCACGACGGATCAGATGTGCCGGATGCTGGAATTAGGCCGCAAGGGGCTGGAAGAGATCGCGGAACTCCAGCGGCAGGTGATTGCCGAGGAGGACAGGCCGTCCGCCGGAGCTTTGGAAGGGTTGAGTTCCTTTTTCGGCAGCGGCAGGTAGGATTTTTCCCCATGGCCCGGTATTTTCCGGGCCTTTTGCAGGGGGGCTGCGGCAGAGTTTTCACTCCTTGCAGGACCAAGATTTTTATGAGAATATGCTTGTCCTGACTGGGAAATCGCGTTAATAGTAGAAACGAACATAGATAACCACGTACGGTTTTCTTAAACTGTAAACATTCCATCATATCCAACAATGAAAGTATCTTTTGCAACACACCAGTTACGCAGGGGGTTTACCCTGATTGAACTCTTGGTTGTCATTGCCATTATCGCCCTGCTGGCTTCCGTGGCCTATGGTCCTATCCTGAACCAGATCAACAAAGGCGACCAGATGCAGGCCCTGACCAACATGAAGAACGTGGGCGTGGCGATGAACGAGTTCAAATCCAACAGCAAACTGGGCAATTTCCCCGATGACATCACTGCCGACCGCGTTGTTGCCCAGCATAATTATATGAGCGGCCTGGGCGCACTTCAGGGCGATACTTCCAATGACTATTTCCGTCAGCTTCTGGGCAATGAGTCTGTTTCCGAAAGCAACTTCTACGCCAAGGTTCAGACTCCTTCCGGCGGTTCCACCGTTACTCCCAACGGTGAAATTTACGACGGTCAGGCCCTGACCCCCGGTGAAGTGGGTATTTCCTACGTCATGCGCAAGGGTGACAATAACAAGAAAGTGGGTATTGGAAGTTCCGTGGGGGAATATCCCCTGATGGTCACTTCCGTGCTTCCTGGTGAAGACGGCAGCACCGTTGTGGCTGGCAATGCCGTGCGTTTTGACCCGGAAAGCTTCCGCGGCAAGGTTCTGATTTTCACGACTGCCCAGAGTGCCAAGACCCTGGAACTGGACGACAACGACAACCTTCAGGATACCTTCATTCCCAAGAGAAGGGGCAAGGACATCAGCGACCAGTTCCTGATCCTCACGCCTGATTTCAGCGGCCAGGAGTAAATTCGCCGCCGGCATGATTTGCACAGGGCGCATCCAAAAGGATGCGCCCTTTTTCATACCTGATTTTTGAAAAGGAAAGCTTCTGTTTTGCGGAAATCCCTCGCTGAGTTGACCGGGCCTTCCCGTTGTTTGCTTAAAATAGATTTTACGATGTAAGGAAAAGCGCCAGGTTTTCCGACGGCAGGGAGAAGATTGTTCGTACAAACAGGAAATGGAACAGAAGCCTTCCAGAGATGATATCGTGGCTGATTTCAGTCGGCAGGCGTTTTTCCCGGGGTTCTGCCGTTGGCATGGGGTTGCAGGGCTTTTTCCGATTTCAATATGTTCCGCATACCGGCGGTGGCTGAAAAAGGCAGCCATGCAGGAGCCGTCCCTTTGGACTTTTGGCCGTTGCGGCGATATACGGGACATTCCCAGCCTATTGAAGCGCTGCAGGGGGAGTTGGACGGAATTCTGGCCTGTCCTTTCCCGTTTTCCTTGATGCCGGTTTGTCTGCCGGAGCCTGTTTTGCAAATGGGTTCGTGCCGCAAAAAAGGCATTCCGGCCGTAAAAAACCGGAATGCCCTGGTGAGAAAAGTCAGGGAAGTTTTTATTTGCCTGCGGGAGTGCCGAAAACGTTTATTTCCGCAGCGGAAGCGCTGTTGCCGTCCAGAGAACTGGTACCGATGAAGCGGAAGTAACGCACAGGTCCGTTCATGTTTTTGAGATTAACGGATTGCTCAATGGGGTTGGCGCGCAGGTTGGAGAATTCCCCTTCCGCCACTTTCGTCCAGTTTTTCCCATCTGCGCTTACTTCAAATTGGTATTTATCCGTCATGCCGGAGGTTTTTCCATCCTGTCTGGGCAGGTAGGAGAAGCTGGAAACCTGGTACGGTTTTCCCATATCCACCACAAAGGATTGAGGCGCTTCCGCCTTGGCAAGCCATGAGGTTTCCGGATTGTCGTCTATGGCCGCCGCCGCATTCCCGGATGTGGCGATTTTCACTTTCCATCCGGTTTTGCTGATGCCGAATTTGGCCTGGCTGACAGGGCCCAATTTACCATTGGAGAATTGGCAGCGAGCCTTGACAATGCCGCTTTCCGTAAATTTAGCACCCTGGCTGTAAACGGGAGATCCTGCCTTGGGTTCGCTGCCGTCCGTCGTGTACAGGATTTTATTTTTGCCGTCCGCAATGATGACGAGGTTGTCTCCGCGGCGGAAGATGGAGGGCCGCACGGCACCCGCAGGCTGGCGGAAGAGGGAGAATTCCGAGATGCAGGGAGTGGCCTGGCTGCCCGTGATGCGCAGGCGCAGTTTCTGGGTAGTGATGGGGCGGTTCAGGCGGCGCATGACCTGGTTGCCGATGGTTTTCCCTTCATTGTCGATACAAACCCATTTGCCATTGACGAAAGCGTCAATATTGAAGGAGTCCACGCGTTGTCCCAGACGTGTTTGTTCGCGCAGCCGGATGACGTCGAAAGTGGCGGGTTTGGGCAGCGTAATAACGGCGGTGGGGGTCAGGTTGTCATCTTCCACGGCCCAGTAGGTTTCAATGTTGCCGTCCGTCATGTTGGAGGGCGAGAATTTTTTGTCGTTGCCGCGCGTCTGGCTGGCTGTGACGGTTGCTCCCAACGCGTAGTCCCTGGCATATAGCTTGTCGCGCAGTTCTTTGAATTCCAGCAGGGATTTGACATCCGCAGGATCCAGTCTGCCCGTTTTGTCCGCCGCCACGTTCAGAATGAGGTTGGCCCCGCGGCCTACGGAATCAAACCATACCTGCATAAGTTCTTCAGGGGATTTGACGCGGGATGCCTGTCCCTGGTGCCAGAACCAGCCGGCATGGTTGATGGTGGTGTCTCCTTCCGCAGGCACCCAGCGTTCTCCGCCGCGTTTGCCGGTGCCTCCGCCCCCGCCGTTCAGCCCTACAGTGCTCCAATGGGGATAATTGACGTGGCCTTTTTCGGAGCCTCCCCAGCGGGCGTCTCCGTAGTGGCCCGCTCCCCAGATGATGCAGCTGGGCTGGATTTTGCGGATCATTTCCACGATTTTTTCAAAGTTGTAGTATTTTTCCGCGTCACCGATATTGCGCTTTTCCCTGGCTCCTCCGTAATAGCCGTCTCCTCCGTTGGCTCCGTCAAACCAGATTTCAAAGACAGGCCCGTAATTGGTCAGCAGTTCCCGGATTTGTTTATAGTAAACGTCCAGGTAGCCATCCTTGCCGTAATCCGCGTTGTTGCGGTCCCAGGGGCTGAGGTAGGTGCCGAATTTGATGCCGTGCTTTTTGCAGGCAAGGGCGAATTCCCGGACTACATCTCCTTTTCCGTTTTTCCAAGGGCTCTTGGTGATGTTGTGGTCCGTGGATTTGGTGGGCCAGGCGCAGAAGCCGTCATGATGTTTGGCCGTGTAAATCATTCCTTTCATTCCGCCTTTTTTAAAGGTGGAGACGATATCGGAGGCATTGAAATCCGTGGGGTTGAAAATTTTCGGGTCTTCATCGCCGTAACCCCACTCCCGTCCTGTGAACGTATTCAGGCCAAAGTGGATGAAGCCGTAGAATTCCATGCGCTGCCAGTTGATTTGGGCGGGTGTTGGAATCGCGCCGTATGGTTTGGGTGGTGCTGCGGTCCAGCCGGGCAGCATGGAGGAAGAGAGAACCGTTCCGAGGAAGAGTGTGGTTAGTTTGTTCATGCGGAAAAAAGTGTGTTGAAAAATACGGGAGTCGCTCCTCCCTTCTTTCATACGGAGGCTTTGCTGTCAAGTTGAAAGGAAGTGGGAAACATGGGGGAGCGTGTTAGTGAATTCTAACTCCGACATGCGGGGAATTCCGCTTGATACGGAGTAGGGAGCCGTTTAGCATACAAAGGACTTTTGTTCCCATGTCCTATTTCCGTTTTTTACTGCTGGCGCTGGTTTTTCTGACCGGTTCCGCGTTGATCAGCGAGAGTGCTCCCGTTTACATGGCCCGGCGGGACAGCAAGTTTGCGCTTGTTCCTCTTTGTGACGGTTTTGATTTTCCGGTAGGGAAGCCTGACGGCAACGGCTATTACCGGTCCCGCGGTCTGCGTCTGAAAAGCCCCCGTCACATGGGTGAGGATTGGAACGGCAATAAAGGAGGCAATTCCGATTTGGGCGATCCCGTTTATTCCGTAGGCCACGGGGTGGTAACTTATGCGGCGGACGCCCGGGGCGCGTGGGGAAAGGTGGTGATTGTGCGCCATGCTTTCCGCGAACCCAAGTCCGGAAAGGTTCTTTGCTGCCAGACGCTTTATTCCCATTTGAACGATATTAACGTTGTGCTGGGGCAGTTGGTGCTGCGCGGCACCCAGGTGGGCACTATCGGCACGAACCGCGGCATGTATCCGGCCCATCTTCATGTGGAGCTGCATTATAATCCGGATGTGAATTGCGGCCATCAGGGGATTCCCAAGACGGAGCGCAATTACGGCCGCCTGACGGATTTTATTACCCGCTTCCGCCGCCTGCCTCTGGAGAAAAGGATGGTGCGCGTTCCCATCGGCGGGTTTCTGCCTTACAAGGGAACGGAAGGACTCTGACTTCTGGTGGATGACGGTGAAGCTGTGTATTTTCGGCGGTTCGTTTGATCCCGTGCATGAGGGGCACGTTTGCATGGCCGAGCATGCTCGGAAATATTGCGGAATGGACCGCGTGCTGTTTATGCCGTGTTCCCTGTCTCCGCTGAAGGAGCAGGCCCCCTCCGTGACGGATGACCAGCGCTGCCGGATGATTGAGCTGGCTGTTCAAGGGCTGGACTGGGCCGTGCTTGACCGGACGGATTTGGAACTTCCGCCTCCTTCGTGGTCGTGGAGGGTGGCTGAGAGGACGGCGGAGCGTTATCCCGGTGCAGAATTGTTCTGGCTGATGGGCAAGGATCAGTGGGATTCTCTGGAACAGTGGGGACGCTGGGAATATTTGTCCAGCCTGGTGACGTTCATTGTTTACCGCCGCGGCGGGGTTCCATCACCCAGGAAAGGGGTGCGCGCCCTTTTCATAGAAGGGGATGAACCCGCTTCTTCCACCTGCATACGGCATGATTTGCGTTCGGGTGTATGTCCGGTTCCCCATCTGAACCGGAAAGTGGAGGCGCTGATCAGGAGGGAAGGGCTGTACGGAATAGGGCGCGGTTCATTGCCGCGCAGGGCGGCAAAAGCAGTGAAGTCATGCGTTCCCCGGAATAGGTGTACCGCCTGTTCCAGAATATCCACGCTCCATGCCAGCGGGCGGTGCCAGGCCAGCCCGGCGTCAAAAGGGTTGAGGATGGGTGCGCGTGAAATGCAGTAACGGTAGGTTTTTCCCGTGGCGCTGAACCGGGCATGGAAACCGGGAGGAACGTATTCCGCATGGGTAATCCGGATGGTTCGGGGAAGGCGCGTGTTGAGCGCGGCAGGCCATTTGTCCGCAGGAATGCGGTGGGTATCCGGAGCGTCTGCATGAAAAACCTGGCCCAGAGCATGAACGCCGGCGTCTGTCCTGCCGGAACCGTGGATACGGCAGGGGGGGCATCCCTCACCTCCTGCATTTCCTTCAGCGCGGTTCCCGCCACTCCGGACACATCCATCACGCCCGCCGCCAGATCCCGCACACTGGCGGCCTGTGCTTCAAAAGCATTCAACGGAATCACGCCGGACAAATCCGGAGCCACATGCAACATTCCAAAATCCTGTATTCGTATAGCCATCTTTAACGGCTTCCAAGCTAAAGAGCGGATGGAACGCACGGCATCCATTCCAAACCGTCACCGTCCGGCACTTGCCGCTTGCCAAAACCGGGCCGTTCCAACACAATCACCCCTATGACCCGCATTCGTTTCACCGCCGCATATGACGGACGCTGCATGAAAAACCTGGCCCAGAGCATGAA
>OQVH01001672.1_pt1 | contig 13393 bp, 10 predicted proteins | sample 1691641 | NCBI WGS metagenome assembly OQVH01 (sample SAMN03418286, study PRJEB22391) | human gut metagenome | biome: human-gut; feature: organic feature; material: feces | host: Homo sapiens | place: Italy | collected 2013-04
GAGGTTTTACATTATGTTGTTAGCTCGTAGAAATAACAGTGTTTCAAATTGGTTGAACAGTTGGTTTAATGACAACTTCTTTGATACAAACTTGATGCCACGCATGAACGCAACAGCTCCTGCAGTCAACGTCAAGGAAAGTGCTACAGCTTATACGATGGAGGTTGCAGCTCCTGGTTTGAAGAAAGATATGGTCAAGATGAACATCGATAAGGATGGCTATCTGAATGTATCCATCGAGAACAAGGATGAGAAGAAGGAGGAGAAGGAAGAGCATTACTTGCGTCGTGAGTTCTCTTACAGCAGCTACTCTCAGAGTTATGCTTTGCCAGAGGATGCTGATCAGGAGAAGATTTCCGCTGAGGTCAGTGACGGTGTCTTGAAGATTGAGATTCCTAAGATAGCCAAGGAGGAGAAGAAAGACGATGTTAAGCACATTGAGGTTAAGTAATCTTTCTTGAAGTGCTATGCAGCTTTCAAGATACATTCATTGCATTGAGAAAATAATTAAAATTGGGGGCTAGTCCTGATTATGGGGCTAGCCCTTTTTTGAATATATGAATTTAATTTTGGAAAGGATCTAGGATGATAAGAATATTTATTTCACTTGTTTTCTGTCTGATGTCTGCCTTTGCCTGTGCGCAGTCAAACCAGTCAGATAATATGTATCAATGGGGAAAAAACAAGGCCAGCGAGCAGTTGGTCAATGGTCTGAAGTCACGTCAGAAAACTCTCTGGAAAGAACAGCGCGATTTGCAAAACCGGATAGATAGTGTATATTGGGATGAAGCATTGGACGCTATTAAGGATACAACCTTTACTTTGGAAGCCGACAAGGTAGTTTTCCCGTATGGTCAGATTGCTTATGTTAATTCCAACACCAATTTCGTTTCCGTCAATAAGGACGATGCTGTTGTGCAGGTTGCCTTCAATGTACCCTTCTCCGGACCTAATGGCATTGGTGGAGTTACGGTTCAGGGAAGCGTAAGTGGATACAAAATTCAAACAGACAAGAAAGGGACTACACAAGTAAGTATGAGTGTTACTGGTATTGGTATCTCTGCCCAAATCTGGATTACCATGTATAAGGGAAGCCATGAAGCCAGTGTGGAAATTCTGCCTAACTTCAACTCTCGTAGGCTCACCCTTAATGGAGTCATACTACCTCTTCACAAGAGTACTGTATTTCAAGGGCGAACATTATAACAAAGAAGCCTGCTGACAATTATAGCCAACAGGCTTTTTGCTTTCTTCGTCTTTCTGTCCCAAAAACTATGATTTCATGTCCAAAACTCTTCTTCGCCAGTGGGTTGCATCTTGCCCCCGCACTTTGGGCAAGTATGCATATCCCACCTGTGAATCCTGTCAGAACCACATCTTAGACATAGATTCCCAATGACGGCAAGCAGACGCCGATAATCATGTGCTTTATGATGTGTGTACGCAAACAGTTTGCATAAAGCGTGCAATCGTTTGCACAAAAAAATGTAACCTTTTTGAAACTTTTTCTTGCTTCGTATTGGATTTTCTCTTAAGTTTGCATCCGAAAATAGATGCCAACTAACAAACGAAGGCTAAGTTTAATATAAACGAAACCAAATATAAAAGTAAAGATATGATGAAGCAAACATTCATTAAATCAGCTATGTTGCTGCTGCTGATCCTTTCAACGGCAACGACGCGAGCGCAGGAGGTCGCTCTGAAGACCAACTTACTGGGATGGGCTTCCACATCTGCCAACGCCGGCATCGAAATCGGCACGGGCAAGAAAACAACCTTCCAACTCTTCGGCACCCTGAACCCCTGGAAGTTCTCGGGCGACAAGAAGATGAGATTCTGGAATGTTATGCCAGAATACAGATGGTACACCTGCCAGAAGTTTGGAGGCCATTTCTTCGGAATTCATGCCTTAGGCGGTGAATACAACATTAAAAACATTGACATGCCCTTCGGCATCCTGCCGAAAACTCTGGAGGGCAGGCACTATGAAGGCTGGTATGTAGGTGGAGGCCTCACCTACGGCTATCAGTGGCTACTCAATAAGCACCTCAATTTCGAAGGGTCTATCGGTTTGGGGTATGCCTACAGTCCTTACAAGCTTTACGGACGATGCGAAAAATGTCTCGACAAAGACCACCGCAACTATGTGGGCCCTACAAAAGCCGCACTATCTCTCATATACGTGTTCTAAGAATTTAATTTAACTGTAGTTTTAAACTGACAATAAAAACACGTAATAACTAGACAGAATACAAAAAATTTAGGCAAATCATAATATGGATAAAATGAAGCTTTATGCGGTCATTTCGCCCCTCTGCATACTCCTTTCTCAGGGCATCATGCCTGCTCAGGCTCAACAGCTGGCAGGGGGTAAGATTCAGGTAGAAAGCGTCTTGGCACGCAAGAACGGCAACCGGATGGACGTTGCCTTCCGTATGAATCTGAACGATTTGAAGATGAAATCAGAGCAGCAGATTGTTTTCACACCGGTAATGGTAGGAACTGATTCTATCGCTCTCAACCCTATCATCATCCAGGGTAGAAACCGGGCTGTAAGATACCGCCGACTTGCCGACAGCAAGAAGAATCCGCAGGCACAGGTTCTTACCCGCAAGAACAAGACCAGTCAGCAGGTTTACTTCGCCCAGTCTGTTCCTTATCAAAAATGGATGAAGAAGTTCAAACTCTCGGTGAAAGAAGATCTCTGCGGATGTGGCAACCTGATAGAACAGGACAATACGCCGATTGCGGATATCGACCGTACACCGAAGATTACGAAGGATTTCTTTGTGCAGCCGAAGGCGGAAGCCAAGAAGGTGAGAGCCGAAAAGGGTGAAGCCTATCTCAGCTTTGTGGTTAACAAGAGTTATATTCTTGCCAACTTCCGTGAGAATGCTACTGAGCTGAAGAAGATTACTTCCACCATCGACCTGGTGAAGAACGACAAGAACGTTGAAATCACAGATATTGATATCCATGGTTTTGCTTCGCCTGATGGTTCGTATGCCAACAACAAGCGCCTTGCCAACGAGCGTGCAGCTGCCCTCCGTAAATATGTGAGCAGCCTCTACACCTTAAACAGCAAACTCTTTACCTATCAGGCTACACCGGAAGACTGGGAAGGATTCAAGAAGAAGATTCAGGCTAGTCATCTGGCTGATAAGAAAGCAATTCTCGAGATAGCTAACTCCTCGCTGGCTCCCGACGATAAGGACCTGAAGATCAGAAAGCTCCATCCGGCTAGTTACCGCTATATCCTGGATCATATCTATCCTCGTCTCCGTCATAGCGACTATACGGTAACCTACACGGTTCGTCCGTTCAGCATCGAAGAGGCCAAGGAGATATTAAAGACCAAACCACAGCAGCTTTCTCTGCAGGAGATGTTCCTGGTGGCACAGACTTACGAGCCTGGTTCGCCAGAGTTTAACGAGGTATTCGACATCGCCGTCCGCCTCTTCCCAGATGATGAGACAGCGAATCTTAATGCCGCCTGCACCGATTTGCAGAAAGGTGATCTTACTTCTGCAGAAAAGCATCTTGCCAAGGCAGGCAACTCGAAAGAGGCAGAGCGTGTAAGAGATGTCTTCAAGCAAATAAAGGAATTGGAATAACAGAAAATTAGAGAATAACGATTATAAACAAGCTTAACTTTCAAAAATTATGAAGATTAAACATTTATTTGGCTTGGCTGTCATCGCAGCTATGACAGCAAGCTGTTCAAGCAATGAGGACCTGGGAACCGCAGGTCCAGGTACTGGTACTAATGAAACTGGTGTTGGTTATGCAACTTTCACCATCAACTTGCCTTCTACAAACGGCACTCGTGCAGGCGGTGCTCCTACTTATGATCAAGGTACAGCTAAAGAGTATGATGTAAACGATGTTACTTTGCTTATCTTCCAGAAGGCTGGTGCATCTGAAGACGAATACACATTCGTAGAAAGAGCTGATTTGGGTAATATGGCTCCTTGGAAGACAGAAGGAGCTGATGGCATTACTGCGTCAGCTACTATTACTGCAAAATTAAATAATGTTACACTTACAAGTGAAGGTTCAACAAGTGACTATTATGCTTTAGCTATTCTTAATAATAAGAATTCAGCAGATGAAGATAAGATAACTTTGCCTACTTCATCACCTACTTCACCCGTAACGTACGGTAACTGGAATGTAGCTAGTAACGCCGATGAAACAAAATTTAAAGATAACACAAAGGGTTTCTATATGGCAAATGCACCTGTATATATCGCAGGTGGAGAACCAACTACTCTTGTAAATATTGATAAGGTATATGCAACAAAGCAGAAAGCAGAAACCAATGCGGCTACAACTATTCATGTAGAGCGCGGTTTGGCTAAGGTGACAGTTGCTGATCTTCCTACAGACAAGTCCCCATCTGGTACAAAATATACTGGAGATAAGGTTGATATTACTGCTTGGAAGTTGGATGTTACTAACAAGAGTACATTCCCTATCCATAAGACTGCGGGCTTGTCAGAAAAATTCACTACTATTTGGGGCAATGTCCATGGTACGGCACCGGTTACTGCCCGATTCGTAGATGCTAGTAATACAGCCTTCAGCCGTGTATATTGGGGTGTTGACCCTAACTATAGTACTGATTTATGTGATGAGACTGCATGTAAGGGCGCATTTAATATACTTGATCCAAATGCAGAAATTAATGGTACAGCAACAGAACCTCAGTACTGTCTTGAGAATACTTTCGACATTAAGCACATGATGCAGGGTCAGACAACACGTGTTGTGTTCAAGGCAACATATACTCCTAATGGATTCACTAAGGGAAAAACATTCTATAAGATTGGTAACAGCACCGACCTTTGGAAGGAAGTTGATTTGGTGACTCAAATCAAGGCGAAGGCTGCCGAAGTTCTTGGCGTGGCAACATCAGAGATTACTGTTGAACTTGAAGCAGCAAGCAACAATTTGAACGAGGCAGGAACAAGACTGTTGACAGTTGATAATGTTAAGATTAAGAATAGTAGTGCTGCTGTTTCTCAAGATAATATCGATAAGATTAATGCCAAGCTTGGCTTGAAGGAAGCAGGTACAGACCCTATCGTAGGTATTGCAACCTATAAGGGTGGTGAGTCTTACTATATTGCCCGTATCAAGCACTTCGGTGATGCGGATACTCCTTGGAACGAAGGTGAAGCTACTTATGGAGATAACGATGATACACATAACACCAAGTACCTCGGTCGTTATGGTGTACTCCGTAACAACTGGTATGAGTTGACTATAGGAAGTGTCAGTGGTCCTGGTACACCAGATGTTCCAACCATCAAGCCAGCAGAACCAGATGATGAGAGCTACAAGTACATCAGTGTCAGCGTGAAGATCCTTTCTTGGGCTAAGCGTTCAGACACAGTCGATTTGTAATCCATTACACATTATTATATATAGCTCAGCCGCTCTAGCGCTAAGGAGCGGCTGGCTATCTCGGAAAAATAAGAATCTATTTATACACTTTACTTTTTCATAAAACAGATAAGCATCATGGCAAACAAGAAGTTTAACAGTTGGATCAAGAATATATGCATGGGATGGGGCTTCATCATGGCCGGCAGCCTGCTAGCAAGCTGCAACGACTTGATGCACGACGACCTGCCTCCTTGTGACATGGGTGTTGACTTGCAGTTCAAGTACGACTACAACGTGCAGCGTGCCGACATGTTCAAAGATCATGTGGGCGGACTCTGCGTATTCGTATACGACGAGCAGGGCAACTTCATTGCTCGCCATGATGCCTATAACGATGCAACATCACAGCCGCTCAAGGACCCTAACTATGCCATGCGAATCAATCTGGAACCGGGCAAATACAGATTCGCAACCTTCGCCTTCCAAAAGAAATACGAAGATGCACTCGCGCAGCCAGGTGCCAAATTCCAGATAGCTCTGCCACAGCAGGGTGACAACATCACCGCCCTCCATGCACGACTCGACCGCGAACAGGGCAAGGTGAACAACCAGAGCCAACCGCTTGATACACTCTGGCAAGGACTCAGCAACGAACTGGTTGAAGTAAAAGACCTGCAGGTTACACGCCATACCATCGGTCTGGTTCGTGATACCAAGCAGCTCACCATCAGCCTGCATCAGACCGACGAGCCTGCCAACATCAATGCCGATGACTTCAGTTATCAGATAACCAATGCCAACGGCGATATCAGTTACGACAACTCTCTCCTCCCCGACGAGGAGTTGACATATACCCCATACTACACCTGGACCACTGAGTTTAAGGATACCGAGGGCAATGTAAAGGAGCGCACCGCTCATGCCGCCCTCATGTTCTCCCGACTCATCTGGCATCCGGCAGAAGAAAACGACAAGAACGCCATCCTCACCATCACGAACAAGACTACTGGCGAAGAGGTGGCACGCATCAATCTTGCAGACTTTCTGGCTCAAGGCCGTGGCGCCTTCGAAGCCCGCCATTATTCAGAGCAGGAATTCCTGGACCGAGAGTACGACTACAAGCTCGACTTCTTCCTCCAGGGCAACCAGTGGAAGTATGTGCAGCTCAGCATTTCCATCCTGGATTGGAGCAAGCGCATCCAGCGTGTCGATTTCTAACCGTTTCAGGTGTCAGAGCCCCCTCCGGGCATTTAGCTCATAAGAGTATTTGACTTTAAAAATGAGAAACAATGAAAATACGAGATTTCATTTTAAGTTTAGTTAGTTGGTTTATATTGTTGGTTACAGTAAGTTGCTCTGACGAACTTGGAGGCGAGCGCACTCCCATTTCGTCAGAAAGCAACTTGCATGTACTCGTGCCAACCGTGCTCAGCAGCCGCGGCACCAATCCCGACGATGCTTCCGGCCTTCCTACCTATAATGCCACGGTAGATGAATGCCAGATCAACGACCTGACCCTCTATGCTTTTCCTACAGGAAATGAAGGCAAGCTCCTGAAAAAGACGCTCCCTGCCCCACTGGCTTCGATGATGCTGGAGCAGCATGTAGCTAACTATCAGCTCAATATCGAGCCGGGCACTTACCATATCTATGTGGTTGCCAACATGAACAAGGTGTTGAGTGGTCAGACTATCCAAACAGAAAATGATCTCAAAAATATAGTACTGAACTATGGAGCTGGAACAGCAGAACCGGGAATGCCGGTTTCTACAAACATCCCGATGATTTATGAGCCAAAGGATGTGAACGGTAATATCATCGATACAAAAATAGAAAAAAGTGGTGCTAAATATACCGAGGTGGTAGCTAACCTGAAGTTTACATGCGTAAAGGTTAAGCTCAACCTGCTCTTCGACCCTACTGCTGAAGGTTCTGCATTCAAAGGAAAGAGCTATCGCATCAAGGATATTCTGGCTCAAAAGCTTTCTCCTAGCACCACGCTGAGTTGGAATGGAGCATTTAGCAATTCTAATGTTAGCGAAGATTATGCCAAAGGTTTTGAAAATGAAGTTTATGCAACTTCTTCTGAGGCAAGCAATAAGGGTGGTTATTATAAGGCGGGAGACTGGACAGAGCAAGCAGACAATGCCAATGTGAATAATAAGAACATCATCACCCTTGTTCAGGGTGCTACTCCTACAGCTGCTCCACATAATGCCGCCGATAAGTGGCTTTTCCAAGGCACTTACTATCTGCCTGAGCGTTATATCGCCGATGACTCTCAGCAGTCTACCCTCAAAGTTAATGGCTTTGTGAATGGTAGCTTTGAGAACAACTATACGATTAAGCTGGGACATCGCCCAACTTCCACCGAAGTTCCGACCTTCCCTCGTGGCACCTATTATGAGATTATCGGCAATATCAAGAGTCTGGGAAACATGACTCTCGACTGTAATGTGAGCGTAAAGGACTGGACTCCTGTAACGATAGAAGCCGACTTCAACCATACTACTTTGTGGGTAAGCAAGACGAAGGCGAGCGTAACATCTACCACGACAGACTCCATCGACTATGAGTCGAACGTAATGCTGACAGATGCAGATTTCGGTTGCGATGAAAAGGTAACAACATCCAGTGGTGAGAAAGATGTGATTGTGTTGAGCAAGCTAGATGCAGTGAAGAATCATAGAATCACATTCAAAATCAACGAGGACATTAAGTCCTCCGACTATAATAGAAAGTACAAGGGTACGGCAAAGGTTTGGATTAAGGCTGGTAACATTAAGAAGTATCTCGATGTAACCTATGATGCCTCTCCTTATTTTGAGGTAAATCCACAGGAAGTAACCATCTATTGGGGTAGCGACAACAATACCAAAGTGGTACAGTTTAAGACCAACCTGGGCGGTTTGGCTTTCACCAATAACGTAACCTCTTCCACCGTAGGCAAGTCAACCATTCAGGCATCTTGTGACAATCCTAATACTCCAGAAGGAACCTTCAAGATTGTGGCAACCACTGACCCTGTTACCACGACAGTACATTACCTCACGGTGCAGCCAAAGGAATCTGTAGAAGGCTTCAACTTTGTCAAGCAAATCAAGGTAACGGTAAAGCCTGCAGTAGGTTACTATCGTATCAACTTCCGTGCCATCAACGACCGCTCACATTATAAAGGAGATAATAGTAATGGAACTGATAATTATAAGGGTACACCACCTGAAGAAAAAAAGGAAGAGACTTATAATGGAAATATAGGAAATACCAACTGGGCAGATGGATGGTTAGACCTTTCGGATGATAATGACAAGCGAATTTATATACCTCAAACAGACAATCATCGTGTCTATGTCTATACCCAGATTGGTGAAACAACTGGAGCTGTAGCCAGCTCTAAAGTTTGGAAATTTTCAGATAACTGGCCTGGTGATCAAATGGTTGCGGATAATATGAATGTGGGGTGGTATTACAAGGACTTCCCCAAGGATGCCCAGTCGCAATCTACAGATTTTGGTGCTACGGGAAAAAGAACCATCAAGCCTGGTGAAACATTGATTATATTCAGTAACAATACCAATGTGAAACTAGGTTATACGCTTCATCGTTGCACTCACCACTTGGAGCCGGGTATTCCTCTCTTTGACTATGAGGATCGAGAGGGTTGGATTGTCTATGATCCAACATCAGATCCTACTTGGAACATATATGATGCCATGCCAACTATTGAGAACATCAACTTTACCATTTACACCAAATTCCAGACTTACGGATGGTTCAAGGTATATGGTGTCGCCAATGGCAAAAATGGTGATGACAGTAATAAAGAGCGCGAGTCTTTTACCATCTATGATACAGCGGGTAAAAGTTGGTCATGCGATAAATTGAATAATGGTTGGTATAAGACTGTGATTACTCTCAAGGCTGTTAAGGGAGACCACGAGAAGGACATCAGAATTATGAAAGATAATCAAATCTCTGACGACAAATCCATTCTCCTTTTCAATGGCAACAGCTATGAGAAGCATAATGACACAGGCTATTACGATGGCTCCTCTTGGCACGATGGCAAGCCATCTCGTGTGGATTAAATAAGATTAGAATCAGATTTGAACACTGTTATAAATCAGTTTAAGCAATGAAGAAGATCAAACATTTAATGATATGGATTGGATTGCTCCTAAGCCTTGTTTCCTGCAAGGATACGATGGAGGCTATCGGACTCGGCGGGGATGAAATCCCTGCCGAGGGACTTGTCTTGAACCTTCAATTGACTAACTTCACCAAGCAACAGATTGGTACAAGAGCGGGGGCCTCGGAGAAATTCAATTCGCTCTGCGCTGTGTTCTATGGAGACAATAACGAATACAAAGGCAAGACAGATTGCTATTCTACCTTATCACCACAGCAGCCTGATGGCAGCTACAAGGTAAAGATAACCAATGTACCTGCTGGTACCAAGAATGTACATCTTGTAGCCAATGCCAGCGACATGACGGATGACGAGGCACATGACTTGCAGTCTCTCACTGCTGCTAAGGAGAGAGGCCCTCAGCTTGATGCCCCTATCTGCTGGGGTAAAATTTCAATAGATAAACTTTTGGAAGCTAATCCTGCTGTAACGATGTTGCGCCAATGCGCCAAGATTAGTTTGGAGATAGACAATAGCATCCAGAGTAATTTCACTAATGCAGGCTTGTATGTCTATAACATGGCAACCAAGGCAGCCATAGCTCCTGCCAATTATATCGAGCCAACGACCGATGACTTGGCGGAATCTACCGATCTCAGAACGGACAACCCATTGGGCGGCGGTACCGCAACCACCGTGGCAGTAAATGAAACTTCTGCAGGCAAGGCAATGGTGATTATCAAGGCGAATTATAAGGATAGTGTAGGACATGCTAGAGAAGGATATTATAAGGTGGCACTCTACAAGGATGCCAACAAGACAACCCAATATGCCTTGCTCCGTAACCACCATTATACCATCAAGGTAACCAAGGTAAACGACTATGGCTTCTCTACGCTTGAAGAGGCTAAGAAGAGTCTGCCAGAGAATAGACTGGAAGTAGAGGTGCGGGACGATAATCCTGAAATCACCAGAATGATAGCTTGCAAAGACTATGAACTGGGAGTGAGCGATTATCAGGAGATAAATGCAAACACAACAGAGGCTACCGTAACCATTGTTACTACCTTGCCAAAGGCAACGAGTAGTGATAGTGCGCTATATAGTGTCAAGAGAAATGATTCTTGGATAACCGCTTGTCAGCAAGAGACCGTGAATGATATACTAGAGACAAGCACATCTTCTAAAGGCAAGAAATATACCTTGAAGCTTACGCTTGAAAAGAATAACCAATCAGAGAATCCACGTACAGGAACCATCACCGTTACTTCTGGCGACCTTTCTCTGGATATAACCATCAAGCAGGCTGGTTTCGACTTTAGAAAAGATGATCCTGATAGAACCGTTATCATGCAGTATAATAACTCCACCGTAGCTGCCGACTATTTCAACTGGTTGGACAATGGTGTGCAAGGCATCACTCCTGAAGAAATGCAAGGGGCTGTGAGAAATGATGGTTTGCATTTCTGCGTGGGAACAGCCAATATCACGTATCTTATCCCTAAACTTAATGGTGATCAGATTACTAAAAAGGATGATAAAATCAAAGTGGAAGAAGAGAATAGTAAGTGGAAGGTAAGCCTTGCCAATACTACGGTAAATGAAGATTTGTGGAAGTCTTCATTTACCATCACCAACCAGGCTGGCATCGAGATCACTTATCCTGTTTATCATACTGGTATCTTCCATAAGATAGATGAGAATTCCAAGGTATATAATGATTATCAGTTGGCAGAAAACGGGGATAAGACGAAGAAGGTGAAGGGCTGGTTCTATTATGGTGTGGTAAAGGTACAGGGAAAAAAGACCGATAAAACCACCACTACTTATTATATGTTAGACCGCAACCTAGGTGCATCCAACAATGGTTACTATGCCCCAGATGTGGTGGCACTGGAAAAGAACAAGAAAGCCATTGGTGGCTATTTCTGTATCTCTGAAAAAAAGAACACCAGCGATGCCACTCAGGGAAATCTCTCCAGCACCTTGGCACCAAAAGGCTATACCATTCCAACTGATGCCGTGTTCGAAGAATTAGTTAATGCAGGCAATCTGGAGGTGGTACCACAGTCCACATCGTTAGGAGAAACCTACAACTGCGTGCGTATAAAGACGGTGGCTTCCGAGTTGCCATACATCTATCTGCCTATGGGTGGATTCTTGGATGGCGAGAGCCATAAGAACCCTATCCATGTAAATCTCTGGACCAAGACTTTGCTGTCAGGTACGCAGGGCTTCGGTACCAACAGTCCTGAATATGGTTTCTGGTATAGATACTTTGATGTTTACAACAAGAGGATAGGATTATCCAATATGAGATTCGTGAGTGGTAGCAACGGCATGAACAATGGCCGCTACAAGGCGATGCCAATACGCCTGATTCTGAACTAAACATCAGATAAGTGATAAATACAATAACATCTTTTACTTATATATAATTAAAGTATAAAAAACAGCTGTTTTACAAAGAAGAGGGTGTGTCATAAGCCACACCCTCTTCCTTGATTCTTAGCTTCACTCAAATCTGCAACTTCATTTCATCAATACGAACGCCAAAATCATCCATATAGCGCTTGTATATATAAGAGGCAACTTGTAATATTCCCATCATAGTCATTATTCATCTTATAGTTTATTGCCGCAGAGTTCCGCTTTTTTATTGAAACCACCAAAGAAAACCACAATAAATCTGCAAGTTATATCAATCCAAAACGTTTCAACAACTTCATGGAAATATTCTCATAAGAACAAATAGCCTTTTTTATTTCTACCAAATCATTCTTATTAATTTTTCCCTTCATCTTATCTATTGAAAACAATTCTGCAAATCGTTCCTTTGAAATTCTTTTAAAATCAGAGCAATCGACAAATCTATCTTGGTCACCCAAAAACTCATACTCAGAAGCCTTCAATAAATAGTGCAATTTCCTTCTACTTTCAGGAAGGTGCTTATTGATTTCTGAGTTGATAAGTACAAAACCAATCGCATTTCCTTCTTGGTCTTTACCCACAACTACAAAGAACTTCTTTCTCCCTTCATCTCCTTTATTTTTAGGAATAATACCTTCTCCTTTTGTCAGGCAAAGACGATAAACTTCACCCTCCTCAACTGTATCAAGGAGTAAGTTTTGAAGCTGATTATCATTTCCCAGCAATTCTTTGAAGTTCACCATAGCCTAAGCCTCCAAAATAGAATCTATAAATTCCTGTTCCTGGAGATACTCTAAAAACTCATTAGAAGCATCACCTGCTTTTGCAATATTCAGAGAGGTCATAACAGCATTATGATTTTTATCCCATGCCTCATGCCAGGCAGAATCATGAGATAGCTCAGACAAAGTCTTGGTATCCATATCTTTGTATTTATCAATGGCAGCATCCAACGCTTCTATCTCAGCTTTACTCAATTCGTCCAAGTCAGGCTTTTCGCCAGCTTTCACAAAAAACCAAGCGCATTCCCCACCAGCAGGTAACAAAGAATCGCTAATAGCTTTGACATCCTTATTGTTTCCCTTGCCATTCATTAATTTCAAGGCATCATAAAGATGAGAGGGAACCGGTCCGTGTTCCATGGCGATAAAAGTATCCTTAACTAAATGTTGACCATATTTTGCATAGAGATTCCTTTCCGCAAAATAGATAATCTTAAACAAATGAATGAAATCCGTTTCACCACATTTGTCTAAGACATACAAAGCTACCGCTTTAAGCTTAGCGATATCCTCCGCCGACATTTTATTCATACTTCTCATAATCAATTCCTTCTATATTTAGCACTTCTGCCGCAAAAATACGCTTTTTCCTCGAAACCACCAAGAAAATCACAAGAAATTTGCAAATTATCAGCAGATAACCACGAAAATCTGTAAACGA
>OQVH01001697.1_pt1 | contig 13235 bp, 16 predicted proteins | sample 1691641 | NCBI WGS metagenome assembly OQVH01 (sample SAMN03418286, study PRJEB22391) | human gut metagenome | biome: human-gut; feature: organic feature; material: feces | host: Homo sapiens | place: Italy | collected 2013-04
GGCTTGATCCGGATTACAACTGATAAGCAAAAGAGTGACTAAAAATAGAAGATAGATCATGGTCATTTTTGTTTTAAGAAAAAAGCTGGTTTTAGCAGATATCACCAGCTAAAACCAGCCCTTTCTTTTGTTGCTAACCTCCTGTAGTGTTACAGTTTTGTACGCCACCATAATTTGAGCATTTATTACTGCATTCAGAGCAGCTTGTTACTTCAATTGAGGAAGAAAGATTATGACAATGACAATACGCACTTCCTCCCCCTAAGATTTTCATCATTTGCTCTTTTGGAAGAACTTTACCTTGTTGGTTTAGTACGACTTTTGTCAGTTTTTTGAGTTTGTCCATAATTTGAAAGATTTAAAAAGTTAATAGATGTGTAATGCTTTGATGTTTACAAATAAAATTAAAAAAATATTAAAAACAAGAAAAACGGTGCTTTGTGTGTTTTGTTTAATGTATTTTATCTATTTAATTGTATAGGGTACAAAAATTAACTTTTACGGGAAGGTCATGAGAAATGATGTAACCTAATTTTATTTTGAACTTCCTTGTTCTTTTATCGGTTAACATGAAGCTTAGAAAAACAGCTCATACTAACTTTCAACCCTGTGAAGTTTTTCAGGAGAAGGTTCTCTAAGATGTGAAGTACCTTAGAAAATAACAGTAAAATCTGTGAAGTAAATTTAGGCATAGTCAGTACGCTCATACATTTAAGATTGAGTAGTACTAACTTTCCTAAGTAAGTATATATCCTTTGCCACTAGCAGTATATATTCTATGGGCAAGTAAGTACTACTGCTTTTTTTCGGTTATATAAGTTGACAGACAGGTTTGTTTAGATCTTATAGTAGTAAGGCCGCACTCCTTCCGGCAGGAAGAAACGGATATCCTTGCCGGTTTGGTAAGCGTTACGGATAAATGTGGAGGAGATTTCCATCAAGGGAGCGTCTACCTTTTTCACGTTCGGATAAATGGCAGGGATCGAGATGTCGAATCCTAGGCGGGGATAAATCAGCAGTTTGTAGTCTTGGAGTATTTTTTCGTGTTCTTTCCATCGGGGAAAAAGCTGCCAGTTATCGGCTCCCATGATAAAATAAAAGTCCCGATTTGGATAGTTACGGGATAAGGTTCGTAGGGTATCAATGGAATAAGAAGGTTTCGGTAGGTAGAACTCAATATCGCAGACCCTGAATTTAGGATATCCGTCAATAGCGGCTTGGGCCATTTCCAGCCGTAGTGAGTCATCGAGCAGGTCATCCTTTTTCTTCAGCGGATTGTGAGGCGTGACTACGAACCACACCTCATCCAATCCCTCGAACTCACATAGCCAGTTCGCCAAGGCGAGATGGCCTATGTGAATGGGATTGAATGATCCACTGTAAATCCCGGTCTTGAGTCCCATACGATTTTTACTTAACCCTTCTTTTGCCAACCCTTATAGTTGATAAAACAAATGAATATATTAAATATCAGGGCACCCCCGATGATATACTCCTTATAATACAGGCTGATACCACCTAATACGAGGCTCGCTATCCCACAAACGATAGAAAGCCCCATCATAAAACGGGTATTCTTGAATATATTAGGCATAGACTATTTGTTTAAGAACTCACGAATGATCTTCAACGCGTCTTTTTGGGCGGTCTCCAGATCATCGTTTACGACAACCTTATCAAACTGTCCCGCAAACCCTAATTCATACTCAGCCTTGGCGATACGGCTTTCGATAACTTCCGGGCTGTCTGTTCCCCGTCCTTCCAATCGCTTCCGTAGGTCATCGATGCAAGGAGGTTGGATAAAGACAGACAGGGCACGGTCTCCATAGAATTTCTTGATATTGCATCCGCCTACCACATCCACATCGAAAATCACGTTATCCCCTTCGTTCAAGATACGCTCTACCTCGCTCTTTAACGTACCGTAATATTTATCGGTATACACCTCCTCATATTCCAAGAAGTCTCCATTAGCGATACGACTGCGGAACTCTTCCGGCGTAAGGAAATAATATTCCACACCATTCTTCTCGGTTCCCCGCGGAGCCCGGCTGGTAGCCGAGATGGAGAAACGAAGGTGTAAATCTTGTTTCAAAAGATAATTAATAATGGTTGATTTTCCGGAACCCGAGGGTGCGGAGAAGATAATTAATTTGCCAGCCATTCTCGTTAATCTTATTATAATACGTTTAGTACCTGTTCCTTGATTTGTTCCAACTCGTCTTTCATCTGGACCACGATCTTCTGCATCTCGGCATGGTTGCTCTTTGATCCGAGCGTATTGATCTCACGCCCCATTTCCTGAGCGATAAAACCGAGCTTCTTGCCTTGGCCGTGACCGGATTCCATGGTTGAGATAAAATATTTCAAGTGGTTGTCCAAACGGTTCTTTTCCTCGTTGACATCCAGCTTCTCGATGTAATAGATCATTTCTTGTTCGAAACGATTCTTGTCATAGTCCTTCTCGGCTATCTTTTGCAGGTTATCCATGATACGAGCTTTGATTTTCTCGATACGTTCCCCCTCGTATTTCTCCACTTCTTTCAACAGAGTGGCGATATTGGCTATCTTTTGCTCAAAAAGCTTTTGAAGCATGGCTCCTTCTTGGATACGGAAATCACACAGGTGCTTGATAGCGTCCTTTACCGTTTCTAAAACCACCCCCCATTCGGATTCGTCCGGTTCTACGGTCTCGGACTTGATTGCGTCCGGCATCCGGAGCAAGGTCTGGAACCAATCGTTCGGAACGCTGATATTCAGTTTCTCTGCGATCTCCTTGATTTGGTTGTAATAATTCTCTACGGCGGCAAGATTGATCTGTGTAGGAGTATCTTTGCCTATATATTCTATAAAGATATTGAACTCAACTTTTCCCCGCTCCAAAGATTGAAGTAACAGGCTCCGAAGCTCCATTTCCTTATCCTTGTATATGGAAGGGATACGGGTGGACAAATCCAATTGCTTACTGTTTAAAGCCTTTATCTCTACGGTTACTTTTTTTGAAGGGAGCTCGGCAGTAACCTTACCGAACCCAGTCATTGATTGTATCATTTTTCTCAAAAGTTTGCGCAAAGATAGTGGTTTCCTTTTAGATTTGATGTTTATTTTCTCATAAATAGATGTTTCTCATAGGGCTGCCTTGATAGTATAATGAATTTTTGTATACCTTCGCAACCTAATCAGATTGAAGGATTGAGATTGTTTGTTCGTTCAATTATCAATTGTTAATAGTTAATTATTATGTCATTGATCTTAAATATCGAGACATCCACTTCCGTATGTTCAGTAGCCCTGTCGGAAGGGGAGGAGGTGGTCTTTGAGAAGGCTTCCTTTGAGGGGCCGTCTCATGCGGCGTTATTGGGCGTTTATATGGAAGAGGCATTAGAGGCCGCGAAGTCGAAAGGGATGAAACTGGATGCCGTGGCGGTAAGTAGCGGACCCGGATCTTATACGGGATTACGCATCGGGGTGTCTGTGGCTAAAGGATTATGCTTTGGGTATGGTATTCCTTTGATCGGTATTCATACGCTGGATATTTTAGCGTCTGCCGCTATCCGGAAAAATAAGGAGGAGGCCGATTGCTTGTATTGCGCTATGTTGGATGCCCGCCGTATGGAAGTCTACTCTTCGATTTATGATTCCCATCTCAACACGATACGTGCCACGACTGCTGATATCGTAGATGCTGATTCGTATGCTTCTTTTTTAGAGAACGGTAAGGTTTGTTTCTTTGGAGACGGTGCCGCTAAATGTGAGACGGTAATCACTTCTCCGAACGCCTGTTTTATAGCTGGTATTTATCCATTGGCTGTAAATATGGCATCCTTGTCGCAGAAAGCATATGATGATGGCCGTTTTGAGAATGTGGCTTATTTTGAGCCTTTCTATTTGAAAGAATTCCAAGCAACGATCGCTAAGAACAAAGTGCTGAACGAGGCGTTAGGGAAAAACAAATAAGAGTAAGGGTACACAACCAAATTCATGTTCCGGCTGTTTATTCTAAAATGAATAAATCAGTTAAAGACATGAGAAAGAAAAGTGTGAATACGCTATTGGTATTTGGTGTGGTTGTCGCTATAATCCTTTTGATGATCTGGTTGTTCCTCGGGACAACGTTGGTGGAGGATACGAGTACGGAGATTACTCCGGTTTCTATAGAGCAAACTAACTGAGAACAATAACATAAAAAGGCGGGATCCTTTCGGACCTCGCCTTTTTTAATATAGATAGTTGTTTTATTAACCAAGGAATCCTAGCAAGATACCGGCAGCTACAGCGGAACCGATTACACCTGCTACGTTCGGACCCATAGCGTGCATCAACAAGTAGTTGCTTGGATCGTATTCCAAACCTACGTTCTGGGAAATACGGGCAGCGTCAGGTACGGCGGATACACCGGAGTTACCGATCAACGGATTGATCTTGTTGCCTTCTTTCAAGAACAGGTTAAAGAACTTAACGAACAATACACCGGCACAAGTAGCGATAACGAATGACAACGCACCCAAACCGAAAATCTTGATAGAGTTCAATGTTAAGAACTGGGTCGCTTGTGTAGAAGCACCTACCGTGATGCCTAACAAGATCGTAATAACATCGATCAGCGGGCCGCGGGCTGTCTCTGCCAAACGGCGAGTAACACCACTTTCCTTGATCAAGTTACCGAAGAACAACATTCCTAACAATGGCAAACCAGACGGTACCAAGAAGGCTGTTAATAACAAGCCAACGATCGGGAAAACGATTTTCTCCGTCTGTGAAACGGCTCTTGGAGGTTTCATACGGATCACACGTTCTTTCTTCGTTGTAAGCAATCTCATAAACGGTGGCTGGATAATAGGAACCAATGCCATATATGAGTATGCGGATACAGCGATAGCACCCATCAAGTTAGGAGCTAACTTGGATGACAAGAAGATTGCGGTTGGACCATCCGCTCCTCCGATAATACCGATAGCACCGGCTTGGCTCGGGTCAAATCCCATTTGCAATGCAATGATATAAGCACCGAAAATACCAAATTGGGCGGCAGCTCCGACTAGCATTAACTTAGGGTTGGATATCAAAGCGGAGAAGTCTGTCATGGCACCGATACCGAGGAATATCAAGGGGGGATACCAACCTTGTTTCACTCCTTGGTACAAAATGTTCAATACAGAACCCTCTTCGTATATACCTAATTGTAATCCGGCATCCTTGAAAGGGATATTTCCGATCAAGATACCGAAACCAATAGGAATCAGAAGCATTGGCTCGAATTCATATTTAATCGCTAGGAATATGAACAGCAAACCTACCAATAGCATCACGATATGCCCTGGAGTCGCGTTCGCAAATCCTGTATAGGAGAGAAATATTTGGATATTTTCTCCTAGGAATTGTAAGAAACTTTCTTGCATATCATTAACCGATTACAACGAGATCTGCACCTTCCAATACAGAGTCGCCTTTGTTTACCTTAATTTCTACAATTTTACCGTCACGATCGGCATTGATGTTGTTTTCCATCTTCATGGCTTCCAATACCAAGATCTTTTGGCCTCTCTTAACTGTATCGCCGACTTTACAGTCTACACTTAAAATTACACCTGGTAGCGGAGATTTAACAGCGCCGGCTACACTTGGAGCTGCTTGACGGGTGATAACAGGTTCACCACTGGCATTGGTCGGAGCTTGAGCCGGACGTTTCAATGTAACCATTTGTTTTTTCGCAGGTTTCTCCATTTTTACGTTATAAGGGGTTCCGTTTACCTCTACCTCTGCCACATCATCTACAACTGAGTTGATATGTACTTTATATGTGTTACCGTTAATGGTATATTTAAAACTTTTCATTCGTCAATTGGATTTTAGGATGATTACTTTTTATTTGGAGTCTGACGCAGAGAATAAAGCTTAGAACTCCATGGTGAATAACTGCGTTGAACCTTGTGGATAGTCAATACCGTGTTCTCGATATCGTGGTTGTCATCGCTCATCTCATAAAGAGCGGTAGCGATAGCGGCAAAAATTTCACCTGATTCTTGACCGATATTGGCTGATACGGCAGCACCTGTTCCTGCGGCTTTTTGGGCGTTACGCTTGCTAGCTTTGATCGCTGCGTTACCGATCTGCTTGAATACTAGATACAAAATGATTAAGCCAAGGAATACGACTGCCATGGCTGTTATGGTCATACCAATACCCCATGGGTCGTTCCGTTGGAAGTTCTCAAGTTTCGCATTCGAATCTAACGTCAGATTATTGGTGCTAGGAGTCACTTTGTCAAGGATACTCCAATTACCTACTCCATCAAGATCCAGACCGTAACTAACATCTGCTTTTTGCCCGGCAGGGATTGTCACCTCGTCGATCAAAGTTGTACCATCTGAATCATATAAGGCCAGATAATTATCTTTGTTTGGATCGAATGTGAAGTTTACATGAAATGTCCCTTTTGTTGGCTGATCATCTGCCCAAAAAAGAAGATGCTGGCGGGGAGGAACTTTGGTAAGTACATCTCCCTTCGGGATCATATATTTTCTGGGATTACTTTTATCGTTCGTTAAGAAGCATCCTCGTAAATCCACCGTACCTGCTGAGTTATTAAACAACTCAAACCATGGATGGCGTTTTCCATAGTCATCAACAAAGTTATCTTCATTGACAACTAGCACTTCATTTAATTTAACGGAGGTAGTCAACTGTGCCTTGGCTCCCATACTGAAGAGAACCATTAACAGTAGCAATACCCCTATTTTCTTATTTATCATATTCATCTCCTGTTTTACGGATTATAGAGGCAGGTTATCATGTTTCTTAGCAGGATTGCTTAACTTCTTAGTCTGCAATTGCTGCAAAGCACGAATAATACGGAAACGAGTGTTACGCGGTTCGATAACATCGTCGATATAACCGTATTGAGCTGCGTTATAAGGATTAGCGAATGCTTTCTTATATTCAGCTTCTTTCTCTGCTGCGCATGCTTTCGGATCTTCAGCGGCTGCTACTTCCTTGGCGAAGATAACCTCTACGGCACCGCTCGGGCCCATAACGGCGATCTCGGCTGTCGGCCATGCGTAATTCATATCACCACGTAAATGTTTAGAACTCATTACGCAATAAGCTCCACCGTAAGACTTACGCAATGTAACGGTAATCTTAGGAACGGTAGCCTCACCATAAGCGTAAAGCAATTTAGCGCCATGAAGGATTACACCGTTGTATTCCTGACCTGTACCCGGAAGGAATCCCGGAACGTCAACCAATGTTACCAAAGGAATATTGAAAGCGTCGCAGAAACGAACGAAGCGACCTGCTTTACGAGATGCGTTGCTATCCAAGCATCCTGCCATAACCTTCGGCTGGTTGGCTACGATACCGACGGATTGTCCGTTGAAACGAGCGAAACCTACGATGATATTCTTGGCGTAATCCGCATGAACCTCTAGGAACTCGTTGTTATCGACGATCGTACCGATAACCTCATACATATCGTAAGATTGGTTAGCGTTATCGGGAATGATATCATTCAATACATCGTCCAAACGATCGATCGGGTCTTTACACTCAACTAACGGCGTTTCCTCTAAGTTGTTCTGAGGTAAGAAACTGAGCAATTTACGAATCAATTGCAAACCATCCTCTTCTGTATCAACAGCGAAATGGGCTACACCCGATTTTGTAGTGTGTACGCTGGCTCCACCCAACTGCTCTTGGGTTACATCCTCACCTGTTACGGTTTTTACTACTTTCGGACCTGTCAAGAACATGTAGCTGGTACCACGTGTCATGATGTTGAAGTCTGTCAAAGCCGGAGAATAAACGGCTCCACCGGCGCAAGGGCCGAAGATACCGGAAATCTGGGGAACAACACCGGAAGCCAAGATGTTGCGTTGGAAAATTTCAGCGTATCCTGCCAAGGCATTTACTCCTTCTTGGATACGAGCTCCACCGGAGTCGTTCAAACCGATAACGGGAGCGCCCATCTTCATGGCTTGATCCATTACTTTACAGATCTTCATAGCCAAAGCCTCAGACAAGGCTCCACCGAATACGGTGAAATCTTGAGCGAAGATATATACCAAACGTCCGTCGATCGTACCATAACCTGTTACGATACCATCGCCTAAGTATTTAGTTTTCTCGATACCGAAGTTTGTACAACGGTGTTGAACAAACATGTCGAATTCCTCGAAACTACCTTCGTCAAGCAACATGGCGATACGCTCACGAGCGGTATATTTGCCTTTTTTGTGCTGTGATTCGATTCTTTTCTCTCCTCCACCCAAGCGAGCTTGCTCACGAAGTGCGATGAGCTCTTTTACTTTTTCAAGCTGGTTACTCATTGTATTTTGATTTGTTGTTAGAAATGAACGGATTAATTATTTGTTGCCCGGCATGCAAAGTTCTGTCAATACGCTGCAAGTTGATTTCGGGTGAAGGAAAGCGATGTTCAAGCCTTCTGCGCCACCACGGGGAGCTTTATCGATTAATTTAACGCCTTTTTCCTCAGCCTCGTTCAAAGCTGCCTGTACATCAGGTACCGCGAATGCGATATGGTGGATACCTTCACCTTTTTTCTCGATAAATTTCGCGATCGTGCTATCTTCGCTGGTCGGCTCTAGTAATTCAATCTTAGTCTGTCCTACCTTGAAAAATGCGGTTTTTACTTTTTGGTCTGCTACTACTTCGATATTGTAGCATTTTAATCCAAGAACGCCTTCATAATAGGGTAAACAAGCCTCGATACTCTTCACTGCGATACCTAAATGTTCGATATGTGTAAGTTCCATGTCAATAATAATTTAAAGATTTAGTAAATGTTTGTTTCTATTGTGTGCAAATGTACACTACTTTTTATGAATGAGGAAATAATTTTTTGTTTTTATCTTTCAGTAAATGTGTTTAAAGATACATTTTATTAAAAATCGACAATCAGACGAACGTTCAATTGACGTCCGGTCAGATAGTTTGGAACTGCGTATTGGACATTATATACATCTGTTATCCAATAGTAGGAACTAACGTTTTTGATGTCTAATATGTTAAATACATCCAGACCTAGCCAAATGTTTTTCAAATGGCGGAAGAAGCCCCTGTCCATGATAGCGTCCGTGCCTCCTGCCAATTGATAGGAGAGGCCGATATCCACACGTTTGTAGGCGGGCGTACGGAAATAGCCGGCTTCGTATCCTTTGCCCGGGATTGTCTGGGGAAGTCCTCCGGATAGAACTCCTTTCAGATTTAGCTTGACTCGTTTATAGCCCGGGAAATAATCTTGGAAGAAAAGTGAGATGTTGTAGCCTTGGCTATTGGCCATAGGTACGGTCGTTGTTTCCCGGATGGTTTGCTGGGCTTTCATCAAGGAAAAGCTGATCCATGAGTCGGTACCCGGTACGAATTCTCCGAAGAATTTGACATCGAGTCCCATGGCGTAACCTTTGGCGCAGTTCTCGCCGTAATAGCGGATCTTGACGTTATCTACGGTGTAGGGATTCAGATTGTCCAGCTTTTTATAGTACATCTCGGCGGTCACCTTGAAATTCCGGTCTACGGCACGGAACGTATAATCTCCTCCCAATATGAAATGGATGGAGCGTTGTGACTTTAGATCTTTGTTCAATACCGTGATATTATTGCCGTTCTCGTCTTTGTCTACTTTACGTAATTCCTTGTAGAAGGGCGATTGATAATACAGTCCGGTGGCGAAACGGAGCGTCAAGTCTTGGTCGAAGTTCGGGATAAAGCCCAATGAGGCACGGGGACTGAAAAGGAACTCCTTATTATAAGTCCAATAACTACCTCTAACTCCTGCGACTAACGTGAACAGACCTTGCTTGGTCCTGAATTTGAACGCGTCTTGCGCATAAGCGGAAAAGCGTGTGCTTTCTATCTGATTATCAGAAAAGAGGTTCGAATATACGCTTACGTTATTACCCGTTTGGGGCAAAGAATAACCCGAGGAATCCCTTTTTTCCCATTCACTGATCTTATCATTGATTTTTTCCATTTGTACCGTGGCTCCCCATTTCAACGTATTGTTTAAAAGGCGGGCCATCCCATAATGCCCGACATTCATGACGGTGGAGTTCAAACGGTTTCGTGCGTGCTCGTGATAACGGCCTACGGACATGGCGGCTGACGCGTCGTCATCCGGATTTTCCGCTCCGTTCTCGCTCAGCCAATATTCTCCGGCGATATCGTATCCCTCTTCTTCCTTGCTTTTGAAAGCGGAGGCTTGAAGTCCCAACTCTGTGTTCTCATTGGGGTTGTGTTTCAATGTAAGCGCACCGAATAAGGTTTGGAAACGGTCTCTTTCCCTTCCGTCGAAATAGACTTTGAAGTTCTTGGGATGCTCGGCTGTACCGAAAGAGGTTTCCCGACTATAAGGGGTGAATTTATAATTATTGTTAGCGAGGTTTCCCAAGAAATTGATTTCCCATTTAGGGGCCAATTGGTACGTGATGTAAGTTTGCAGATCGATAAATTTAGGGTCGTATTCAGCGTCTGTATCCATGGTACCCAAAATAGACCGACCGCTTTTAAAGCGGAAACCCGTTACTTGGGTAAATTTACCGATAGAACTGCCTACATAAGCATTTGCGCCCAACAAGCTCGCGGAAGCCGAGCCTTCGAATATCTTAGGCTTTTTATAGGTAATATCCAGCACGGAACTCATCTTGTCTCCGTAACGGGCCTCGAAGCCACCGGCGGCGAAATTGACCGCCTCCGTTAGGTCCGGATTGATAAAGCTAAGGCCCTCTTGTTGTCCCGAGCGAATCAGAAGCGGACGGAATACCTCGATACCATTCACATAAACGATATTTTCATCATAACTACCTCCACGTACGGAATACTGGGAACTTAGCTCGTTATTGGACGATACGCCGGCAAACGTAACGACCAAGCTCTCTATACTACCTCCGGAGGGATCGGGCAATAACTTGATTTTGTCCGCATTTAGGGACTCCATGGTCGTGGTCTGTTTGCGGATGGCAGTAACAGATACTTCCCCTAAATCAAATGAGGTATTGTTCATCTGTACGTTCAGGCGCATATCCGCTTGTGCCGAGGGAATGATACGCTCTGCCTTATTATATCCCAGACAGGAGTAAATAATGGAGATAGAGTCTCCCGGCGATATGGAAAAGGAATAATATCCCTTCTCGTTGGTCATGGAGCCGATCAACGTGTTCTTAACCCGGACATTCACTAATTCCAGGGGGTTACCGTCGGCGTCACGGACATAACCAGTGATTTTTATGCGGCCCTCGCCAAAGGCACTCACGGAAATAAGTATAAATAGCAGCGCGGCTATCACACGAATCTTCATAATCTATTGTTCAATTATAAAAATACTAACGAGAAAAAAGAACGATACGTATATATGGGTGCAAAAAATTATATTTATATTTGCGAATCTTAATATTAAAAGAGTACAAAGAACGAAAAAAATGGAGAGTTTTGCAACACTTATACAAAATAGAAGAAGTACACGTAAGTTTACCGAACAACTACTTTCACCCGAGCAGGTAGAACTGATCTTGAAGGCGGCGTTGATGGCTCCGGCCTCAAAACGTAGTAATCCTTGGCAGTTCGTGGTCGTGGAAGATAAGGAAATGTTGAAGAAACTTGCCGGGTGTAAGAAAAATGGTTCCGCTTTTCTGGAGGGTTGTGCCTTGGCCGTGGTTGTCTTGGCGAATGTGATGGAAAGCGATGTTTGGATCGAGGACGCTTCGGTCGCTTCTATTTATATGCAATTGCAAGCAGAGGATTTGGGATTGGGCAGTTGCTGGTGTCAGATCCGGAACCGGGTAACAGAGGACGAGGCGGATTCGAATAATTATGTTCGTTCGTTGCTGGATATCCCTTATCAATTGGATGTCTTGTCTATCATTGGTATCGGTTATAAGGATCAGGTTCGTAAGCCTTTTGATGAATCCCATTTACAATGGGAGAAGATACATATAGGAAAGTTCTCTCTTCCGGAAGAAAATAAAGAGACGGGAGAATGAGAGTCGTATTTGTTGGTGCCGGAAACTTAGCTACCCGGCTTTCGTTGGAAATGCGTAAGTCTGGAATGAGTATCGGGCAAGTATATAGTCACACAAGTGAGCATGCTAAGATTTTAGCTGATGAATTGGGATGTGGGTGGACCGTGATCCCGGAAGAGATTGTGGAAGATGCCGACTTGTATGTTTTCTCTTTGAAAGATGCCGTGCTCCAAGATGTTATCGCCCGTGTAAAACCGAATAACGGTTTGTGGGTGCATACGGCAGGGAGTATGCCTATCTCTGTATTTGAAGGTTTTACGGCTAGATATGGGGTGGTTTATCCGTTACAAACGTTTAGTAAGAGTAGGGAGGTGGATTTCAAGAAAATACCGTTCTTTTTAGAGGCGAACTCGTCTGAAGATGAGAAGGTGCTGGGAGAGGTGGCTAGGGCGCTCTCCTGTGATGTCCGTTTCCTCTCCTCCGAGAAGCGAAAGAACTTACATTTAGCGGCGGTTTTCGCTTGTAATTTTACGAATCATATGTATGCGCTAGCTGAAAAGATCTTGGAAGAACAGCAAATACCGGGAGAGGTCTTGCTACCTTTGATAGACGAGACAGCCGCTAAGGTACATGTAATGTCGCCGGTGCGAGCCCAAACGGGACCAGCTATACGATATGACGAAAATGTGATAAACAAACATATGGCTATGCTTAAAGATCCGGATATGCGAAATCTATATGAGCTGATTAGCCGAAGTATACATAAGGAGGCTCGACATGAGTAGTATAAACTATGATTTGAGAAAAATAAAGGCTTTTGTCTTTGATGTAGACGGGGTGCTATCCTGCGATGTGATTCCGCTTCACCCGAATGGCGATCCGATGCGTACGGTCAATATCAAGGATGGCTATGCCTTGCAATTGGCCGTGAAGAAAGGTTATGAGGTCGCTATAATTACGGGCGGATATACGGAAGCCGTACAGATTCGCTTTTCTCGTTTAGGAATACAACATATTTATATGCGTAGCGCTGTAAAGGTGCATGACTTTAAGGATTTCATGGAAAAAACGGGCTTGTCTCCTGAGCACATCATGTATGCGGGTGATGATATTCCTGATTATGAGGTAATGACGCGAGTTGGATTGCCGGTGGCACCTGCGGATGCGGCTCCGGAGATCAAGGAGATAGCGAAATATATATCCTCCCGGCGAGGGGGCGAAGGCGTCGATCTTGTACTTTTTTAAATTCTCTAACATAAC
>OQVH01001702.1_pt1 | contig 13200 bp, 9 predicted proteins | sample 1691641 | NCBI WGS metagenome assembly OQVH01 (sample SAMN03418286, study PRJEB22391) | human gut metagenome | biome: human-gut; feature: organic feature; material: feces | host: Homo sapiens | place: Italy | collected 2013-04
CGAATGCCTCGAATCTGTATCATACCTATAAATATTCGAAGGAATCCATGCGAGGTGGACATACCGAGCTGACATCGCAAGACAATTCCCAAGAAAATACGGGCAGCGGATTGGATAAGGATTACATTACTCAATGGAGTTATGGCAAGATGGAGACGCTTACCCTGCTTATTCCCGACAGTAAGGGAGGAGCCAGTGGACTGCTCTCCGAGAACGAGAATGCGACGAAAGCAGCCGATCCTCAAATCCGTCCTTATCTGTCTCAGGTCGACCGATACTGGGGTGACCAGCCTTTCACGTCTGGGCCCGTTTACGTGGGTGCGTTGATCTTCTTTTTGTTCGTATTGGGGTGTTTTATCGTTCGTACTCCGTTGAAATGGGCTTTGCTTGTAGTAACTATATTGACCGTTATGCTGTCCCCTCCGCCAGCCAATACAGCGGCGACACCCAATACTCCGGTGGCTTTGAAAAAGCGAGGCAACATATGCGAACGATAATGTTCTACCGCATAGGCTATCACTACGGCAAGGATAACAAACAAAAAATAATAGGACATTTGCACATGGTTCGACATGATTTGCAATGCCCCGAACAGAGCAGCCAACGCTCCACCCAACAGATATTTACCCCGATAGGCCAGCACGATACCGGCGATCGTCGGCGGGATATAAGCCAAAGTAATAAACTTCCAAATGTGCCCCGCCGCGATAATAATGAAAAAATAGGAAGAAAACGCATAGGCTATCGCCCCAAAGGCTGCCAGATACCAACGGACATTCAGCGACAACATAAGGATATAAAAGCCCAACATCATGATAAACAACAAAGACACCGGCGAAACCAGCCACAAGTTGTAGATCTTTTGCAATCCTTTCAACGGTTCATTGCTCGCATAGCTCGGAGCTATTTGGAACGTGGGCATACCGGAGAATACCGTACCCGTCCAACGAGGCATTTCTCTGGTCTCTTCGGCATACGTTTTCGCCTCATGCCCGATAGCTAAACCTTGTTGGGTGTCATGTTGAAACAATATTTTCCCTTCGATTACATCGGGACAAAAATAAACGAACGATAATAATACAAACACCAATACCGGCAATAATGCCCAAAAATTCCTATGGTTTTTCATTTCTCCAAATCTGTATATTCTGTGCAAATGTACGAGTTTAACCGAAATAATCCCACTTCAAGAAGAACAATCTGAAACAAAAACGTTTATCTTCTATTCCTTTATTAATAGAGCCGGAGCTGCACTGGGCAACTCCGGCTCTATTAATAAAGACTTATCTTCTATCTTATTTCACAAGCGAAGCGATATCGAATTTTGCAAATTCAAGATCGGTAGCAGCTTGTTGGGCTTTCGAAGAATCCATGCTGATAGATTTCTTCAAGTTGGAAACAACCATTTGTTCGTTGTTGGTACGAGCACCCAAAACAGCCATCAAATAGTATGTATTGGCATTAGGAGCTTCAACACCGGCCAAAGTAGCTTTTGCTTTGCTGTAATCTTTCGTCAAGATTTGAGCCAAAGCAGCATTGTTGGATTTAACATCGCCGAATGCTTTAACAGCTGCGTTATAGTCGCCTTTCTTCATGTAGAATACACCCAATGCTTCGTTCAATTCTTCTACACCAGCAGATTTACCAAATGCTTGTTCTGCCTTAGCATAGTCGTTATTAGCCAAGCTGATCAAGCCTTGATTCATAGCAACTTCGGGAGTATTGGGAGCAATGCGGGCAGCTTTTGCAAAGTTGTTTTGAGCAGCAGCCAAATCGCCTTCTTCGTATTGAACCATACCCAAGTTGTTGTATCCACGATAATCGTTAGGATAGATTTCAACGACTTTTGCATAAATAGCGGCTTTTTCTTTATTGGTCTTTACCAAAGTAGCAGCATAAAGTAATTCGTCAACAGAAAGAGCTTTGGCATCTTCCTTAGCCAATTTCGAAATTTCTTCGTCAGATTTACCGATAACGTTTACAGAAGCTGTGATTCTAGAATAACGCAATTGGGGAAGAATTTCTTCGGCCAATACTTTGAACACAGAAGACATGTTCTTGATTTCACGTTCGCGTTGTTCAGGATCGGAATACATTGAAAGAACATTCAAAATAAGTTCTTTGTCTTGGATATTCGATTTCGAAACCAATTCTTTGAAACCTTCCCAGTCTTGAGCTGTAAATTCGGCAGTCATATCGGCATCGATTTTACCTTTCTTCAAGCTCTTCTTCATATAGTTAACCGTATTTTTCTCACGGTTTTCGGCCAAAGTCGTATTCAACTTAACACCACCATCGGGAGAAGCGTAAGAAGCGACATTGATATTGGTCAATTCCTTATTAGGAGCTTCGGTAGCAGCTTTGATTTCATTGTGCAAAGCGTTCATTTGTTCCGATTTCAATTGCTCAGAACGCAAGTTGGCTTGTTGAATAAGGAACATAATGTCGGCAGAATATTTTTCTTCTATGATACGTTGGAACTTATCGGGCGTAATAGCAGGATTCAACTCTTGTGCGTTAGCGATCTCGGCCGTAGAAATAACGCCTTCTGCAACAGTTACACGAGGAAGGTCATACGTTTTTTTGCCTCTTTGTACCTTAAATGCCAATTGCAATTCCGATTTCCGCATAGCAGGAATGTATTTGAAATTAACCGGCATTGAAACAACGCCACCCATTTTATAAGAAATGGCTTGGTCGTTACCTTCTACTTTTTCACCTTGATAAACAAACGGAGTTCCGGCAGTTTCACCATCGGCATAAACCAAATACGGAGTTACGGTTACAACCGATTTCTTATCGAAATATTTTTCAGGGAAAGTTCCAGTAACCGTTGCAGGAACTTGACCGCCCACTACTTCAAGAGGAGAAGGGGTTACCGTAAAATAATCGGCCGATAACGGCTTCATGTCTTTGTTACACCCTACAAATGCTAGTGTCATGAGAAGCATTAGAGGAAGATAGATTTTCTTAATCATAATAATAATTGTTTGGTTACACTTATTTTTTGAAATATTACTTTTATAGTCAACTGTTTAAAAACAAAATACTCCTATTGCGGTTAATATTTAAGGCAAAAATAAACAAAAATAGAACACTCCCACTATTTTTATACAAATTTTTTTATCTAACCTTCATAATTTATAAGGTTTTCTTATTTCTGGGGTGGTGTTGCAATATCTCTTGTCGTAAAAACTGCCGGTCGAGATGAGTATATATTTCTGTCGTAGTGATACTTTCATGGCCCAACATCTGTTGTATTGCCCGTAAATTTGCTCCTCCTTCCAACAGATGGGTAGCAAATGTATGCCGCAACGTGTGCGGACTGACTTTCTTACGAATGCCACATCTTTCACAAGCCCTCTTGATAATATAGAAGATCATTACTCTGGTGAGTTGTGTCCCCCGGCGATTCAGAAACAAAATATTCTCGTTGCCCCGCTTTATATCGAGGGATAGCCGATCATCTATATAAGGACGAATTTCTTTAATCGCTTTCTCTGAAATAGGAACCAACCTCTGCTTTTTACCCTTACCTTCCACGATGATATAACCGTCGTTAAAATAGAGGTTGGACATACGAAGCCCCACCAATTCGGAAACACGAAGGCCACAACTATACAATGTTTCTACAATCGCTCGATTGCGGCGTTCTTCCGGTTTCGACAGGTCGAACGAGTTAACCAACTCGTCCACCTCCTCTACTGTCAGCACGTCGGGCAACTTCATACCCAATTTAGGAGTCTCTATCAATTCCGAAGGATTCGTATCGATGCATTTCTCCATTCTCAAAAAATTGAAAAAAGATTTTATCCCCGAAATAATACGAGCCTGCGACCGTGCACCGATACCCAAATCTTGTAATGTAGCGACAAACTGATGCAAATCGGCTCCTGTAACGGTTTTCCAATCCAAATTTTCCGAGTCGATAAAGTCGACCAGCTTTTCTACATCGGACATATAACCGGCTATCGTATTCTCCGAAAGCCCTCGTTCCAGTCTCAAATAACGACTAAAACGTTTTAACAAATTATCCGTACCAACTAATGCCATTTTCTTTTTATCCGATATCTCATTTTTTTTCTGTAATTTTGCACTAAATTCAGGAGTAGTTTTTTTGAGCTTTTATACAAAACAAAGCTACGCTAATGGCAGACTATTCCGTATCTTGATGAAAATAGGCAAAATCGAAGAGAATACGAAACATGTATTTCTCCTTACAAAGATAGTGATTTATGGATATTCTTATTATTAACGGGCCGAATCTTAACCTTTTGGGGAAGAGAGAAAAAAGCATTTACGGAGAAAAAAGTTTCGAAGATTATCTCTGTGAATTGCAGCAACGTTATGCCCAACACCACATTACATACTATCAATCCAACATAGAGGGCGAACTCATCGGAAAAATTCAAGAAGCCGGTTTTTCCTGCGACGGCATTGTCCTTAACGCCGGTGCATACACACACACGTCTATTGCAATCGGCGATGCCATACGAGCAGTACCCGCCCCCGTTATAGAGGTGCACATTTCCAATATACATGCCAGGGAAGAGTATCGACACACATCAATGATAGCCGCCGCAGCGAAGGGGTCAATCATCGGATTCGGACTCGACTCATACCGGCTCGCCATAGAAGCTCTAACTGAAAACGAACGATAAATTAATCATATATGTCCAAATATACCAAAATAGTAGCCACCATTTCCGACGCTCGTTGCGACGTCGATTTTATCAAGCAGCTATACGAAAGCGGCATGAATGTGGTGCGTATGAATTCAGCCCATTTGCAAGAAGAAGGATTTCAAAAAATCATCGACAACGTGCGTGCCGTTTCGAACAAAATAGCCATTTTAATGGATACAAAAGGACCCGAAGTGCGCACTACCGCATTGTCGGGGGATTCAAACATTTTGTTTTCGACGGGCGACATCGTTCGCATCACGGGAAAAGAAGGAACATTGACCGGCAACGGATATATCGGGGTAAGTTATCCCCGTTTTGCAGAGGACCTTTCCATAGGCAGCCACATACTTATCGATGACGGAGAGCTCGAATTTGTCGTGCGAAAAAAAGAGAACGACGATTTGCTGTGCGAATCGCTCAACAACGGAGAGCTGGGTGCACGCAAAAGCGTAAACGTCCCGGGAGTACGGATTAACCTACCGTCCCTCACAGAAAAAGACATTCGCAATATCCGCTATGCCATTAAACAAAATATCGACTTCATCGCTCACTCGTTCGTACGCAGCAAACAAGATGTTCTCGATATACAGGCTATACTCGACGAGTACAAAAGCCCCATCAAGATTATCGCCAAGATAGAGAATCAAGAGGGTGTGGATAATATCGACGAGATACTCGAAGCCGCCTATGGGGTAATGGTCGCACGAGGCGATTTGGGAATAGAAGTTCCCCAAGAAAAAATCCCCGGCATACAGGCTCGACTGATTAAAAAATGCATACAGGCCAAGAAACCGGTAATCGTAGCGACACAAATGTTGCACTCGATGATAAAAAATCCCCGGCCTACCCGTGCCGAAGTTACCGACATCGCCAATGCCATTTATCAACATACCGATGCGCTTATGCTCAGCGGTGAAACGGCTTATGGGAAATACCCTGTCGAAGCGGTGGCGACTATGGCCCGTGTAGCCGAAGAGGCCGAAAACAACAAACTCACGGAAAACAACATTCGGGTAGTCTCGACCGACGACCCCGATGTCACTTCGTTCCTTGCCAAACAAGCCGTAAAAACGTTTAACAAATTGGGCACGAAAGCTATCGTTACCGACAGTTACACAGGACGAACCGCCCGTTATGTCGCTGCCTTTCGCGGCAGATACCCGGTATTGGCGATTTGCTATTACGAGCGGACAATACGGTTACTGGCCCTCTCATACGGTGTCTTTCCGTTATATCAGGAACGAACCCGTACTTCCCGCGAATATTTATTCAACGGGCTAAACCATCTCATGGAACAACACCTGATAAACCGCGACGATTTAATCGCCTATCTGGGTGGTGGATTCGGTGAAGGAAAAGGAACGACTTTCTTGGAAATCAATCGAGTGGGAGAAGTTCTCGATAACTTCGACCACTATACGCTACCCAACATGGAAGATACCAAAGCATGACGCCCGAACTGGAAGAATACATATTGACCCACATCGACAAGGAAGACGAGCTGCTCGCTTCTCTCGACAGAAACACCCATCTCTACCACTTGCGTCCGCGCATGGTATCGGGTCATCTGCAAGGGAGGATTCTCAAAATGTTCTGCCGCATGATCCGGCCGCACAGAATATTGGAACTGGGAACCTTCACCGGATATTCGGCCTTGTGCTTGGCCGAAGGACTGACCGAGGGCGGCGAAGTACACACCATAGAGATCGACGACGAGATAGAAGATTTCACCCGCAGTTATTTCGATAAATCTCCGTTACGCGACCGGATAAAATTGATTATAGGCGATGCTTCGGACATCATTCCGACACTAACCGACACGTATGACATCGTGTTTATCGATGCCAACAAAAGGGATTACTTGAAATATTACGAGCTTGTATTGCCGAAGGTGCGACCGGAGGGGTTCATTCTTGCCGACAATACCCTATGGGACGGGAAAGTCGTGACCGACCCGAACAGCCGCGATGCCCAAACCATAGGAATAGAACGGTTCAACGACTTCATCGCGACCGACAATCGGGTAGAAAAAATTATACTTCCCTTACGAGACGGACTCACGATCTTATGGAAAAAACCATAATTTCGCCGGATATACGAGGTAAAACTTTGTTATTTATTAAAACCACCTATTATGGAAACAACCAGACAAAACAAAATAAGCCGACTGCTCCAAAAAGAATTGAGCGACATATTCTTGGCAGAAACCCGTAAAACACATGGGATAATCATATCGGTAAGCGTAGTGAGGGTAAGTCCCGACCTGAGTACGGCAAAAGCCTACCTGAGTATTTTCCCGCCGGAAAAGAGCGCTGAAATGATAGAAAACATCAATGCCAATACGAAAACCATTCGGTACGAGCTTTCACAGCGGGTACGTTACCAGTTGAGAAAAACTCCCGAACTGTCGTTTTTCCTCGACGATTCGCTCGACTATATCGAAAACATAGATTCTCTACTGAAAAAGTAAACGCTCCCTATGAACCGCCTCGCCCGGAAAATAGCATGGCGTTACTTGTTTTCAAAAAAATCGCATAGCGCCATCAATGCCATATCGATTGTCTCGGTATGCGGGGTGGCTATCACTACGTTGGCTCTCGTCTGCACGCTATCGGTCTACAACGGATTTACGGAGCTGATAGGATCGCTCTACTCCCAAATAGACCCGCAGATAAAAATAACTCCGTTGCAAGGCAAAACTCTCGACACCGAAGAAGAGGCTATCGAGCAAATCGCCGAATGGAACGAGGTGAAAACATTCACACCCGTCATCGAAGAAAACGCCCTCTGCATATACAAAGACCGGCAACGGCCTGTTTTAGTGAAAGGCGTACCCGACAATTATACAGAGCTTTCCCACATACAAGACATTGTCACGAGCGGAACGTTCCAACTCAACGACGGCAGAATCGACTACGTATCATTAGGTATCGGTGTAGCCGGACAACTCGGCGTTGTCGCCAACTCCCCTTATCCGGTAGAATTGTACGCTCCCAATCGGTTGGGAAAAGTCAATCTGGCCAATCCGTCACAGTCGTTCAACGGGAGACGTATTTTCGTCTCATCGACATTCTGCACCAACCAAGCCATCTATGACGACCAGCTCGCCATCATACCCTTGTCGACGGCTCGCGAGATGTTCAGTTACACTACCGAAGCGACCGCTATCGAATTGCGCCTCACTCCAACGACAGATGAAAACGAATTTGCGAAAAAATTGAGAGAGCACCTCGGTGACGCTTATCGGGTGGCGACCCACATACAACAAAACGACTGGTACAAATGGGTGCAAATAGAGAAATGGATCACATTTCTTATTCTATCGTTCATTCTGATGATTGCCACATTCAACGTAATCGGAGCCTTGTCGATGCTTATTATCGACAAAAAACGGGATATAGATACACTACAAAACCTCGGAGCCGACGACAGACTCATTTCTAAAATCTTCCTCGTCGAAGGGTGGCTCATTTCGGCTATCGGAGCTGGTTCGGGACTCATCTTGGGAGTCATACTCTGCTATCTGCAACAAGAATACGGAATACTGAAATTGGGCAGTTCCGAAGGCGTGTTTATTACCGACGCCTATCCGGTGAAGCTGGAACTCCTCGACACGCTGGCAGTCACAGCCATCGTCCTTATTCTGGGATTCGTGACCGCTTGGTATCCGGCCAAATTTCTGAGAAAAAGACTTCTGACAGCCAAACAAAACGAACAATAACCTACCACACTCCGTCACTGCATGTCACCCGCCCTATCTCATCTTATGATGACCGACGAAAGATTCATTAAAACCAACGCCTACGCTTTTTAAGGGCACTGAGAATCATTCCATTTCCCGAGCGATAGCCTCGGCAATAGCTTGCATCTCGGTAGATTCAAGAGAAAGTTTGTCCCGGAAAAAATTCATATCCGCTTCCTTGTTAATAGGAACGAGGTGAATATGGGTATGCGGGACTTCGAGTCCCATAACAGCGACTCCCACTCGCTTACAAGGAATCGCTTTCTCGATAGCTTTCGCCACCCGTTTGGCAAATCGGGTAAGACCCACATAAGTCTCATCGTCCAAATCGAAAATATAATCGACCTCTTGTTTGGGAATAACCAAAGTATGACCTTTGGCAACGGGACTGATGTCTAAAAAAGCAAAGTAGTTTTCATCTTCGGCTACTTTATAGCACGGTATTTCACCGGCAACGATACGACTGAAAATAGATGCCATAATTTCGTGATTTTAGGTCTACAAATATAGTGAAAGTTGAGTGCAAAGACAAAAGGAAATCATATTTCCGACTCGGCTATGCCGAACCGTATCCCATAAATATAGCGAAAATCAAACACAAAAAAGCTAAGCTCGCTGAGACTTTTCGACAAGACACTCTATATTAATGTGAAAAGAAACAGGGTGACAAAAAATATTCCCCCTTTCTGCGAACTATAGGAGAGAAAGGGGGAATATCTATAATAAAAAAGCCGGTGTGCATAACTCGCACATCGGCTTATGCCTAAATAGAAATATCTACGATCTCGAACGACATCAATCCAGAAGGCACTTGAATCTCTGCGATGTCTCCGACTTTCTTGCCCAACAGTCCTTTGGCGATAGGCGTCGTGGCCGAGATTTTTCCTTCTCTCAAATTGGCTTCGGACTCAGATACGATGGTGTAGGTCATCACCGCACCGTTCTTCACATTTTTAATTTTTACCGTATTCAAAATCTGAACCGTATGGGTGTTCAATTTACTCTCGTCGATAAAACGTGCATTCGCCACCAAGTCTTTCAACTGAGAAATTTTCATTTCGAGCATTCCTTGCGCCTCTTTGGCGGCATCATACTCGGCATTTTCCGAGAGATCTCCTTTATCACGTGCCTCACCGATAGCCCGTGAGATTTCGGGACGCTTCACGTTTTCGAGATAAGCGATCTCTTCCATCAATTTTTTGTAACCTTCTTCGGTCATGTACGTAATAGCCATAATCTAACTCCTATAGTTTATATTAAATAATTTTCTCATCGAGATGTCGTTTCAATTTTTCGAAGGTTCCAATATCACTTGGAAATTTCAAAACGGCTCCTAAACAAAAAAGAAATCCCGCCGTTTGCCGGGACTCCTTTTTGTGCTTTCAATGCGACAAAGATACTCTCTTTTTTTTATCTTCCCAAAAAAAACAACGATATTCGTCCAAAAGTTCATTTCCCGAACCTCGTATCGAACCTTAAAGCCAAGGCTGTACCGCTTTTTCTATTTCATCGGCTTTTTCTATCCGTTTTACAATACCGTCATTCCTATCAATAACAAAGCATGTAGGCAATGTCTTCACATTATACATGGCGGCATTATGCGAATAAACGCTTTGAGGGTCTCGCACACAAACCCACGGGAGATTATCGGCCGCAACTTTCCAAGCCTGCTCGTCGGCATCCAGAGAAACTTGATATATTTCCAACCCTTTCGACTTGTATTTTTTATAGAGCTCGGCCAACTTCATATTATACGCGGGAGAATAATCGGCCTGATAGGCGGTAAAACTCAGAAGAACGACTTTACCAGCATCGACAAAATCGGACAAGACCTTTTTCCGTCCTCGCAAATCGTATAATTCCATATCCAGAAAATTGGCTGTGCTCGCTTCGATTTCGGGCTTTTCCTTTTGCGCGGCACGCTCAGCGGCAATAGCAGCCAGTGTCATGTTCTTCAATTGTTTGGATCGAGGCGAATCGGGATAAAGCGAATCGAATCCCGTAGCGACAGCAGCTATCAATTTTCGGTCATCGGCATCATAAGGATTAAATATTTTATCTCCGTTTATTTCTTGAAAAACAATATAATATGCAGTTGCCGAGGCCGGATTTTCCAATACCAAATCGAACATTTTCTTTTTATAGGCGGCCAAATCTTCGATTGCCTGCTTCCGCAAATCGTCGACACGGTCGCTATTGGAAGACATGGCTCGGGACAGTTCATCGATTCGTTTTTTTAACTTGGCACTTTCCTGAGCGACAATGCGCATCTTCTCACATTCGTCCGACCCTGTAAGTTCATAGCCATTGGCAAAATCGGCCGCATTCGCCGAGAGGTTCAATGTTTCGGTCGAATCTATGGCCAAATGTATGATGGACTTGTCTAATCTCAACTGATAAAACTCGGGATACTGCGGAGCATGATACTTGAATTTAAACCGACCGTCCTTATCCAATTCGACAGAATCGAGAAGCTCTGTACCATTCACAGCCAACGACTCTAAATACAGTACTTGTCCATCGGCATCGGCCACGCGTCCCTGAATGGAAAATTTCTTATTGTCGCACGAGGTTATCACCAACGCCATTGCACACCCAAATACCCACTTTTTCATTTCCGTATATGTTATAAATTATGTTCCTTTCTTCAATTGCAAAGATAGTATACGCCGAGAGTAGAAGCAAATTCACTTGATTATACCGGGGCATAACCTATTTCGCACTATGCAAAGATAATGCAAATGAAGACAGAAGCAAAACACATTTCAATTACATTGATTTTCGCCATCAATGGCAAAAATAGTGCAAATCGAAAGTAGAAACAAGTTTACTCGACATATACCGAGGTACAGGTTACTCCCGCATTCGCCGTAAACGGCCACATAATCGAGAAGCTCGCGCAAGCAAAATGTCAGGAGAAAGTATAAAAAAACGAAATTAAACCGACTCAGACTCCTCTCTACGTATTCTATTTTCGCATTTTTATTTCATAATCATAGTTTTACTTTCAAACTTTCATTATCTTTGCACGATTTTGAGAAGGAAAAAATAAAGAAAAATCGATTTTATGATTAAACAAGTTATTAAGAAGACCATCGATTTGGGTGATGGAAGGACCATCACCATCGAAACCGGCAAGCTAGCCAAGCAAGCCGATGGAGCCGTCGAGGTTCGCATGGGCAACACCATGCTGCTGGCTACCGTATGTTCGGCCCAAGAAGCCGGTGAAGGCGTGGATTTCATGCCTCTGCAAGTAGAATATAAAGAACGTTTCTCTGCTTTCGGCCGTTTCCCCGGAGGTTTCACCAAAAGAGAAGGCCGTGCTTCGGATTACGAAATACTTACTTCCCGCTTAGTGGATCGTGTATTGCGCCCCTTGTTCCCCGAAAATTATCATGCCGACACATTCGTGAACATCATGTTATTTTCGAGCGACGGCGTAGATATGCCCGACGCTTTGGCCGGTCTTGCCGCTTCGGCAGCTTTGGCCGTTTCGGACATTCCTTTCAATGGCCCTATCTCGGAAGTACGAGTTGCCCGTATCGATGGTAAATTCAAGATAAATCCCACTTTCGCCGAATTGGAGAAAGCCGATATGGACTTAATGGTGGGAGCCACTTATGAAAATATTATGATGGTAGAAGGCGAAATGGACGAAGTTTCGGAGGCCGATTTGCTCGAAGCATTGAAAGCCGCCCACGAAGCTATCAAGGTTCATTGCCTTGTACAAAAAGAATTGGCAGAAGCCGTAGGCTCTACCGTGAAAAGAGAATATTGCCACGAGACCAACGATGAAGAGTTGAGAAAAGACGTTTGGGCAAAATGCTACGACAAAGCATACGCTATCGCACGTTCGGGAAATGCCGACAAGCATGCCCGCCAAAACGCTTTCGACGCGATTGTCGACGAATACTTAGCCGGCATGAGCGAAGAAGATGCCGCCGAAAAAGGAGCTCTTGTAAAACGCTACTACCACGATGTAGAAAAAGAAGCTGTTCGCCGTTGTATTCTCGATGAGGGTATTCGTTTGGACGGACGTACTACCACACAAATTCGTCCTATCTGGTGCGAAGTCGATTATATACCCGGACCTCATGGATCGGCAGTCTTCACTCGCGGTGAAACGCAATCTTTATCGACCGTAACTCTCGGAACCAAACTCGACGAGAAAATTCTCGACGACGTATTGAATCAAGGTCGCGACCGTTTCTTGTTGCACTATAACTTCCCCCCCTTCTCCACTGGTGAAGCCAAAGCTCAACGTGGCGTAGGTCGTCGTGAAATAGGACACGGAAACTTGGCGAACCGTGCGCTTAAACGTATGATTCCTGCCGATTATCCTTACGTGGTACGTGTAGTTTCGGATATTCTCGAATCAAACGGTTCCTCCTCGATGGCAACGGTTTGTGCCGGGACATTGGCTCTTATGGATGCCGGTGTGAAAATCAAGAAACCGGTGTCGGGCATAGCTATGGGATTGATTACCGATAAAGACAATGTGAAATATGCCATTCTCTCGGATATTCTCGGTGACGAAGACCACCTCGGGGATATGGACTTCAAAGTGACCGGAACTCGCGACGGTATCACAGCGACCCAAATGGATATCAAGTGCGACGGACTTTCTTACGAAGTTTTGGAAAAAGCATTGAACCAAGCCCGCGAAGGTCGTCTGCACATTCTTAATATTATCACCGACACTATCGCCGAACCTCGCGCCGACTTGAAACCGCATGCGCCTCGTATCGAAACGATGATTATCCCGAAAGACAT
>OQVH01001706.1_pt1 | contig 13169 bp, 9 predicted proteins | sample 1691641 | NCBI WGS metagenome assembly OQVH01 (sample SAMN03418286, study PRJEB22391) | human gut metagenome | biome: human-gut; feature: organic feature; material: feces | host: Homo sapiens | place: Italy | collected 2013-04
TGTCGAAGACGACAGGCTGATTGGAACGGCAGTACAAAGCTGGGTATGCAACGGAACGAGGATTCGTCTCCAACAAGATGTTCGCAAATTTCATCGAAGTCATGGTTTCTAGACTACATTCAGCCCTTGAAGAGAAACATAAAAAGCCTCATTCCTCCGGCGAAAACGCACGTTTAATTCACGGTACCAGATTGACTTAATTGATGTCGCTTTGCCAATTGTGGGTAGAACCACTCATTGATTACCGGGACATAGTAGAGCAAAACAGCACCGGCAAGATCGATTGGCAGCCGGATGATGAAGCTCAATAAGACCAATGGAATCTGCGGAAAGAAGGCCCGTAGCGTTCCAAAATACGTCTGCAAAGACGGCAACAGCATATCATCCTCAACGAGATGCACACACAAGATAGCCAAACTCGCTTGCCCGATTTTGCTGAACGTTTTTCCTAACGCTGTGACCTGATCAAACAGTTGAGAGATTCCGATGGTACATAGAGTGCCCGCAATGCTGCCAACCGCAGCCAGAATCGGACGCGAACCGTAATTATTCATAGCCATGCTCATACCACCGAAGAAAGCAATGTCAGCTATCCAAATCAATAAAGCAATAATCCAGATATAAGGTGCATGCTTCACGAAATCAAGCGCATCATATTTTTTAGCAAGATAGCCAAGATAAAGAAACGCGACTGCGCACATTCCCGCTTGAATGCTCCATGGCAACCACACATAGCGAGACGAACCATAACCGACAAGGAAACAAGCAATCACCCAAATGAAGGTATAAGGAAGTTTCGCAAAAAAATGCAGTAAAAGACGCGCCCAGAATAATGCCAACAGGAACCAAATCGCACCAATTCGAAAATCCACTGGCCATAACGTCAAATCGGAAACGTCTCCACTTCCATATAATGCAGCCATGCCCCATTGGCGCAAAGCGAGTACACGGCTCTCATGGTTTAACGTTGCCATACAAGTCACGCCAATAAGGACGCACAAAGCAGTCACAGCATATGTGCATAGCAGTTGCTTCGATTCCTTCGCCCATCGAAACTTACGTTCCGGATGCATAAAGTAACCGGACAGAATGAAGAAAAGTGGCATGTGAAAGGAAAAACAGATTGACACAATAATTTGCGCCGTTCTGTGGGGCATAAAAAGATTAGCCTCGATTGCGCTATGGCCAAGAATAACTGCCAATATCGCTATGCCCTTGGCAATGTCGAAGAATCTAATGCGCTTCATGAATTTATTCAGTCTCCCATTCCACAGGTTCTCTCCACCACTTGCCGGATTCACAAGCCCAGCAATTGTTCCAAGGATCGGCGCAGCACGACTTGCCCTATACGATTTGGATGAATGCCGTCTGTATACAATGCATGTTGAGGCATTCCCGTTGAGCGTCCTACCGTGCGGAATGCCGCATATGCCGAAGCGAACCACCAACCATGCTGCCGGCAGAGGGATTGCAACACGTTATTTTCTTGTTCCATAGTGAGTGGTCTAGGATCTGACAAAGTATCAATACCAGCAATCACGTACACGTTGCTAGATCCGTATCTTGCAGAAACTCGGTTGAGATACCGCTCAGCGGTTCGTGCGAAATCATTGCTGTTTGAGAGTCTCAGCCGATCATTCGTACCGAGCAAAACAATAGCAGCATCTTCATGTCCAAGAGTTTGATCTCCGATGGAATCGTATGCGGAATAGGAACCTTTTCCAGGAGCACTGGCATTAGTCACGCTCACCCCTCGCGCTTTCAAATCTCTTATCAAACCATTCACTGCGGAATCTGTCTGATGAGACGGTTCAAAATAAACATTCCCTTCAAGACGAAATAGCTCACGCGACGTGCAAGGATATGGGTTCGCAGCGCCCACACCAGCAGCGATACTATCGCCAAGAATACGAACAGAATGGTATTTCCCCAATCGAATGTTCTTTCCGAAATCCCCCGCAACGGATGGAACATAATCGCTCGGCAGAGAAGCCGAGCGTCGCATATCCAGAGCGCCCGTACGGTTGTTAAAGTAATAGGTGGCGCCATTCACGTTCTGACGGCCATAGAGCATCTTGCCGCTAGGCCAGTTGTAGCATACTGTCTTTCCAGAAAATCTCTGCCATCCGTACTGCACCGCACCGGTATGTAGGTCCAATAAATACCATGCGCCGTCAATAGGCTGTTCACCGTACAGCATCCAGCCCATTCGACGATCATAGAACACCCATTTTTGAGATTCCGGCAAATAGACGAAGCCGTATCTCACCGCACCGGTTGAACCATCAAAGTCATACCAATGGTTGTTTATATACTGTTCTCCATACATCATCTGGCCGGAGAAACGACCGTAATAAACCCATTTATGCTGGGATGAATTGTAATAGAAGCCATGCGTCATAGCTCCAGTGCATTCATCAAAGTGGTACCAGCCAGTATGAGATCGGTCGTAATTCACAAAACGTTCGCCATACTGCATCTTTCCTGACGTTAAATCGTAATAAACCCATTTACCGCCATTGGACGAGACAAAAGTCATGCCTTTCGCCATCGCTCCAGTGTTTTTATCAAAGTAATACCAGCCTCCATACCGATAATCCTCGCCTTTAACCATATGTCCAGCAGCATTGTATCGAACCCATTTCCCACCGTTGGAACGAAGATAGACGTCTTTATTCCGAGCGACAGATCCATCTTCATCTATCCAATACCAGTTTTTTTCTTTCGCATCATATATTTCCTGGGAACGTACTTGCTGTCCATTCTCGTAGTAATGTTCCTTGTTCGAATCCCAGCCGTTGTCAGGATGAGATGGAGCAGTCTCAACAGACGAGGTATTCAAAGCATCCGCATGTTCTTCAGCATGCGCGTAGGGTATGTAGAAGCATGCATTCAACACGAAAAAAGCAAGCGAACCGAAAAGAACGGATAGTGCGATCTTTTTCGCATAAACCCATTTATTCCTCGCTATGGAATTCATCGAAAAATATTTTCTATCCATATCAATCTCGATTCAGGCGATTTTCTTTTTTATACTGCTTATTAAATCAGCAATATTCTGAATGCCATAAGCTGCTACTGGGAACAACAATAAGAAGAAAGGTAGCGTGTAGATACTTTTTGCTTCCCAGAAAAGATAGCAGAGGAATCCGCCAATAAAAGAGGCGCACAGCAGAACTCTCGTAAAGACTTGAGATGAATCAGCGCCAAGAGACCGTTCCTTCATTAAGGAATGCACGAGACCGATTACCCCAATAATTGCCAGAAAATAGACAACAGTCTGAGCAACATTTTCAAATCGAAGCAGTACATCCGCGCCTTTCCCCAGCAAAAGGAATGAGCCTAATCCTGAGAAATGGTTCGCGGATTCACCTAACTCTGAATACAACGACGTCATAAAAGAGGGCTCCGCCCACTCTGACGCAAGTTTATTGGTAAAAAAATTTAACCCATCACTAGGATTGCCCGCAAAAAACGCCAGACGATTCCGAACAAAATCATTGGATATCTGAGATTGCAGGGCATAATCGTTCCCCGTACGTTCAAAAGCGTCTATAGCAAATCGGCTCCACCATCCAGCAGGCATATTATCCGGTTGTCCCAAGCCAATAGCAATCCAAGAAGACATCGGCATCCCTTTACCGAACTTCTGCCCGGTCCAAGTCTGAACCACATATACGGGAAGTTTTGAAACAAAGAACGCAGCCACTGCGGAAAGAAAAGAAACCACCAACTGCCAAACACGACGGTTATGCCAAACTGCAAAGATGACTGCCACAAGGGCCGCAAGCACAAGAATCTGGTACGTCGATTTGAAAACAATTCCAATTCCGCAAATGAGGAATCCGCCAACAATTGCAAGGCTGCTAGCCCAAACTTTCTGCAGCCGGAAGCCTTCTGCAATCATCCAAGTGCCGCATACCGTGAAGAAGAAGCCAACCGCATTAGGATAGACGAACGTAGCGAACATCAGCAAAGGGACACTAGTCGCGACTATGACGGTGAAGGCCCCATGTCCTTTCTCATTCAAACCGATCAAACTGCCGAATCGCCATAGCACTGCCACCAAAGCAGTAACCGCCACAGCACTCACGATTTGAAAAGCAAGAATGTTATCCAATCCAAAAACCGCAAAAACCAGAAGGTACCACAACATTGGGCCGCTTTGGAATGGATAGTAGGAGAAATAGGTATATGCGCTCGGAATACCTCGCGCGCCGCATTCTAGACGGATGCTGCCCTTCGGACAAAAATCCGCACCGAACTGGTTAATGTTACCATTAAGCAGAATATCGGCTGCGTCCATCAAGCTCCGTGAATCCGGGTATGTGTAAGTCACCAGATTCAATGACATCAACCAAATGATCTGCATTGCAGCCACATATATCAAAAGAATGGCAAGAACCCATTGCTGCGGGAGCTTCGAAAAGCCAATCGCAAGCAAGATCATCATGCCGAGCAGTATGATTGTTCCCAATCCGAACGCAACCGATGGCATCCCAAAATGGTAATCAACTTGCTCAGTAATACTGCCAAGCTGCGGACTGTTTCTCTTAAAAGTGACGGTGAAAAAGACTGACAGCATAAGCAGTATCGTCACAATGGCGATTTGCATTCCCAAAGCGACTGTGACCAGCCATCTCGGAAGCACTTGCTTAATGAACGGCTGTTTTTGAGCTACAGCACTTTTATTCACTTGGTTCTAATCCCATCTTCTTCAGAAAGAAATTCCTATCGCTCAGATCGTCGTTTCAATGATATAGCGCGGTCGAGCTTTGACCTCCATGTAGATTTTCGCGATATATTCGCCTGTAATTCCAAGAGCTAGCAGAATAAAACCACCCAAAATCCACAAAGAGAACATAATGGAGCCCCAGCCGGCAACCGCATGCCCAGAGAAAACAGAAACAAGGGTATAAATCAACATGATGATTCCGATAAACACAGAGAACAGCCCGATGCCGGTAATCATGCTCAAAGGCTTTGTCGAAAATGATGTCACGCCCTCTACAGCGAAAGAAACCATTTTCTTCAAAGGATATTTCGATTCCCCAGCAACTCGAGTTCCGCGCTTGTAATACACCTTCGCCGTTTTAAAACCAAGTGAAGGAACCAATCCTCGAAGGAACAGATTGGACTCCTTATATTGAGATAAAGCCGTCAATGCAGTACGACTCATCAAACGATAATCAGCATGATCCGGCACGGTTTCCGTACCAAGCCACTTCATCAAAGAGTAGAAGGCATGGGCCGTTCCGCGCTTGAATGCAGTATCAGTATCGCGATTATCACGCACACCGTATACGATTTCAGCTCCCTGACGATATTCCTGAACCATGCCATCAACAGCATTGGGATCGTCTTGCAAATCAGCATCCATAGAAACAACAGCGTCGACATTCATGCTCAATGCCTGCATTAAGCCAGCAAAAAGAGCATTCTGATGACCTCTATTGTGAGCCAGCTTCACGCCACGAAATAAGGAGGGATCCTTCTCATGCAGCGATGCGATCACATCCCAAGTCTTGTCGCGGGACCCATCATCGACAAAAATAACGAAGCTATCTCGCGCAACAGCCTGCGAATCCTCAAGCTGAATCATCTTTTTCTTCAAAACGTCCGCAGTTACGTGCAATGCGGCTTCTTCGTTAAAACAAGGAATCACAAAAGCCAGTGTCGGTTCACGTCTCATCTGAACTCCACGCCCGTTCGCTTCCATATCATGAGTCATGTCTAACAGTGTATGTCATGCTATCAACGCAATAGTCAAACGCTGTCCGCAACTTCGTCATGCACCTTCAAATGTTTCCTTGTACATCGGCACCACCACGCCTCTAGCCACACGCCAAAACATCAACTCCTCTTGTAAATGAACGACTTGTAAAACAAACTTTTTTGTCATAGCAACAGCTATAATTATCCCCCGAATAATGAGAGGGAAAAGGGAATAATGCTTCAACGGAGAAAAATTCTAATCAGTTTTCTAGCCATTACAGTACTGCAGGGAATTACCTACCCGGCAATCGCGCTGGGCAGCGAATCCAACGCAATGCAAGTATCTTCCAATAGTCAAACTGCCGAGCCGAATCAGAATTCAAATAGTATCCAAGGAGGTGATTCCAATACAATCACTTCAGACGCTGATGATGCCTCGCAATTTTCTGATTCGGCATCCGAATCAACACAACCGAACAGTGTAATTCACTCCAGCCGACAGAACAGGAATGACGACAGACCCGATTCTTCCGAACCGGACAAGAATAACGACAGCACCAGTCCTAACGAACCAACTAAACCAGACAAACCTGAAAACGGTTGGGATCAGAATAAAGAGCACTACTACGAAAACGGCACTATGGCCGTCAGCAAGGACGTATTCATTTCAAGTTCTCCCAACAACCGCAAAGACGGCATCTGGGTTCGTTTTGACGAAAACGGTAATTTAGTCAAAGGAGAAGATCACCGCAATGGCGGCTGGTACTACTTTGACGAAGAGACAGGTGCCATGGCCAAGGGAGTTAAACACATATCCTCCAACAATGGTAAATGGGTGTACTACGACGTGGTCACCGGCAAAATGGCGCACGGCGAAGCCCATCTCAACTACGACAAAGAACATACTGGCTGGTATTATTTCGACCAAAATACTGGCAAAATGGCGCATGATTTCGTCTACCTTCGCCAACATGACAAATGGGTATACTACGACAAAATAACAGGCAAGATGCAGTACGGCGAGCACTACATTAATGATGGGTGGTACTACATGAAACCTGTCACAGGAGCCTTGGCCAAGGGCAGAACATGGCTGGACGCCGGTAAGAAATGGGTATATTACGACAAAACCAGTAGTCGCATGATTCATGGTGGAGCCATTCTTGACGGGCATCATTATTTCTTCGATCCTCACACAGGAGCCCAATACAACAAACAACAAATCATCGATAGACTGACTTCTCAAGCACGCGCGCTCTTAAATCAGCATCCTGATTGTCCAGGTGTGCTCGCTGCAAATGGAGGACTCATTTGCCCATTCGGACCATGTATGGCTTTTGTCTGGTACATATTCCATTCTGCCGGTCTAGACACTTTCCTCTGCGACGGAGCTAAAACCGGCTGGCCACACCATAACTACGATTGGTACAGATCCCGTGGGCGTGTCAGTCATACACCACATGTTGGAGATATCGCTTTCTGGAAGTTCGGAGATGCTTGGGCTCATGACTATGACGCCAGCCATGCAGGTGTCGTAGTCGAAGTGAATGGAAGAAATGTAATAATTATCGACGCAGCTTATGGAGATATTGGCATTCGTTCGGCTTACAACGGAGCAAACTATGCTCACCCATATTACGACGAGTAACCATTTAAACCTGTATAGAAACAGTTTATAAGGAGTCCATATGAAATACGGTGTCCGCGCATGTACATTAGCAATGTTGGTCATATTGCAAGCCTGTTCTTTAACAGCATGTTCTGGACAGAATAACAATGTTGCGCGGACACCATTTCCCCAAAAGTCCCCTGCATCATCTATTTCTAACGATTTTTCCAAAGTCATTCCTGACAAAAAATTCGCCGCATGCTTAGTCTCCGTACTCAACGCATCCAATAAGGGTTTTCCCTCAGTAAAAGCCTCTAAAATTAAGAACCTGTCGTTTACTGAATACACAACCAAATATCAAAATTGCAGTACGAATAATCTGCAAAAAATCACTTCAGTCGAAGGACTGCAGCATTTTACCGGATTGATCTCACTGGATTTGAGCGAGTTCAAATCTCTAAAAGAACTACCACAGATTGAATCCATGACCTCTCTAACCCAAATTAATTTGCAAGGCACTAAGATTTCCGATATTTCAGCTCTAGCGCATCTCAGTACCTTGCAGAATATCGCGCTTTCCGATAAATCATGCAATTTGACGCCGCTTTCCAGACTATCTCCTATTACGATTAGCGCGCAATGTCCCACCGTAGATTTGTCCCCTCTTGATGGCAAGAAAATCCAAATTTACGTTTCCGAATCAATCAGTGAATCCAAAGCACGAAAATCAGCCATGACAGGCAACACCGTCGCCATTATGAAAGCGGCTGGAAAATTCACCATTTTCCAGCCGAATCAATCAGGTAACATAACCGAATCTGAAATGTAAGTCACGAATCAACCTCGGCCTGTGACGTTATCGAAATAATGCCATGCTTGCCATTGTGGAACCCACGTGTTTCCGTGAGCCATAGCTCCCGTAACTGGATCGAAGTAGTACCATGAACCATTCTGTTTCTGCAAACCTTTTACCATTTTGCCGGTTTTTCGATCATAGCGGACCCATTTACCGCCATTCGAACGTATAAAAACATCGCCTACGCGTCTAGCGCCAGTAACTGCGTCAAACATGTACCATCCAGCGCGCTCATCATCATAGCCAAGATAAACTTCGCCATAAATCATCTTGCCAGTAGTCTCATCGTAATAGACATATTTGTCCTCATCGGACAAATATGTCATTCCTTTACTCATCGCACCGGTCGTAAAATCAAAATTGTACCAAGCTCCATACCTGAAATCCTCACCTTTAACCATCCGGCCGTTCGAATCATAGCGAACCCACTTACCGCCATTCGAACGCAAATACACATCTTTGTTCTGAGCCATAACGCCATTTGCATCTATCCAATACCAAGCATCTGTCGATGGGTCATATATCTCTTTTCCTTGAGCATATGAGCCATCCTTCTCCTGCCAATACTGGCGACCGTCCTTGTACACCCATTTTCCCGATGCGACGTTGGTCGCTTTATTACCAAAAGCATTCATATCCACGGAACCGCTGATGCCGTTGATATGGCCGGAACTGGTGTATTGCCAGCCACGGTCGTTGGTACCGAATGAGGTGAACTCCATTCGGGCGCCGTATTGCGCTACCCAACGGGTCTTTGCGTAGATGTTCGAATTGTTCAACGGGCCTTGCAGGTAGCTCGTATACGAATACACACCGAGATTCTTGTATCCGGCGGACTGCAGTGCGCCATACCAGGCGTCGGCCATACCGCTATAAACATTCGGATTGGTCGGCGGGGTATGACCAGCCCACGTCCACTTCTCCAGGTCATAATACACAGGGTATTTCAGATCGTTCGGGCTCACGCCCATCTGGCGGAGTTTGGCAGCCACATCATTGCCTTCCGCACGTGCGCAGTTCGCATCGTATGCATACGAATACCAGTAGATGCCCAAAGGAATACCAAGACGTTTGCATTCGTTGATGTTACGTTGCGCTTTGGCATCGGCATAGTTGCCCCAGCCATAACCCAAACGAATGATTGCGCCTTCCACGCCGTCGGCTTTCGCCTTGGCCCAATCGACGTCACCCTGCCATGAGGAAACATCAATCACGCCCTTGGCCTGTTGAACGAACAGGTTGTTCCTATAATCGAAAAACGCCTTTGTTCCGTTGTAGGTTCCCCAGTGTGCTCCGTATTCGTTGCTCTCGAATTTAGTGAGCCGGACAGTCGAGCCACCCTTCAAGGACGGCTGCTCCGCAGACTGTTTCACAGGTTGTTCCACAGCATCTTTCACATCCGAGGCACTCACCGGAATGAATGATTCGCCATTCGTTTTGGCCAGTGGATCAGGTTGCTGCGATTGCGTGCCGACCAGCTGAGCGTCCGTCACGGTTTCGCCGGTCTCAATGTTCTGTACATCACCTTCCGGCGTAACCGCAAGGTTCTCCGAAACCACAGTGGAATCGTCCGAAATGTTTTCGCTTACCGTTTCCGGCAGCGTCGCGTTCGGATTGTACGGCATGCTGTTTGACGAATCCTGCACATCATCCACAATCGCGGCAAAAGAACTTGGCGCATCCTCAATCGCAATATCCTGCATGGCGTAAGCCGGTACCACGGCAACGGAAACCGTTATTGCAGCCACGGAAGCGGTGACCGCAATCTTCATTAAGCTTTTCGGCGATATCATCGTCAGCCTCTCTCACAAAACGCATTTCACGCGTTGACGCAATTGCACACGCAAAACTTAAGTGTATTCTGAGATGTCCCCACTCAAAATAAAGCAGATGGATTCCAAACCAAACTTCACATTTACCGAATATGCCACAACATGAAGTGCTGGCATTCGGAAGTGGAACGGGTAACATACCTTATGTATTGTCATTTGGGAACAGAGGACCTTGTCGGACCACCTCCAATAGACAACATCAGAACGGTATCACGGACTCCTGGAGGGAAGCATGGCACGGCACGAAAGGCAGCCAAATAAAGCTGACAGTCAAGCAAGTAACGTCCGCAAGCCCCGGACTTTCAGCAGTACCGCGACCGTCGGGACCAGCAAATCCAACAATTCCGTCAATGCCACCAATCGTGACGAAAAGCTTAGAACAAAAGCACCGGGGACTTCCTACCGAACGGCTCCCGAAGATCCGTTCCAAATCGCCATATCGCAAGGCGTGCAAGATGGCGACACTTGGGTGCACAACCATGTCAAGAACTTGATTCGCCGTTCCATCATCGTAGCCGTTATCGTCGTTGCGGTATGCATTGTGGTCTTCGGCGTCATGGGCGTGAGAACATCGCAGAAAATGCGCGAACTGAATGCCATTAACGACTGCAGAGACGCGGTTGCCGCCATGAACGCTTCATATTCCAAGGATTTCCAGCTCAAGGGAAAGATTGTCGACGCATTTTCCAGCATGGATTCCTCATATGATCTGGAAAAGCTCAGCACCTTGTATCAGGAAGAAGTCAAATCGCCGAAGGCGCTTGACTGCAAAGCCGACCCGTCCGGGACCACCAGCAAAGCCAACACCGAACGAGCCGCATATGACAAACAGGCCAGAACCTTCGAGCGGGCGTTGACAAAGAACGAGGCAAATCAAAATTGAATACGAAACGATTGGCAAGAACGGCACTTGCCGTTATCGTAACCGTAGGAATAGTCGTTGCCATCATCGTCGGGTGCGGCCCCAAATGGGGCAACGGTTCAGCATTGCACCAAAACGAAGAAACCGCACAGTCCTCAAATTCGCAGGTTTCCGTGACTTTGCCCTCCTACTACATGGAAAATATGGTCTTCCAGCGCAATCAGCCGTTAGTGGTCAAAGGAACCGTCAAATTCGCGCATGCCAGCGAACAGATCGATGCATCGAAACTGTCCGCGACCCTTGCCCAAGGCAAGATGACTGCGAGCGCCACTGCGAAAATCGCAAAAAATGGTTCGTTTACTTGCACGTTGAACGCACAGAAAGCAAGCCTCGAGTCGTATTCGTTACAGGTGAAGTACGACGGCAAAGTCGTAACGGAACTGGCGAAAGTGTATGTGGGCGACGTGTTCGTGGCGGCCGGTCAATCGAACATGGAACTCAACTATGCGCAGTACTATGAGGGGAATAACAATGCCTACAACTTTGGGAAGGGTCTAGTTAAGAAAACAGACCTACCGAAACCACTCGTCGATAAGAACGTGAAATTCGTTATCGCGGATCATGATGTGAAGAACACTGATTTTCCGCTGGCCAACGTCAATCTGAACGCTGGCGCGTGGCTGAATGCGGATTCCACGAATTCACTGCATTTGAGCTACTTGACACAGCAGTTCGCCCTTCAGTTGCGCGCGAAGCATCCTAACGTACCGGTCGGCATCATCCAGACCGCGTGGGGCGGCACGCCTATTCGCAGGCATATACGTGGCGGAGATATCTACGCGAACCATATTGCACCGTTGAAGGATTTTCATGTGGCAGGTGTGCTCTGGTACCAAGGATGTGATGATGCGATGAACTTTTCGACCGCTACGGAGTATGAGTCGCAGATGACCGCGCTGATCAACCAGTACCGTAGCGTGTTCGGACGGAAGGATCTGCCGTTCCTGTACGTACAGCTCGCGCGATGGCCGAACTATCAGTACACACAGAACGTGCGAGAAGCGCAACGGACCACGCTTGACAACGCGAATCTGCAAGACCGTTCCAATGTGGCGATGACGGTTTCCCTTGACACCGATAAAGGCACATCCGCGCTGATTCATCCACTCGGCAAGGATATTCTGGGCGCGCGTATGGCCGCGCAGTACCTCGCCATGGAAAACGGTACGAAAAACGCTGTCAGCGTACCTAACGGACCGCTTATTGAACGTGCACGGCATACTGTGGACGGCAAAATCGCCCTGTCTTTCCAAATCGGCACCGCAAGCGGACTGAAAGCGATGCAGCCGAACTATACGAAGAGCGCAAGCGCGAGCGCACCCGATTATACGAAGAATTCAAAAGCGACCCCTCTTGACGGTATCAGCAATATCGTAATCCCAACGACTGCGGCATTGCAGGGATTCGAGGTTGCCAACTCTTCCGGGCAATGGGTACCGGCCAACGCCATCATCAGAGGCAACCAGGTGGTGCTCAGCGCGGCCAATGGAACGCCACTTGACAATCTCAGCGGTATAACCCAGGTACGTTACCTGTTCAGTGGCAATCCGAAGTGCGCGAGCATGCTGTACAACGGCTTTAATCTGCCGGCTAGCCCATTCATCACTATTGTCGAGTGATCTTTGTTGGGGGCCGCCGCTAGATAAACCAATACGGGCGGGATAAGTACGGGCGGTCTGAGCCGTTGCTTGGCCTGCTTGGCCATGTCTTGAGCAGGCTGTTCCGGATTCTGGTTTGGTTTCTGGTTTCCTGCTTAAACTATGAAGACTGCTGCAGCATCGCAAAAAATAGACAAATGTCATTTTTCCACCGGTTTATTTAGGCACATTCCCCTCCTACTATGGCATACGGAATGAACGCGAGCGCACAATCACAGATCGAATGCAAACGTGCGCAGGAGAGGAACCACCATGAGGAATCGTATTGCAGCAGCTGCAGCGGCGGGAATATTAACCATCGGCATGGCCGCCTTGCCTTCCGCGGCTTCGGCCAGTGAAGTCGCACCGTCTACGGACGGACTGGCCGGCAGCACCACCATCAGCGGGCAGATCGACCAGGATATGGCCGTGTGCACCGACAAAACGTGCGATGCCGTACAGCATGTGCGCAAAACCAACCAGCAGATCAAGTCGGACATCGATACCGCCAAGCAGCACGCCGAGCAGCTGCATCAGAACGCGCACGAGGACGCCGACGCGCTTCGTCGCCGCATCGAGGGCCTGACCAAGTCCGCCG
>OQVH01001708.1_pt1 | contig 13164 bp, 16 predicted proteins | sample 1691641 | NCBI WGS metagenome assembly OQVH01 (sample SAMN03418286, study PRJEB22391) | human gut metagenome | biome: human-gut; feature: organic feature; material: feces | host: Homo sapiens | place: Italy | collected 2013-04
TACCGTATCGATTATTTAAGACAACATATTCAAGCAATGAAAGCTGCCGTAGAAGAAGATGGTGTTGATTTAATAGGGTATACAACATGGGGTTGTATTGATTTGATTTCTAATGGGACAGGAGAAGTACAAAAGCGTTATGGTTTTATTTATGTAGATCGTGATAATCTAGGAAAAGGAACTTATCAAAGAAAGAAAAAAGATTCATTTGAATGGTATAAAAAAGTTATAGAAAGTAATGGAGAAAATCTTGATTAAAGTTGCTATTTATTGTTAGATTGAAAGCTTCTTTTCTAAATAGAAAAGAGGCTTTTTTTATGGCTTTAAAATGATAATCTCCAAAAGTGGGATGCCTACCTTTCCTTGGTGTCCCACATTAGGAAAGGATGTTAAAAATGGAAGAAATTAAATTAAGCAGTGGCATAAAAAAAATTGCAATAAAAGACGAAGACGGAGATCTTATTACAGTTATAACAGTAGATACAGCGAATGCGGACACAGCTAAGAAGTTTGCAGGTGTAATTGATAAATTAAATAATATATCTGAGAACTGTGAAAAAGAAGCAGCCGAATGGAGAAAGAACCACAAAGACGATATGAATGTGGATGATATTAATGTGGATGCAGCATTAGAGCTTAACAGCATTCGTGTGAAATATCTTAAGCAGATTACGGAAAGTATAGATGGGTTGTTTGGCGAAGATGCCATGAAACAGATTTACGGAGATATTGTCCCGGATGAACTTGCAATCGTGGAGTTTGTAGAGCAGGTTATCCCTGTTATGAATAAGCTTTTCAATAAACGTTTTGAACAGGTGCAGAACAGATACAATGTAAGAAGACGTGGGGCAAAATAATGAACAATGTCATGCTGGACAATTTGCCTACTGAATGGAACGGATACAAAGTAAATACCGATTTCCGCATAGGTATGCAGATTTATATTTTGCAATATGACAAAGAAATGAATGATTACGAGAAAACAACTTCTATTCTTTATCTTATGTTCTCTGATGAATACGGAGAACTTAGAGACCATCCACAGTACCATGAGTTAAATGAATGTATTTCCTGGTATTTAAACGGATGGTATCACGACAATACCGGCAGTAGTAAAAATACAAAGCGTTTTATTGACTATGATGTAGATCAATGGAGAATATACGCAGATTTCTTGCAGATATACGGAATTGATTTGTCCGTAGCAGATATGCACTGGTGGAAATTTAATGGCTTGATCTGGAATATGCCAAGAAGATTATCTTCTCTCATGGAAGTAATTGAGATTCGACAGAAGAAGATTGAAAAGAACATGAGTTCCAAGGAAAAAGATGCAATCAGAAACGCACAGAATAAATATGCTTTGGAACAGCCAGAAAAAGAGTATACCAGCGAAGAAAAAGAAAAGATAGACGATTATGATCGCATGATGGAAGAAATAAGAAAGCAGAAAGAAACAGAACAGGAAGCATTGAAACAGTTTAAGAAATGAGGACTTTAGCATGGCTGAATATGATGGAGAAATCAGAATAAAAACGTTGATTGAAAATGGAGAAGCATCAAGTAAGCTCATGCAGATGGAATCACAGTTTCAGAAGCTTGCAAGAGAATCTGATAAGTTTTCCAAGACACTGAAAGATCTGGCAAGTCAGAAGATTCCAACAGAGGAATATAAGGCTGTGCAGATGCAGATAGAAAAAGATACTGCTTCTCTTGATAAACTTCTTGCCAGAATGGATAAATTCTTAGAAACAGGTGGAAGAAGTAAAAGCACAACCTTTAAAAAAATGCAATACGACGTTGAGGAATTAACAAACTCAATTAAATATGCAAAAGGCGAGCTTGCAGCAATGGAATCTTCCGGAACTGCTTTTATAGATCCTACAACTACAGAAGAATATAGCAAAGTATCTGAAAAGCTTCTTGATGTACAGAGCAAACAGGAAGTTCTTAATCAGAAGATGAGAGAAACAGTTTCCAATGAGAAATCTATTGGTTCTGGAGCGAAAAACATTGAAAAAGTAGGAAAAGCAGCAAAAAAATCTTCTGGCTTAATATCTGACATGGCGAAACATATAAAGCAGACAGTAGTTAGTTTTGCAATATTCGGTGCGGTTATGAAAGTATCTCAGACCATATCCAAGGCATTTACAGAAGGTATACAGAACATGGCGAAGTATTCTTCTGAATTTAATGGAAAAATGTCTGAAATGGCAAGTGCTGCGGCTACATTGAAAAATTCTATTGGAGCATTGACAGCACCTATCATATCTGCATTGACACCAGCAATCGTAACCTTATGCACATGGCTTACAAATGCCATTAATGCTATGAATAGATTTATTGCAGCTATAAGCGGAAAAAGCACTTGGACAAAGGCAAAGAAGCAGCAGGTAGACTATGCGGCATCTCTTGATAAAACAGCCGGTTCTGCCAAAAAAGCAGCTGGAGCATTGGCGGCTTTTGATGACTTGAATGTATTGCAGAAAAATGATTCTGGAAGCGGTAGTGGTGGATCTGGTAGTGGCGGATCTGATTTATATGAAGAAGTTCCTACTGGAAAAGAATTATCAGATAAAATCCAGCCATTTATAGATTATTTAAAAAAATTAAAAAATTCTATAAAAAATGGATGGGATGAAACCTGGAGCAATTTAGATATTCCTTTACAATTTGATAATATTAAATCCAGTATAGAAAGCATAAAGAATTCATTTTTAAATATTTTTTCAGATAGTGAAGTTTCTGCATCTGTTGACAATTTTGCTATGACTTTTTCAAGGTCACTTGGAAGCATTTCGGCATCTGTAGTAAGCATAGGTGCTACCATAGCAGAAAATCTTCTTGGTGGGATATCTATTTATCTTGAAAGTAATTCTGAAAATATAAAAAATTATATTATCGACATGTTTGATATAGCATCTGATATTTCAGTGTTGGCATCACAGGGGGCAGATGCATTCGCAAATGTATTTTCTGTATTTGGGGATGAAAACGGACAGCAGATCACAGCAAACCTGATTCAGATTTTTTCGGATGCATTCATGATGGTTACGGAGAATGCGGCAAAATTTGGAAAAGATATTATCGATTGCATCGTGACACCTTTTGTAGAAAATCAGGATGCTTTAAAAGATGCTTTGGATGGACTTCTTGGTGTGATTGCGGATTTGACAACGACTATATCAGACGGCGTGCAGCATGTGACCGATAAAATTACAGAATTGTACGATGAACATATTCATCCGTTTATCGAAAATGTAAAAAATGGAATGTCAGAATTAATAGAAAAATTTCTTGAATTTTGGAACACTTATGTGCAGCCTATTTTACAGAATCTGGCGTTAATGTTTGAGGATACCTATGAAAATCATTTAAAGCCTGTGTTTGATAATATTTTCGAAATAATGGGAATCGTGATAGACATACTGAACGATTTATGGACAAATATTTTACAGCCGATTATTGCATGGATTATTGAAAATGTGCTTCCGGTAATTCTGCCGATTATTAAAACCCTGAGCCAGAATATAAAAGACAGCGTCGATTTTATTTTAGATCTGATCAATTTTTTGCTGGCAGGGGTAAAACTTGTATTCGCCGCAATTCATGCATTACTTACGAAAGACACAGACAAAGCATTACGCCAGACAGAAAAATCGGTAAAAGATTTTGTGAACAGTGTTATCCAGATGTTTGAAAATATGGTAAACCGTGTTATTAATGGTATCAATTCATTAATTTCTGGCTTTAACAGCATTGGATTTGATTTACCTGATTTTTTAGGTGGAGGTTCTTGGCATCCAAACATTCCGACGATTCCGACTGTAAGCCTGCCGCGTCTTGCCAACGGTGGTATCACAACCGGAATGACACTCGCGGAAATCGGAGAAGCCGGAAAAGAAGCTGTCCTGCCGCTTGAAAATAACACCGGCTGGATGGATGACCTTGCATCGAAGCTTGCAAGCAAAATGCCGGACTACAGCGGTGCAAAGACGGTAGTACTGGCGGTGGATGGTAAAGAGTTCGCAAGAATCAATCTGCCCTATTTGCAGGATGAAGAAATAAGACTTGGGATAGCGGAGGGATAAGATGAAACATAAGTATACACAAGGACTTATCATTGATGGAATTACATATAATATCCCTCTGGTGTCTATCCAGAGGACACTGGACTTTCTGGAAAAGTATGCAGAGAGGACAGAGGACGGCGACATTAAAATCGAGAGCATCGGACTCTATAAGAATTATACAATCTCAATCGGAACGATCGATGATGCAGAAATGTATGACAGGCTGATAGATCATATCACGGATTGCGATAACAGATTCCATCATGTATTACTACCGGATGCTAGTAAGCAATTTGATTTTTATGGGTATTTTTCCTCTATTAAAGACGAAGTGGAAAAGGTACTGGACAACGGAGCGCAGTATAAAGGCTTGTCTTGGAAAATGACGAGCAAGAAACCATCAAGAACACCGTAAGGGGGCATTTATGAGAACATATTGCAGGGCAGAAATGAAATTTATAGATGTTACCGCATTATCAGATGCCACGGTTACGACAGATGATAACCAGGGCATAGGTTCAGTTGAGTTGTTTGCAGACCAGACGGAACAGGAAGGTTATGGGACTTTCGAACTGAACCAATTTATACTTGATGGAAGTAAAAGTGTGCTGCCGGACAATCCAAACGATATTGCATTCTGGAGTGATGTAATATCAAAGGATGGCTGCACGTTTGAAACGAATCCAAAAATCACGATCACATTTAAGGTGCAGCATACATCCGCAGCGATCACACTTTATTTTGAAGATGAGCCACCATCAGAGTTGAAAATCACATGGTATACAATCGCCGGTACAAAATTAATCACAGAAACATTTTACCCGGACAGCCTTATTTATGTTTGCAATAATCAGGTGCAGAATTACGGAAAAATCGAGATTGAATTTGTAAGAACAAGCTTTCCACAGAGATATATTAAGCTTCAGTACATTTTATACGGAAAATATATCGTGTGGGATAAGGATATGATCCAGACAGCCAAGGTGCAGGAGGACATAGATGTGACATCGGCAGCCTTGTCTATCAACGAAGCGGATATTTCAATTGTTGATATGAATAATGATTTTGATGCAGAAAACGAAAACGGAGCATGGAAGAGTGTTCAGAAAACGCAGGAAGTTACATTGTCAGAGCATAAAGATGGAAAGATGATCCCTATGGGTGCGTTTTTCATTGACGCCTTTTCCTTTGCAAAGAATATCTCAAAATTTAAGCTGATAGATACAATCGGTTTGCTGGATAAATACATATTTTATGACGGACAGGTATATAACAATGTCCGTGCAGAAGTACTGCTGATTGCGATATTTGCCACTGCCGGTATCAAAAAATATACGATTGATGAAGAAGTCGGCAACATACTTTTAAGCGGCTATTTAGCCATTCAGACGTGCCGTAAGGCATTACAACAGGTATGCTTTGCGTGTGGTGCGGTTGCGGATGACAGCCGGAGCGATACCATTAAGGTTTATAAGCCAGACAGATATGTGAAATCCACTGTCGGGACGGATCGCAAATTTAATGGAAATACGAAAGTATCTCTTGAAAAATATATCTCTGGTGTGAATATTGAGATGAAAAACTATGCATTGGAAGAAAAGACATCTGATATTTATAAGAAAACATTGCCGGCCGGAGATACGAAGATCACTTTTTCGAGTCCATATCTGCCATCATCCATCACAGCAAGTGCCGGCACGTTGAAAGAAGTAAAAACAAATTATCTCATCATTAACATGCCGACTGCCGGACAGTGCCAGATCACAGGTATTAAATATGCAAACACGACTTTTTCTTATGAGAAACGTTTGGATAAAATCGAAGCTGGGGAGACAGAAAATATAAAGAAGTACAGTGGATGCACCATTTATAATGCTGATATATTACCCGATATCGCCGATTATCTTTTGGGTTATCATGCCTTGAGAAAAAAAGTGGGAATGAAGTACCTGGTTGACTTAGAGCAGGTAGGAAATTGGGCGAATATAAATTCCATCGGTGGCAAGACATCTACTACATTGATTGAGAGTCAGACGCTTGATTTGACCGGTGGATTTATCGCAACGGCAACGTGCAGGGGATATTCAGTAGTTGTTACGGAAAATTACTTCGCCGGAACTGAATTATATACGGGAGGAGATGTGATTATCTAATGGAAATGAGACCAATTATATACAGTACAAAATTATCCAGTCAGAAAGTCACAACAAAAACCAAAGTAACAATAACGGTTGTGGCAGATGATGTAGAGACATATTACACAGAAACAAAATATACCAGATCCAGCAATCATGAACTTATAGCTGGACAGGAGATAGGAGTTATTTAATGGCAATTGTAAAAGTAAGGGTACAGGTTGATGGAGTGTGGACGAATCTTACTTTAAGTAATGGAAAATGGGTTGGAACAATTACAGCCCCTGCAACCACATCATACAATCTGTCCAATAAGTATTATCCGATTAAAATTGAGATTACCAATGATGCGGGAACTGTAGTGGTGAAAGATGCTACAGATGCCACTCTGGGAGAAGCATTGAGACTGGTTGTAAAAGAAACGATGAAGCCTGCGATCACACTAGTATCTCCATCAAAAGGTGCATATGTGACAAACAATAAACAGCCGATCACATTTAAAGTCGTGGATGAAGCCGGTGGATCAGGAGTTAAGCTGTCATCTGTAAAAATTAAAGTAGACAGCACTACATACACAACTTCAAGCACAGGAATGGTAAGTAAAGGGATTACAAATGGTTATCAGTTTACATTTACGCCACAGACGGCACTTAAGGATGGAAACCACACTATCACGATCAATGCGTCAGATAATGACGGAAATGCGGCGACTACCGTTTCATCAACATTTACAATTGACACAGTGCCGCCGACATTGACAATTTCTTCTCCACAGACAGGGCTAATCACAAATAAATCTGCGCTTACAGTAACCGGTAAAACGAATGATGCAACTTCAAGTCCGATAACATTGACTATGACATTAAACGGCACGAGCCTAGGATCAGTAGCGGTAGAAACTGATGGAAGCTTTTCAAAAGCGGTTACTCTTGCAGAGGGAACGAACAGTATTGTGGTTACGGCTAAAGACGGAGCCGGACAGACTACCAGCATTACATTGAGCGTCAAGCTTGATACTACGGTGCCTGTGTTAAAAGGCATTACACTTACACCAAATCCGGTAAGCACAAGTGCAAGTGTAGCAATCACGGTTGAGGTCAGCTGATGGCTTCTGGAACGATCAGTTTTGAACTGTCAACAGACATCACTTATGTTGCCGGGACTGTAAATGGTGTTGAGACAGTTTTTATCCAGGATGAAGCATATCCTGTGAAGTGGCGTGCAACGGTAGATGTGGCAGAGGACAGCTTATACCATATATATCTTGAAATGTATGATGAAGCAGGTAATAAGAGTACCTACGAGAATACGATTGAGTACATTCTGCCGTGGTTCATCTACGACAGGACACAAGAGGATGTAGACCGGGTGATTGAACTTCGCAACATTGGCTGGGAGAGGATGACAGACAGTGAAAAAACGGAATGGCAGCGGGGGATGAAAGGCGCATTCAACTTATCAGATGTCAGGCGGAATGAAAACAACTGCTATGTCATTGCACAATTGCTGAACATTTCTCTGGTCACTTGTAAGGATAATCTCCCCACATATCCGAATAAAACATATTTTGACAGTCTTTTAAAGAACGTCACAGCACTGAGGAATGCCGGTTATCGGTATGTAGAGACACCGGAAGTTCCACAGCATCCGATTAACACATACCAGAAAATTAATGATATTGAGAGAATATTACATGACATTTATGAAGTTTATAATTCAAACTTTGTCCATTACGCAGGCGAAGAAATCTATGCCGGACAGAGCATTGGATTACTTTTATAAGAAAGAGAGGATTTTATCATGGCATTTAGTTTAAAAACATGGGTGAATCGTATTTCCGAGTACCCGAACAGAAGAAAATTAACACATGAGGACGGCAGCACGGAACTTGTGACCGTAGCGAGAGCAGAGGGGCAGATCTCAGCAGAAGGAAATGCCTTTTCTGCGGAAGAGATGAATGATCTGGAGAACAGGATCAAGGGTGGATTTGATGAGGTAAACCAGAGTTTAAATATGTTAAACGAAGGAAGTGGATGTGCATACAAAGGCATTCAAGTGATATACAAACGAAATGTCGATATCGTGGAAGGTTTATATACATCAGCATGGGATGGCTTTGTTCAAGGGATTGCTAAAACAGCTGCAAAATCTGGGAATCCATTTATCCGACTTGAAATAAATGATAGCCTTATATTCGAAGGAAGTGGCGTAAGCAAGGATTATTCCTACCTCTGGTCTCCTTTGTTTGAGGTCAGAAAAGGGGATGTTATAAAATATACGCTAACATCAGATACGGACGATAGTAATAAGGAACTTCGGATATATCAACACAGAGCACGATGATCATAATTTGACTTTTTTGAAAAAAGCTAAATGATGATTATCTCGCGTATACAGTAATGGTACATTTTCTTGAAAAATCAACAACACTACCAGCACCGATGATGTTCGTCCAATTATTACTAACCATAATCTTGTCGGCATCATAACTACAAGCTACGCTTGCTTTGTACTGATCGTTATAATGATATCCAGAACAATACATTCCGTACGATCCAACTGGAATTATCCATTCAAAATTTAAGTAAGATCCGTTTTCATTATCAGATGGAACCTTTATAATTACGAGCAACTCTGTTTTATCAGAGGGTATATACTTTGTCGTGATGTAGTTGCTAGTGGTTTCCTGAGATGCGATAAACTTCCATTTGCAGCCTTCGTTTAACTCACGTAAACTCTGGTTATGCGAAGTAAAATGGAACAAAAAATTATTATGAAATATTATAATTGAATTATACAAAAGAAAGGAAGATGATCCAATGGAGATGTTAAAAGAAACGTACACGATTGCTTTGCCTATCGTTCTGACAGCATTTATGGGATATATAGTGTGGCTTTTGAAAAATCAGAAGTCAGACAGAGATGCGAATAGCAGGGGAACGATGCTTTTGCTTCGTGTGCAAATGATTGAGTACCATAATAAATACATGGCTCTCAAAGAAATTCCATCCTATGCCTACCAGAATTTTATGGAAATGTACGATGCCTATCATGCGTTGGGCGGAAATGGAATGGTCACAAAGATGAAAAATGAGATTGAAGAGCTTCATCTGAAGCAGAAAGAGAGGATTTAAACATGACAGATTTAGGATTTTTAACAGAATTTATGGTGCCGGTAATCGTAGGCATTTGCCTTTGTGTAGGCTATGTCGTGAAGAAGTGGATTAAGGATGTGGATAATAAATACATTCCTACCATCTGCGCTGTCCTTGGTGTTATTCTGGCGGTTTGGATTAACGGATGGACAGTTACAGCACCTATTTTATTAAGTGGATTATTCAGTGGTTTGGCAAGCACAGGACTGCACCAGATGTTCAAACAGTACATTAATAAGGAGGAAAAATAAGTTATGAGAATTGGATTAAATGCAGGACACACGCTGTCCGGTGCCGGATCTGGAACTTCCGGTGTAATCGTAGAGAGTATTGAAACAAGAAAGGTATGCAGCAGATTGACAGAAATGTTTAAAGCATGCAGTGTGGAAGTTGTGCCATGTACAATAGATAAAGCGGCGACGCAGAAGGCCTATTTACAAAAAGTAGTTGAGATGGCAAACAGAACGGATCTTGATTACTTTATTAGTATTCATTTCAATAATGATAAGGCAAGAGAAGGACATGGTGTGGAAGCATATACATTCCAGGGAAGACAGTATCCTGACGCAATAGAGGTCTGTGAATATATCGCTGCCCTTGGATTTGCTAACCGTGGAGTAAAAGAGGGTAGCGGATTGTACGTAATCAAAAAGACTAAAGCAAAGTCTATGTTGATCGAGGTCTGCTTTGTAAATAATCCGGATGCATCTTTATATCAGCAGAAATTTGAACAGATCTGTGCAGCAATTGCATATGCCTTAGCAGACTATGTACAGGCAAGTCCAAAGCCAGTTGCACCGGTACAACTTCCGAAGAAAAAGAAATATGTTAAAGTTCTGGTGGATGATCTGGCAGTAAGAAAATCTCCAAGCTGGGATAAATCAGCAGTAGCAAAAAGAGTACAAAAGAATGAAGTCTTTACCATTGCGAACGGACCGATCAAGGTTGGCGGTGGCAGCATGTACGAGCTTAAATCGGGATTATACATCACAGCAGCATCAAAATACGTCACTGTGTACGAAAAATAAAACTATAGCCGGTAGAGTTTATCTGCCGGCTATTTTTAAAGTAGAAAGAAACATGTTCAATTTCGTGTTGCATTTTTATATACTTCTATGGCAAATTTGCCATTTTATAAGCAAATAAAAAATGCTCAAAACACAGTAAAATCAATGGTTACAGTAAAACCTAGGTTTGATAATAATGCATTCATTATAGTTCGATTTAATAGACTTGTACTAATTAATGTTAACCGCTCGAATATGCAAACCAAAGACCGAAATCGGCCACCTGGACAGTGACCGGAAGCGCTGCTTTCGTCCTCGGAAAAGAGAGGGGAATGGCAAAAATCACAGGGATCACAACCGGAAAAATTGTGGATTTTGGGATCAAAGATTCCATGAATATGGGGGCAGCCATGGCACCTGCAGCCAAAGAGGTCATCAGACAGCATTTTGAGGATTTCGGGCGAAGTGAAAAAGAATATGACAGGATCATTACAGGAGATCTCGGAACGGTAGGACAGAAAATTCTCATTGACCTGTTGTTAAAAGACGGTTACGATATCAGTAAGATACACTCGGATTGTGGAATTGAAATTTTTGATGCTGAGAGCCAGAATACCGGGGCAGGTGGTTCCGGATGTGGATGTTCAGCAGTGACGCTAAGTGCTTACTTTTTAAAACAGATCGAAGATGGAACGTTAAAACGGATATTGTTCGTGCCGACAGGCGCATTGCTTTCAACGGTGTCTTTCAATGAAGGAATGACGGTGCCGGGCATTGCACACGCAGTTGTTATCGAACATGCAGATGCATAGACAATAGATTTTCAGAAAGAAAAGAGGATGAAAAATGGATTATATCAATGCATTCTGGGTAGGCGGACTGATCTGTGCACTTGTCCAGATTCTTATGGAGAAAACAAAAATGCTTCCGGGCAGGATCATGGTTTTACTCGTATGCCTTGGGGCGGTGCTTGGCGCATTGCAGATTTATCAGCCATTCATAGAGTTCGCGGGAGCCGGTGCAAGTGTGCCGCTGCCAGGCTTTGGAAATACACTCTGGAAAGGCGTAAAGGAAGCAGTGGACGAGAATGGATTTATTGGCATTTTTATGGGAGGATTTAAAGCGAGTGCGGTTGGTATTTCCGCAGCACTGATTTTTTCCTATATTGCAAGTATCATTTTCCAGCCGAAAATGAAAAAATAGTAACCGGAATGGAGTGGTGAAAATGGATAAAGAGAAATTGAAAGCCTATGGCGTTGATTATGAAAATGCAGTGAAACGTTTTGCGGGAAATGAAGCTTTATATGAAAAATTCTTGAAAAAGCTGACTGAGGACGATCATCTTGCAATCGGGGAACAGGCAATGAAAGAAGAACGGTATGAGGATGTGTTAGAGGCCGTTCACGCCTTAAAAGGGGTTGCAGGAACCCTTGGAATGACGGAACTGTTCCAGGCAGCATCAGAGGTAGTAGCTTCCATACGTAAAAATGAAATCAGCCATCTGCAGGAGCAGATGGCTAAGGTACATACAGAATTTGAAAAAGCCTGTGAGGCGGTTTCCTGAACAGATAGCTGCGCTGCCCGCCTGTGTGCGAAAGTGTGCGCCTGGCGCACACTTTGTTCCATATTATTTAAAATAACACCGGGCGTGTGGAATCTAATTCGCGGAGCAAAGCGGCAAAATCGGCATGTTCTTCCGGAAGTTTCCAGCAGAGGATGGAAGGGTGATAAGCGTTCTGCAACACATATTCTGTGAGCAGATTCCTACAGTCCTCCTCATCTGCAGCAATGTCGCAGAGTTCTTTTAATTCCACACAGGCAAAACTTCCGTCCTCGTCCATATCGTCATAGACAAATGGATCAGATTCCAGAGTGCGGATGAGATCCTTTTCCGGGACACAAAGACCGTTTACGAGGACAGAGCCGTTAGATTCCATGGACAGATTGCGCAGCCCAAAAGGAAGGACGATCTGATCTTCTGTGGAACCATTAACGATCAATCCTGCCACGACCACATAAAGCTTTGGAGAGGTTTTCCCATTCCAGAGGCATGGGTTTGTCAGATGGCAGATATACTCTGGTGCCGAGGCCGGAACACTTTTATTTGCAAGCATTGTTCCTGTAGTAGTAAGCACAGTGTAAGAGATCATGGAATCTTCCGGAAGTTTTTTTGCATGGGCGGTGATACGGATACTTGCAGAGGAAGTGGAAATTTCCTCTGGAATCACGGTCAGTCCTGCATCACCAAAGTGGTCTAATGAAAAATGGTGTTTTCCGACAACGATAAGACTTGCGTCTAAACAAGGAACTTCACTGTCACAAACAATGTCTAATTCGTTGTCGCCATTTACGATCTGATCGGTGACATCCACGCGGTAAAGCGTATAGCTTCCGGTGTGAGCTCCGATTTTTTCCTGATTCACAAATACTTCCATGGAAGGTGCAGCTCCTAACAGTTCCAGATAATAGCAGTATTCGTCTTCCTTATTCAAAGGAAGGATTCTTTTGTGGACAGCTTTGCCGTCTGGAGTCTTTTCCGTGGATAATATCCAGTCAGAATTTATATTCAGAATGTTTCGCATGTCAAATCTCCTTTAAGATAAAAATTCTTTACAGTTAAAATTATTATAATGTAAAACCTGCCAAAAGAAAAGAAGAAACCGGAGTTTCACTTATGAACTGCCGTTTACAGGTAGGTGTTACGGATTTCCCTAAGATTATGTTGTATTGCATGCCAACAAAGTATTTATAAACATAAAAAATAGAACTGTTTGTTTTCAGGAGCGCTTCCGCT
>OQVH01001710.1_pt1 | contig 13153 bp, 13 predicted proteins | sample 1691641 | NCBI WGS metagenome assembly OQVH01 (sample SAMN03418286, study PRJEB22391) | human gut metagenome | biome: human-gut; feature: organic feature; material: feces | host: Homo sapiens | place: Italy | collected 2013-04
ATGTCCGCCAAGTGCGATCGTCCCGGCTTTAGAAATTGCATCTAATAACATACTAATCATCCTCTTCCCGTAAATCTCTTGTTACATCATCAATTTTCTTTGACATCCGGACACCATATTCAATGGACTGATCCAGTACGAACTTGATCTCCGGTGTGTTACGCATATTCAGTGTATGAGCAAGTTCGCGGCGGATATAGCCTTCTGCGCTCTGTAATCCCTTCAGGGTATCAGCCTGGGCTTTTTCATCGCCCAGGACACTGATATATGCTTTGCAGGTTTTAAGATCCGGAGCAAGGATGGGGACTGTGCAGGTTCCTGTATGGGATTGTATAACTATGTCAGAGAGAATTTTCCTGAAAAAGAGATCGATGTTTATCTGGAAGAGCTTCCGAATACACTGAAGTTCATGAAAAATACAGATAAGATCCGGCATGAAGTGACGGAAGAAAAAACCTATGATCTGTTTATCGCACTGGATTGCGGGGATATGGGAAGACTTGGATTTTCGGCAGTCCTTTTCAAAAAAGTGCGTCTGTCAGTCATCTTCATGGCAACGTCTGTGGTTTATCCCCGCATGCGGGAACACGCAGAAGGTGTTATGCCTCTTCCTAACACACGCCCTGCCAAAAAACAACCTGTCATTCTTCCCGCACCGGAATTTCATAAACGAATTGTCATACAGGCAAGGCTTCTGTACAACCCGGTCATGAAATGTTCCCTGCTCAGCCGCCCCATGACCTGCACTCATGACTGGATCAGCCGCCGGCTTCCGGCATCCCGGATCTGGTGGCCGTCCGCAACGGAACCCGTGCGGAGATGGTCAGGAAGGCCGTGGAGGCGCTGGGCGGCATGCAGGCTTTCGTCAAGCCGGGCCAGACCGTCGTCATCAAGCCGAACATCGGCTGGAACAAGGCTCCGGAATTCGGCGCCAACACTCATCCTGAAACCGTCGCCACTTTGGTGGAGCTGTGCAGGCAAGCCGGGGCGAAGGAAGTAAGGGTGTTTGACCACTGCTGCCACAACGGCGCTTATGAGGGCAGCGGCGTGAAAGAGGCCGTAGAGAAGGCTGGCGGTGTGATGGTGGACGGCGGCAATGAGAGCCAGTACGTGCGGACGGAAAACCCGAAAGCCCGGAAATTCACCTCCGCCAAGGTGCATAAGGCCGTGCTGGAAGCGGATGTTTATATCACCTGCCCGCCCCTCAAGCACCACAGCGGTTCCGAGATGACCGCCTGCATGAAGAATGTCATGGGCACCGTCTGGGACCGCGGGGCCATGCATAAGAACGACCTGCACCAGTGCATCGCGGACGCCGTGTATTTCCGCAAGCCGGACCTGTGCGTGCTGGACGCCTATATGCCCATGGTGCGCAATGGCCCCGTGGGGAAGGATACGAATGACCTGGTGGAGCGCAAAACCCTTCTGGCTTCCCGTGACATCGTGGCCATTGACGCTGCGGGCGCCGCCCTGCTGAACAAGGCCGGAAAAATTCGCCATGTGCAGCTTGGGGAGGAAATGGGGCTGGGCGTCGCCGACCTTTCCAGGCTTAATATCCGCCGTATCAGCATGGCCTGACGCGGCGGCTCCTTCTCCCGTCTGCGGATGACGCGGTGGGGGGCCAACTTTCCGCCTCCGGCGGGTTTATGATAAATATGTCAGTCATCAAAGCCTTTCTCGTCAGTCCTCTGAAGTGGCTCCGCGTGACGGTGGCCGTCATTTTCTTTATTGGGATTACATACGCTTTTCTGCACCACATTCCCGCGTGGAACGTGCCGAACATGACGGGGGGCGGAGAGGGGATGGAAGATTCCTTTTCCCTGGCGCGGTGGCAATTTGTGCCGTCCGTGCTGGGGACCCTGAGCGGGGCAGCCGTTTCCGCCGTGATTCTGGGGGTTTTGCTGCTGCTTACGCTGCTGTTCGGCCGCGTATACTGTTCCTTCATCTGCCCGCTGGGGATTCTCCAGGATATTGTTTTCAGAATCCGCCGCTGGCTGGCGCCGAAGCGTTTCCTGAAATTCTCCCGGCCTGTGCCGTGGGTGCGGTATGGGGTGCTGGCATTGCTGGCCGCCTGTTGTGTGACGGGGCTGGCCGGTCTGTCTCTGAATTGGCTGGACCCTTACAGCATTTTCGGGCGCATCCCCCCTCACTGCAGGAGCGCACGCAATCGTAGCACGCCACGCAGCGTGAGGAATCTATTTTGTATTCCTTCAGGTTCAGGCATTGCGCCTTGCAGGATTTGACGCATTTGCCGCATTTTTTGCAGGAGGCGGGATCAAAGCCCAGCCGGAAAAGGGAGATACGGGAAAGCAGGCCAAGCAGCGTGCCGACGGGGCATACCGTATTGCAATACAGGCGTCCCTTCCAGGCACTCATGACGGCCACCAGGCCGAGCATGCCGGCGGAAGCCAGCAGAACCGGGAAAGCCGCGGGGAAATAATCCATCTGGACCAGGTCCGCAGAAGAACTGTCCGCCGCCAGCAGGTTATTGCTCCAAATCAGTGAGGGGGGAATACGCTACCGCTGGTTTACCAGGGCCCGCCAACTGATTCCGTCCCAAAAAAAGAAGGCTCCCCCGGCTCCCGCTCCCCCTTCTTCCGCCGCGGTTCCCTCCATTGCCCGGATTCCGCGGAAACAGGCATCCTGCGTATGGCCCCTGTGGGGCAGACCTCCGCACAGCGGTGGCAATCATAAAGGCAGTATTTGGTGGCAAAATCCATCCGGGGTTTCATGAATCCCTTCAGGCCAAGCTGCAGGTATGAGGGCTGAAGCACATGGGTGGGACAGTTGGCAACGCACATCCCGCTGCCTGGTTGCCCGGGAGGACATGGATTGCGGAGCCTGTACGGAGCATTGCCCCACCAAGGCCCTTTACACGGTGCCCTATATCGGGCGTGACGGCCAGGAGCACCGCCTGCCCAGGCTGGATCCTTCCCTGTGCATCGGCTGCGGCGCGTGCGAACACGCCTGTCCCGTTACCGCGGAACGGCCTGAAGAACGCGAACGCCGGAACTCCTGCGATCTGTGCGAGGAAAAATGCGAGTTCGGAAGGCGGCGGGAAATGCCCCCCCGGGCGCTGGTGGTCCGTGCCGTAAATCCCCAGCAGAAAGCTGTTAAAAAGTTTGAGGACAAAGCTGTGGATCCGGTGGGGGATGCGGATTTTCCGTTTTGAAAACGGCTGGCGGTTTGGAAGATGATGAAATGAACGCTCCCGGAGGCTTCAAACCTCCCTTTCGGGAGGGCGGTGTCTGTCCATCCGGTTTTTCGGGGGAATTCCGTGCAGCCCGGTTTGCGCACGGATACGGCCGCGGGGGATGCCGAAATGAGCGGGGGCAGGAGGAGCCTGACCGCGGGAGCGTTCCCGCGGCTGGCAGGGAAGGTTCCCGGAGAGCATGTTCTCCGTTGCTGGCGGGATAGAGTGCAAATGCCCGATTTTCCTTGATGATGCGGAAGTTGATACGTTAAAGTAAAAGAACCATGTTGCAGGCGGACGGCATTACGTATGAGATAGAAACACCGGATGGTCCTTTGAAATTATTGGACAATGTCAGTTTTAATGTCCCTCGCGGTCATTTTATGGCGGTCGTTGGTCCTTCCGGCTGCGGAAAGACGACCTTATTGAAGGCGATTGCGGGCATGATTGCGGAAACGGGCGGGCGTTTTTTCTGGAATGGCCATGATTTGGCTGAAGAAGACTTTGAACCTTCGGAAATCGGGTTCGTTCCCCAGTTCAGCATTGCCTATGACCAGCTGAGCGTGGATGAGAATGTGGAGAGCGCCGCCAGGCTCCGTTGCCGGTTCAATTCCGTGGACGATTTGGACGACAGCATTGACAATGCCCTGGAGGTAACGGGAATGGAGGGGATTACGGACCGGGATGTGAAAATTCTTTCCGGCGGCCAGAAAAGGCGCCTGGCGCTGGCCATGGAACTGGTATCCAATCCCCGGCTGCTGATTTGCGATGAGGTGACGTCCGGACTGGATCCCAGGTCGGAACACGATATCGTGTTCCTCCTGCATGAAATCTCCCGTTCGGAAGGCCGCATCGTCATTTCCGTCACGCACAGCCTTTCCCATCTGGACAGGTATGATTCCATCCTGGTCATGCACCAGGGCTGCGTGGCTTACCACGGTTCTCCGAAAACCATGCTGCATTACTTCGGCGTTTCCTCGCTGGAGGAGATTTACCCGAAGCTCCAGGATCGCGAAGGCCCTTCCTGGAGCCGGTCCTGGAGCAAGCACCGGGATTCCTATTATTCCCGTCTGGAACAGGAAAGGGAAAAGAAAATTCTTTCCGGGGAACTGCCGGATCCGGATGCCGTCCGTCCTGCGGAGGCGGAGGAGGAGGGGTCCTCCGGAGAATCCGGAACGGAACGGGAAAAGGCCGTGGAGGAAAACATTCCGGAAGTTCCCGGATTCTTCACCCAGTTCTTTTGTCTGCTGGGGCGGCGCTGGCGCATCTTTTTCCGCGACCGTTCCCAGTTGGTTCTTCAATTGGTCATGGTGCTGCTGTTTCCCGTGCTGGTAGCCATGTTTACGGACAAGGGCTCCGGGCAAATCGTGGGGCTTTCCGCCACGCAGGATGTCCAGACTGTCCAGAAGGATATGGAAGCCCAGCAGCTGAACATGAAAACGGGGTCCGCCGTCTCCGGCATCATCATGTTTGAGGTGATTTTGCTGGGGCTGATGGGGTCCAACAATGCCGCCCGCGAGGTGGCCGGTGAACGCGCCGTCATGGAAAAGGAAAAGTATGCGGGCATGAGGCCTTCCGCCTACCTGGCGAGCAAGCTGTCCTATCTGAGCGTTCTGGTGCTGGTGCAATCCGTCTGGATGTTTGCCTTTGTGGATTTTTTCTGGGACCGTGGCGGCGGCCTGACGCATCTGCTGTTCCTGATTTTGGCGAACGCCGCCATGACTTTTGTATGCCTGGGCATTTCCGCCCTGGCCCGGAGTGCGGACCAGGCTTCCCTGCTGAGCATTTATCTGGTGGGTTTCCAGCTTCCTCTCTCCGGAGCGGTGCTGGCGCTTCCGGAATATGCGGAGGGTTTCATACGCCCCTTCATTTCCGCGTACTGGGCGTGGTCCGGCAGCATCTCCGCACTGAAGGACGACGTATATTACGCCGTCAAGAATGTGCTGGATACGGACCTGACTCCCTCCCTGGTTTGCTATATTGTTCTGGGCGTGCATGTTGCGTGCGGCATTGCGGCCGCCTACGCGGGAATCCGCCGTTCGCGCTGGGAGCTTTAATTTAATGCGTGCGCTCGCGGGAAGTACGTTATATACTTTTTCCATCAGAAATTATGGCGAGACGGCGTGCAGCAAAAAAGAAAAGTTCCTCATCATCCGCACTGGTTTTGACGGTCGGGGCGGCGGTTTTTGTGCTGGCCGTTATTGTGGGGATTGTCATGTTCCGAGCCGGGGAGAAACCGCAGGCCGGGTCGGATATACCTCTGGACATTCTGGCGGCGAACGCCTCCCAGCTTTCCAATAACAACTATGCACTGGACGGAACGGTGATTGACCGTTTTCCGCGCGGCGAGTCCGAGCTTATTGCCTTCTTGTACAAAGACGCCTCCGGGCGTGAGTACATTATTCCCGTCTGTGTTTCCGCTGAGGCCAGGAACGGACTGAACATCAACCGGGACCAGCAATACAGGATAGAGTTCCGGGTGAAAGATATCAATCCGAAGGTGCGCGGCGTGTGCGTAGCTACATCCATTCAGCCTAAATAAACTATCTCCCTCGTCCTATGAAATGCTGTTTTTTGATGACCCTGGCCTGCGCGGTTCCCGCCCTGGGGCAGATGATGTACAACCCTCCTGCAGCCGGCGGTGCGCCTGCCGCGTCCCCTGCCTCCCCTCCCGCCGTTCAGCCGAATGCCTACCAGCCTTCCAGGCAGGGGGACGCCAAGTCCCTGTACGGCAATGAGCTTCCTTTCCTGAACCCTCAGGACGGCACGGTGACCATCAACGGAACGACGTTGAATATGGGCAGTTTCCGGGAGATTGAAGCGCGTTTCAACAAGTACCTGAGCCAGCCGGAGGAGAGCACGGAAGATGCGAAGGAATATCAGAAAATTTTTGAAAAGCTCCACGAAACGCTCTCCATGCGCAAGGAAAAACTGGTGGCGGATAATGTGGTGCGGCAGGTAGTGGACCTGTTGACCGCCGCTTCCAGCAACCCGCTGGACGGAGGCGTTTCCGACGCTCTCTGCCAGGCCATTTACACCGCGTGGCAGGCCAGGAGCAATGGAAAAAACAAGGGGAAGATGCTTGAGGCGGTGGAAAGGGAAATCCGCAGCAACGCCCAGAAAATGAGCCTGATGGAAAGCGGCGTGACGACGATTTCCGGTGCGCCCTCCGGCCAGAAGGGAGGGAAAAAGGGAACATCCACCAATCATCCGGCCAAAAATAACCCCCGTTACAAATATCTGGAAAAGCGTGTAGTGGAGATGGAAGCCCGCAAGCTGAAGCTGGAAAGTGAGCAGGTTCTGACGGTGACGGAAGCGAAGATTGTTTTTCAGTCTACGCTGGTTCAATTGTTTGCCCAGCGGCGTTTTGACCATGTTTCCATAGGCTGCGGCGTTTACAGCCGCCTGTTCAATGACGGGGATACCAAGCTGCGGCTGGATAAGAATTCCGATGCCGCCAAGATGTTCAGCGGTACGCTGGGCGCTCCTCCCACCGTCGCTATCCTGGACAACCTTTCCCGGGAGCTGGCCCGTGACTCCGACCGGCACATGAAGGCCGTGAACAACCTGGTGGATTCCCATCATTACGTGGATGCGCTGGAACGGCTGAACGAAGCTCTCCTGATCGGGGAATTCATGCCCGCCGTGAATACGTTTCCGTATGAGAAGAAGCAAAAACTGTATGCCTTCAAACGAGACGTGGAAAAGTTGTTCGAGTTGATGAACGGCAAAGATTACGAAGAAGCCCTTTCCCTGGTGGAGAACCTTAAGAAGACTTCCAGGGATTTCAGTACGGGCCGTGCGGAGTCCGCTATCAGCGCCGCCGTATTCGCCAGTGACGCCTATATTTCCCAGGGGCAGGAAGCCCTGGCCAGGGGGGACCGCGCCAAATTGGAGGAATGCCTGAAAAGCGCCATTGAAATCTGGCCGAAGAATCCCCGTCTTCTTCCGCTGCGGAACGCCATGATGGCCGCAGGTCAGCAATCCCACGCTCTGGAGGATTTCAAGCGTTTCCACAAGAATAAGAATTATCGCCGCATTTTTGACAACCAGCATGAATTTGCCGTTCTGGTGAAGGATGATCCGGAGCTCCAGAAGCAGTTTGTGGAAGATCTGGGCAAAATGGCCGTTATTGAGCGTGCCCTGGGCGCAGCGCGCCAGCGTGAAGCCATGCAGGACGTATACGGTGCCTGGGAGGAGCTTCAACAGCTGCGTTCCAGGGACCAGGAACTGTTCATCAATGACCAGGAGCTGAATGCCCGGTATCTGGACCTGACGACAAAGGCAAGCACACTGGTGAATCTGCTGAATGATGCGGAAAAATGCAGGAATGCGGGAGAAGTGGGGTCTGCCCTGGGCAAATACATGGAAGCCAAAAGGCTGTATCTGTATTCCCGGTTTGCCAAGGAGGGGATTGAGTCCCTGCTGGAAGAAGTTCTTCCGTTGAACTAGGCGGGTGGATTCCGCCGGACGGCGCGCCTGCGGAGACGGAGTAATTGCTTTTCTTCCGGAACGGTGCCGTTATGCTACGGCTCATGAAGGCAGTATACCTGTGTTTGTGCATGCTGGCGGCGTTCTGTTTTCCGGCTGCGGCGCTCCCTGCGGATTGCAGCCAGGTGATTGTAGGTTCCGCGGACGGGTGGAATAGTTCCCATGTGCAGTTGAGCCTTTTGGAGAAGGGGCCGCGGGGCTGGGTGATGGTGAAGGGGCCGTTTCCGGCGCGTCTGGGAAAATCCGGTCTGGTCTGGGGCAGGGGCGTCAGCCTCCCTCCCGCCGGAGGGCCGGTGAAGAAGGAGGGGGACTTGCGCTCTCCCGCGGGAATTTTTGAACTGGGGGGCGTATATGGAACTGTTCCTGCGCCGCAGAAAAAGCGTTCCATGCCGTACCGCCGCATTACGCCGCGGGACATGTGGGTGGATGACCCTGCTTCTCCCCTGTATAACCGGCACTTTGTGCTGAAGCATGATCCCGTCACGCCTTGGGAGTTCAAGCAGCAGATGAAGCTGAATGATTATGCTCACAGTCTGAAACTGTTTATCCGGCATAATGCCGCAGACGGACGGCAGAAACCCGTGCCGGGTGCGGGTTCCTCCATTTTTTTCCATATCTGGCGCCGGGACGGAGGAGCCCCTACGGCCGGATGCACCGCGATGAGCGAGGAAAATTTGAGGGCCATGATTGCATGGCTGGATCCTTCCAGACATCCCCTTTATATTCTGCTCCCCGCCAGGGAATATCTGCGCCTGCGCAGAGCCTGGGGGCTGCCGTGATATTTTCAGAATCCGCCTTTGCAGGCACGCCTGTTCCGCCGCCCCGGGACGGACAGGGAAGTGGTTTAAACCCTACGGATGGAAGGGCTGTTGGATGGTGCGGCTCCCGTGCCGTGCTGCACGTTCGTTGCTGCCTGGAGTTCCCTTTCCCGTAAATGCAGGAAGCCGGCCTTTGAAGAAAGGCCGGCTTCCGCATGGTAAAACGGTTATTGTTCCTGGGACTGGGGAGCGGGAGCTTCCGGCTGGAGCAGGGGAGTGGAGGTTTCCTTCACTTCCGCCATGGAATCCTGTTCTTCCCTGGGCGCGCGGTCTTCGCGGGGCTGCCGGGGTTGTTCCTGGCGTTCATTGGCTCCGCTGACCAGCAGATTGCGGCCCATGAAAGGCTGGTTGTGGAGAATGTCCACGGAACGGATGGCGTCTTCCATCTTCTTCATTTCCACAAAAGCATACCCCTTGGATTTGTGGGTGCGGGGGTTGTAAATGATTTCCACGGAATTGACTTCCCCGATGCCCTTGAACACGTCCTCCAGGTCGCTTTCCGTAGCTTCATAGGAAAGATTGCCCACATAAAGCCGGCGGTTGGAGACGGGCTGTTTGGGTGCGGAAACGCGATCCTGCCTGTTGCGGGCTACGCGGGTGTTGGTTTTGGCGGCGGCTTTATCCCTGGCCGCATGCTTGTTATTCTTGGACGGACGAATGCCGAAGAGGCCCAGGAAACGCTGCCACAAGGAGAGTTTGGCGGGCGCTTCTTTTCTGTACTTGGGACGGTAACCGCTGGAATCGCGGCGGTCATTGCCATAGGAGCGTCCGCCCTTGTTGTAGCGGCGGCGGGCTCCCTGGCCCTGTCTTCCCTGTGTGTTGTGTTGTGACATACTTATATGCTAAGTTGGTGATTATGTTGGTGTCATGCCGGATTTATCGCTGTGTGCAGTAAATTCCATCCGGAGGATCGCCGGGACGTTCCGCTGCCATGAGAAAAGCCAGGAGTAAGGGGGCCCCATGCCCCGATCAACGGTCCATGCATGGTCTGATAGGGGGGCGATCAGGCTAGGCGCGTGACCAGTCCGGTCGATTGACGCGTATACCAATGCACAGGGAGCCGGATTCTTGCAAGCCGGTATCTCGTCATTTTAGGCTTTCCGACCGCCCGGAGGCGGGAAGGCCGTCCGGGAGGCAGGCTTCCGTGCCGGGCATGGCTCAGAGTGAGCAAACAATTTGACAAAAAGACGAGGACGGAGCATTTTAAGTGCCGACTAATCTACATATTCTCTCGATGCTGATTCAAAATGCAGACCGTACTACCTACGGGATTAATAAGATTGTTGTTTTCGTCCTTGCGTTCGTCGTTTTCTTCGTTGTCGGATTTGTGTCCTGGCAATGGGATGGGGTCGCTCCGGAACCGTGGCGTCTGCGGACGCTGGTGCTGACGCCGCTGACGATGTCTCTGCTGCTGTATGTGTGCTGTGACCAGTTCGGCGTTTACTACCGCTGCCAGACGCTCTGGGAAAGCATCCGGCGGTTTGTGGTGGCATATGCCTGTTTTGTGGTGTTAAGCGTGATGATATGGAAGTTCTTTGTTCCCTTTTCCGCGGATGTCGGTGTCCAGTCCCTGGCGTATCTGCTTACCTTCCTGGGTTCCCTCTGGCTGCGTATCAGCCGGTTCCGGGCGGAAAAAAGGCTGGTGGAGGAAGCCCCTACGCTGGTGGTGGGAACTCCGGATCATGTGAAAGAATTCCGCAGGACGTTGGAGAGCAATCATGTGGACTTCAGGAATGGGTTGCTGGTCATGGCGCCTGAAGAGGTGGACAGTGCGGTAGTCAGGAATTTGCTGATTAAGAACTGCGTCAGCAAGGTGGTGTTTTTGCCGGAGGAGGTGGATTCTTCCGTGGCGCGGTGCCTGGTGGAACTGTGCGGCAAGATGGGAGTCGATTTTTACGCGAGCATGGTGGTAAGCATGCCCGCCGTGCATAAAACCTATTTCGGCGTGATTGGAGGAACAAGAATGCTGGTGTACAAATCCACCCCCATTCCCTATACCACCTCTTGGCAGTTGAAGAAAATGCTGGACTGGACGGGAGCGCTGGCGCTTCTGGTGGGAACGTCACCCCTGTGGGTGCTGGCGGCTGTGGGAATCAAGCTGTCGGATCGCGGTCCGGTCTTTTACCGCCAGAAACGTTCCGGGCTGTACGGACGGGAGTTTGGCATGTGGAAATTCCGCACCATGTACCGGGACGCGGATAAAAGGCTGGATGAAGTGAAAGCCAAGTACGGCAATGACATGGACGGCCCCATATTTAAGCTGGAGCACGACCCTCGCATTTTCTCCTTCGGGCGCTTCCTGCGCAAATTCAGCATCGACGAGCTTCCCCAGCTCATCAATGTGCTGAAAGGGGAAATGAGCCTGGTTGGCCCGAGACCGCTGCCCGTTTATGAAACGGAAGCCTTTACCAGCGATGCCCACCGCCGCCGGTTGAGCGTGCTGCCCGGTGTGACGGGGTACTGGCAGATTGCCGGACGCAGCAACATCCGGGAATTTGAAAAGCTGGTGGAATTGGATATGAAGTATATTGACAACTGGTCCCTGTGGCTGGATATCAAACTGCTTCTGAAAACCGTCCCGGCAGTGCTTTTCGCCCGTGGGGCAAAGTAGCTTCCTGGTCTCCCTGGATTGCAGGCCGTCAGCCGTTATTGCCGGGAATTTGGAATCCGGCTGGGGTTCTCTGTCCGATGGAACAGGCCTGTTTTAAGAATACTGCAATTCGGGAGAGGGATGGAATTGGTGTATTTTGTGGGAAATGAAGAAAATTATTGCCGGACAGAGACTTTAATCTTGAGGTGCGGAAAGGGATGGGGCAGAATCAATCTACTATGGATTTAGTTCAGCGAGAAATCTCTAAAGAAACGGTGACTCCGTATTTCATCGAGTATTTCGGTCAGGCGCCTACTCATGTGGCAGCGGCACCGGGACGTGTGAACCTTATTGGTGAGCACACGGATTATAATAACGGTTTTGTGATGCCTATGGCGCTTGATAACCATTGTGTTGTGGCTGTGGCTCCCTCCCCCGTGGGCAAACACCGCTTTTGCGGTTCCCTGGGTGACCAGATCCATGAAATTGCGGTGGAAGACGCCTTGGTTCCCGGCGAACCGTTCTGGTCCAATTATGTCCGCGGCGTTTTGGCCAACCTGCACAGGCGCGGCGTAGAAATCGGGCCTGTGGATATGCTGATTGACAGCAATGTACCCCGCGGCGGCGGCCTCTCCTCCAGTGCCGCTCTTGAAGTTGCCGTCTGTACGGCGCTCGCCGCTTTTGCCGGCGTTGAAATAGATCCCAAGGAAGTAGCCCTCATTGGGCAGGCCGTGGAACATGAATTCGTGAACGTTCCCTGCGGCATCATGGACCAGTTTATTTCCGCCAACGGCAAGAAGGGCATGGCTCTCAAGCTGGATTGCGCCACGCTGGAATATGAGCTGGTTCCGATGAACAATGAATCCGTCTCCGTGCTGGTTCTGGACAGCGCTGTGAAGCATTCCCTGGCGGACGGAGCTTATGGACAGCGCCGCAAGCAGTGTGAGGAAGCTTCTTCCATCATGGGCGTGCCCTCCCTGCGGGAAGCTACGCTGGAGCTGCTGGAATCCTTCAGGGAACAGCTTGGAGATGTGCGCTATCGCCGCGCCCGCCACGTCATTGGAGAAAATGCGCGCGTGAACGCTTTTGCAAACGCCCTTGCCCGCGGTGATTGGGATGAGGCCGGCGTAGCCATGCGCGGCAGCCATGCTTCCCTGCGGGACGACTATGAAGTTTCCTGTGCTGAGGTGGATACCCTTGTTTCCCTTTGTGACCGCATTCCCTCCGCATCCTCCATTTACGGCGCGCGCATGACGGGCGGCGGGTTTGGCGGATGCATTGTGGCCCTGGTGAAGACGGAGGACGTGGAAAAGGTGGCCCAGGAGCTTCTGGACGGCTACTGCCAGGAAACGGGCATTGAAACTACGTATCTTGTAACCCGTGCCGGAGAAGGCGCCCGTGTTCTGTACCAAGCTTAATCCATACTGATGATGAAAACACTAGCAACCATATTCGGGGCGCTCGCCCTGATGACGTGGGGCGCAGCTGCCCAGGAGGGTCCCGTACCTGCAACGGCGGCTGATGCGCAGCCCGCCCTGCTTTTGGCACAGCAGCGCGAGGACCGGGAGCGAGAGAAGATTGCGCAGAAACACCAGCGACATCGGCGTCACGCCCTGCGCGTAGAGAAAATTCGCGCCCAGCGGCATACAGCCGAAGATGACGGCGCTCAGGATCACGCAGAGATAGCCGAGCCACGGCGTTCGACGTTCCATGATTCTCCCCTCCTTTATATGAATAAAGTGAATGCATTTATCATACGCGCGCATTTCCTTCCGGTCAAGTGGGAAAAAGAAAAAACACCGCGTTGACAAATATTCTCGCGGCTGATATGCTGTGATATCATCAGAAAAAAGAGAGGAAAGCTATCATGTTTCTCTTTTATGTAAACCCGATATTGATCGCTGCGGCAGTCATTCCGGCCATTGTCCTGCTGCGCTTTGTCTACAAGGAGGACCGGCTCGACAAAGAGTCGCCGGGGCTGCTGCTCTCGCTCGTGATTTTCGGCATTCTATCGACATTTGCTGCCATCGTGACCGCCCCGGCACGGCCGTGACCGCGCGG
>OQVH01001728.1_pt1 | contig 12992 bp, 13 predicted proteins | sample 1691641 | NCBI WGS metagenome assembly OQVH01 (sample SAMN03418286, study PRJEB22391) | human gut metagenome | biome: human-gut; feature: organic feature; material: feces | host: Homo sapiens | place: Italy | collected 2013-04
CAATCCCCAACTTAATTGGTGTATTTCTGCTTTCAGGAACCGCCATTACACTTACGAAAGAATATTTTGCACAGAAGAAATAACAATAATAGCCCGGAGAGTTATTTTTCCGGGCTATTATTTTATGAAAAAGGTAAAAGGAGAATAGAGCCATGATTCCAATCGCACATATAGAAAATGATTTTCCAACCAAATTCGGTATCCCCAGGCAGAGTGGCCGTGTAGGGGCGCTTAAAGCGAGAATTGTATTCGAGCCGGAATATCGCAATGTGGATGCCTGTCGTGGTCTGGAGGAGTTTAGTCATATCTGGCTGATCTGGGAGTTTTCGGAGGCAAAGAGGACAAAGTGGTCACCGACTGTCCGCCCGCCCAGACTTGGGGGAAATGTGAGAAAAGGAGTTTTTGCCACAAGATCTCCCTTCCGTCCCAATTCCATAGGATTATCCTGTGTGAAGCTTGAGAAAGTAGCTCTGGATGAGCCGGACAGCCCTGTACTTTATGTAGAAGGTGCAGATCTGATGAATGGAACACCGATTTTCGATATTAAACCATATATTCCTTATGCGGATTGCCATCCGGAAGCAACAGGAAGTTTTACCGAATATTCCAAAGATCATCATCTGAATGTAGAATTTCCCCAGGAGCTTCTGGAAAGAATACCCGGGGAAAGCAGAGAGGCTCTGATCGCAGTGCTTGCGGATGATCCCCGTCCTGCTTATCAGAATGATCCGGAACGGTCTTACGGAATGCCTTTTGGCGAGAAGGATATTCATTTTCGGGTGGATGGAGATATCCTTCGTGTTTATAATGTGACAGAATTTGTAAAAAAACAGCAGGAATCTTCGGCAGATTGTGGAAAATAACCATTTTCGGATATTTCTGTAAGAAAGGCTTGCAAAATTGGCGTTTATTCAATACAATATTAAACAGACTTTATGTTGGTAGAGTGACAAAGACTGATGGGAGATCGGTCTGAAAATATTTAGTGACATATGAGGAGCAGGAAAAATGAAGAAAATTGTTAAATTCGGAGGAAGTTCTCTGGCAAATGCAGAGCAGTTTCAGAAAGTAGGGGAGATCATCAGAAGTGATGAGAGCAGACGTTATGTGGTTCCGTCCGCTCCCGGAAAGAGATTTGACGGAGATACAAAGGTTACAGATTTACTTTATAAATGTTATAATACTGCAGTTGAAGGGGAGGATTTCATCCCGATTCTGCAGGAAATCAAGGGAAGATATTATGAGATTATCCGCGGACTGAACCTTGATCTTTCTCTGGAAGATGAATTTGCTCAGATCGAAGCTGATTTCAAGGCACAGGCAGGCACAGACTATGCAGCATCCAGAGGAGAATTTCTCAATGGTAAGGTGATGGCAGCATATCTGGGTTATGAATTTGTTGATGCAGCAGATGTGATCCGTTTTGATAAGAACGGAAATCTGGATGCCGAGAAGACAGACAGACTTCTGTCCAAAAAGCTGGCAAAATGTGAACATGCCGTTATCCCTGGATTTTATGGCGCTGGTGAAGATGGAAAAGTTAAAACTTTCTCCAGAGGAGGTTCTGATGTAACCGGTTCTCTTGTGGCAAAGGCTATTAAGGCAGACCTCTATGAAAACTGGACAGATGTTTCCGGTTTCCTGGTAACAGACCCACGTATTGTTAAAAATCCGGAAGTGATTGAGAGCATTACCTACAGAGAACTCAGAGAGCTTTCTTATATGGGTGCAACTGTTCTTCATGAAGATGCGATCTTCCCGGTTCGTAAAGAGGGAATTCCGATCAACATCAAAAACACAAACAGACCGGAAGACAAGGGTACTTTTATTGTTGAGAGCACATGCAAGAAACCGAAATTTACAATCACAGGTATTGCAGGTAAGAAGGGATTCTGTTCTATCAATATTGAGAAATCCATGATGAACAGTGAGGTTGGTTTCGGACGTAAGGTACTTCAGGTATTCGAAGATCAGGGAATCAGCTTTGAGCATGTTCCATCAGGAATCGATACAATGACTGTATATGTACATCAGGATGAATTCGAAGAAAAGGAACAGCAGGTAATTGCCGGAATTCATCGTGCAGTACAGCCGGATTTCGTAGAAATGGAATCTGACCTTGCACTGATCGCTGTTGTAGGACGTGGTATGAAATCCACCAGAGGTACAGCAGGAAGAATCTTCTCAGCACTTGCCCATGCAAATGTAAATGTGAAGATGATCGACCAGGGTTCCAGTGAGCTGAATATCATTATCGGTGTGGAGAACAGAGATTTTGAGACTGCGGTAAAGGCAATTTATGATATCTTTGTAATTACCCAGATCTAATTGAGAATTGCAGGAGCTCCTTCACAGCGGAGCAATTTGTGGATATGATGTTTATCAATCATAGGATAAACAAAATAATGGACCGTCAGAAATCAGCATAGAGATTTCTGACGGCTTTTTATATTATAGGAAATTACTCCGTAATGTTCCTATAACATAAAAAAGCCCTCCGGGCAGGATTCTTTCTTAATTTTAAGTTTCAGTATCCGGAAAAATTTATAATGAAAAAAACGGCAAACAAATGTTCTAAAAACTCTTCCATTTTTGAAATGGGTATGTTATTATATATCAAAAGAAAACGAATACATGTTCGGAAAATATGTTCGGACATAATCGATCAGAGGATAAGGGCGATTTTTATCTGTCTGACATGAAGGAGGAGTAAAATGATGAATGCAGTAAATACCACACAGAGAATGAGAAGAAAGGAAAGACATAAATTTTCAAGGACAATGGCAGTGATCCTGGGGCTGATCGTCACCTTGGAAGTGATGGTTGCAGGTGGTATGATATTTAATATTGATTTTCATTCTGCTGACATGGTTGCAGTAGTTATGGGATTTATGGTGTTATATGCGGGGATTGTGGCAATCCTGACAGACAATTGATTACTGTACGGAAAATGTTACTGAGAACGGAGTGAACAGTAACACCGGAAAATTATGTGATAAGATATTTCCGGCAGAACATTAGACAAAAAGCATACCAGATGATATGATTAGCAGTAGATGATCAGAGAAGAGATAACGTGAAAATAATGGGACAGAAAGTAAGAAAGGGAAATTATGACTGTAAAATCAAGTCTTTTGGAAATGCTGGAGAAGAATAAAGGAGAAGTGCTTTCCGGTGAGAGCATTGCCGGTGAGTTGGGATGTACCAGGGCAGCAGTGTGGAAGGCAGTAAAGTCGCTCCGGGAAGAAGGGTATCATATAGAAGCAGGACCGAATAAAGGATATATGCTTGCGAAGGATACGAACCGTCTGTCGCAGGAAGGAATCCGCCTGCTTCTGGATGATCCGAAGGTTAAGATAGATATTTATGATGAACTGGAATCTACGAACCAGACTGCCAAGAAAGAAGCTATGATGGGAGAGGCCGGACATGGGGCATTTGTCATTGCCAGGAGCCAGACTGCAGGCAGGGGGCGCAGAGGCCGGGAATTCTATTCTCCTGCAGATACAGGTCTTTACATGAGTGTGATCCTGAAGCCACAGGGAACCATACATGACAGTCTGCTGATCACAACTGCGGCAGCAGTGGCAGTCTACAGAGCAGTTGCTCAGCTCTGTGGAATCCAGCTTGATATTAAATGGGTTAATGATCTGTTTTATAAAGGAAAGAAAGTCTGTGGAATACTCACAGAGGCTGTCACAGATTTTGAGAGTGGAAATATTGAGTTTGTGGTAGTTGGCATGGGATTGAACCTCTATCTGGACCAGGAGAACCTGCCTGGGGAATTAAGAAATATAGCGGGAGCTCTTTATGAGACAAAAGAAGATGCAGAACAGACTGACCGTAATAAACTGACTGCAACGATCGTGAACGAGCTGCGAAAAGAAACAGCAGATCTGAAATTATCTCCGGATTATGTGACACATAACATGATCCCGGGACATCAGATCACAATTACAGACGGAAACTCTTCCAGACAGGCATTTGCATTGGAGATATGCAGGGACGGACGGCTGAAAGTACGGGAAGAAGATGGACAGGAGACAATATTGTCCTTTGGAGAAGTTTCGGTATCCATGTGAGGATAATGAGAATGGGATTGTTACATGAAGGTAGATTCCTTGATGTGACAATCCCATTTTGTGTCATGATTCAGAATTTGTTGTTTGTGATGAAGCATCCTTCTGAGACACTTCGGCGGCAGAATCTTTTTTCAGAGATACCGGGTTGCCGGTAGTGGTGTTATCTGTGACATCTGTATCTGTGCAGCAATCGGGATTCGTTGTATCTGTGGTGTTTTTAGCTGCGTCAGTTGTTATATCCGAAATATTCTGCTGATACGGACGATAAGGTGTCCAGTAATGTTCTTCCTCAGTAAAGCTGTCGGGCTGTTCTTCATCCAGTGCATCCTTCTTGCGGGTGAGAATATAAATCCCTGCAAAAATGATAGCAGCTGCAATCACAAGCTGCGGCAGATGATATGTGAATCTGCCGATAACATCAGCCAGATATCCGGGTAAGATCATATAGAGGAAATCTACCAGGGTGTTCCACAGAATAGAAGCACCAAGGAAAATCAGAAGAATCGCAGTTATCTTTCCGTGATGTTTAAGCAGAGAACTGATATCTCCTGCCAGTTCATCCATATGAAGGACATAGGAATCTTCTATGGAGTAAAATTCTTCCTCAGAAAGAGACTTCAGATTGTGCACATTAAAGAAACTGTAGAACCAGATGATCGGGATCAGGAACACAAGCCAGTCCATTCCGGTACATGCTCCGATGGCAAAGACACCCCAGAATAAGAACATAATACTGATTCCCTGTTTTTTGAATCCCATGTACATTTCTCCTGCACCTGGGATCAGGGAGAAGATAAAAAGCCAGAATCCACGTTTTTGTTTTTGCATACTTTTATTTGCCTCCATTCATTAATTTGCCGGAAAAATCACTGATATATTTTATAAAAGAACCGGTGCCATCACCAATGTTCTGTCCGAGTTCTCTGGTGAACTGGTAGAGCCTGCCGTTTTCATGCTCAGGTAATATTCTGTCTGTCTGAGAGAAAGTATCCTGATGTAAGGAAGTGAAATCCAGGTTCGGGATACTGAATAAAAGCAGCAGGGCAACCATCACACCGGCAGCAGTCTGAAGACTGTAATGGAGCAGCCGGATTTTGCGGGATGCTTTATTTGCTGCCCGGGCAAGCTGCACTTCACCGGAGTCTGCTTTGTCCAGAATCTGTTCCATCAGATAGGAGGGAGCAGTATCCGTACTGCTGTCTTCCTGTTCCATCATCTGATCCAGACAGAAATCGCAGTGATCAAGATGTGACAGAAACTCAATGACTTCCTGTGTGTTCATATTTCCGTTGTCAAATTCTATTAAATCCTTCTTATTAATATGCATCTAATCACCCCTTTCAAGCATTTTTTTCAGCATTGCCCTTGCGCGATAGAGCTGTGTCTGAATTGTTTTCGGATTTTTCCCTGTCTGCTGTGCAATCTCAGGTACTGATAATTCTTTGCAGAAATGTGCGTAAGCGACTTCTTTGTAAGGACTTTTCAACTGCATACACAATGCTTCTACGTGAGTATTGGATGCAGTTTTCATATATTCATCTTCGGGAGAGGATTGCCTGTCCGGAATCTGGGAAAAGTAGGTGTCTTCTGTTGGAATACTTCGCCGCCCAGCTGCTTTCAGATAATCCAGACACTTTCGGACAGCGATCTTACTTAACCAGGCTTTCTCATAATTACCATCAAAGCGGGAAAGGTTCTTATAGGCAGACAGAAAGACTTCCTGAGTGAGATCTTCGGCATCAAATGGATTACCGACAGATTTCAGGCAGATCGAATATATTAAGTTCTGGTATTGCTTAATCAGATATTCCAGATATTGCTTTTCTGTGATCATTACTGTCTCCTTTTCCCTGTTCATTTAATTATAACGCAGGAGGTGGGGGAATGGATTCAGATATTGGAGGAATTTTGAGAAAAAGGGGACGCGCAGAAAAATAGTTTGTTTTGTGTGCGGTTTCGGACACTAAGGTATTCTAAGCTGCCAAAAATCTGCTAAAGGCATGAGAAAAATGCCACAAACTCGCCGCATGGCGGCTCAGACAGTGTGTCATTTTTCTCATAACGCAGATTTTTGCCGGCTAAGAATATCTAAGTATCCTGCAAATGCACACAAAACAAACTATTTTTCTGCGCTGGTTATTGGCTGTTTTGATTAACGGATTTTTTTATAGAAAATATCTCTGAGTGACGGTCTTGCGAAGCCTTTTGATTTGGTCTATACTTGATTGCAATGAAATAAAATATGGCATTTATATTTATGTGGAAGATAATGCGGGGCAATATGACAGATGAAAAAGGAGAGACAGATTATGACAGAAACAAGACGTTTATACTATGAAGATGTATATAAAAAAGAATTCACCGCAACCGTAGTAGAGTGCAGAGAGCAAAAGAAAGGTTATGCTGTCATTCTGGATGAGAGTGCTTTTTATCCGGAGGGCGGCGGTCAGCCAAGTGATGTGGGAACACTGGGGGATGCAAAGGTGACAGAGGTTCATGAGAAAGATGGAGAATTACTTCATTATACTGATAAGGCTCTGGAAGTGGGTGCGAAGGTTGAAGGAAAGATTGACTGGGTGCACCGTTTTGACCTGATGCAGCAGCATTCCGGTGAGCATATGGTCAGCGGTATTATCCATGAGAAGTATGGTTATGATAATGTAGGTTTTCATATGGGAAGCGATGTGATCACTGTAGATTTGAATGGTATGCTGGATGACTCGCAGCTTGCAGAAATTGAGCGGGAAGTAAATGAGAGAGTGTGGGAGGATAGGGAAGTTGTAATTACTTATCCTGATGCTGAGGAACTGAAGACTATTGATTACAGAAGTAAGAAAGAATTGACAGGACAGGTTCGTATCGTGACGTTTCCGGGAGTAGACGTATGCGCCTGCTGTGGAACCCATGTGACACATACAGGTGAGATTGGAATGGTGAAGCTTCTTTCTGTAGTGAAATTCCATGATGGTATCCGTATGGAGATGATCTGCGGTAAACGTGTTCTGGATTATCTGAATATGGTGAATGAGCAGAATCATCAGATTTCCATGAAGCTTTCTGCAAAGATGGACAGAACAGCAGATGCAGTACAACGTCTTCAGGATGAGAATTTCTGTATGAAAGGCCAGGTTGCCCGTATGGAAGAAGAGATGTTTAGGGCAGAGGCTAAGAAATGGGAAGGTGCAGGAAGTGTCCTGATCTTCAAAGAAGGTCTGGAAGCAGATTCTGTACGTAAACTTGCGGATGCAGTGATGAATACCTGTGAGGGCTGCTGTGCAGTATTTTCCAGAAATGAAGATGGAAGCTATAAGTATGCCATGGGCGAGATTGACGGGGATTTACGGCAGTATACAAAGGAAATGAATGCTGCATTAAACGGAAGAGGCGGCGGAAAGCCATTCTTTGTCCAGGGGTCTGTGCAGGCAACAGAAGACGAAATCCGAAATTTTTTTGAAAAATAAAAAATTGTAGATAAAAGATTATAGATAAAAGATTAAGTAAAACTGCGGAGTGGTTATTGAGCATAGAGTTGCATAGCGAAGCGGATGAGTTTATCCGTCTGACTCTATGTTTTGAATTAAGAAAGCCGCAGGGAAGAGGAAGAGAAACGGGAAATGTTTGGAGAATGTCATGCGCATATTATTATGGATGGTGTGAATTACCGCCATGCAGTTGAGGTGCATAAAAATGGACCGGACGATAAGATCATAAGAGAGCATCTGAAAGCATACCAGGAACGGGGAATTGTTTTTGTACGTGATGGTGGTGATGCGTTGGGTGTTTCTGCGAGAGCGAAAGAGCTTGCACCAGAGTATGGAATAGATTACAGAACTCCGATATTTGCCATTCATAAAGAAGGACATTATGGTTCTATTGTGGGAAAAGGTTTTGCCACAATGGTGGAATTTCATAAGCGTGTTCTGGAGGCGAAACAGGCAGGGGCAGATTTCATTAAGATTATGACTACCGGGATTCTGGATTTTAATGAACATGGAGCCATTACCGGAACACCTCTGGATGGGTCAGAGGTAAAGGAAATGGTACATATTGCACATGAAGAAGGTATGGCTGTCATGTCCCATACCAACGGAGATTACGGAGTGCAGGCAGCAGTGGCTGCCGGAGTGGACAGTCTGGAGCATGGAAACTATATGAATGAAGAAAGTCTTGCCATGCTGGCGGAGAGTGATACAGTCTGGGTTCCGACTCTGGTTACAGTAAGAAATCTTCTGGGAGACGGACGTTATGATGATGAGACTCTGAAACCAATCATAGAATCTGCAGAAGAGAATATCAGAAAAGCATTCCGGCTGGGAATAAAAACAGCCCCCGGAAGTGATGCGGGGGCTTACAGAGTTCTTCATGGAAAAGGAATCCGGGATGAAGTACAGTCGTTTGTGGAAATTCTGGGTGATCAGGATGCTGCATACCGCTGGCTTGCGGAAGGTGAAGCGGAAATCAAGAAGAAATTTACGGTTACTGTTCACTGGTGATATCCCGCGAGGTGTTTTGTGTGAGCGAAGGTCACAGAAAACCCGAGACATACCGCGCGAATTTATGCGATCAGCATAAATTCTGTGCATCGCGAAGCGTGTTACTGAGAACGGAGTGAACAGGAACCATATTGCAGAAACAACGGCGGGGCAAAATATGCTCCGCTGTTTTTATGAATCTATGTTATAATAGCGTTAAGGAAAACATATCAGAATATTATTCGGCTGCTGACATGGAGATAATACAGCGAAATGTAAACGTGTTTTGAACGGACAGCAGCGATCATTAAGAGGAGTTATTATGACGATTAACATACCACAAAAAGCAGAACAGATCCTGCATATTCTCAATGAAGCCGGCTATGAGGCATATGTTGTTGGCGGCTGTGTCCGGGATTCTATCCTGGACCGGGTGCCTGGGGACTGGGATATCACTACCTCTGCACTTCCGGAGCAGGTGAAGGAGCTTTTTCACAGAACTGTAGATACGGGGATCCAGCATGGAACAGTAACTGTAATGATGGGCAAAGAGGGCTTTGAGGTGACAACCTACCGTGTGGACGGAGAATATCATGATGGCCGTCACCCGGATGCCGTGACCTTTACCAGGAGTCTTGAGGAAGATCTGAAACGAAGAGATTTTACCATTAACGCCATGGCTTATCATCCGGGGCATGGACTGGTGGATCTGTTTGGCGGAATGGAGGATATCAATAGGAAGATCATCCGTTGTGTCGGGGATCCGGTGGAACGTTTTACAGAGGATGCTCTTCGGATGCTCCGTGCAGTGCGTTTTTCCGCACAGCTTGGTTTTACTGTGGAGGAGAATACGAAAGCGGCACTGGCGCGGATGTCGGGGAACCTGGAGCATGTCAGTGCAGAGCGTATCCAGACAGAGCTTGTAAAGCTTCTGGTATCCGATCATCCGGATTACCTCCGGACAGCTTGGGAGACAGGCCTTACCCGGGAATTTCTTCCGGAATTTGATGCCTGTATGGAAACAGCGCAGAATACCCCCCATCACTGCTGCAGCGTAGGCGAGCACATCCTGAAAAGCCTTACGGAGATCGAGAATGACAGGCTTCTTCGTATCACCATGCTTCTTCATGACATTGCCAAGCCGGTTGTAAAAAAGACAGATGAGAATGGAAGAGACCACTTTAAAACTCACGGACCGGCAGGCGAAAAGCTGGCAGGAAAGATCCTGCGCCGTCTGAAATTTGATAATGTAACGATCCGAAATACCTGTCGTCTGATCCGGTATCATGATCTTCGTCCCACTCCGGACGCCGAGGATGTGCGGAGAGCTGTGAATCTTATCGGAGAAGAGCTTTTTCCGCTGTATCTGAAAGTGCAGAAGGCAGATCTTTTATCTCAGAGTACTTACAGGAGGGAGGAGAAGCTGGCACGGTTAAGCGGTGTGACGGAAGCTTATCAGGGGATCCTTGAAAGAGGTGAATGTACATCTCTGAAAACCCTGGCAGTTTCCGGAAGGGATCTTATAAAGGCAGGACATCCGGCCGGACCGGCACTGGGAGCACTGCTCGAAAGACTTCTTGACTGTGTGCTGAAAGATCCAACCCTTAATACAAAAGAAAAACTTCTTGAAACAGCAGAAAAAGATAGCATAAAAACCGAATAGAATAACAAAAATCCCCCCTGCATAAAATAGAACGTAAAATAAGGCAGGGGGGAACTTTTTTGTATGATTATGGGTTGAGCGTGCTGGAGCAGTATGGGCTTACGGCTTCATTCTCCGGCAGGGCGCGGGGGGCACTTCTGTGCCGGACAGAAAAAGGTCCGGTGATACTCCGGGAATTTCATGGCTCGGAAAAAAAGCTTTCCATGCAGCAGCAGCTTCTTGAAAAAATGAAAGAACAGAACTGTCTTGTGGACGCCTATCTCAGAAACAGGGAAGGCGTACTGGTAAGCAGGGACAAAGATTCTGTTCCATATACTGCACAGATCTGGTTTGAGGGACGGGAATGTGACACGAGATCCGAAAACGATATTTTAAAAAGCATCCGGACTCTGGCACAGATCCACAAGATCATGCAGCTTCCTGTGGAAATGGATTATGCGGGAAGAAATCTGCAGGAAGAATATATCCGGCATAATCAGGAAATGAAAAAAATACGCCGTTTTATCCGAAAAAAAGGAGCGGTCAATTCTTTTGAGAAGGATTATCTGAAAAGCGTGGAATGGTTTCTGCAAAAAGGAGAAGAAGCGGCAGCTATGCTGGAAACCACGGATTATAAAAATCTGCGGCAGCAGTCTCTTCAAAGTGGCAGTATCTGTCATGGCGAATATAATCAGCATAATGTGCTGATACTTGGGAAAAACACAGCGGTGACGAATTTCAGTCACTGGAGCTTTGATGTGCAGATGGCAGATCTGTACCGATTTATGCGGAAAATCCTGGAGAAATACAGCTGGGATCTGCACCTCGCGCAGAAGATGCTTTCTGCATATGATTCCGTACGACCGCTCTCGGAGTCTGAGTGGCAGAATCTGAGAGTCCGGTTCTGTTATCCGGAAAAATACTGGAAACTGGCAAATCATTATTATACACATAACAAGGCTGTGATCTCCGGAAAAAATGTGGAAAAGCTGAGAACCTTGATCCATCAGAAAAAACAGTGGGAGGAATTTTCAAAACAGTGCTTCAGACAGTAATGATTCTGAATGTGACAAAAACAAAACTTCCCTTTTTCTGAAAATTGTTATATAATATTAAGTATCTTATATAAAGAAACAGGGAGGTATTTTGGAACATGGATTATAAAGAAATCTATAATCAGTGGCTTGAAAACCCATACTTCGATGAGGCGACAAAAGAAGAATTGAAAGCGATCAAAGACGACGAAAATGAGATCAAAGAGCGTTTTTATATGGATCTTGAGTTTGGTACGGCAGGTCTTCGCGGCGTGATCGGTGCCGGAACAAACCGTATGAATGTCTATACAGTCCGCAAGGCAACACAGGGACTTGCAAATTATATCAACAATGTGCATGCGCAGGAGAAAGGGGTAGCAATTGCATATGATTCCAGACATATGTCACCGGAATTTGCAGATGTTGCTGCTTTATGTCTTGCTGCAAATGGAATTCAGGCGTATGTATTCGAATCACTTCGTCCGACACCGGAACTTTCCTATGCAGTCCGCAAGTTAGGTTGTACCGCAGGAATCAATATCACAGCCAGCCATAACCCACCGGAATACAATGGATACAAAGTATACTGGGAGGACGGTGCACAGATCACACCGCCACACGACGGCGGCATCATGGCAGAAGTAAAAGCTGTGACAGATTATGCAACGACAAAGACGATGTCCAAAGAGGACGCAGTGGCAGCAGGTCTGTATGAAGTGATCGGTGCAAACATTGATGATCCGTACATTGCTGAGTTAAAGAAGCTGGTATTGAATCAGGATGCCATCAATGCAGTAGCAGATGACCTGAAGATTGTATATAACTGCATAAGACAGCTCCGGAGTCGGACGAAGGCTCTCAAAAATGTATGCTTTGATACCGTTCGCTGCCAGACATAAAGCTGCTTCATTTGCAAATTCCGGGGACATTCTTCTGGAATCGTATGCAATGGCAACACCCTTTGCCTGTGCGCCTACTTTGATAATATAATTTGCCAGTCCCTGTGTCGCCTTACGAACTGTGTATACATTCATACGATTAGTTCCGGCACCGATGACACCTCTTAAACCGGCTGTACCAAATTCAAGATCCATATAAAAACGATCTTCAATCTCTTTCTCATCATTTGCAATGCTTCGCAATTCTTCTTTTGTATTCTCATCAAAATACGGATTGCTCAGCCAGGATTCATATGCTTCTCTGTAACTCATGATCGAACCTCCTGCGTTTCATTCATTGATATTTTGTAATATCAGCATTGATCATCCTATCATGAACAGCATCCGTTCATGATCAATACCCGTCAACCATTATATCACACTAATTGCCAAATGGAAACTGCTTTTCTCGGCGTTTTCCGCCACGTTTCGACCTGATTTATACACATTGAAGCAGTTACAGATGCACCTTATATCTCTCATTTTCCGATCAGCCACACCAGGCTCTGAGGGCATGGAGGAACTGGCTGCGCGCACGGTTCTGCCGGATCTCCCGGTACAGCTTTTCATAATTCTGCCCCGAATCCCATACCTTTCTGCTACAATAATAGCGATTCGCGATCTTCCAAAATTTTTCCGGATATGCGAGCCGGTAATACAGTCCCCGCAGATCCTGTTCGCTCAGCGGATGTATCCGGCAGTATTCCCGGATCAGCTCCATACCAAGCTGCCGGTTCCAGTCATTTTTCTCCAGAATCTTGCGCAAAAATTTACCCACGTCCGTAATCTGTGCTCCCACATGGGCATGTTCCATCTGGATCAGG
>OQVH01001733.1_pt1 | contig 12970 bp, 7 predicted proteins | sample 1691641 | NCBI WGS metagenome assembly OQVH01 (sample SAMN03418286, study PRJEB22391) | human gut metagenome | biome: human-gut; feature: organic feature; material: feces | host: Homo sapiens | place: Italy | collected 2013-04
CTCGCGGTGGAGGTTCCGGGCGAGGAGGCCTCCAACGAGTGGTTGGAGCCCGTGGACGACGAGCAATACCTTAAAGCGATTGACGGGAAGGCTTAGGCATGGAGCAGTTGAAACTGACGCAGGAATGGGACAAGGTATTCCCCAAAAGCGACAAGGTTGAGCACAGCAAGGCGACCTTCCACAACCGATACGGCATCACGCTGGCGGCCGACGTGTACGTGCCTAAGAACGCGGAAGGCAAACTGCCCGCCATCGCCGTCGGCGGCCCGTTTGGCGCGGTGAAGGAGCAGTCCTCCGGTCTGTATGCGCAGAAAATGGCAGAGCTTGGCTTCTTGACGATTGCCTTCGACCCGTCCTACACCGGCGAGAGCGGCGGTACACCCCGCTATGTCGCTTCGCCGGACATCAACACCGAAGATTTCTGCGCAGCGGTAGACCTCCTCTCCGTGCAGGAGAATGTTGACCCGGAGCGCATCGGTATCATCGGTATCTGTGGCTGGGGCGGTATGGCGATCAATGCCGCTGCCATTGATACCCCCCTCTGTGCCCCTCGGCGTGTACATATCCGCCGCCAGTGTGATGCCATAGCGGTTGTGAAAGGTTACTTTCTTGTGATCCACCTTGTCGCTTTTCGGGAACACCTTGTCCCATTCATGTGTCAAATTCAAACTCTTTTCCATCTTCATCTCCGATTTTAAACCGTCCGTTGTGGCAAGCAGGCTGCCCGTAGTCAGAAGCCAGGCCGCCGATGCCGCGCACAACGTCTTCCACAATATATCCATATAGTTATCACTCTATTATTCTACGAAGGCAAAAATAACACAAAAGCCTCACAGAGACATTTCTGTGAGGCTCAAATATCGTTTCTGAAAAGTTCAAATGCACGAGGGAGCGGCCAGTGCCGTGGGCGGAATGCCGTAGCGTTTCTTGAAGGCCGTAGAAAAGTGCGAGGGGTTCTTGAAGCCCACCTCCGCATAGACATCGACCACCTTCCGCCGTTCTTCTTTCAGCAGGTGATAGGCCACTTCCAGGCGCTTGCGAATCAGCCATTTCTCGGGTGTCAGCTCGCTCACCTTCTTGAAGTCGCGTTTGAAGGTGGCCAGACTACGACCCGTGTAATGCGCCAGCTCCTCCAGGGTGAACTCGTACATGTAGTTCTCGTTCATGAAGTCAAGAATGTCCATCTTCCACGGTGTGCTGAAGTCGAACAACGCGGTCATGAAGCGCTTGTCGGTATGAAGCAGGGCCAGCAATCCTTCCTGCAATTTCAGGTGCATCACGTCGTCCTGCGGTTTCACCTCCGGATTGAAGTAAGGAGTCATTGAAGCAAACAAGCTCTCTATCTCTGCCGAAGGAGGAAGCTTCATCACGCCGGGCACGAACTTCTCCACGGGCTCTGCCTTATCCGTGTGGCGGGCATACTTTCCGTACATTTCCCGAAGGAAGGAACGGGTAAAGCACATATAAATCCCGCAATATTGCTCCCCGCCAAAAGCTTTCTTGTACATAGTCACACGATGGTCGCGCGGAATGAACACGCACTCTCCTTTTCCCGCGTGTATCTGCCGGTGTCCATCATCGAGCACCATCTCGCCAGACAAGACATAGTTCATGGCGTATTCTCTGGAACGGTGCACGCACGCATCGGCATCATCATAGAAAAAGCTGAAGAACACATTCTGGTAATTGAATATGACTTTCATGGGGTTATGGCGTGAGGTTGTAGGTTCTGTTGTCATCTCTCTTCTCGTTTTTTGTGAATGGGGTATGCACAAAGATACAAATAAAAACGTCGCGGTTATCATCACGGCGGGACAAAACAAAAACTCCTTTGCGGGCATCGTTCCGACCACGCAAAGGAGTTTCTTTCTTCAGGGTTTCCCAAGGTCTACAAACCACTCGCCTCAGACGGGCGGTCCGTATACCTTATTATATATTAGTAACCCAGTTCTTTTTCAAGTGCGTTGTATTTTTCCTTGTCAAGCTTCCAGTAGATGTTCAGCAGATACTGTCCCCACAACTGACGGTTGTCTGGTTTAGCTTCTTTTGCTTTTTCGTAGAAAGGAAATGCTTTTTCGTACAGTTCCTTAATCTTGGCTTCGTTGGTAGCATACTTCGGATCATCCATAGAAAGCTTAGAGTTTTCTTCTACGATTTCCTGAGCCGGGAAGAATGAGCAATCACCAATCTTAGAATAAGCTTCAGCTACGAAGTCCTTACCTTCTGCAATAATCTGGTTGAATGTAGCGATGGCACCATCGTAGTCTTTCTTTTCATACTGAAGCACACCCTTCACGTACATGAAGTACGGAGTAGAGTTCTTAGCCAGTACGGCATCCATCTGAGCCAGACCTTCGTCAATCTTACCTTTCTGGATGTAGTAGTCCATCAGGTTACCGATGAAGTATTCCTGTGACGGGAATTTTTCTACACCTTCCTGGATAGTAGTCAACCATTTTGCAGAGTCAGGAGTTTCGCCTTTTCCGTAAGCTTCTGCTAGGCACATCAGTGAACGATAACCTTCTTCTTTGTGTTCCTTACCGATAGTAGCGTATTTAATTACGGCTGCATTGTCTTTCAATGAGTTAGCGGCAAGAGCGGCATAGTTGGCAATCAACGGAGTCAATGTGTCGTTCTTTACAGCATCCTGGTCAGCAAACAACGGATTCTGCGGAGCGTCCACATACAGACCGAAGAATTTCAATGCGTTGGCATAGTTGCCAGCATTGTAAGCATCTGAACCGGCGTTAGTCAACTGAGGACGTACGGTAGCCAATGTCTTAGCCAGTTTCTTTCTCAATTTCGGTTTCTTCAATTCGCCGCTCTGTACCTTAGCCTGTTCTACTTCGTCACACTTTGTGTAGTATTCGAACATTTTAGCCAAGCTGTTATACAATTTAGCAGTATCAGCCTGACCACCCGGCAAATACAATTTCATGTTTTCGTCGTCATAGATAGACTTCTGGAAATCACCAGCCAGTTTCCATGTTTCAGGATCATTGGCAGTAGAAGGATCTGTCAAAGCAGGTTCGATGATTTGTGCTGCCTTCACGGGATCGCTCTTGGCAGATTTTGCTTCCTTTACCACGCTTTCCTGAGCAGAAACAGCGCATGCGGTAAAGAACAAAGCAGCTGAAAATAATACTTTCTTCATAAGGTTTAAATTTAGTAATACAAATATTCAAATTAATTTTTATCCGGATTATTCATTTGGTTCGTCCGTAGCGGGCTGAATGGTTTCTTCGTCGGCGGGCTGGATGTCCGTTGCCGGAGTTGCTTCGTCCTGAACTTCTTCTTCGTTTTCAGAAGCTACCTTACATACGGAACCAATCTGGTCGTTGCGCTTTTCAAGGTCAATCAGGCGCACACCCTGTGTAGCACGTCCCATAATGCGCACATCGGCCACCTTCAGACGGATGGTGATACCCGACTTGTTGATAATCATCAGGTCATTTTCATCGGTTACCGACTTGATGGCTACCAGGCTTCCGGTCTTATCCGTAATGTTCAGTGTCTTCACACCCTTTCCGCCACGGTTGGTCTTGCGGTAGTCTTCAATGTCTGAACGCTTGCCGTAACCGTTTTCAGATACCACCATGATGGTTTCCGTTTCAGGGTCTTTGATACAAATCATTCCGATTACTTCATCCTGACCGTCTTCATCAAGTGTGATACCGCGTACACCGGTAGCCGTACGTCCCATTTCGCGTACCGCGCTTTCATGGAAACGGATGGCACGACCGTTACGGTTGGCAATCACGATTTCATTGTTTCCGTTAGTCATACGTACTTCAATCACACGATCGTCTTCGCGGATGGTGATGGCATTCACACCATTCTGACGTGGACGAGAATACTGTTCGAGCAACGTCTTCTTGATGACACCGTTCTTCGTACAGAAGAGCACATAATGACTATTGATAAATTCCGTATCGTTCAGGTTCTTCACACGCAGGTAAGCCGTTACCACATCATCTGCCTCAATGTTCAGCAGGTTCTGGATGGCACGTCCCTTCGAAGTCTTATTGCCTTCCGGAATTTCATATACCTTGAGCCAGTAGCACTTACCCTTCTGCGTGAAAAACAGAAGCGTGTTGTGCATAGTAGCCGGATAGATATGTTCGATAAAGTCTTCGTTACGGGTTTCACTTCCTTTCGAGCCTACGCCGCCACGGTTCTGCGCACGGAACTCAGAAAGCGGTGTACGCTTGATGTATCCCATGTGAGAGATAGTGATGACCATTTCGTCATCGGCATAGAAATCTTCCGGATTGAACTCTTCCGAAGCATATACGATTTCCGAACGACGGTTGTCGCCGTATTTTTCTTTCACTTCAATCAGCTCGTCCTTGATGACCTTCTTGCAAAGCTCCTCGTTGCTCAGAATTTCTTCGAAGTAAGCGATTTGCTTCATCAGGTCTTCATATTCGGCATGAAGCTGGTCCTGCATCAGGCCGGTGAGCTGGCGCAAGCGCATTTCTACGATAGCACGAGCCTGGATTTCGCTCAGGTTGAAGCGGGCCATCAGGTTCGTGATAGCTTCGTTCGGAGTCTTGGCGGCACGGATAATGCGGATTACCTCGTCAATGTTGTCCGAAGCGATAATCAATCCTTCCAGGATGTGCGCACGTTCTTTGGCCTTGCGCAAGTCGTAACGTGTACGGCGGATTACCACTTCGTGACGGTGTTCCACGAAATATTTGATCAGTTCCTTCAGGTTGAGCAGACGCGGACGGCCATGAACCAGAGCCACGTTGTTCACACCGAAAGAAGTCTGAAGCATGGTCATCTTGTAAAGCTTGTTGAGCACCACGCTGGCGTTGGCATCACGCTTGATGTCGATGACGATACGCATACCTTCGCGGTCGGTTTCGTCGTTCACATTCGAAATGCCTTCGATTTTCTTGTCATTCGACAAATCAGCGATGCTCTTGATCAGCTCAGCCTTGTTCACACCATACGGAATCTCGGTCACTACAATCTTATCATGTGTAGGATGCGATTCGATTTCGGCCTTGGCACGCATTACCACACGTCCGCGTCCGGTTTCGTAGGCATCGCGCACACCGCTGATACCATAAATATATCCTCCGGTCGGGAAATCAGGTGCCTTGATGTACTGCATCAGGCCGTCTACGTCGATTTCATTGTTATCGATGTATGCCACGCAAGCGTCAATGACTTCACGCAGGTTGTGTGTCGGCATATTGGTAGCCATACCTACGGCGATACCCGAAGCACCGTTCACCAGCAGGTTCGGGATGCGGGTCGGCATGACGGTAGGTTCCTGCAACGTATCGTCGAAGTTGTTGGTAAAGTCTACAGTTTCCTTGTAAAGGTCCTGCATCATCTCCTCACCAATCTTCTTCAGACGAGCCTCCGTATATCGCATAGCGGCAGCACTATCTCCGTCGATAGAACCGAAGTTACCCTGACCGTCGACCAGCGGATAACGCATCGCCCAGTCCTGTGCCATACGCACCAGGGCACCATATACAGACAAGTCGCCGTGAGGGTGATACTTACCCAGTACTTCACCTACGATTCTGGCTGCTTTTTTATACGGTTTGTCGGATGTATTTCCCAGTTCCATCATTCCGTAAAGAATACGGCGGTGAACCGGCTTGAATCCGTCTCTTACATCAGGGAGGGCGCGTGCCACGATTACTGACATGGAGTAATCAATGTACGACGACTTCATTTCCTCTTCGATGTTGATTTTTATAATTCTGTCTTGTTCTTGCATTTAATACATTATTAATTATACTTCCTTTAAGGCTTGTAAAAAACCATGCTAAAGTACGACTTTTAGCGGATATACAAAAACTTTTCCACCAAAAAATACGTATAAGCCTGCATTTGGAGACACTCATAGGAAATGTGGCACGCATTTTGTTAAATAGAAAGAAAGACTTGATGAAGAGTCTCTATAATAATGTATATTTGCAAGCCTATTTTGAATATAAACGATTGGAGAAGATATGAATTTGATGAGCAACGAATTTACACAACAAGTGTCCGACATCGTCGTTTACGGGAAAGAGGAGGCCAACCGCCTTCAGAACGACCATATCGAACCGGAACATCTGCTATTGGGCATCTTGCGCGATGGAGAGTGTAAAGCCGCCGAAATATTGAAATCGTTCTACCTCGATCTGAAAGGTATCAAGAACGAACTGGAAACACAATTACGGGAGAAGTCCATTCTGGAGAACTACTCACAGGACATCTCATTCAGCGAGGAAGCATCAAAGATTTTGACATTAAGCAAACTAGAGGCACGATTGATGAATGACGAGAAAGTGGACACCCCACATATTTTATTGGCCATTATGAGAGATAACCAGAATAACGCATATAAGATATTGGAAAAGAACGACGTAACTTACGAAAAAATAATAGACCGTCTAAAGCAGGAGGAAGCTCCTTTTGACGGACTGGATTTCAATGACGACGAAGAAGAGGAAGGCATCGGACGTCGCGGAAACGCGGACAAAAACAATGGAGCCTTCGGGTTTTCCGCCAACCGCCAGGCAACCCAGACCGAACAGAAACAAGCGGAGGAAGACACGCCCTACCTTGATAATTACGGCATCGACCTGACCAAGGCGGCCGAAGGAGGAAAACTCGACCCCGTGGTAGGCCGTGAAAAAGAAATTGAGCGTATCGCACAGATTCTGAGCCGGCGCAAGAAGAACAACCCAATTCTGATTGGTGAACCGGGTGTGGGCAAATCGGCCATTGCCGAAGGACTGGCGCTCCGTATCGTGGAGAAGCGGGTTTCGCGTGCCTTGTTCGGCAAGCGCATCGTTTCGCTCGACATGACAGCGGTAGTGGCCGGAACCAAATATCGCGGACAATTTGAAGAGCGCATTCGTGCCATTCTGACAGAAGTGAAGAAACATCCTGACGTCATTCTGTTCATTGACGAGATACATACCATCGTGGGAGCTGGTTCCATGGACGCGGCCAACATGTTGAAACCGGCGCTGGCGCGTGGAGAAATCCAATGCATCGGAGCCACCACCCTCGATGAGTACCGCAAGAACATCGAAAAAGACGGGGCATTGGAACGCCGCTTCCAGAAGGTACTGGTGGAACCGACCTCATCGGAAGAGACTTTGCAGATTCTCCGGAATATCAAGGATAAATACGAGGAGCATCATAACGTGACTTACACGGACGAGGCGCTGGAAGCTTGCGTACGCCTGACCGACCGCTATGTGACCGACCGCTATTTCCCCGACAAGGCCATCGATGCCATGGACGAAGCGGGTTCTCGCATCCACCTCACTCACATCTCCGTACCTCAGGAAATTGAGGAACAGGAACGATTGATTGAGGAAGCGCAACAACATAAGAATGAGGCCATTCGCTTGCAGAATTTCGAGCTGGCCGCCAGCTTCCGTGACCGTGAGAATCAGTACACGGAGCAATTGGAACGCCTGAAAAATGAATGGAAAGAAAAGTTGAAGGACAACCGGGAAACGGTAGACGCGCCACAGATAGAGGAAGTGGTGTCCATGATTTCGGGTGTGCCCGTGCAACGCATGGCGCAAGCGGAAGGTGTACGGTTGAAGGGGATGAAGCAGGCATTGCTTTCGAAGGTTATCGGACAAGACAAAGCGGTAGAGACACTGGTAAGAAGTATCCAGCGGAGCCGTGTGGGACTGAAGGACCCGAACAAGCCTATCGGTACGTTCCTTTTCTTAGGACCGACGGGTGTAGGAAAGACGCACCTGGCGAAAGAGCTGGCCAAGAACATGTTCGGCACTACCGACGCCATTATCCGTATCGACATGAGCGAATACATGGAGAAATTCACCGTGTCACGTCTGATCGGAGCTCCTCCGGGATACGTGGGTTACGAGGAAGGCGGACAACTGACAGAAAAAGTACGCCGTCATCCCTACTCCATCGTATTGCTGGATGAAATCGAGAAGGCTCACTCCGACGTGTTCAACATGTTGTTGCAAGTGATGGACGAAGGCCGGTTGACGGATAGTCTGGGACGGACCGTAGATTTCAAGAATACCATTATCATCATGACGTCCAACATCGGTACGCGCCAGTTGAAGGAATTCGGCAAGGGCATCGGCTTCACAGCACAGACTGGCGAGAACGAGAAAGAACATGCCAATAGCGTGATTCGCAAGGCCTTGAACAAATCGTTCGCTCCCGAGTTCATCAACCGTCTGGATGAAATCGTGACCTTCGACCAGCTGGACATTGCTTCACTGGAGAAAATCATCGACATCGAGCTGGCAGGACTCTACAAGCGTATCGAAGGTTGTGGCTACCATCTCCTGCTCGACCAGGAGGCCAAACGTTTCGTGGCAGAAAAAGGCTACGACGTACAGTTCGGTGCCCGCCCGTTGAAACGCTCCATCCAGAACCATCTGGAAGACGGACTGGCAGAGCTGATTATCAACGAAGAACCGCAGACGGGCGATACCTTGCATGTGTACATGAACGCCCAAGGTGACGGAGTAGAGATGAAAGTAGAAAAAGCATAACGGAATTCTGACAGAATTTCGGCATACAGACAAAATGTCAGGTACAAACGTATCTGGCATTTTTTTTGTGTAGGGACTGGAAAAAAATTTATTCGAACAATCATAAAAAACAAAGAGATATGCAAAAAGGTAATATCGGGGTTACAACAGAAAACATATTCCCCATCATAAAGAAGTTCTTGTATAGCGACCATGAAATTTTCCTCCGTGAACTGGTTTCTAATGCGGTGGATGCAACTCAGAAATTGAAGACTCTGGCCGCTACGGGCGATTTTAAAGGTGAACTGGGCGATTTGACGGTACGTGTAAAAGTAGACAAGGAAAACGGTACCATCACCATCAGCGACCGTGGTCTGGGTATGACAGCCGAAGAAATCGACAAGTACATCAACCAGATTGCCTTCTCAGGAGCAAATGACTTCCTGGAAAAATACAAGGACGATGCCAATGCCATCATCGGTCACTTCGGTCTGGGATTCTATTCAGCCTTCATGGTAGCCAAGACGGTAGACATCGTAACTCTTTCATATAAGGAAGGTGCCAAGGCCGTGAAATGGAGCTGCGACGGAAGTCCTGAGTTCACCCTCGAAGAAACAGAACGTAGCGACCGTGGAACCGACATCATCCTGCACGTGGATGAAGATTGCAAGGAATTCCTGGAAGAATCTCGCTTGCAGGGCTTGCTCACCAAGTATTGTCACTTCCTGGCCGTACCGGTAGCCTTTGGCAAAAAGAAGGAATGGAAAGACGGCAAGCAGGTAGAAACGGATGAAGATAACCTGATTAACGACACTTGTCCTATCTGGACCAAGAAACCGTCGGACTTGAAGGAAGAGGATTACAAGAAATTCTACCGCGACCTGTATCCGATGGCCGACGAACCGTTGTTCTGGATTCACCTGAACGTGGACTATCCGTTCAACCTGACCGGTGTGCTCTACTTCCCGAAGATCAAGAGCAACATCGATTTGCAGCGTAACAAAATTCAGTTGTATTGCAACCAGGTATATGTGACCGACTCAGTAGAAGGTATCGTGCCCGACTTCCTGACCCTGCTTCACGGTGTCATCGACTCTCCGGACATTCCGCTGAACGTATCTCGTTCTTATTTGCAGAGCGATTCGAACGTGAAGAAGATTTCTACTTACATCACGAAGAAGGTATCCGACCGCTTGCAATCTATCTTCAAGAACGACCGTAAGGAATTTGAAGAGAAATGGGACGACCTGAAGATTTTCATCAACTACGGTATGCTGACTCAGGAAGATTTCTATGAAAAGGCTTCCAAGTTTGCTTTGTTCAAGGATACAGACAACAAGTATTACACTTTCGAAGAATACCAGACACTGATCAAGGATAATCAGACCGACAAGAACGGCAGCCTGATTTACCTCTATGCCAACAACCTGGACGAACAGTACACTTACATCGATGCGGCCAAGAACAAAGGCTACAACGTATTGCTCATGGACGGCCAGCTGGACGTACCGATGATCAACATGCTGGAACAGAAGTTCGAAAAGAGTCACTTCACCCGTGTGGATAGCGACATCGTAGACCGCCTGATTGTGAAGGAAGACCAGAAGGGTGAAGAACTTCCGCACGACAAACAGGAAGTGCTCAGCTCTTTGTTCAAAGGACAGATGCCGAAGGTAAAGAAAACAGAATTCCACGTAGAAGCACACGCACTGGGCGAAAACAATGCGCCGATTGTCATCACACAGGCCGAATACATGCGCCGTATGAAAGACATGGCCAGCATCCAGCCGGGTATGAGTTTCTATGGTGAAATGCCCGACATGTTCAACCTGGTATTGAATAGCGACCACCGCCTGATCAAGCAGGTATTGAGCGATGCCGAAACGGCTTGTGCGGAAAAACTCGTACCGGTAGAATCTGAAATCGCCATGCTGACTCTCCGTCGTAACGAACTCCAGAAAGCACAGGAAGGAAAGAAGGATGAAGAAATCCCGACTGCCGAAAAAGACGAACTGAGTGATGTAGAAAAGAAGATTGAAGCACAAAAGACCGAAAAGGAAAACATCCTGAACGGTTATGCTGCCGGCAACAAAGTGGTTCACCAGCTTATCGACCTGGCCTTGTTGCAAAACAACATGCTGAAGGGTGAAGCCCTGACCAACTTTGTAAAACGAAGCGTGGAAATGATCTGATTTTCCCCCATAAAATAAGGAAAGCCATTCTTGCAGGTATGCAGGAATGGCTTTTTTTGTGCTTTTTATGCCCGTGGATAGAAGATAATTTGTACATTTGCCCAGAAACACGCAAGCAGACAACCATGGAAAACAAAACCGAATTGATATTAATCCGCATCAGCGGAGTGGACCGACCGGGACTGACCGCATCGGTGACTGCCATCTTGTCTAAATATCAGGTAGACATTATGGACATCGGGCAAGCTGACATTCACAGCACCTTGTCACTGGGTATTCTCTTCAAATGTTCCGATCAGGATTCCGGAAATATCATGAAGGAATTGCTTTTCAAGGCTTCTGACTTGGGTATCAATATCCGCTTCTATCCTATCAGCGACGAAGAGTATGAAACGTGGGTCAACCTGCAAGGAAAGAACCGCTACATTCTGACACTATTGGGCAGAAAGCTTACGGCACAACAGATTGCCGGTGCTACCAAGCTTTTAGCAGAACAACAACTGAACATCGACGGTATCCGGCGTCTGACCGGACGTATTCCCCTGGACGAGAAAAAGGCAAACGTAAGAGCCTGCATCGAGTTTTCGGTGAGAGGTACGCCCAGAGACCGTGAAGAACTACAAAGCCAACTCATGCAGCTCAGTGCTTCATTGGGCATGGACTTCTCGTTCCAGCAAGACAATATGTACCGCCGTATGCGCCGACTCATCTGCTTTGATATGGATTCCACGCTCATTGAAACGGAGGTTATCGACGAACTGGCCATACGGGCCGGTGTGGGCGACCAGGTGAAAGCCATCACGGAAAGAGCCATGCGTGGCGAAATCGACTTCTGCGAAAGCTTCAAGGAACGGGTGGCCCTGCTCAAGGGACTGGATGAGAGCGTGATGCGCGACATTGCCGAACATCTCCCGATTACCGAAGGAGTGGAACGCCTGATGTTCGTCCTCAAGCGCTACGGATACAAGATTGCCATTCTGTCGGGAGGTTTCACGTATTTCGGCAACTACCTGAAAGAGAAATTCGGCATCGACTATGTGTATGCCAACCAGTTGGAAATCGTGGACGGCAAGCTGACCGGCCGCTATTTAGGTGACATCGTAGACGGAAAACGAAAGGCTGAATTGCTCCGTCTGCTGGCACAGGTAGAAAATGTGGACATCGCGCAGACAATTGCCGTGGGCGATGGAGCCAACGACCTGCCCATGCTTTCTACGGCAGGGCTGGGAATCGCCTTCCATGCCAAGCCGAAGGTGGTGGCTAATGCGCAACAGGCCATCAATACCATCGGACTGGATGGCGTGTTGTATTTCTTAGGATTCAAGGATTCCTATCTGGACGAACGCGGCAAATTATAATGACAAGATAACATTACTATATGAAGTTTTCGGAACTGAACTTAGAAGATAGCGTCCTCGATGCCTTGGACGCAATGAATTTCCAGGAATGTACGCCCGTGCAGGAACACACCATCCCTGTCATCCTGGAAGGGAAAGACCTGATTGGCGTGGCCCAGACAGGTACGGGAAAAACGGCTGCCTACCTGCTTCCGGTGTTGAACCAGTTGAGCAAGGGAGGTTATCCGGAGGATGCCATCAATTGTATCATCATGTCGCCCACCCGCGAACTGGCCATGCAGATTGACCAGCAGATGGAGGGTTTCTCCTATTTCATGCCGGTGTCAAGCGTGGCGGTGTACGGAGGAAACGACGGTATCCGTTTTGAGCAGGAAAAGAAAGGGCTGACTTTGGGAGCGGATGTGGTAATCGCTACTCCGGGACGTCTGATCAGCCACTTAAGCTTAGGTTATGTGGACTTGTCGAAAGTATCTTTCTTCATCCTCGACGAAGCGGACCGTATGCTCGATATGGGATTCTCGGACGACATCATGCAGATTGTCAAATATCTTCCGAAAGAACGGCAGACCATCATGTTCTCTGCCACCATGCCGACCAAAATCCAGCAACTGGCCAAGACCATTCTTCACGACCCGGTGGAAGTGAAACTGGCCGTATCCAAGCCGGCGGAAAAAATCATTCAGGCCGCTTACATCTGCTACGAGGCACAGAAACTGGGTATCATCCAGTCGCTATTCCAGTCCCAGCAACCGGAGCGTGTCATCATCTTTGCTTCTTCCAAACTGAAGGTGAAAGAGGTGACCAAGGCCCTGAAACGCATGAAGCTAAACGTGGGCGAAATGCACTCCGACCTGGAGCAAAGCCAGCGCGAAGAAATCATGCACGAGTTCCGCAACCGCCCCCTTTCTTTTTCCATCCGCCCTTT
>OQVH01001741.1_pt1 | contig 12931 bp, 10 predicted proteins | sample 1691641 | NCBI WGS metagenome assembly OQVH01 (sample SAMN03418286, study PRJEB22391) | human gut metagenome | biome: human-gut; feature: organic feature; material: feces | host: Homo sapiens | place: Italy | collected 2013-04
GCCAACGCCAGCGGCAACCAGCTGAGCTACACACAGCTGACGAGTGATGCCGACGGCGTTGTAGCAGCCATCACCGGCGAGGCAGGCCAGGTAACGGCAGCCGGTACGCCGATGGTCACCATCGTGCGCAGCGGTGAGCGTGAAATCCAGATAAACGTGCCGGAAAACGTCAAGCTGAGCGTAGGCCAGCAGGCAGATATCAGCTTCTGGGCGCTTCCCGATGTTACGGCGAAGGGCACTGTCCGCGAAATTTCGCCTATTGCCGACAGCATTACACGTACCTATAAGGTGCGCGTTGCGGTGCCGCAACTGCCTGCAGAAGCCAAGCTCGGCATGACTGCCAAGGTCAGCTTTAAGGACGCTGCGGCGTCCGAGGACGAGATTGTTATTCCGGCTACCGCACTGTATCAGGTGAACGGCAAGACTCAGGTCTGGCTGGTGCGCAATAACCGCGCTGTGCTGCAGGACGTTAAGGTTGCCGGCTATGTAGGCAACAACGTGCGTCTGGCAGGCGGCTTAAACAAGGGTGATATTCTGATAACCGCCGGCCTCAGCAAGCTTGTCGATAACCAACAGGTGCGTCTGACCAAAGGCGGTGATATCTGATGTCAAACAACGAAAAACATCATGCCAACTGGGCAGAATGGGCTATTAACCATCGCCAGTTAGTTTACTTCTTCGCTGTGCTTGTGCTGATTATGGGTATGTTTTCCTTTAAATCGCTCGGCCGCAGCGAGGACCCCAGCTTTGCCGTCAAGCAGATGGTAGTATCCGCAGCCTGGCCCGGTGCCAGCGCCAAGGATGTCGAGATGCATCTGACCAATACGTTGGAAAAGCAGATTCAAAGTCTGCCGCAGGTTAAGAAAATCACCAGCTATTCGCGCCCCGGCGTCTGCGTTATTACGGTAGCGCTCAAGGATGAGGTTGCCGGCAACACGGTACGTCAGCGCTGGCTGGAGCTGCGCAACATCGTCAACGACGGCAAGAAAGAGCTGCCTTCAGGCACCGTAGGTCCCTTTTATAACGACCGTTTTGATGATGTTTACGGCAATATCTACGCAATTACCGGTGACGGCTTCACCTATGAGGATATGCGTAAATACGCCGAAAAAATCAAGCTGGACTTCTTCAGCGTGCCTGATGTCAAAAAGGTTGAGCTGGTAGGCGTGCAGCCGGAGAAAATCTTCGTGCAGATGCAAACCGCCAAGCTATCGCAGCTGGGACTGGATATCAACAGTATTGCCAACACTATCAAGGCGCAGACCTCTGTCAATGCCAGCGGTATGATTGAGGCCGACACAGCCAACTCCTACCTGCGCATTACCGGCAGTCCCGACAGCGTGGAAAATATTGCTGCCATCCCCATCAATGCCAACGGCCGTGTCTTTCGCCTGGGCGATATCGCAACCATCACCCGCGGTTATGCAGACCCGCCGGAAACAATGATGTACTATAACGGCAAGCCGGCAGTCGGCATTGCACTTTCTATGGAGGACGGCGGCGATAATATCAAGCTCGGCGAAAATCTGGCCAAGGAAATCGTCCGCATCCAAAAGGAGCTGCCGCTCGGACTGGAGCTTAATCAGGTTGCCAACCAGCCTGAGGTTGTAAAGAAATCCATCAGCGAATTCTCCGAAAGCCTTTACGAGGCGATTATCATCGTGCTGGTAGTCAGCCTGATGACGCTCGGACGCCGCAGCGGTTACGTAATTTCCTGCTGCATCCCGCTGATTTTGTTAGGCTCCTTCTGCGCCATGTTCGCTTTGGGCATCGATTTGCATAAGGTATCCCTGGGCGCACTGGTTGTTTCTCTGGGTATGCTCGTCGATGACGCCATCGTTGTCGTTGAGCTCATGGAGGTAAAAATGTCCGAAGGCATGCCACGTAAGGAAGCAGCCTCCTATGCCTTCAAAACCTGCGCCTGGCCGCTTTTGACAGGCACCACCATTACCTGCCTCGGCTTCATGCCGATTGCCTTCTCCAAGGCCAGCGCTTCGGAATTTGCCTACAGCCTTTTCCCGGTTATGACCGTAACCCTGATGCTGTCCTGGCTTGTTTCCGCAACCTTGGCACCGGTATTAGGCTATGAATGGATACGTCCTACCGTTATCAAGCAGGAATCTTATGACAACAGCTTCTACCGCGCCTTCCGCAAGCTGCTGCACTGGGCATTGGGACACCGCATTACGGTTATCGGCATTACTCTGGCGATGCTGGGCCTGTCCATGTTCATGCTGCGCTTCGTCAGCCAGGAATTCTTCCCTGCCTCCGTACGTCCGGAGCTGTTAGTAGAGCTTAATATGCCTGAGGGCAGTTCGATAAAAACTACAGATGCCGCAGCGCGCAAGCTGACGAATCTGATTAAGGACGATAAAGAATTAGACCACGTTTCCACATACGTAGGCGAAAGCGCACCGCGCTTTGTGCTGGTAATCGACCCGGTACAGCCGCGTGATAACTATGCACAGCTCGTAGTTGTTGCCAAAAGCGTTGAGGACCGCAAAAAACTGGAGAAACGCATCAGCGAGCTTGCTGCCGAGCATTTGCCGGAGGCTATCGTCTACTCCCGCTCGATTCCGCTCGGTCCGCCTGCTCTCTATCCTGTTATGATCCGCGTCAGCGGCAACAACGACGCGCAGGTTAAGGAATATGCGCAGAAGGTGCGCAAGGTGATGGCCGCCAACCCCTATGTCAACATGACACGTCTTGACTGGTTGGAGCAGACCAACGCCGTTAAGCTGAAGGTCGACAATGACAAGCTGCTGCAAATGGGGCTCACACGTCAGACTGTGGCCAACGCTCTGCAGGCACAGGTATCCGGTTATACCGTGGCAACCTATCTGGAGGGCGACCAGCAGATTGGTATCGTTTTCCGCCTGCAGCCTGACCAGCGTGCAGATATTTCACAGCTGGAAACTATTTCCATTCCTACGAGCAAGGGCGCTGTGCCGCTGTCACAAATTGCGCATCTTGACTACACCAGCGAGGACAATATCATCTGGCGCCGCAACCTGCGTCCTACGATTACCGTCAACGGCGGTATTGTTGACGGCGTTACCGGCAACGATGTTACCAAGCAGGTGTATAAGGAGCTAGAGCCGTTGCGCAAGGAGCTGCCTGCCGGCATGAGCATCGAGGTCGGCGGTTCGCTGGAGGACAGCAACGATACATTGAATTATCTGATGAAGCCTATACCGCTGATGCTGCTGCTGATTGTCGTTCTGATTATGCTGCAGATGCAGGATATCCGCAAGCTACTGGTTATTATGCTGACGGCGCCCATGGGAATAATCGGCGTTATCTTCGGCCTGCTGCTGTTTAATTCCGCTTTGGGCTTTATGGCGGAGCTGGGTATTCTGGCGCTCACCGGTACGATTATTCGTAACAGTATGGTGCTGGTTGACCAGATTCAGCAGCACCTTGATGCCGGGATGGAGCCTGCCAAGGCAATTACGGAATCGGCGATTGTGCGTTTCCGTCCGATTATGCTGGCAGCCTTCACTACGGTACTGGGATTGATTCCGATGTTCGCCAGCCAGTTCTGGAATGCAATGGCTGTGGCTATTGCCTGCGGCCTGACCGGAGCAACGCTGCTGACGCTGGTGGTACTGCCGGTGCTGTATGCGATTGTGTTTAAGGTTAAAGCAGAATAGAGCTGAGATTGGTTTATAAGAAATTACTAAAACCCATGTCCCGCCGAAATCGGCAGGACATGGGTTTTCTGTGTTCTCAGTGCATGCTTTAAGCGCGTGCGCTATTTTATTATCTTCTGCAGTATGCCTGCATCTGCTCCAGCAGGAAGTCAGCTCCCTTTTCGCCCATAAACGGCATGTGCGTAGCCACAGCGCTGTTCATAAATGGTGCGCTGATAAGCACCTTCGTGTTATCGGCTTTCGCCTGCAGCAGCGCCACATCATCTGCCAAAACAAGCGTATCACGCAAGCCACGAATTACCTGCAGCCAGTCGCTTTCCTCAGCGTAGGCTTCCACATCTGCCGCAGGCTCGGCAATCGCCTTCAGGCTATGCGCGCACATTTTGTGCAGCACCGTAATCCCTCCCTGCTCCAGGAAGGCACTCACGCCCTGCACCATATCATAATCACCCTTGACAACAGCCTTGCGCGGCTTATTATTGCCCATCATAGCAAAGAGGCTGAGTCTGGAAAGGCTCTTTTCCTTCATTCGGATGCGCATTAAGACCATAGCATCAGGTTCCTTGCCTACAGCTTCCCCAACCTGCTCCAAAAAGCTCAAAACAGCACTGTACCCGTAGGGAACGGCGTAAACATACGGCGTGCCGAATTTTTCCTGCAGGCATTTGGCAGCGGCAAGACCTTCGTTGCCCAGCACAATATTTACCTGTGCAAGGCCCATATCCTCCAGCTCCTCCACGCTCGTGTCGCAGCAAAGGCAGGCATTACAGCTCAGTCCCAACGCTTCGCCAAGCAGGCTCTTAATCTCCCAGATATCGCTTTCCATGCGGTAGCGCCACACAGAGGCGCCAATAATATTATACACGCCTTTTTCTGCGGCAACGCCCTTTTTCGGCAGATTGCGCACGAGCAGCTTATATGTTTCTGCCAAGCCGATACTGTAATCACCGCGGAAGCCTCCCTGCTCAAAGGCTACTAGCTTGGCCTTGACCTCATTTTGCATATAGCGGCACACGCCCTTGATGTCGGTTCCGATGACGGCAGTCACGGAAGAGGCTACGACGAAGATAACCTTCGGCGCATAGCTTTTATCCAATTCAACGATGGCATCCTCCAAGCGTGTTACGTCACCCATTACAACATCGTCCTCGCTCATATGCGTAGTGAACATGCGGTTTTGAAAGCGCAGGCCCAAGCCGCCGTACAAGCCCATGCTGTAATGCGTAGTACCCGCAGGGCCGTATTCCAGCACGATGGCTCCCTGTACGGCCAAAAGGCTCCAGATTATTCCCATTCTGTCCGACGGTGTCGGTAAAAATCTTACTAAGCTCACAGGCCAGCCTCCTTTCTGAATACTTTGGCATCAGCCACAGTCTGCTGCAAAATTTTCAGCAGGAAGGTGTTGCATTCAAAGCCCAGCATTTTGCCTGCCGGGTCGCTGTGCAGCAGAGCAATGCCCTTGCGGCGCAAACGTTCACCAAATTCATGTCCTATGTAAATCCACGGATGCAGTATATCATAAACATATTGCAGCGGTGCTATATTAGCCGCCTTACAGACATACGGGTCGGTAGTCGCCAGAATGCCTTTGATATCCTTAAAATGCTCTTGGCGCAGCTTATTGCTCTGAATCAGCTGCGGCACAAGGCCTAAACGGCACAGATAGCTGTTAAGCTCAAAGCAGTCGTACTGCGTATTGCCGAAAATATATGGTACTCCCTGTACAACAGGCAGCGTTTTCTGCTCCAGCGCCCTGCATTCGTCGAATTTTGCATTGACCTCCGCAGGCAGCGACAGCTCCAGATAAGCAAACAGATGCTGATAGGCCTGCAGAATCTTTTCCGGTGCGGCAAAGCGGTTGAAGTAAACATAAGGAATGTTATACTGCTCCTGCATAGCCTGCGCCAACGGCAAAGCAATATCATTGACAACAATATTGATCTTTGCCGCCGGAGCGCGACGGATGTCGTCACTTGTGCAACCGCTTGGCAGCTGTACGCCGATTTTCACGCCGGACTTTTGCAGCAGTGCATAGAGCTCCGTATCCGCAAAATCACCGAAGCGCTGTCCCAAAACATTCACGCTGCCATCGCACTCCTGTGGCTGCATAATGCTTTGGCAGGCAGTAATGGCACGTTCGAAGCCGGGGAAATGGTCCTCGCATTTAAAGTGCTCGGTATGCACCGCCATTACCGGAATGCTGTACTGCTTTGTCAGCTCCTCGGCAATGGCATCATAATCATCACCGATAACCTCAATAACGCAAGTAGTCACAAGCATTACACATTTAGGCTGATATTCCGCTACAATCTCTTTGAACGCCTTGTGCATGCTTTCGGCACTTCCGAAGGTTACATCATGGCTGTCGAGCACTACCGAAACACAGCGCCCGTTAATACCGCCGTAGCGATCGCTGAGAGTCAGGCTTTTAGTATAATAGCTGCATTCATCCGTACCGACGATAACCAGCAGGCAGTCCTTGATGCCGCCTGCAATCATAGCAGCACCCATCAGCGGACAATGAGTGCCGGGAAACAGTGCCGTCGTCAATTGTGGAATGTCCTTAATCGTCTGCACCTTGCTCAAACGATTCAGACGTCCTAAAAGCTCGTTACCATCAATGCCTACAGCCTGCAGTGGCCCGCTCAGTTTTTCCTGCAGCTTGCGCCTTGCCTTTTCTTGTAAATCCATCTTTTTCTCCTATTCCTCTTCGTCCACGCTGAGCTCCAGAACACGCTCGGCCAGCTCGTTATATACATTTACCATTGGAGAATCCTTGACGAATTCGCTGACGGTACCGCCTTGATTTTCGGCGATCTGGATATCGCCGCTGCGCGGAACATACTGCACAACCTCGGTACCGATTTCCTCGGCAGCCTTTGCTACCAGCTCCTGCTCATTCTCAATGTTTTTGGCGTTGAGTATAATGCCCTTCAGGCGTGCGTAACCGCGACGGCCGAAGTTTTTGATAGCCTGGGCGATGTTGCTTGCTGCGTAGAGGGCCATCATTTCGCCGGAGGATACGATGAATACCTCACGTGCGTAGCCTCCGCGAATTGGCATAGCGAAGCCGCCGCAGACTACGTCACCCAATACGTCATAGATAACGATGTCAGGCTTATAGGTTTCAAAGGCCTCCAGCTCTGCCAGCTTTTCAAAGGCAGAAATAATACCGCGGCCTGCGCAGCCGATGCCCGGAGTAGGTCCGCCGGCCTCTACGCACAGTACGACGCCGAAGCCTTCAAAAACAATATCTTCCAGCTTCAAGGACTCTCCCTTTTCCTTTAATTGCTCCAATACTGTCGGAATGCGTTTGCCCTCCATAAGGTTTTTTGTGCTGTCACTCTTCGGGTCACAGCCTACCTGCATAACCTTGTAGCCCTTTAAGGCCAGTGCTGCCGATAAATTGGAGGTGGTGGTGGATTTGCCGATACCGCCCTTACCGTAAATTGCAATTTTTCTCATAACCTTCTCCTTTTATGTTTTGTAATAGCCGGGAAATGTTTTGAACATAAACTTTCCCCATACCATATATTTACATATTCTAAAAAACAAGCAGGAACTATTTTTCGTAGTTCACTGCTTGTTTTTTTATTATAGGGTTGTGCGCATAATACGTTTTAATTCTTCCAGATTTTTCATCACATATTGACTGGAGCAATGCATATATTTCATCGGCACAATAACAACCTTGCCGGTTTGTACGGCTGAAACAGTCTGATAGCTGGGATCATTCAAAATTTCTTCCTTGCGTATCTCGGCATTTTTGTGTTGTCCGCCAAAGGACCAGTCCAACACTATTATTCTTTTGGGATTCATAGCAATAATCTGTTCCTTGCTAAGATAGGAGGACTGCGGGAAATCGTACTTTGCAGCCAGATTTTCAATATTACATGCTTCGCAGATGCTGGCAGGCATCGAGCCCTTTTGACCGATACCGCCGTTAGGATGAATCAGCAGAACACTTTCGATTTTCTGTCCACCGGCAGAAGCCTTAAGATATGCGGCAACCTTTTCTGCCAGGCTGTCGGCAGCAGCCTTAGTATCTGCTACCTCACCCACAATTTTAATATAATCCGGAATTTCCTGTATAGTTTTCGGCTGACGCAATACACAGGTCTTAACGCCCACACTGTCAAGAGTATCTGCCAGCTCATTAGCTCTGCCTTCAGTCAGAATAACAAGATCCGGGTTAAATTTCATAATCTGCTCAGGATTATTTTCGCATACAGGAATACCTTTCAACTTCTCATAGCAGTTCGACAAATCCTCTTCCCTTGCCCACATATCCGTAGCAATTATCCGTTCTGTCGGTATAAGGTCCGTCAAAATATCTGTAGCGCTGTAATTTAAGCAAACTATTCTTTTAGGTGCTGATGCAAAGGTTATCTTTTTGCCTCTGGCATCAACAACAGTATAACCGCTGCCCTGCTCCTGCGAGGACAAAGACTCCTTGCCACAACCGGTGACTAACAATAAGGACAATGCCATTATTACCAGAAACAGCTTTTTCATTGTTCACCTTCAAAGCATTTTATTAAAATGTTCTTTCATAAGTAATGAACCAGTCACGGTACGGCAGCAGGCAGCCTCTGGAAGCAGCCATCTCTTCGGTTCTGTTCAGAATGTTGTTGACAGCAAATTTCACGCTGTTTTCTTTATCGAACTGATAAGTAGCATTAAAGCTCAGATATTGCTTGATGCCATTGCCGGAATACGGTGCGTAAGACAGATAACGCATAGCAGCATATTGATGTAACAGGTTGGTTGCCAGCTTGCCGTTTTTATAGCCTAAAACGCTGTTAATCAGCAGCTTATCATCGCAGTTTCTGAAATCGGCACCCGGTTTATCAATCTGCTTAGGATCGGAATATGCAACAGAGGTCTTGAAGCTCCAGTGGTCGCTCAAAACGCCTTCATAGGAAACCTCTAAGCCGGTGTTTTTGAATTTATTGGCATTGACAACCATGCTATGGTCATCGTCGATTTTCTGCGTAAAGATTCTGTTGCTGATATCCAGATGGTACAAAGAAACCTTTAAGAATTCACGCGGAGACAACAGCTTCTTCCAGCCGATTTCATAGTTCCAGCCGGTTTCGGGGCCAAGTTCATCATTAAAAATCATAGAATCGCTGTCGGAATATTGGTCACCGATGGTAGGCATACGGAAGGATTTGTTGACGTTCAGGAATACGGTATCCTTATTGTTAAGCTTGTGCAGTAATTGTAAGGACGGCAGGAATTCATTCTTCATGTCGTCATACATTACTTCACGGCCGCCGAAGGATAAGGTTGTTTTATCGGTCATATTGTCAACTGCCTGAATATATACAGCCTTTCTGTGACGTTTAATCATATCCAGACCGAAGGAGGTGCCCTTAACGTTGCCATGAGAATCTGCTTCCAAAGCCATTTCTGCACCGGTAGTAATGTTAAACTTGCCGATATCGAAATTATATTTAGCGTCTACACCATAGTTCCAGCTAGTTCTGCGCAGGGAACTCTTGGGCATCAGCTCATAAGCTGCGTTATAAGCATCATTTTTGTATTTACGTTTCTGACCGAAGACGGTAACATCCAAACCTTTATTATTATATGCTACATTCAGGTCATGGAATAAAATATTTGTTTCATTAGAGCCGGTCTTCTTTAAGGCTTTAAACTTATCGTAATTATTCTGATTATCAGTTAGCATATATCTCATAGATAAGTTATCATTAGGCTTATATTTTAACATAACACTGTTTTTCTCCATCCACTTGCCTTGAGATGTTTTCTTAGCAGTGTACCAGTTGCGTTCCGCAATTCTGTCATGTGTATATGCCATACCGAATTTATCTTCGCTTACATTCAATGTAGCCAGACGCTTGCCTCTGCTGCCGTAGCCTGCACTTGCGGAAATTTGCGGAGTCTGCTTGGTAACAATATTGATAACACCGGTCAAGGTATCGGTGCCGTAAAGAACTGCGCCGGTACCGCGGATGATTTCGATTCTTTCAACAGCATTAACGGGAATAGCGTCCAGGTTACCGAAGCCCTGCATATTTAAAGGAACACCGTCAACCAGAATAGTCGGGTTACGGCTTGCACCGGTCAGACCTCTCATACCAAACGTAGAGCCAACACCGGTAGGTTGAGCGGCAATTGCGCCCGCTGCATATTCCAGTACTTCCTGTACGTTGCTGCCGTTGTAGTTTTTAATATCCTCCGCAGTGAAAATTTCAGTAGTAGCGGGAGTATTCATCTCCTGCTTAATTTTCTCCTGAGAAGCTGTTACAACAATTTCGTCCAAATTATATTGATCCAGCTTTTCTTCTGCAAAGCTTACGCTTTGAGGCAAAATTCCAAAAATCATGAATAAAGCGGCAACTTTTTTTCTGTTCATTTTCAACATAAAAATACAATACCTCCTAACAACTTCATCAAACACTCATACACTCACCTAATGCTTATACTCTAGCATTATTATGTTGTTTATGTTATGATGATACAGTATACTCCATATAGTAACTATAATGTCAATAGGAGAGATTTTTAAATGGTAAACAAAAGCAACTTCTTTTACGCAAGTGACTTGGCGCAATTATATAACATATCCAAGCAAACCCTAATTTTCTATGACAAAAAAGATTTGTTTAAACCTGATTATGTAGATTCGAATGGTTATCGCATGTATTCGCTAAAGCAGTTTTTCATCTTGGGAATAATACTGGATTTAAAAATAATGGGCTTTAACCTTAATGATATAAAAAATTTTCTGGATCATCGCACCCCTGAAGATACGCTTTCTCTGCTCAATAAGCAATTACATAAATTGACAAAGCAAATAGAGCTCACTACAAAATTATGTGATAATATAAAATCTAAAATAAATACTATAAACATCTACAATGATTGCAAACTGAACGAAATTACCTTGTCCTATAGAGAAGAGGAATATTTTTTGGTAAGTGAGCAAATCCCGCTTTCGTTACCGCAAAAGGAACGTTTTTTAGCTGCTGCCACTCTTCTGAATTCAGCAGTCGATAAGAACGGACTCAAAGAATACAACCTCAGCGGTTTTATTTTTAATGACACAATTGCCGATTTTTCACCAGAATCCTACAAAGTATTCTGCAAGACTAATAAAATTAATCACAATTATGTCAAGCCTTATGGCCTGTATCTGCAAATCTGCGTCAACACCAATTTTGCCGATGCAGTTAATACGGCCAAACCACTTTTAACTAATTTTTGCAAAGCACTGAATTTAAAAACAAATAACATTATTTATATCAAAACATTAAGAAATTACTGGTCAACCGATTCGCATGACAACTTCATTTCTAAAATAGAAGTACCCGTATTATAAGCTGATTATAGTAAGTATAATGTTTACCGCCACTCTTCCCTTGACATTCCCCTGTATTTCAAGTAAACTTAAACTAAGTTCTTCAAAACCGCAAGTAAGCATAAGCCTCCGGCTCATTTACCTGCGGACAATTAAATAAGCAGTATATCCTGCAGATGCACTTTTTCTGCAGAAGCTTAAGCAAGGCCATTTATTTTTATCTGGTACATTCTAAGAGTAGTACGAACTGACGATTTTTTAATCGCCAGGGTACTGCTCTTTTTTGTTTTTGCGCTGCTTATGTATTTTTTATTGCATCTGTGTTAAAATGAAAGGAGAAAAACCATGCAAGACCTGGCAACAAAATTTGCAAACCTGACTATCCAAAGCGACTTCATCTTCAAGAAGGTTATGTCGCGCAAGCGCATCTGCAAGCATCTGCTGGAGGAGCTGCTGCAGATAGAAATTGCCGACATCAAGTACCTGGAGGCAGAAAAGACGCTTGAGCCTGAGTACACCAGTCGCGGTATCCGCCTTGATATCATCGTAGCGGATGATAAAAACACGCATTATAATTTGGAGATGCAGGTGAAAAATAATAAAAATCCCGATACGGATACCTACGTCCTGCCCAAGCGCTCACGCTATTATCAGGCGCTGCTTGATATTGATTTGCTGCAGAAGGGACAGCCGTATGACCTGCTGCCACCGACATTTATCATTTTTATCTGCGTTTTTGATTTCTTTGAACAGGGTAATTATGTCTATACCTTTAAAAAATGTTGTCTGGAAAATCTGGAGTTAGAGCTTCCTGATGAAGCGACAACCATGATTTTAAACACAAAAGGTACGCATGGCGATATTTCTAAAGACATCAAGAGCTTTTATGATTATGTAAACAACCACATTGTAACTACTGATTTCACTAAACAGATTGACGATGAAATCAGCTATCTCAAATTAGATACGAAAGTGAGGCGGGAATTTATGCTTATGGAAGCGCGTTTGTTAGATGAAAGACGTGAAGGCGAAGCTGTGGGTATTGCCAAAGGCAAGGAAATCGGTCTTGTTGAAGGTGAAGCCATCGGTCTTGCTAAAGAGAAACTCGCTACTGCTAAACGTCTTTTCAGCATGGGCCTTTCTGTGCAGGATATCGCCAAGGCTACTTCTCTCCCGATTGAGCAAGTCGAAGCGTTGCAAGCTGAGCAAACTTGATACGAAAGTGAGGCGAGAATTTATGCTTATGGAAGCACGTTTGTTAGATGAAAGGCGTGAAGGTATTGCAAAAGGCGAAGCTAAAGAGAAACTCGCTACTGCTAAGCGTATGCTGGCTAAGGGCTGCTATTCTCCCGAGGTTATCGCTGAGCTTACAAATTTATCTCTCGCTGATGTGGAAAAGCTGAAGTAAGAGTCTTAAGCACGTAAAGCAAGCCTAATACCAAAATAAAAAATTAAACACAAAGCACTAAAAACCCATGTCCCGCCGAAATCGGCAAGACATGGGTTTTCTGTATTCTCAGTGCACACTTTAAGAGCGTGCGCTATTTTTATTTTATTATCTTCTGCAGTACGCCTGCATCCGCAAGCCTCTGCTTTACCCCTTCTGATACAAATTATAATAATGCCCTTTGCGCGCCAGCAGCTCCTCATGGCTGCCGCACTCCGCAACAGCGCCCTCGTCAAGCACCACAATCTTGTCCGCATGACGGATGGTGGAAAGACGGTGCGCAATAATCAGCGTAGTGCGTCCTACCGCCAGCTCATCGAGCTCCTTTTGTATCTGCTGCTCCGTAATATTGTCGAGCGCACTTGTAGCCTCATCCAGCACTACTACCGGAGGATTTTTGAGAAAGACACGCGCAATCGCCAAGCGCTGCTTCTGGCCGCCGCTCAGCTTCACGCCGCGCTCACCCACCTCGGTATCGTAGCCTGCAGGCAGCTTTTGAAT
>OQVH01001743.1_pt1 | contig 12909 bp, 7 predicted proteins | sample 1691641 | NCBI WGS metagenome assembly OQVH01 (sample SAMN03418286, study PRJEB22391) | human gut metagenome | biome: human-gut; feature: organic feature; material: feces | host: Homo sapiens | place: Italy | collected 2013-04
CCTTGTAAGTTCCTACCTTTTCATAAGTATAAGTACGGCGTGAAGGCGGTAGGAGAAAACGGTAAGGACGGCGACGGCTATCCCGAGTTCCGGGTGCAGAAGGGAAAATGGCAGGTTCGCTTCGGGGATGGTGAATGGACTGACGTGACCGGAGGTGATTTAGGTACGGGAGCCAGCCTGGGCGACCAGTTCTTCGAATCAGCTTCACTTAGTGACGATGGTACTGTTTTTACAATAGTGGGCACGGAGGGCCAGGTATATACATTTCCCGTAGTGGCAAGCCTGGTGTGCGAAATAAATGGGAATGAAACTGTCGTAGAATTTGATTATGACAGTGTGCAGGAGTTTGATGTGAAAATTTCTGGCGGCGAGCCTTTGGCACCGATTTATCCGGCAGGCTGGCGGGCAGAGCTTACGAAAAAAGAGGCTGATAACGCAGATGAATATAATTATACTTTGACAGTATATGCGATGTTGTCCTCCCGGGCTGCTACGGCTGATAACACATCTGATATCGTTGTGCGTGTAAATAATGGAACCTTGTGGGCGGTAGACAAGCTTCAGGTAAAAATGAAGCCTTAAGAATGCATGTTCAGTGAAGAACTTAATAAAAAAGAATCGTTATGAAAAAACATATATTACTATTTCTAAGCATATTCTCCCTCGTTGCATTCTCCGGATGTGACGACCGGGACGAGATACGTGATGACATCAATGCCTTGTCTGCACGTCTGGATGCCTTGCAGGTGGAGTTTGACAAGCTGAACAGCAATATCAATACTTTCTACAATCTGGCGAACGGAAAAACTTATTTCACGAGTTATACGCAGAGTGAGAATGGAGATTATACGCTGAAACTGAGTGACGGTACTTCCTGGACGGTGTATGGTGGAATGCCCGAAGGAGAACTCCCGGTAGTGACCATCAGTGAGGAAGGGAAGTGGGTGTTCAGCTATAATGGTGAAGTGATTGAACTGAAAGATGAGGCGGGAAATCCGGCTACTGCCAATCCCGTGGATGGAAAGTCCGGCTCGACTCCTAAAATGTCTGTTGACGAAGAGGGCTACTGGTGCTATCAGATTGGAGATGGAGCAGTGCAACGGGTGCCCGGACCTTATAATGTGGCCGAGGTGGATAAGATAAACCCCAGCATCTTCGAAGAGGTAAAGGTGAAAGAGGGCAATAACAACGTGTTGCAGTTCAAGCCTTACGGCTCCGACAGCTATGTGGAAGTCGCTTTGCTGGGCGGACTGAATATGACATTTTCAAACTTCTCGAATGACGAGCATAAGGTGACAGCTGACACACCTTTAACTCTTACAGCAAATTTAACAGATGTGGATAAGGTAGTAATAAGTCCTACACCCTTGAATGTGGAATTGGATGCGTCTGATAACCTTACAATAACGGTACCTGCAGGTGTGGATAAGGGAGAATATGTCATTTATTTTGAAATATATAACAAGGACGGCTATCGCTTGGTGAAGCCTTTGCATGTAACTGTAACAGCATAACTAAAACTGTAAACTTATGAAACTATATAAATCAATATTGTTCGGCTTGTTGATGTGCGGATTCACGGCATGCGACACAACCGATTTGGAAAGAGATATAAATTCGCTGAAAGACCGTGTGGAAGATTACGAAGCACAGGTACAGAAGCTGAATGATGACATGAACATCATCCGTGTATTGCTGGATGGAAATAAAACCATCACAAGCTATTCATTTGATGGAACAAATTATACCCTGACATTGAGTAACGGAGAAACGCTGACGCTCACTCAGGGTGTGGTAGGAGCCAACTACCCGTCCATTACGATTGGCGAAAACGGTAACTGGGTGATTGCCGGTACGGATTCGGGTGTAAGGGCAGAGGCAAAAGACGGTGAAGATGCGCCTTATACTCCGCAGTTCAAGATTGAAAATGAAAACTGGTGGGTGAGTCTGGACGGAGGCGCCACGTGGCAGAACCTTGGGGTAAAGGCTACGGGTACGGCATCCGGCACCAGCCCGATTTCCAGCGTGACGCCTGCAACTGATGGCAATTCCATCACAATAAAACTTTCAGATAATAAATCATATACTATTCCTGTAGTTAAGGACTTGGTATGTGAGATTATAGAACCAGCACTTGCCGACGGCGAGATGTGGTATATTGGAGCTACTGGCGCAACTTTGAAAGTGAAAGTAAATATTCAGCCTGGTGATATTATCCGTCCGGTAGTTCCTGCAGACTGGAAAGCAAATATTGTTACCCCTAATTATACCAGTTTGTCGGGTGAACAAACCTTGGAGGTAGAGGTAACAGCTCCTACTACTGCAAGTAAATGTGTGGTAACTATAGAAGTGAACCGTGGAGTAAATACAGTTACGGATGAAATTGTGGCAAGGACGGAAACTACTAGCTATTATGCAGATTTTATGGCTGGACTGGATATTGAGATTGATGGGCTGAAAATAAATAAGACTATGTTTACAGATGCAACCCTTGTGGAATCTAATGCTAATATAGAAGATGCAAAAGCTTATGGATTGTATTTTGTTAAGCCGGGTGTTACGTTGACCTATTCTGTTTCGAATTCTGTTAGCCCTAAACATTTGATAGTGATAGGTGATGAGGTGAATGATAATACAGCTTGTTTTAAATTGTCTCAAAGAATTCAGACAAATATGACTACATCTCCTACTAATATAGATGGATATTATGTTTGGAATAATATAAAATTTGATGCTTCGGCATTAACTTCTGCTGTTTTTATTGCTTATCGTAAAGAGGCTCAAGACAAGAGAATAATATTTGACGATTGTGATATGATTCTGCCGGCAAAGAATTTCTTTGAACTGACTAGTGATGGAAGATACTTTAACGATTTCTCTTTAAAGAATTCTAGAATTAAATTATCCGGTGATATGTTTCTGGTACATTTAAATGAAAATAAATCAACGGACTTTGGCAAATTGACAATAGAGAATAATGTGTTTTATACAGCTTCTATCGACCAGAAAGTAACTAATTTTAAGCTTGTTAATGCAAAAAGTGCTGAAGCATCACTTAATACACTGATAATAAAACAGAATACATTTATCAATGTTAGCCCGAACTGGAGTGGTATGTATTATACCTTAAAGTTAGATAATGTCGAATTGCAAAATAACTTATTCTGGAATGCTGTTGCATTGGCTGCGAATGGTATTATATTAAGACCGGGCAATGTTCCATCTTCAGTGGTCTGTGCTAATAATGTTGGATTTAGTTTGTCGAATGATGGCAATTTTAGATGGATTGCTGCGTATGGTGGTATAGATAAATGGAATGCTTCTACGGAGGATATTACTAATTTATTTAGTAACTCTTTAGAGGATGAAAATAATCCTTTCCATGGAGGAGAAATGGATTTTGAGACAGGTAAGTTTATACCTAATGCAGAGTATTCTTTGTATGGGGCAAGACAAAACTAATATTTTATGTGAGTTCGTATGGATTACTAACCTATATAAAATCGACTAATAATATAAACGGAGAATTATATTAGATTAAATATAATATCATGAAAAAACTGAATTTTGGAATCACTCTTTTGGCCTCTCTGTTCTGGCTTTCCTGCTCGGATGAGGAAGTGACAGAACCGGTTGTCATTCCTGAACAGCCGGAAGAGGTGGCGAATCTGTTACAGCAATATAACACGGATGTGGCCGCACTGCAATTGATGGCAGAAGGTGGTGCGAAGGTGGTTTCCTATACGGAAAACGGGACGTCAGGCTATAAAGTAATGCTGGATAATAGCTGGACTATTAATGCCTCTGCTTCTGCCGAAGTGGACAGCGATATTCCGGTAATGGGAATTAACGAAGAAGGGTACTGGGTGTATCAGTTGAACGGCAAAGAGGTTGAGTTGACGGATATAAGTGGTAACACGGTTCCAGCCTTAAAAAAGACCGGAAAGGGAGTGTTTACTCCGCAGATAGCATTGGGCGAGGATGGCTGTTGGAAAATGTCCTTGAACGGTGTGCTGTGGAAAAATCTTTCTACTGACATTGTGCCTTCACTGAAAGAAAAAACGGAGGCGAGCTATTCATTGTTTAAATCGGCTTCCGTTACGGAAGCCGGCACTATCTCATTGCAGACAGCAGTGGGTGAACTTGCATTGGAACTGGAAGTTGACGCTTCTGCCGCTACGGAAGCCGAAGCATGGAAGAAGTTTATGATGCAGGCGGAAGATAATGTGTTGCTGGATTTTTCGTATGCGGGATATATGCATGGCGAAGTGGCTCCTCCCGATGTGATGATAGATTTTGATACTCCGCTGACGGATGCGGCAGGCAATAAATATTACAACGGCTACTTGACCGGCGGGGCGCAAGGAAGTGCCATATATAAGGTATATAATGTGGAAGACTACGGAGCTAATGGAAATGATGAGGTTTCTGACCGTCCGGCGCTGATTAAGATTTTGAAAGAAGCGATGGGATGTAAGGAAAAAACTGATGAAGATGGAGGTAAGACACTAAGATATCATATTGGAGGAGATAAAGCCAATGCAATTATCTATTTCCCGGTCGGAAAATATATTTTGCGTGGAGGAGATGACGCGGAAACTGTAGAAACCTTGCGTCTGACCATGGGAAATATTATCTTCAAGGGAGCAGGCAGGAATAAAACTACCATTGAAATGGCAGTTAAGAATAATGCAACAGATCCAAGTAAAATGTGGTCAACTCCGAATCTGATAGAGTTTAAGCATAATTCTGATTTGAAAGAACCGACGGCTGTCACAGGAGATGCGGAAAAAGGAACGTTCTCAATCGAGGTCGCTTCTACTTCAGGTATTAAGGCGGGTGACTGGGTTTGCGTATCATTAAAGAACAATGATCCGGCACTCGTGGCCGAAGAACTGGCTCCTCATTCATTATCTTCTAACTGGACAGAACTCAAGGACAATGGAGTACAAATCTATGATTACCATCAGGTAAAGCATATTTCCGGCAATACGCTGACTTTCTACGAACCGATTATGCGTAAGATAGAGGCGAAATGGGAATGGAAGGTAAACCAGTATCCACATTATGAGAATGTGGGCGTGGAAGACTTGACTTTCCTAGGCCACTCTAAGGATGACTTTAGACACCATGGCAGCGCGGATGATGACGGTGCTTTCAAGCCCATACAGATGATTCGCCTGACAAACTCCTGGATGCGACGGGTGAACTTTGAGAGCGTGAGCGAGGCTCATTCGTTTGTATCGTGTGCCAATGTATCAGCTTATGATATAGAAATTTCAGGCAACAGAGGTCACTCTGCTATCCGTTCACAGGCTTCTTCGCGTGTGTTTATTGGTAAGGTGTATGATCATAGTAACGGATATATAGCTGTGAATTCCGGTGGTAACCAGTTAGGTGAACGTATGGAAGGTGCAGGCCAGTATCATGGATGCGGGGTATCAAAGCAAAGTATGGGAGCTGTTATCTGGAACGTGAGATGGGGAGATGACTCCTGCTTTGAATCGCATGCCACCCAGCCGCGTGCGACCTTGATTGACAGATGTCAGGGAGGTTTCGTGGCCTGGAGAGAAGGGGGCGATATAAATCAGTTGCCGAACCACCTGAACGACCTGACGATATGGAACATGCAGGCCACCAAAGTAGTCTACGATGCAGGTTGGAACGGCAAGTGGATTTGGTGGGACGACAATAACCAGTGGTGGAAGAACCTGCCGCCCGTCATTGTGGGATGGTCTGGAGAAACGGTTTCGTTCGATACGTCTGAAAACCAGATTAAGTATTTCGAAAGCCTGAATGCGCCGGTATCGCCGAACTCGCTTTATGAAGCACAACTGAAGCTGCGCTTGGGATATGTCCCGGCCTGGCTGAATGCCTTGAAATAATTTTATTATCTTAAACTAAGGTATCATGAACTTAACACGAAATCTTTGTTTGTTCTTTTTATGTGGACTTTGCGCGCCGGCGGTTTATGCGGCGGATGACGCAAGGGCGGAAGCGGCTGTACAGCAGGCGGTAGACCAGAATCCGGACGAGGCGAAGCTGAAAGAATTGCAGGACTTCCGGAAGAAATATAAGCTGGCCGACCCGAAAGCCTCGGAAAGTGAGTTGAAGGCTACGCAGATGGCGGTGAAGATGCTGATGCTACAGCGCACGGGGGACTATGCCGTGACGGGAGCCGACTTGTGGGGCGAGAAAGTGACCAACCAGCATTTGAGGGACGTGGCCAAGACCGTAAGGGTGCTGTCCTACGGGGCGATGAAGTACGGAAAGTCGGGTAAGGCAGACCTGGACTTGTATCTGGATTATCTGTTTACACATAATTTTTTCCTTCGTATGCCTAAGCTGGTATATAGCAACTATAGTGATGTACGAAAGATTCCTACTGATTTGATGAGTGCCATTCCGGTGTGTGATGAGGTACGTAAGGCTAAAATGATTGCCGCCGTACAGAAATTACTGGAAGTGGACGTGATTCGTCAAGGAGATAAGGCCATCCTGAACTGGATTAGTTCGGACTATATTTTCAACATTGTGCCATACGTGTTTAATCTGGCACTGGCTAACCCGAATGACCAGCAGGCTGTGCAGGACTTGCAGTTGCTCTCCGGCTTCCTGCGGGTATGTACGCGTTATAATGTGGGCAATAAGGACATCCTGAAGCCGGACGGTACAGGTTTCCATCACAATGCGCACTATAACGGATACATGTATTCTTACAAAACGTGGGTGGAATACTTCTATCGTTTCAAGGGGACTTCATTCAAGATTGACCCTAAATCGTACGAAAGACTGAAAAAGGCTGTCGTAACGATTTACATGACTGCTGTGCGTACAGAAGGTGATAAGAACCGGATTTATGCCAACAGTATGGCAGGACGCCATCCTTTCTATAGTATTGAAGTGCCCTTTACGCAGAAATTGTTCGAACAGTTGATTGAGATTGGAGCGGATGCCACAGGTACGGATTTAGATAAGGAACTGGCTGCTTATTATAATTACTTCTTCAAGACGGACAAGTATGCGGTACCGGCAGCTGATGCCAACGGATTCTATCAGTATAACTACAGCTCGGCAGGAGTGTATCGCCAGCCGGGATGGGTGGCTGTGATGAAGTCGCCTACAGCTATGTTGTGGGGAAGTGAGATTTATAACAAGACCAATCGTTTCGGACGTTACCAGAGCCACGGTACACTGGAAATTCTGTACGATGGGGGACTGGTTCCTACAGGTTATCCTTCTAACAATGAGAACAAGGGTGCCGGATGGGACTGGAACATGATGCCGGGAAGTACGACCGTGCATTATACCGACTGGGCGGAAATGATGCCTTACAAGAACGACAAGGACCGTTTTGACCAGAAGGCACGGACAAGTAACTTTGCCGGGGCTGTATCCATGAAGGATTACGGACTCTTTGCTACTGCTTTTGATCAGGATGACCGTTGGGGAAGCCAGCGATTTACTCCTACCAATTTGACTTTCTGCAAGTCGGTACTGGCGATTGATGGCATGTTGTTCAGCATCGGGAACGGCATTTCTGCAAAGGGTGATTATGCAGACAACATGATTACAGCTACGAACTTATTCCAGTCGGTAGTAAGTAAGCAGTACAATAAGTTGACAGTGAACGGGCAGGAGGTAACAAAGGGAAATCGCCAGAATTATGCTTCTTCAGAACCTGTGACGATGATTAATCCCGTTTCAACCGGCTTCTTTGTTCCGGCAGGTCACGATGAACTCACAGTGATTTATGACGAACAGGAGACGCCTTCTTCTGTAGGTATGGCTGGCAAACCGGCTAAAGAAGTAGTGGCAAAAGCATATATGAACCACGGGGTGAAACCGGAGAAAAAGTCTTATTCTTTTGTTGTAGTTCCGGCAGCGGATGAAGCTAAGATGAAGGATGTGGCCGACCGTCAGACAAAAGGAGAATTATTCTCGGTAGTGGAAATGCAGGATTCCTTGCACATCATTAAATATGCACCGAAGAATGTGCTGGCTTATTCATTCTTTACTCCTACGAAGGGATTGACAGCCGGTGAGGTAGTTTCTTCGGCTACGGAACTGTTGCTGATAGAACAAAAGAATACGGATGGTAGTCTGTCGTTGGGTATGGCTAATCCGAACTTGCGTCCTAAACTGCTGGACAAGAAGAACTGGAAAGAAATTCCTACCCCTGCCTTTATTGAACTGAAAGGTGTCTGGCAGATGGATGGAAATGTGCCTGGTGTGTTCTTAAAGACAATGGAGAATGGAAATACGGAAGTGTCTTGTTTGTTGCGAAACGGACTTCCTGTGTATATGAAACTGGTGAAACAGAAATAAATTCTGATAGGGTACTGGCAGGAAAACTCTGTCAGTGCTCTATGATAATTTGGTGTGTTATAAAGATTGCTCTTTTGTACAAAAATAGCACATTTTTGAAACAAAAGAAGTATAGTCTTTATAACGCAAATTTCGTATTTTTGTAGTGATTCAAGCTGCGCAATAATCAAGAAAAACACATTGCTTGCTAAACATTTTATGGCAATGAGACAATCAATTATAACCTAAATAAATTCATAATAGCATGATAAACAAAAGGAATTATCTCTGGGCGCTGTCTCTGGCGTTTTTGCTGGCAGCGTGTGGAAAAGACGATGGACCTACTGCTGTGTATGAGAATGCCTTTCCGTTGGTGGTGACGGCTCAGAATGTGGGCTTTGAAGCCGATAAGGCTGCGCAGCTTTATGCAAAAGGGGAGAATATTGGCGTTTCTATGTTGGAAGAGGGTACAGATAATCTGGTAGAACCCTATTTTAATGTCGGTTTTAATTCAGGAGGTATCGGAAGTTATTTTACAGCTAACCAAAGTGACTCTGTTCCTGTGTTTCCTTCCAATGGAGATAAAAGGGACTTAGCTGCATATTATCCGCGTATGGCTGAAGTCACCGATAACCAGTTAAACGTGGATTTGACTACGGAGCAGGAATTGGCTTTCAATCTTCAGTTTGACAGAGTGAGCGGGTTGAACAAAGATAACCGTGAGGCTGCTTTTAAACTGAAGCATGTGTTTGCCCTGGTTTCTGCCGACATTACTCCGGAAGTATCTTATTCCAGCATGAAGGTAGAAGTTAAGAATACGGCCTTGAAAGGTAGCTTGAATGTGTTGAACGGAACGTTGACAGAATCGGAAACTGGTACGCTGACATTAGCGGACGCAAGTACTGCGGGACGTTCCAGGGCTACAGCTACTGCAAGTAATAAGTTTAGAGCTATGCTGTTCCCGGTCCAGTCACAAGAACAAGACGGAAACGAAGGGGAAGGTGCAACTGAAACACCGGCAACTACTGTAACGCCTGTCATTGTGATTACTTTACTGGATGCGGATAATACGCAGATAGCCAATATTGAAGTAAAAGTAACTGATTACATAGCTGCGATACCTGAGGCTATCAATACAAAATTTGAGATAAAAATTGATGTGAACTTTGTTCCGACCGTGAAAGTAACCAGCTATCCGATTACGGTGGAAGACTGGGAAATAAGTGGTGAAATTGGAGTGGAAGGAAATGAACAACCGGAATAATAATAACCTTAATAATATAACCTTATGAAAATGTATTTCAAGAACTTGATATTTGCCCTGGCAGGCGCGTTGGCAATGCCTGCCTGTTCAAATGAAATGGAAGAGCAGTTGGCTGAGAATGGCAAGAACGGACAAAATGTGAAGTTTAGTATTGGCGTGGAAAATTTGTCACGTACTGCTATTGCGGATGGAACGTTGGTTACTAGTTTTGAACCAAATGATGAGATTGGTATTTTTGCTTATGATGGAAAAAAACTGGTTTCTTCAAATGTGAAATATACTTACAATGGTTCTAAGTGGACATCGGAAAATGCCATTGCAGCACAGGATGGTGTAAAGCTAAGCTATTATGCTTATTATCCTTATGATGCATCTGTAACTGATCCTGCGTCAATTAAAGATACAGTAAGTGCAGATCAGACTGCTGGATTTGGTAAAAATGATATGCTGTCAGCCCGTAATACAGAGGCTGCTGCTGGAGCAACAAACATTTCATTGAACTTTGCGCATGCTATGGCCATGGTACAGGTCTCATTAATGGAAGGTACTACGAGTGATGCCAATGCAACAGTTACTCTCCAGAGTATTTTACCTGTTACATCAGTGAATGCGAAAGATGGATCCGTTACTGCTGCTAGTGGTGCGTCTGTAGGTGTAGCGATGAAAAAAGCAGCAGAGTCATTGACTTATCGTGCTGTGGTACCGGAACAGACCATCACAGCAAATAGTAAGTTGCTGACAATTGTAGCCGGTGGAAAAACATTTGATGTGACTTTTAGTGCAGATGTAAACTATGAAAGAGGTAAGTTGTTGCAGATTACGGTGAATAGCTTGAATGCATTGCCGGAAGGAAAGAATGTGACAATTGGTGGAGACGCAATTCAAGGATGGACTCCGGGAGAAAACCCGGGAGGCGGTGAAGCGGAAGAGGTTCCTTTGATTCAGCCATTTGGAGATAATCTTCCTTTAGTAATAACTGATACACAGAAATTTAGTGAAGAGAGTTGGTTCCAGCTGAAACAAAGTGAAACGACTCCGGGATATTTTGATTTGGAGAGTGACAATGGGACTGTATGGAGAAAAGCAGCGAAATTGACTTATACTTCTGTTTGGAATCCAGAAGCAGATGAAGGTAAAGGTAAGGCTGTAAATAATAGTTGGTATGTAGCTGCTATTGGTTATAATCACGTAGAACCTATATATGTTGAAGAAGAAAGTTCGATTTATAAGGTAACGTTGAAGATAAAATCTAGTGAAAATGAACTAGGTAAAATTTCTCCTTTGGTGTTTACATGTAAGTCAAAGAATTTAGCCGATGGGCATTATAAATGGTCGTTTGCAGCAAGTACAAATCCAACTTCTTTTAATCAGGAGACCGGTGCAACAACCGTTTCTGTAACTCCTGATGCAACTGATACATGGCAAGAGTATACATTTTACATAGACTTCTCTAAAATAAGTTCAACAGTAGGGTCAGTAACTGGAAAAGATGGTAAAGTTTTTTCCGATGCCACTTCTGAGGATTTAATAGGTTGTGATTTGAGAATTTATACTAATAGTGCGGCTACGGCGGCTATCCAATCTGTTAATGCAACAATTTATGTAAGCGATGTGACAATGGAACCATATCAAGAACAATAAAATAATATCTTAATAATATGAAAGCATTGAATAGAATCTTTATTGCAGCTATTGCGGCAACAGCCATGACTGCATGTAACAATGAATTGAGTGAACAAATTGCGTCTAACCAAGGCGGAGATGTAAAGTTTACAATGGGTATAGAAGGCACTTCGGCTTCCAGGGTTGCCATGGAAGACGGATCCTATCAAGCCTCTTTTGAGAGTACAAATGCTGTTGGTATTTTTGTAAAAGAGGTAGACTCTTATTCTAATCTGGAATATACGTATAATGGAAATGCCTGGACAGGTGCTACTGTGAATGTACCTGCGGATGGAGTGTATACATATTACGCATACTATCCCTATGCTGCGTCTGCAACCAGTACGGCCATTGCTGCAGAGGTCAGTGCGGATCAGGAAACAGGTGGTTATCTGGCCAATGATTATTTGATGGCTAACTTAACTGCTGGCGCAGGACAGGCAAATGTAGACTTGCAATTTACTCATGCACTTTCTTTGGTAGAGGTGACTCTTTCGGGACCGAATGCGGCAGAAGATGCAGTGGTTACATTGAGTAATATGACTACAGATGCTACGATAAATCTGGAAACAAGTGTTGTGACTCCGGGAACAAAGAAGGCCAATGTGACCATGGATAAACTGACCACATCCATGAAGTATCGTGCCATTGTGCCGGAACAGACCGTTACAAAGGGAACCGCATTGATGACTATCGTATCAAAAGGAAGAACTTATAAAGTTACCTATAAAGCTTCTGATGTGAAATTTGAAAAAGGAAAATACATTAGCCTGAATGTGGAACTGGGGTCTTCTTCTTCCGCAGAAGATGTAACGGTGACTATTACTTCACAAGGAATTGATGCCTGGGGAGAAGGTACCGCTGTTACTGGTGATGCAACGGTAGATGAGGTGCCATTGATATTGCCATTAGGTGATGAACTTACAGAAGTTATCAAAACATTTAGTTTGACTTCTGATACTTGGGTTAAATTTTTAGATGCCGAGAGTTATAATGATGTGACTAAATTTGAAATAGGAGTAGATGAATTATGTAATTGGGGGAAATATGCATCTTTAGAATATACATCAAAATTTGAGGATGCTAATGTATCAAATAGTTATTATAAAGCGGCATTGTCATATTTTCATTCTTCACCACTGGATGTTTCTCAAACACAAATTTATAAGTTATCGATGAAGATTAAAACTGAATTAAGTCAGAGCGCAACACTTGATGAGGGACTTTCTGAAAATGGAGCTTCTAAACTTGTAATAACCTGTAGGAATGCTGATAATAGTTCATCATTTGCGACTTCTACTAATCAGACTTTTTCGGCAACGACTGTTTCTAAAACACCTGGTAATAGAGATTGGATGGATTTTACTATTTATATTAATTTAGCTCAAAAGAGTAAGACTGTTGGAACTGTAATTACAGATAAAACAGATAAAAATTATAAAGAAGATAATGATTGGAAAGATACATCTACGAGTGATTATGCTAAATTTGATTTGAGATTCTATACGAATAATAATGCATCAGAGAGTACTCAGAAGGTTGTGTCAAAAATATATATTAGCGATTTAGTGATGGAACCTTATGTAGCAGATTAATGAAATTTTTATTATAGTAAAAAAGACCGTTTCAAATAAATTGAGGCGGTCTTTTTGCTATGTAAGCGGTATTAAAATTCT